>SXGQ01839988.1_pt1 | contig 16146 bp, 14 predicted proteins | sample 3178371 | NCBI WGS metagenome assembly SXGQ01 (sample SAMN11356859, study PRJNA531348) | freshwater metagenome | isolation source: freshwater sample F1-20 | place: China: Fuxian Lake, Yuxi | collected 2017-12-25
AGAGACATTGTATAGAAGTTATTTATCCTATGGAAAGGCTCGGCTTGCTTTGTATCCGTATACAGGATCGGCTGCAAAAACAATTGTGTTCAAGCAGGATCCTTCCAATTCCTCTAACACAACTCTGCCGCTTTCCGAGAATCAACTCACAGGCATAGAATTTACCTATAGTTGCTTCTTGTATATCAGCGATGATACCATTGGCAATGAAGAGGGTTGGAAGGTGATCTTTTACAAAGGATACGAGACAAATCCATTCCCTCTGTGCGGCCCTTGCTTACTTGTGAGCAATACTGCAAACGCCGCGGGCCAACCGACTCTCCGAGTGGTCATGAACACCTATGAGAAATGGTTCAATGCCGTGGATGTCAATCAGATTCCTTTTAATAAATGGGTGCATGTTGCTGTAACTTGCCGTAAGAATGCATTGGAAGTCTATGTGAATGGAAATTTAGCTGCAAAGAAATCCTTTGCAGGAACATTGCCGTATCAGAATTACCAACCTCTGATTCTGTTCCCGAACGCCTACAACTCTGATAAGACCGATGTGAACTGGAAGACGGCTGCAGGAGAGACTGCTCTGAAACATCAGATCCCTGCAGGAGAGAATTTCATTCTGAAGGGGAAATTTAGTGGTTATATCAGCAATCTCTACTATTTTTCCTATGCTGCAAGCTACTCCGAGATCCAGGGCATGATGAATTTGGGTCCGAGCAGCCAGTTTGATGAGAGTTCTATGGATAAGCCTCCTTATTTGATTGATAGTTGGTGGGTGCAAAAGAAGTCAGCGTAAAGCTAGTCATAATCACATAGTATCCATCATAAAAAGAATGCCTGGAGGCGGGTTATTAGCATTAGTCGCGTATGGTTCTCAGAACGTTTTACTTTCTGGCAACCCCGAGATGACCTATTTTTACAAGACCTTCAAGAAGTATACACATTTCAGTCTTGAGACAACCTCTCAACTCATGGATGGTGTTACCGATTGGCCCTATGACAGAACCGTGCAACTGAAGAGCCGTATTCAGCGTGTTGGAGATATCATGACAGATATGTATTTTAGCTTTGATCTTCCTGCTATTTATAGCAAATATCAGCAAACAAATCCTTCTACTGGACCGACAACACAGCAGCAGTTTCAGTGGGCTCGGTATCTCGGTGCAGCGGCGATTCAGTCCGTCTATATTACGGTTGGTCCGAACAAGATCCAAGAGTTTACAGGAGAGTATTTGATGGCCCGAGCTCTCATCGACTTTCCAAAGGACAAGTTTGAAAAGTGGCAGACTTTGGTGGGAGATACCCCAGAGTTGAACGATCCTGCAAACGGTTTGTATGGAACAAAGACAGCAACAGGAGGAATTTATCCTACTGTGTATCCCTATTACACACCTCAGAATGAACTGCAACAACCTCAAGTGAATCAGCCCTCTATCCCGGCAACTCGTGTATATGTTCCTCTACCTTTCTGGTTTACGGAAGAAGGCCAAGGACTTCCTTTTGTAGGACTACAATACTACACAGTGGATGTAACGATTAATCTTACTCCGAGTCAACAATTGTATACAGTTCTGGATGCATCTGGGTTCCGAATGGCTCCCGGATTTCGTGTCTCTTCTCCTCTTGCAAATATTCAAAGGAATATCCCTGACTACATCCCAACAACAGGATCCAATGCCTTCTTACAGAACTTTTTTACAGATATTGGCTACACTGTTCCTCCTCTCAACAGCTGGCCTGCAAATCCACTCATTCATACAACCTATGCCTTTTTACCTGAGAAAGAACGTAATATCTTTGCATCCAAGCCGCTTACCTATTTGGTAAGACAAGTAACCTTAGTTCCATTTCCAGAGATTATCAGTAATGCGATTCTGGATTTAGAGATCCACAATCCAATTACACGATTAGTGCTAGTTCCAAGGCGGTCTGATTCCTTGTTGTATAAAAATGCATATGCAAATGTGACAAACTGGTGGAACTGGCCTGACAGACCAAAGATTCCGAATAACTACTTTCCTGATAATCAATACATTGAATGTGAAGCTTCTTCTGGAGCTCTTGTTCCAAATGCACAACTTGATATTGTGCAGGCCCTCCGAGTGCTGGTGGATGGAAATGAAATTCAAGAACTCAAACTCACTCCTTTTTACACAGACTATACACCCTACAAATATCTAAGTGGTGGAGCAAACAGACATATTCCTGTGTATAGTTTTGAACTCAAGAGTCCTGGAACACAACCATGCGGAAGTTTGAATTCGAGTCGGATTCGGAAATTCCAACTCGATTTGCAAGTCTGGCCACTTCCTCCTAACTCGTCCTATATCTATTCCTTGAATGTTCATGTTGAAAACTATAACTTCTTCTTGGTGGAAGCGGGTATGGGCGATCTCAAGTATGCTCTTTAGTCTTTTTCACTTTTCGTGTGCTGTTCTTTACCTCCTTTTCCTCTTTTGGTTCGACCAATCGAATTTCAGGATATCCTGATTTCCGATTGGGATTCTCTCGGATATACTTTGGCCACCGCTTCATCATGGCTTTCACTGTTTTACGCTGTTTTGCTGCACGATCTCCTTCTTGCATACCTCCCGGTTCCTTGTAATATGCTGTCTTTGGAGCTATAAAGTTCAAACGAACAACAACTCTATCTTTTTCCCAGAATTGTATTGTTCGTTGATAATCCTCTTTTTCACCTCCCATTGTCAATTGAATCTCAGAACCAGGGTTGAAGCATCCCCAAAAACTACCAATGATGAACTTCAGATCTTTACTCACAGTTGGTTTCATAAAGAAACCATTTGCAACAGGATAGACACCCCATAGTCTTGCATTTGCCTTTTTACATTCTTCAAATCCTCTTTCAAACACTGAAATCAGATTCTTGCAAGGCATTTCATGCCGTTTCGCCCGTGCACTATATTCCAGAACTTCACGAATGTCATCATCCATTTCCACAAGTGCCGCTCCCTTTGGGAAGTATCGAAAGATAAAGTTTCTGACCTCTGCTAACCCTTTTACACCCACGATAATGTGCCCGACAGATCCTTTCTCAAGACCTTCTTCATACAATTGTTTTTGCTCTTCATTTGCGACGAAAACATAAATCTTGGATGGTGGAATCTTATGCTTTTGTAAAAGGGCAAGTGTTTTTGTTTTGAGTGTTTCAACACGATTATACGATGGAATAACAACAACCCATTCTCCGTCCTTTGCGACCATCTATTTTGTGCCGAGGAAAAAGATGTTAGGTCGGGCCTTTACTATTGCAGAATCTGTTGGTGTTGGTGAAAAGCTTGCAGTTTGTTCCGATCAAGACAAGCTACAGGCTCAGGATCAACGAGCAAAAGCACGCCAGGAAGTCCTGGATGATCGTAATGCAAAACGCAATATCTTTACAGATGCTTCATTATCAGGAGCTGAGTTCTTATCCTTTTACACAACTGAACTGAATTGGTGGGATAACCATCCTTCTCTCTGTCCACTTGATATTCAAACGAGGATTACACGTTTCCGTGAACAGGTGCAAGAGAGGGATACTAAGTTGCATGAATCTGTATGGGCTGAGATTAAGAAGTTAGAAGCCAAGGAAGCACAACTTGCAGTTGATAAACTTCCTGAAGCAATACGGAACAAAGTGCAAGAGGAACTCAATGCCTTGCGAATTGCAACCGCACCTCCAAAGGAGGAAGATCCAACAGTTTGGACAGATGCTTGGAGATCGTTGAAGATTGCTCTCATTATCTTAATTCCCATTACTTGGATCTTGATCGGTATTCGGGTTGGTTCCTTTGCAGCAAATGATATCTTATACAAACCTCTTGCCTATCGTATTTTGACATTTGTCTATACATTTGCAGGTGCACCCATCTTTGCAGTCTATTACTTTTATCGTTGGTTCTATGGATTTATAATGGATGACGTGCGGTATACTCCACGGTTTGAGGGAATCTTTCCTGTGCAGCCCTATACGATCACAGAAGGAGAACCAATCAGTTTATACAATCGTTTCTTTGGATACCAAGATTCTCCTGAGTTACAGGCATGGATGGAACAGAAACGAGAAGAGGAACAAGGTTCATGGATGAAAGCTCTGGAAAACACTGAAAAGGTCTTAGCTGATATCTTGAAGGCTAAAGAAGAAGCAAACAAACTTAAGTAATGAGTAAGCCATTTGTAAGTGTCATTACGCCGACCTATAATCGTCGTCGGTTTATTCCTTCCTTGATTGAGTGCTTTCTTGCACAGACCTACCCAAAGGACCGAATGGAATGGATTGTTCTAGATGATGGCACAGATTCCGTTCAGGATCTATTTGATGCTTTGGCGAAAACAAAACAGGTTCCGAATTTACGGTACATCAGGCATGAGGGGAAACTCCTTATAGGTGCAAAACGGAATCGGTTGAATCAGGAGGCGAAAGGAGAGATCATTGTTGCAATGGATGACGATGATTACTATAGCTCTGAACGGGTTGCCCATGTTGTTTTTCGGTTTGCTCAAAATCCTAAGATAGATCTTGCAGGATCTTCAGAGATCTATATGTATTACACGGATAACAAGAAGATCTATAAGTTTGGCCCGTATGGTCCGAAACACGCAACAAATGGGACCATGGCATGGCGTCGTTCGTATGCTCTTTCACACAAATATGATGAAACAGTTACTCATGCAGAGGAACGGTCTTTTTTAGAAAACTATATTCATCCTATGATTCAGCTGGATCCTTTTAAGGTTATGTTGGTTATTAGCCATAGTGAAAATACATTTGATAAGAAAAAGATGCGAGAGGAAAAGAATCCATTTACAAAGGAAACAGGTATGAAGATTCAGGCCTTTATTAAGTCACCTTCTCTCCGTGCATTTTTTAAAGATGCATAGGGGCCTAAGTATGAAAGAGAAGACGCTCTTAGAAATGAATACTGTTCGTTCTTTACGAAATCATCTGGAAATGTTTCAAGAAACATTTACAAATGGTTTGACGGATGCTTCACCTCTTGCACAGCAACCTCCGCACATTCAGATTCCGTTACGCCTTCATCAGTTAGCAGCTCTTCATGCAGCCCGTGAAAAAGAAACCTCTTTACGCATAGGATACAACACTGGCTCTGAAACTCTCTTCAGCACATTTGGTTTTCTGGGGGATGAAGTGGGAGTTGGGAAAACTCTGATTACTCTGGGTCACATCAGCCAAATGGCACTGGAACCCCTTGTGGCAGGTCCCGCCCTTAGCAACCTCCATCCCAAGAGTTCTGCTGCATGCTTCTCTATTCTACCGCAACAGACACCTACACAGAATCCTTTTGATAGTCTTATTGTGGTTCCTCATATCCTCTATAGACAATGGCAGGATGCAATTCAATCCCAGACAACTCTGAGTTGTTGTTTTCTGAAAACCATTCGCGATTTAGATAAAGATTCTCTTGTAGCAGATCTAAGAAAAACACATTGTGCTCTTGTAAGCAATACCTTACTACCACAGCTCTTACAGAATTTGCATGCAAGACAGTTAGAGGATGCACAATGGCGAAGAGTCTTTTTTGATGAAGCGGATAGTATTAAGATTGCAGGGACTTGTCCTCTTCCAAAAGCATCCTTTACATGGCTTGTAAGTGCTTCGTTTTCCAATTTATTGTTTGCAGGAGAGTATTATCATAGTTATATTTTACGACAATTACCCCAAGAGTTTTTAGAAACCTTACACCCAGAACTTAGACAGTTGCTAGAGAGTCACTTGGAACGCCACCCTGCCGTGAATTTCTTTCGGACGCAATCCCAGAATTATTTCCAAGAGTTTTTACGAAACCAACATCCACGAAGAAGTTTCTTAGTTGTTCGATCTAACAAACAATTCTTAGAGAAAAGTATTCAACTTCCACCTCTGCATAGACAAATAATCAGATGCCAAACACCCCAGAGTCACAGAATTTTAGGGCAGGCCATTCCACCTGAAGTGCAACAGATGCTTCATGCAGGAGATATTCAGGGAGCTCTCCAGAGTCTGGGTGTGGCCAATCATACTCCTTTAACACTTGCTGAAGCAGTTACTGCATTTCGGAATCGTGAACTAGACCGCTTGAAGCGTCTCTTAGCCTTCAAACAAGAGGAGGACTACGCAACTCCACAAGCAAAAGAGACAGCAATTAAGGCTTTAGAAACCAAAATTACGCAATTAGAAGAACAAATCCAATCTGTGCAGCAGCGTTTAGAGGCCTGCACAAAGGATTCTTGTTCTATTTGCTTTGAAGCTCCGTCTGATTCTGTTGTGACGCCTTGTTGCAATAAACTGTTCTGCGGTGCTTGTATTTTAGAATGGATGACGCGAGCAATCAGTTGTCCCCTCTGTAGATCTTCTTTGCATCCAAATGAATTGGTGTCTATAGGTGCTTCCACAAGAGGAACTCCTGTAAAACCCAAGCTTCCAAAAAAGCTAGATGCGTTAGTGCAACTCTTAGAGGAACATCCTGATGGACGATTTTTAGTCTTTAGTCGCTATGAAAATAGTTTGCATCAGATTCAGGAGAAGCTTTCAGAAACAAATACGCGAGTCACCCTTTTACACGGAAATAAAGATGCAATCGCTTCAATGATCCATGATTTTTCAGAAGGAACTCTACGAGTCTTATTATTGAATAGTCAAAAAGCAGCAGCAGGAATTCATATTCCTGCTGCAACTCATGTGGTTCTTTTACATAAGATGCAACCTGAAGAGGAACATCAAATTCTGGGTCGTGCGTATAGATTAGGTCGCACTACTCCTCTGACTCTTGTGCATTTGCTTCATGAGCAAGAATGAAATATCATTCATTCTTACATACTAGCGTAACTGGCGTGAGCAAGAATAATCTCAATGCGAAGAATGATAGCACTCATATTTACACCTGTTACTAGAAGGTCCTTCAACATTACTAACGAGGCGATTCACAAAGGCATCCACCGCCTCCAGATCATCCTGCAGATTCTTACTCCAACTACTCTGGCGTGTAAAGGAGTCTACACTCTGAAGCCACTCAATGTGAGCATCATCCAGCTCCTCCAGATATCCAAGAGGAATATCCTCTTCACCATGCCGAGCACGCATCTTAATACGCTCAGCACACACAAGAGGAGAAGCATCCATCCAGATATATCCAGTTGTCTTGGGAAGGTTAAATGTCTCTATAAGGACCTTCCGCCACCTCTGATAGAGATCCCACTCAATCTGATTGAGACAGCCTTCATCCTTTAACATCCTTGCAAAGACCTCTGCATCTGTATCTAGACACCGTTCCATAACAATGACCGGTGATTCAGTGCCAGACTCTGCAGCAAGATCAAGTGTCTTACGGAGCTCCTCCGCACGTGTCAGAACGGCTACGTTCTGAAATGTGTATGACCACCGCTGCTTATCCTTATAGAAGAGCTCCAACAGAGATGTTCCATCTGCATTCTGAAGAGCCATCCACTGAGCAACAGGTTCGTCTACAAAGAACCACTCAGGATGAGCAGCCTTGAGCTTTTGTAGAAGGGTGCTCTTGCCAGCACCAATATTGCCTTCAATACTGATCAAGATCGGCGTAGTCATTTGTGTCTGAATGGGGACCTTTCCTAAGCTGCAGGGGGTCAACTCAATTTTCGCCCGTAAAGGCTGCAAGCAAAGACACCCCTTCATTTTTCTTCTTCTTTTCCTTTTTCTTACTTCCCTCAGGAATTGGCTCTGCAGGTGCAGAAGCCAACGCCAAAGGCGTCAAGCGAATAGGAATTCCCTGTGTATCCGAAACTTCACAAATCCTCTTCCATGCATAAAATAACATAGACTGTTTTGTGAGAACAGGAGTATACCGAATCTTATCAATGGATGGCTCTTCCTTCCCATTCCACGGTGCAAGAGAGGATAACCATAGATTCATAGTGTTCAACTTAACATCTTGAGACAATGGTAACAGTCTCCACGTCTGATAGAAATACGCCCAGTAATCTGCATACTCAGATTCTCGCACAGAGTGAAATAACTTACAATAAATATCCCACGCTTCCCGTGTATTTCCTAAGACTCCTTCCAGCCGCTCTGGAAGATTTTCAGCAATTACAAGACCAACAAGATTATTATCATTATTATCCATCTCCAAAGTTAAAAATGGATCCATTTGGCTGTATAAGCACCACTTGGACAGAGGAACTACTCCTTCAGGAATAGGAACCCAATTATCCTCCTCTAACACAGCCCGATTGTCAAATTCACCTCGTAACAAAGGACGTAAATCTCCATTTCCATTTGCTTTCCAAGCTGGAGGAATTTCAGATTGAACAAGTTCACGAATTTGAGTATCTTCTGCAGAGCCAACATGAATCGTTAAGCAATACCGACTAATTGTTTGCAGTTTTCGTTGTTGAATTGTATTGCTGATTAAGATTACAGGGACACCAGGCAAAGAAGGCTTCCACTCCTTCAAATAGGTGAGTAAGCTATCCAATCCTCCTTTTTCACCGCTACTCAGACCATCAATCTCATCTAAAATGACTCCTAATCCATCCTGTGTCTGATTTTCTAACTTATGAATCACTCCACCGTGCTTCAGAAGAGGTAGAATAATCTTCCGAAAGCATGCTCCTGAACGAGTGTGAGATGCATTAAATTCACTCACACGCATACTCCTCTCTTGCATAACACGATAAGCAAGAGTCGTCTTGCCAACACCGGGAGGACCAATAAGAAACACTGCTGGAGTTGTTCTGTTCTGAAACCACTCAAGTATTGCTTGTTCTGTTTTAGGATGGAGACAGATCGTCTTCATTTTGATGTCTATTGGAAAGCTCCTTAAGGCAGAGGAGCTTTTTCAGGTGTTGCAGAACTTCCATCCCATACCCCCTCCCACCGTAACATTTGTAGACCTCCTGTTCCTGTAAAGACAGATCCAGGGTTAGACTTAATTGCAGTTAAAAAGGGATACTTTTTATCTGCATCTTTGTCTGTTAGCTTTGTAATCGCATTGTTTGTATCCACAGTTCCATCTTTCACAAATAAGCCGGACTGATTCGTAACTCCATTGATTGTAAGAGGATTGATGAGTTGAGCACTTGCATTCTGTTGAGCTGTTTTCAGACCGTAGACGTTGTTTGCATCATAGCAATACAGTTTGCTTGTTGCAGCATCTTTGTAAGCTACCAGGAAGTCGGGGCAGACATTTACGATAGGAGGCCATTGCCCAGGAGTCTCAGGTCCCTTCAAGCCTCCTGCAGAGAACCAACGGAGTCCATAAAAAGCAAAGATCAATGCTAAGAGTGCCAGAGTCAGAATTGCCCCCGTTGTCTGTTGACGCTTGTAAAGCCAACTGACTGCAGATAATCCTAAGACAGCTGATACCAAGATATACAGGACGAAGTAGAAGTCCATTTCTAACATGATACCAAGAGATTCGTTTCACAAACAGATCGTCTGATTCTGAAAAGAAGATACCAAAAATCTATGCACCTTACGCTTATGCACCTTACGCTTAGAAGTAAGTGCGGGCGATCGGGGGAGCAGTGCCAGGGGAACCGCCCTGGGTGACCTCCAGGTAGAAGTCAAAGTAGCCAGTGTCCGCAGTGCTGCCTGTAATAGCTCCGCTTACAGGGCCACCAACACCGCCCGTGCTGAGGGACCTAGGATATGTCGCCTGGAACTTGCGGAACACACGAGTAGAAGACACAATCGTCTTACCCATGTCACGGATCACCTGGCCCGAGGCAAGCATTGAAGAGAGTGAGCTCGCCGCATTCAGGCCTACCATAATATTCGCATTAGCAGTTGTGCCCGTGCTCAGCTGAGGAGGAACAGAAGCACCACCAGAACCCTGCTGACCAGCAATCACGAAGTTCGCCAGGGCCGGCAGGCCACTGCCTGTGACAATATAATACCCACCACCGCTCTGATTGAAACCAGCCTTCGCACCAAAAGCACCACTTGCAGCCGACATTTTATACCTCTTCGTGAGAAAAAAGTTTTGCCGGTGGCACGATTGTCCAGCAGTAAGAATTCTGGCCCGCCGGTTAGAATGAGCCTACCCTTCAGTGCTTTTGCAGCCGGTGGCCAGAATGGCAGAGTCAATTTAATTGTTCGGCCTTCTGCCGGTGGCCCAGGCGAAGCTCTAGCCGATCCCATCCTCGGAAACGGACGCCTCGCAGACGCATCTGCATTTCCCGGTTTCGGATACCAAACCAAAGTGGAAACAAGCTTTCAAGGCGATATGCTCCGGGGAAACTGGGAACAGAATCCTCTCAGTGATGCCTTTTTTAGCAAAGAGAATGTGAAAACAATCCAAAATGCTATCCGTAAGAGTGTCTTTGAACGCTCTCAGCCGAAAGGTTATGTCATTGATGATCAATCTGTAGATGAACTTAAGATCATTATGCGTGCAATCTATTACCAATATGCCAAGCACTTACCTTATGACCTTGTGGGACAGATCAGCGATCTGAATCAAAAAGTGTTAGATTGGTCCGTGCCGCATATCTTATCTGCAGCGGATCATTACATGTATTATATCAATGATATTGAACACATGCCGGTGCCTTTGGAACGCTCTATCCATATGAGCCGTGCCGGAACAAAGTCACTTCCTCTGCAGCCGTTTATGTAAGAAGGATATCTTGATAATTTTCTTCATCGCCCCTTGGCGGCAACCTTCTTCTTCCGCGTGCCGGTAGCCGCCAACGATGCGGCCGCTCGGACTGCAACCATCTTCTCCCACGCTGCCTCAAATTCCTCCAGATCCTTGAGCCAGAGTTGGGCTGCCGTAGTGCTTTTCAGAGCTGCTACAGACTCCTGAGCTGCAAGAACAGCAGCCTCCGCCTCTTGCACAGCCGAAGCCTTCACACGGTCCATTCGCATCCGAAGCAGATACTCATACCCGTCTACAGACCCTGCAGCCCCCGAGAGTGCCGGTAGACTGTGTGCCTTCATTGCAGCCACAATCTCTTCGTCCGAGGCCCGTCGGAGCTCCAGAGACCCAGAGAGAACTGCCATGATGAATCGTGCCTTTGCATCAGCCATCACAGCCTCCGCCTCAAGACGCTCAATCTCCTTCAACCGCCGGATCTCATACGCCTCCAGACGAGGACCATAGTATCCCTCTAGGATCTGACCCACCGTATCATACCGAGTGATCTTCATCTCCGGATCAAAGGCGACCATGTTAGAGGTGTGCCAAGTGCTGCTGAGCTTGAATCGTTTCACAAAGTCTGCAGGATGAGCCTTCAGATCCTCAAAGGTGTCCTCATCAAAGTAAAGAACAAACTTGACCTCATCATCGGTGTAGAGATCATCAAACCCCTTTAGCACAGGCTTTCCGTCATCCGTATATGCATAGGCCATTGACCGAGGGATCTCCGTCACCTTCTCCACAGAGGCCATCTCGTCCAAATAGACCTTATAGTCTTTCGTCCAGACACCGACAGGGAGCTCTGTGATCGTGATGGTATTCTTAGCCTCATCCAGGCTATACATGCCGGTCGTAATCCAAGAGCCAGACCCATCCGAGACAATAGACCCCTTGAAGCCGTGCCACCACGGTTTGAGATTCACAGGCCGTAGAGAGGACAGACGTCCATGCAGACGCTCCCGAAGCATCCGAAGGATATCCGTCGGATTGTAAGGAGGAATATCGGTGCTAAAGCCCGTGCCGATACCCACACAGCCATTCAACAGAATTAGAGGCATGACAGGAAGATACATCTCCGGCTCAATCTCCATCCCATCCTCCTCTTGCACCTTCAGCACAGACATATCCTCCTTCCGAAAGAGCTTATCCGTAATTGCCTCCAGGTAGGTGAAGATATATCGAGGACTTGCTGAGTCCTTGCCGCCCATCAGGCGAGACCCAAACTGTCCATTCGGAACCAGAAGATTCACATTGTTTGCCCCCACGAAATTCTGAGCCATGCCAATGATCGTCCCAGCAAGACTGACTTCACCATGATGGTATGCAGCATGCTCTGACACATACCCAGCAAGCTGAGCAACCTTAATCTCAGAACGAAGACCACGCTTGAAGCAACCATAGAGAATCTTCCGCTGAGATGGCTTCAGACCATCCATCAGCTGTGGAAGAGACCGCAGATTATCCGCATTAGAGAAGTGAATGAGTTCATCAGTCACGAAGCGACTATAGGGCACCGTGCCGCCTGCACCGATATCTAGAATTCGCTTCGCATCGTATGCAGCGAGCCAATCCTTTCGGTCATCCGAACGCTTCTTGTGAAAGGCCAACGATAGACTCTCATCTGTAGACTCATCCCACTCATAGCGGATCTCCGCAAGCTTCTCAAACCACTCCCGAGCCTCCTGCTTTGTAGATGTCCCTAGACCCTTATAATACTTGATGTTCCACCCAGAGCCGCCACCAGGAACCGTCTCCCGCCAACGATCGTATTCACCGCTGCTGTAGAAGCTAATCGTATCTCCACGACGCGTTGCCTTCAGCAAAGGCGTTGCAAGAGAACACAAGAAGCCCATCTGCATAAGCTCAGGCCACTCGGTGTGAAAGAGATTCATGAGGAGACCCTTGATATGAGACCCATCATGATCCTGATCTGCCATCACCATCACACGACCATACCGCAGGGAACTACGATCCTTATACCGAGTTCCCTGCCGCAGACCCAGAATCGCCTTGATTGCAGTCAGCTCCTCATTCTTGTTAAACTTCTCCTGGCTGATATCCTTGACGTTGAGAAGCTTACCACGCAGAGGGAACACACCAAACCGCTCGCGGCCAACGACGTTGAGACCTGAAATAGCAGACGTTGCAGCTGAATCACCCTCAGTCAGAATCAGAGTGCACTCCTGAGACTTTGCCGTTCCGGCCCAGAGGGCATCCTCCAGCTTGGGAAAACCACGAAGGGTCTTCTTCTTAGATCCATCCGTCTTCTTTGCATCCTTTGCAGACTTTGCTTCCACAGCTGCACGTGCCTCCTCTAGAAGACCAATCTTTATCAGACCATCCACAAGCTTCTCAGACTTGAACACAGATCCGAACTTGTTAGCAGGAGTTGTAAGAGTCTCCTTCGTCTGGGAGTCAAAGGAAGGATTCACAATCGTAGCATTCACAAAGAAGACAACAGCATCTCGGATCTGAGAAGGCTTTACAGGAATCTTCTTCTTGGCTGCAGCCTCACAGAAGTCCCCAAGAATGTGCCGGTCCACAGTGTCCACATGCTTACCACCCTTACGAGTATTAATACCGTTCACAAAGGAAACAGACCGCGAGCGGTCCTCACCGGCCGCCTCCTCCTCAAAGAGAGAGGACGAGAGAATCGCAGCCACCTCCCAACGAGGACCGCAGGCCTCATATGCAATGCCTGTAGTGCCTTCCCGCAGGAAGAGCTTTACATACTTCTCAAAGGTGTTATGTGCAATCGTCTCAGAGTTCCAAGAGACCTTCACCTCCTTACCGCACAGAGCTGCAAGCTCATAGGCACGCGTCTTCAGAACCCCAAGCATCTCCTCTTGCACAAACCCAACAAACCGAGAGAGATCTGGAATATACGTCACACGCACATGCCCCTTTCCAGAATCCTTACGGATGCTTGGCTTTCCACAGACAGACATATGATCCTTCCAGGTCTGCGTATACCGCTTACCATGTGCAGGAGACCGAATGTCAATCGTGAATTCGTCTGAGAATACATTGACGAGCTTTGCACCATATCCATTCTTACCACCCACAATCTTCTCCTCGGACTTATCGTAGTTGCCTGATGTAAGAAGATGGCCAAAGATCAGCTCAGGAGCCCACACATGATGCTCAGGATGCTCCTCAATCGGAATGCCATCGCCATCATTCTCCACAGAGATCTGAAGGCGACCCTCAACCTCTGCACAGGTGATAGAGATGTGTTTGATAGGAGTGCCTGACGTCAGGCTCCGAACACGTGCATCCCGAGCATTCACAATTAGCTCATCAAAGAGCTTGTAGAATCCTGGATTGAAGTTAATCTGACGATGAGCCATCTTTCCAGAAGCATCTAGCACCCATCGCCACTCCTTGTGCGTCTCCACAGATCCGATATACGTATCTGGAAGTTCAAGGATGTGCTCACGGTGTGAGAGCTTCTTATACGCTGCGGCTGAAGCTGAAGGGATACTAGAAGAGGCCATTTTCAAAGGTGGGGACTACACTAAGGGGGGACCCTTGGTTAAATTTTAGGCCGCGAGTCTTCCATAAAACCAAATGCAGAAGTAAATGGCGAAACGGTTGCTTCGTAGAAAAACAAAGAAAGCCAGAAAGACACGTAAGCAAAAGGGAGGATTCTCTCCAATGATCTATGGTGGTATCCAGAATGCAGGGTATTTATTTCCTCTTGTGATGCGGCAAGGGTATCGGCTGTGGAATGCGAAGCAGTCGGGGAGGAAGACCCGAAAAGCGAAACGCACTTGAGTCTATCAAATCTTTACGCGGTCGCAACTTAAACCGCGAACCCGTCCGGCTTTGTAGATGAGCAAACCGAATGCAAATGGAAATCTCTTTGAGATTCGCACTGTGCAAGCAGGTGCCTATCGCACACTTATTGAGGCTCTGAAGGAGATTCTGACAGAGGCTAATTTGGAGTTTGATCAGAATGGAATTAAGATTATGAGTGTGGATGAGACTCATACAGTTCTGGTCTATCTGCGTCTGCACCACGATCGCTTTGAGAACTTCTACTGCCCTGCCAAGTTTGTTCTTGGTGTCAATATGATTTACTTTTTCAAGCTGATCAAGACTATGGGCAATAACGATAGTCTCACTCTCTATCTGCCTGCGGCCAATCCCAATAAGCTCGGCATTCGGATGGAGAACTCTGAGAAGTCTACGGTGACCAACTACAGTCTCAAGTTGTTTGACACGAATGTGGATGAGATCCAGATTCCCAACCTCAACTTCTCTAACATCATCCACATGCCATCCATTGATCTGCAGAAGATCTGTAGGGATATGAATCAGCTGGGAGAGAAGCTCAATGTAGAGATTACGTCTTCTGGTGCGGATCTTGTGTTCCGTTGTGAGGGCGATTTTGCCGATCAGGAGACGGTGATGAGCGAGAACAACACCACGATGAAGGTTCAGAAGTCTGGGTCTACCTCTGAGGTCGTGCAGGGTCTGTTCCAGCTCAAGCATCTTGTTCTATTCACCAAGTGCACCTCTCTATGCCCGTCCATTGAGATGTATTTGAAGAATGATTACCCTCTGATCCTGAAGTATACCGTGGCGAATCTGGGTGAGATCAAGCTTGTCCTTGCTCCGATCAAGAATAAGGAGTAAACATGCTTGTATAATAACTTTCTTATTTCCAAAAAAAAAGTTTTGTTGGAAATAAGCTACAAATAAAGAACCCTTAGATCTTCTTCTCAACGTGCGGAACGTATTTTACTTCATCATTTGGGATGCGTGCATCTACACGCACAAGACCCATGGGGTCACAAAACTTCTGACAGTCGCGATTCCAAACCTGGAGGATATTGAAATCGCGACGAGGTGTGATGCGGACACAGGACACAAGATCTCCATCAGTTGTTACACAGCGATTTTGGACAGCTGCAAGAATATACTTCTGCATATACTCGCCAACTAGCTCACGACTTACACGGAGACTGTAGGATCCGCCTCGGATATTCTTTGCATTCTCCATCAGTGGAGGAATCCCATCGGGGCAGAAGAAGAACTTTCCACGCTGCCAATCCTCTGCAGTCACAGCTGCAAAGAGACCAGCAAGCTCTTGATAAGTCGTCACCTTCGCAACGAACTTGAATGTGTCCATGTGCCAGCGATTCTCCTTTGCTGGATGGAAATACAATGTCCATCCACCAGAGGGTAAAGGAGATGCAAGATCAATAGGGTTCGTCGTCATTGTGGGGACCCTGGTATGAGGGTAAGCCTACCGTAAATTTTAGGCCCCTCTCTTACTCACAAATCTGACCTTCCTCCAGGCTGGACTCAGACTCTGAAGCCTCCTCTTCCACAACCTCATCCCCAGTAGGAGGCTGAGGCCACCCTGAAAAAGGCTGAGGATCTAGAACCAGCATTCGCTCGTCACCCTCTGCTGTCAACACCTCTAACACAAATTTCTCCACCAAATCTTGAGATCCGATCACAATCTGAAGACTTAGGAGACATACCGTTGCAACTTCAAGAAGTGAAGGTGCATCTGCCC
>SXGQ01815879.1_pt1 | contig 16143 bp, 5 predicted proteins | sample 3178371 | NCBI WGS metagenome assembly SXGQ01 (sample SAMN11356859, study PRJNA531348) | freshwater metagenome | isolation source: freshwater sample F1-20 | place: China: Fuxian Lake, Yuxi | collected 2017-12-25
CAGCGTGGCATTGTTGACGATGTCGCCCGCGACCGAGCCCGTGGCACCGCCGGCGCCGAGCGCGAGCGTGCCGGCGGAGATCGTCGTGGCGGCCGTGTAGGTATTGGCGGCCGTGAGGGCGAGCAGGCCCGTCCCCGCCTTCGTCAGGCCGGTGGCCGCGGTGCCGTCGGCGATCACCGCGCCGATCGTGAGCGGGGCCGCGGTGTTGTTCTGCACGACGGCCAGATCGCCGGCAGCTGCGGCCAGCGAGCCGCCGGTGATCGCCGAGGCGTTGCCGCCCACCCCGGGCGTCACGAGGATGCCGCCGGCCACGGTACTCGCGCCCGACAGCCCGAGCGTCGTCGCCGCGGCCGAGGCGAACCGCAGGCTGCCGGCCGCGATCGGCCCCGTCAGGCTCGGCGAACTGTTCACGTCCACGTTCGCGGCCAGGTAGTTGGCCGGATCGTTCACCGCGTTCGACGTGAGCGTGTAACTGGCCAGGCCCGTGATCGGCGAGGCACCGTTGGCCACGGCCCAGGTCGTGCCGCCGAAGGTCACGCCCGCCAGGATGCCGTTGACGTTCGGCGACGAAGTGATGAACGCCCCGGTGGCCGAGAGGTCGAGCACGCCGCCCGGCAGGCGGGTGAGCGATCCGAAGTCGACCGTGTTGCCCGCGTTGGCGGCCGCGGCCCCGCCGCCGCTGACTACCGTGCCGGCGAACGCCTGTGTGACCGCATCGCTGCGGTCGAGCACGAGCCGGCCGCCGGCCAGCACGAGGCCGCCCGTGCCGGGCACCGAGCCCGCCGTGCCGCCGTCGCCGATCCGCAGCGTGCCGGCAAGCACGCTCGTCGTGCCGGTGTAGGTGTTGGCGCCGGTGAGGGAGAGCGTGCCCGAGCCGAACTGGGCGACGTTGACCGCCCCGCCGATCACGGTCGCGAAGTCGGTGCCCTGCACGACCACGTTGGAGCGGTTGAAGGCGAGCGTGCCGCCCGCGGAGCCCGATATCGTGCTCGCCGTCGCGAGCGCCCCGGCCGTGCCGCCCGAGCCGACCACGAGCGTGCCGGCGTTCACCGTCGTCGGGCCGGTAAACGTGTTCGCGTTGCCGAGCTCCAGCGTGCCGGCACCGGTCTTCATGAGGCCGGGCGCGGCGCTCGTGCCGTTGGCGATCACGCTCCCGATCGCCAGCCGGCCCTGGCTCGCGATCGTGAACGTCGCCGCGTCGTCGAGCGACACCGGCGCCGAGATCGCGTGGCCCGTCCCCGTCACGCCCACCGCCGCCGGGCTGCCGGCGCCATTGAGTACCAGGCTGCCGCCGCCGGCCAGGTCGACCAGCGTCCCGCCGACACCCGTGAACGACAGTGTGGCCAGTGGCTGCAGCCGGCCGTTCAAGTCGAGCGTGGCGCCGGTGGTCGCCGAGCCGATCGAGACCGGCGTCGTTCGTCCGAGCGTCTCGTTGCCGCCGGATAGCCGGAGCGTGCCGAACCGAACGCCCACCTCGCCGGTCGTCGCCAGGCTCCGGAACACGCTCACCACGCCCGTGTTGCCCGCCGAACCGATCGTGACGTTCATCGTGGGCGAACTGCCGACGCCGGTGGCGCCGTACCACTCCCCGGAGAAGAACGTCGTTCCGCCGGCGACGGCCACGAGCGTCACGCCGCGGCCCAGGTAGGTGTCGCCCTGGAACTCCGCCCCGCTCCCCTCGCCGCCGAGAACGACGACCTGTGAACCACCGCCCGCCTGCACGTTCATGGCCTTGCCCGTTCGCACTCCTGCGGCCAGGAGCAACGCCGCCGTGCCGCTGCCGGTCGGCGACGAGTCGCCCACGAGCACGTCCACGGGGCTCTGGCTGCCGCCGAACGCGCCCGGCGGGTTGACCGAGTCCACCGCCGCCACGAGCGTGCCGTTCCTGACCGTGAACGAGCCCGAGTAAGCGCTCGCCGCGCCGATCCGCCACAGGCCGGAGCCGTCCTTCACCACGCTCGTCTTGTTCGTGGCCGAGTTGTCCTGGATCACCCCGATCGTGTTGGCCGCGGTGCTCGTGCCGCCGAGGGTGAGCGTCTTCGAGCCGGCGCCCGTGGCCGTCACCGTGCTCGTGACCACCAGGGCCCCCACGCCGCTGGCCTCGATCCCGCCGCCGCCGGTCGAACCCGAGAGGTTCAGTGTGCGGCTCAGCGTGCCCGAGGTCGCACCCACCCAGCGGAGCGTGCCCGCGGCCGGCCCCGAGCCCAGGTCGGTGGTCGTGTTGGTGCCCAGGGGACTCGCGCCGGAGCCGTTGATCCAGTCGATCTGCACCGTGCCCTGCGTGATCGCCGTCTTGCCCGTGAACGTGTTGGAACCGGTGAGCGCGAGCGTGCCGTAGCCGGTCTTCGTCAGGACTCCCGCCGTCCCGCCATTGCTGATCACCGCCGACACCGTCAGGTCGGCCGCGGCGGCCGGCGAGTCGTTGACCAAGAACGTGCGAGTCGTCCCGCCCAGGCTCAGGTTGCCGCCGATCGTCGCCCCATTCGACGAGTTGATCGCGACGTACGTGATGCCGTTGCTGCCCAAGGTCGCCGTGCCGCTGCCGGTCTGCAGGCTCGCCGTCGAACCCGGCGCCCCGCCGCCGAGCGAGAGCGTCGTGATCGCGCGGTTCTGGCCGGCAGTGTCGAACGTGCCGCCGTAGACCACCACCGTCGGCGACACGGATCCCGTGCTCGCCAGGCGCAGCGTGCCCGCATTCGGGCCGCCGTAGGTGCCGACCACCGTCTGGCCCGTGAACGTGTTGCTCCCCGAGAGCACGAGCGTGCCCGCGCCGAGCTTGACGACGCCGACTGCCCCGTTGCCGGGACCGGTCGGGTTGGCGATCTGGTCCGCAACAGTGAACGAGCCGCCCGCGTTGGTCGTGTCGAAGCCGATGAAGGAGCCGGCCCGCAGGCCGTTGTTGTTCACCGTGCCGCTGATGCCCGTCAGCAGCGCCGTCACGTCGGCCGCGCCGAACTCGCCAGCGCCGCCGACGTTGACCGCCAGCACGCCGCCCGAGTTCACCACGATGTTCGTCTTCGTCCAACTGGCCGTCGTGCCGCCGTAGAGCGCTGCCGTCTTCGCGAACTGCAGGTAGCCCGCGCCGGTGCCGGAGCTGACCGTCGTCAGGCCCGAATACGTGTTGTTACCCGAGAGCACGACGACGCCGGTGCCCGACTTCGTCAGGCCCACGGCCCCGGCGAGGCCCGCGGCCACGGTGCCGCTCCAGGCGTCGTAGGCGACCGTGCTCGTCAGCGTGCCGCCGGTGACGAGGCCGCCGGCGAACGTCGTCGTGCCGCTGCGGCTCACCGCATTGCCGTTGAGGTCGAGCACGCCGCCGGAGATGGCGATCGGCCCCGCGGCGCCGCCAAGGGCTGTCGCGCTACCCATCCGCAGCGTGCCGGCGGAGATCGTCGTCGTCCCGGTGTAGGTGTTGGTTCCCGAAAGGACCAGGGTGCCCGCGCCCGACTTCGTCAGGCCGCCCGAGCCCATCTGCAGGTTCTGGCTCACCGTGAACGTGTTCGCCGGTTCGACGATCTCGAACGCCACCGGCTGATTGTTTGCAAACGTCGTCGTCCGGCCGGTCGCCAGGCTCGTCACTGCCGTGCCGGTCACCTGCAGGCCGCCGCCATTGAAGGCGAGCGGCGCCGCCGTGCCGCCGATGTTGTCGTCCGAGCCGATCGAGACGAGGCCGCCGGAGAGCGTGGTCGTGCCGGTGTAGTCGTTGTTGCCCGTCAGCACGAGCGTGCCCGTGCCCGACTTCGTGAGGTTCCCCTGTGCCCCGGCCCCGGTCAGCGTGCCGGAGATCACCGCCGGGCCGGTCACGGCCGCCGTGAGTTTGCCCGCGTTGATCGTCGTGTTGGCGATCGTGCCGCTGGTGATCGCAAACGAGTTCGACACCGTGAGGCCGCCCAGATCGAGCAGGCCGCCCGCGGCCACGAGCGGGCCGGACCCCACCTGCTCGGTGCCCGTGACCAGGAGCCTGCCGCCCCGGGCCAGCACGCCACCGGTGAAGGTGTTGGTGCCGGTAAGCACGAGCGTGCCGGCACCCGTCTTGGCGATCCCCAGGGCGTTGGCGCCGCCGTTGGGGTTGGCGAGGCTCGTGGCGTAGGTGTACGTCCCGCTGACGTTCGTCGTGTCGATGCCGAGGTAGCCGCCGCTCTGGAAGCCGCCGGTGTCGGTGCCGAGGCCGGCGAGCATGTCGAGGTCGCCCGACGTGAACGCCCCGGGGCCGCTCCCCACGCTCACGCTCAGGATCCCCCCGCTACCGGTCGTGATGTTGGCCGCCGTCCAAGCGGCGGTGCCGCCGCCGTAGAGCGCGCCGCGGTTGGCGAACCGCAGGTCACCGCCCCAGGCCTCCGTCACGCCCGGGTCGCCGTTTGAGCCGGAGAGGATCAGCGTGCCGTTGCCATCCTTGGAGATGCCGGTCGTGGCCAGATCGGGGTACGTGCCATCCACGATCCGGCCGCCGACGGTGAGGTTGCCGGCGTTCACCGTGACGTTGCGGATCTTGCCGGCCCAGGTGCCGAGCGACACCGTTCCCGTGCCCAGGTTCAGGTCCTGCGTGCCCGCGAACGTGAAGTCGGTGTTCCACTCGTTGAAGTTGTTCGTGGCGATCGTGAGTGGGCCGTTGGTCGTGTTGTCGAGAACGATCGACTGACCGTTGATCCGGAACGTGCCCGAGCCGAGCGCATAGGCGTTGTTGATGTTTGCCGACCCGCTCAAAAGCGACGTGCCGCCCGAGTGGCTGTTGCTGCCGGAGAGGATGAGGAGGCCTTGGCCCGCATAGAACCCACCCGATGCCATCCCGTTGAGGGCGCCATAGGTGACCCAACCCCCCGGCGCCGATTCGCGGATGGGTAGTGCGAGTTCGGTCGTCGTCCGGCCTCCGCTGGCGAGTTGGCCAACCGGGAGCATCAGTTCCCCCGACGAGCCGATGAGGATCCCGCCCCCCCCGCCCGACGACACCATGCGAAAAGAGCCCCCGCCGTTTAGGATCGAAGTCGCCGTCCACTGCCGCGCGTTCACATCGACGTACATCGACAGCGTCTGCCAGATGAACCCGGCCACGTCGTTGGACAGGTATTCGACGGGCCCATCAAAGCCCGGCATCGCCGCACCGGTGGTGCGGACGAACTCGGTGTATTGGTTGTAACTCTTCGAGGCATTCGTCATGTCGGCGAACGAGTAGAAGGGCGACATCCACGCCCCTGCCGGGCCTCCCCAGCTCGACGCCAAGAATGTTCCTCCATTGGTGCTGCTGTAGTAGGCGGGATTGCAATAGTCGTCGCCGAACGCCCACGGAATCAGGGGAGTGGTGCTGTTCGGAGGATAGGCGCCGAACGTGTTGACCACGCCCCGCAGCGCCGCGGCGCCCGTCAGGAACCCGCCCCCTTTTTCCCTCACGATCGTGCCGGCCTGCTCGATGCGGGTCCGCGATATCCCCAAATAGCTGACTCCGCCCAGCATCCGGATCGTGTTCGTGCCGGAGAGGGCGATCACCTGATTGTTGTTGTTGAGGCCCAATCCCATGCCGGCGAACTGCAGTTCGGAGACCCTGAGTGTCCCCGAAGCCGTGGGCGAATCCACGTTGAAGAGGAGGCCCGGCGCATACTGATTCGTGGTGAACCCATTGCGCTGCAGGGTGAGCGTTCCGGAGAACGTGTTGGCCGTCCCCGTGACGAAGTGATTGGCACTCACCCAGAGGTTCGTGCGGCCGCCGTTCGCTCCGTCCGAGATGTTGCCGATGATCGAGCCCGTGGCCAGGGGCGAAAGGAGCATCGCGAGCGTCTGTGACGCGTTGCTCGTAGCCGAACCGATCAGTGAGTTGGTGACGAGGAGGTTGCCGCTCCGTCGCCGCCATTCCTGGCTGGCCCCGAGCACGACGTTGAGGCCCTGGTTGGCCGAAGCGCTGCCGATCGTCAGGGCCGAGGAGTTCGACGTGAGCGTGCGGATGCCCCCCGCGCCGAGCGTGAGCGTGCGGTTGGCGACGCCGTCACCGCGAAGCGTGAGCCCGCCGGTGGCCGTGGAAAAAAGCCGCAGGCCGGCGACGCTCGTGTCGGCGTCGAACACGGCCGTGCCGGCGGCGTTGGAGCCGCTGACATTGAAGATCGCCGTGTCGGTGGCACCCGGTGCGGTCGGCGCCTGGAGGGTGCCGAGGTAGTTTTGCCACCAGCTCGCGGCGTTCGACCACGTGCGCGTACCGCCGCCGTAATAGAAGTTCGACTGCCCGAACGCGGGTCCGGAGCCGGCCAGCTCGAGCAAACAGGCCGCGAACACGACCGCGAGGCACGCACGGCGAATTGGCGGAAACATCGAGCACCCCGACGGTGAGCGACGCGAACGGCTCGTGGGGACTGCCACCAACCCCCTTGAACAAAGTACGCCCGGCCTCCGGGGGCCGCTATTGTCGCCAGCGACAGGTCCAAAAAAGGTGCCAGCCACCAAATATGGGTAATTTGGCGGCCCGAACCCTATCGGCATGGCGGGCGGGCTCGCGGCATGGTCTCAGGAAGCCCCGGGTGGAAACCCGGGGACACGGCACGGCGGTCGGAGACCGCCGCTACAGGAGCCGGCGGCGGACCGCCCAGCCCGCGAGGCCGAGGCCGAGGGCCGCAAGGGCGAGCGTGCCCGGCTCGGGCACTACGACCGTGAACTGCGTCACCTGGCCCGTCACCGATGACCCGCCGGCGAACGTCGCCGTGTCCGCCACCGTCGTCACGCCCATTGAAAGCGACGGATACGCGTTCGCGAACGGCACGTAGGTCTTGTTCTCGTAGGTCGTCTGGCCCGCCCCCGACCCCGTCACCCAGTAGGTGTAGGTCGCAGCGGCGATGCTCGACGCGAACGAGGTGGCCTGGTCCGTGAAGAACCCGCCACGGAACGTGTTTCCTTCCGCCAGGCTGCCCACGTCGAGGTACACCGCGATCGCATTGGAAGCCGTCAGGGCCGTCGTGAACGCGGTCGAACCCGTCAGCCGCAGCACGTCGTTGACACTCGCCGTCGCGTCGCCGTAGGTCGGTACCGTCCCCGTCAACTCGAACGCCCAGCCGAGACCGCCCGTCGGATCGACCGCGTTGGCCGTGAGGATCCCCGGCGAGTTGCCCGGGGCCACGAGGCCCGCACCGCCCAGGCGCGCCGCCACCGTGCCCGCACCGCCGAGTTTCGCGCCCGCGTCGATGCCCACGATTCCGGCCGCCGTGAGCGTCCGGCTCTCGTCGACGTTCAGCGTGCCGAACCGCACGTTCACCGATCCCGTCGTGGCCAGGTTGTTCTTCAGGAGCACCGTGCCCAGCCCGTCGCTCGAGCCGATCGAGACGTTCACCGCCGGGGTGCCACTGCCAGATGAGTCACCCCATGTGTTGCCGAAGATCGTCGTGCCGCTCGCGGCCGCCATCAGCGTCACCGCCCGGCCCAGCCGGATCTGTTGGTCGAACGACGCCGACGTGCCACTCGTCCCATGACTGCCGATTACCACCACCTGCGAGCCGCTCACCGACTCCGGGACGTTGATCACCCGGTTGGAGTTCACGCCCGCCGCCAGGAGCAGCGTTGCCGTCCCCGTCGCACCCGCCGCCGCGTCACCTACAGTGACGCTCTGAGCCTTGCCGAAGACGCCCGCGTCCGTGCCGCCGTTCGTGTCCACCGTCGCCACGACCGTGCCGTTCTTCACCGTCAGGCCGCCTTCGAACGTGCTCACGCCCGTCAGCCGCCACAGGCCCGGGCCGTCCTTGACTACCGACAGGTCGCCCGTCGACGGCTCCGCGATCACGCCGACCGCGTTGGCCGCCGTGCTCGTGCCGCCGAGCGTGAGGGTCTTGGAGCCGTTGGCGACCGTCACCGTACTCGTGACCACCAGCGCACCGATGCCGCTGGCCTCGATCGCCCCGCCACCACCGGCGGCGGCGGTGCCCGAGAGATTGAACACACGGCTCGTGGTGCTACTCGTCGCCCCTACCCAACGGAGTGTGCCGACGACCGCGCCCGAGCCGAGGTCGGTCGTCGTGTTGGCGCCCAGGGGACTGGCGCCGGAGCCGTTGATCCAATCGATCTGCACCGTGCCCTGCGTGATCGCCGTCTTGCCGGTGAACGTGTTGGAGCCGGTGAGCGCGAGCGTGCCGAAGCCGGTCTTCGTCAACACTCCCGTCGCCGCGCCGTCGCTGACCACCGCCGAAACGGTCAGGTCGGCCGCCGCGGCGGGCGAGTCGTTGACGAGGAACGACCGCGTGCCGCCCAGGGCCAGATTGCCGCCGATCGTCGCCCCATTCGGGGAGGTGAGCGCCACGTACGTGACTCCACCGCTCCCCAAGGTCGCCGTGCCGCCGCCCGTCTGCAATCCGGCCACCGAGCCGGCCGCGCCGCCGCCTAGCGAGAGCGCCGTGATCGTGCGGTTCTGGCCCGCTGTGTCGAACGTGCCGCCGTAGACCACCACCGTCGGCGACACGTAGCCCGTGCTCGCCAACTGCAGCGTGCCGGCGCTGGGGCCGCTGTAGGTGCCGACCACCGTCTGGCCCGTGAACGTGTTGCTCGCGGAGACCACGAGCGTGCCCGCTCCGAGTTTTGCGAGGCCCACGGCGCCGCCCCAATGACCGACGCTGTCGGTGATCGTGCCCGTCAGCATGAACGCCGTGCCGGAATTGGTCGTGTCGAATCCCACGAGCGACCCCGCCCTGAAGCCGCCGCCGCCGGAGACGATCGTGCCGCTCATGCCGACGAGCAACGTGTTGATGTTGGCGGCCTGGAACTCACCCGCGCCGCCCACGTTCATGGCAAGGGTGGCACCGGCCGTGTTGCCATCAGGGCCCACGATGAGGTTGTCCCGGATCCATTTCGACGTGTCCCCGCCGTACAGCGCCGCAGGCCCGCCGAACTGCAGGATGTTGCCGCCGTTCTCGATTCTCGTCTTACCGAGGTAGTTTGTGCTGCCGGTGATCACGAGCACGCCGCCGCCGGTCTTCGTCAGCCCCGCCGTGCCGGTGCCGACGAGGCTCGCCGTCACCGTGCCGGCCTGCCCCTGGAAGCTCGGCCCCGTGGCCGTGAGCGTGCCGCCGGTCACCAGTCCGCCGGCGAACGTCACGGTACCCGACCGCGTGACCGAGTTGCCGTTGAGGTCGAGCACGCCGCCGGAGACCGTCAGCACCGCGCCCGACCCGAGGGCCGTGGCGCTCCCCATCCGCAACGTGCCACCCGTGAGCGTCGTCGCCCCGGTGTAAGTGTTGTTGCCGCTCACGACGAGCCCACCCGAGCCCGACTTCGTCAGGCTGCCGTTGCCCAGCGCGAGGGGCTGCGAGACCGTAAAGGTGTTGGCCGGATCGACGATGTCGAATGTCACCGGCTGGTTGTTGGTGAACGTGGTCGAGCGGTTCGTCGCCAGGCTCGTCAGCGCCGTGCCCGTCACCTGCAGGCCGCCGCCGCTGAAGGTGAGCGGCGCAGAAGTGCCGCCGATGTTCGCGTCCGAGGCGATCGAGAGCAGGCCCCCCGAGACGGTCGTCGTGCCCGTGTAGGCGTTGTTGCCCGTCAGCACGAGCGTTCCGGTGCCCGACTTCGTGAAGCCCGCCCCGGCCCCCGTCAGCGTGCCGGAGATCACCGCCGGGCCGGTCACGGCCGCCGTGAGCTTGTTCGCCGCGATCGTCGTGTTGGCGATCGTGCCGCTGGTGATCGAGAACGAGTTCGAGACGGTGAGCCCGTTGAGATCGAGCAGGCCACCCGCCGCCACGAGCGAGCCCGTTCCCACCTGCTGCGTGCCCGTGACCAGGAGCCTGCCGCCCCGGGCCAGCACACCGCCGGTGAAGGTGTTCGTGCCGGAGAGCACGAGCGTGCCCGCGCCCACCTTGGCGATCCCCAGGGTGGTGCTGCCGCTGACGGGATTGGCGAGGCTCGTCGCGTAGGTGTACGTCCCGCTGACGTTCGTGGTGTCGATGCCCAGGTAGCTGCCGTTCTGGAAGCCGCCCGTGTCGCCGCCCACCGCGGCGAGCGTGTCGAGGTCGGCGGACGTGAACGCCCCGGGCCCACTCCCCACGCTCACGCTCAAGATCGCCCCGCTGCCGGTCGTGATGTTGGCCGACGTCCAACTGGCGGTGCCGCCGCCGTACAGGGCATTGCGGTTGGCGAACCGCAACTCGCCACCCCACGCCTGCGTGGCGCCCGTGTAGCCATTGGAGCCCGAGAGGATGAGCGTGCCGCTCCCGTCCTTGGCGATGCTGTTCGTCGGCAGGGCGGCAAACGACCCGTCCACGATCCGGCCGCCGACGGTGAGGGTGCCGGCGTCCACCGTCACCGTGCGGGTGCTGCCGGCCCAGGTGCCCAGCGACACCGTGCCCGTGCCCAGGTTCAGGTCCTGCGTTCCCTGAAACCGAAAGTCCGTGTTCCACTCGTTGAAGTTGTTCGTGGCGATCGTCAGCGGGCCGGTCGTGGTGTTGTTCACGACGATGTTGTTGCCGTTGATCCGGAACGTGCCCGAGCCGAGGGCGAAGGCGTTGTTGATGTTCGCCGTGCCGCTCACGAGCGACGTGCCGCCGGTGTGGCTGTTGCTGCCGGAGAGATTGAGGATCCCGAAGCCCTGGACGCCGGACTTGTACACGGCCCCGTACGTGACCCAACTGCCCGCGACGGACTCGCGAATCGGGGCCGAAAAGGTGTTCGTGCCGCCGGCGGTCGCCAGGATCAATTCACCCGACGCGCCGATGACGACACCGCCACCGCCGCCGGACGATGCGACGGTCAGTTCAGTGGTGGCGCCATTGAACGTCGTGATTCCATTGGCGGTCCAGGTGGACGCGTTGAGATCGAGATACCAGGCGGGCACTTGATAAAAGAGGCTGCCCGCCAGGTTGTTCGAGACGTACTCGATCGGGCCGCCGGTGTTCGCGACGTTCGCCCCGGCGGTCCGGCCGAGATATCCCCACCCCGTGTAGTTCATCGTGGGGTTCGTGAAATTACTGGAGAGTGGCGTGCCGGTGGTGGGCAGCTGATACACGCTGACCGGAATGCTATTGGTCAACTCACCCGCGCTGTAACGCAGCGGACCAATAACGCCGGTCGTTTGCTCGAACCCCCAAGGAATCAAGCCGTTGAGGTTGATGTCGTTGGCGATCCCGGTGATGGTTGAGGCACTCGCGGCCAGAAATCCACCGCCCTTTTCGCGGACGAACGTCCCGGACTGGAACAATCTGCTTTGGCTGTTGCTCATGTTCGCGGCGCCGCCGAGCATCCGCACGATACTGCTGCCCGAAAGAGTCAGGTACGACTGCCACAGTGAGCCGCCCGCGATCTGGAACTCCACCACGGGCAGCGTGCCCGACTGTGAGGCCGCCAGACCAGCCCACATGATGCCGGACCCCTGGTTCCCACCGTAATTCGTCGCCTGCACGGTGAGCGTGCCGGTGAGCGTTGAGTTGCGGTTGATATAGCCGTAGTCCTTGACGGTCAGCCACAGGTTCGTGCGGCCGCCGTTGGTGCCGTCGGTGATGAGGCCACCGAACGATCCCGTCGACAGCGGCGCCGAGGCCACGAGCGTCTGCGTGGCGTTCGTCGTCGCCGAGCCCATCACGTTGTTCAACACGGCGAGGCTTCCCGTCCGCCGCCGCCATTCCTGGTTCGCCCCGATGACGACGTTCAACCCCTGGTTGGTGGAGGAACTGCCGATCGTCAGCGCCGATGCATTGCCGGCGAGCGTGCGGATGCCCCCCGCGCCGATCGTCAGCGTGCGGTCGGCGACGCCGTCACCGCGGAGCGTGAGCCCGCCGTCGGCCGTGGGGAGCAGCCGCAGGCCGGCGATGCTCCTGTCCGAGTCGAACACGGCCGTGCCGGCGGCGTTGGAGCCGCTCGTGTTGAAGATCGCCGTGTCAAGGGCGCCGGGCGGGTTGCCTGCCTGTGTCGCCGGCGTGGCGAGGTAACTCTGCCACCAGCTCGCGGAGTTCGACCACGTCCGCGTGCCGCCGCCGTAATAGAAGTTGGACTGCCCGAAGGCCGGTCCGGAGTCGGACAGCCCGATCCAGCAGGCCGCGCCCACGAGCGCGAGCCACACGCGATGACGTCCCGATCGCATAAAACACCCAGAAGGGCGATGACGCAGTACCGAGGGCGGTTGCCTCTCCCCATGGGAAAAAATACGCCCGGGCTCCCGAAACCGCTATTGTCGCCAGCGACAGGTCCAAAAAGGTGCCAGCCACCAAATCTGGGTAATTTGGCGTTCGGTCCCTGATCGGCATGGGAGGCGGGTCACCCGCCGGAGCGGGCCGGGCCGAGGAGGCCCTTCGTGAAGCAGATCGCCACGGCGTGCGTCGTGTTGGCCGCACCGAGCTTCTCCTTCACCGACACCACGTGAGCCCGCACCGTGCGCTCCGTGATCCCCAGGCGGGTGCCAATGTCGTCGTAGGCCAGCCCCTCGCTCACCATCGCCAGCACCTCCAACTCCCGACGGGTGAGCGGGCCCGACCGCTCCCGGGCCGCGATCCGCAGGGCCACGGCCTCGCCGATCGGCCGGCCGCCGCCATGGGCCTCGCGGATCGCCCCGACAAGTTCCATGTAGCCCGACCGCTTCGTGACGTAGCCATTGGCCCCCGCGTCGAGGGCCGCCAGGGCGTCGTCCTGGTCCTCCGACGACGTGAGCATGAGGATGCGGGCATCGGGATGCGACGACCGCAGCTGCTTGAGCACGGCAAGGCCGTTGACGCCAGCCATGGCGAGGTCGAGAAGCACGAGGTCCGGCCGATAGCGTCCCCAGAGCGACACCACCTCCTCGCCTCGGGTCGTGCTCGCCACCACCTGCAGATCGGGCTGGCGGCCCAGCGTCTCCGTGAGTCCCTCCAGGAACACCGGGTGGTCGTCCACCACCAGCAATCGGATGGGAACATCCGGCACCGGCGGCGGAAGAGGCGACGGTTCGACTGGGGATCGCGGTGTCATCGAACCCAGTATCCGCGCGTCACCGCGATACCGAAACTGTCGCTGGCGACAATCGCGCTCGTTAGGCCAGGCCGACCTGGACGGCGGCGTCGGGGGCCGCGGTAGCCACGCTGACGGCCACCCGCGTGCCGAACCGCGGGCTGCTCTCGATCTCCAGATCGGCCCCCATTCGCCACGCCCGCTCCCGCATGCCCCGGAGCCCGAAGTGGCCCGCCTTCCGCTCGCAGGCGGCGACGTCGAACCCCTCGCCATCGTCCTGCACCTCCGCCGTCACCCGGCCGGCCCGTTCGGTCGCCGTCACGGCGATCGTCGAGGCATGGGCGTGGCTGACGGCGTTGGCGACAGCCTCGCGCACCACCCGCAGCAGCTGCTGCCGCACGGCCAGCGGCGGGTTGGGCAGAGGACCGGCGATCGCCAGTTCGATCGGCACGGGACAGCACTGCTGCAGGTCGGCGATCAGCGCAGTCAGCGAGTCCGCGAGCGGTCGGTCCGCCAACGCCGCGTCGCGCAGGTCCCAGACGAACTGGTGCGACTCGTCCTGCAGCCGCAATACGGCCGCCCGCTGCTGGTCGATGAGCCGCCGCGAGGCGTCGTCCGCGACCGCGCCGGCGTCGGCCTCCAGCCGCAGCGCCATCACCGCCAGGTCCTGCTCCAGGGAGTCGTGGAACTCGCGGGCGATCCGTTGCCGCTCCTCGAACACCGCTTCCGACTTGAGTTGGCCCTCGATCACACCCACCTGCCGCCGCACCTGTCGCCGGAGCACGAACACCCAGGCGACGGCCGCGAGTGTCGCCGCGACGCAGGCCACGAGCGAGCCGCCGAGCGCCCGCACCGCGCCGGGCCGCATCCACCACGGGGCCTGCCGGACCACTCGCACGTCGGCGGCCGACTCGGCCCACATGTCGATCGCATCGGGCAGTGGGCGGCTCTTGTCGCGATCGATCGCCGCGACACGGTACACGCCCCGTGCCTCGACCACGCTCCCGGGCACCGCCGCGGCCGGCGGCCGGCCGGGCACGAGGCAGCGGACGGTCATGTCGCGTGGGCCGATCGTGCCCACGAGTTCAGCCGCCCCGCCACGATCGACCCTCGAGACGACGTGCAACTCGATCTCGATGGGCAGGGCATCTCGCCAGAGATCGTCGAACATCCGCTGCCAGTCGTCCTGCGTCTCCAGTGGATACGCCGAGGGTAGCCGCCGCGCGGGCGGCGGCGCCGCCGTTCCCGTGACCCGCACCATGGCCTCGCCGAGATGGGGCGACGTGGGACCGGCGGTCACGAATCCCACCGCCTCGACCCGGTCGCCCCGCGCGATCCGGCGAATGGCGTCGTCGAGCAAGGCCGGCTCGACGAACAGCCCCTGGCCATCGGCCGCGATGAAAACGCCCCCACCCAGGCCGCCCCGTGCCGCAGCCACGCCGACCACCTTCACGCGGTGGCCGGAGCGGGGCAGGCGGGCGAACCGCTCGAGCAACACCGCCTCGGCCACGAACGGGTCGGCCGGCGCCGCCGCCACGACCCGCACGCCGGCCGACTCCAGGACCCGGAGGTAGGACCGCAACAGGTGCCGCGCCGGGCCGATCTCGCCGGCGCCAAAGCCCGCGACTTCCACTTCGGCATCCACGAGCTGCCGCGCCTCGTCGTCGGGAAGCGGGGGAATGCACCGGGCCTCGATCGTGCGGCCATCGACGTCGAGCACCAGAATCGTGCCCAACGTGGGGTGCGGCCGGGCCGAGCGGACGACGCCCTGCACGGCGACGAAATCGTGGTAGCACTTTCCCGAGACGAGGTCGGCGAGGCTCACGCGGCGGGGCTCGGGCCGTGGACCCGGGGCAAGGGTCTCGACCGTCGCGTCCTTGATGCCGTTGACGAACACGCCGTCGTACACGCCCCCCTCGATGCGGACGCGGTCGCCCGTTGAGGCCGTGAAAACGCGGGCGCCGCCGTCACCATGCACGAACGTCGCCCCGGTCTCGTCGCGGATCACGAGGGACCCGTTCGGATAGCGGCCGGTGACGACGGCCTCGAGCCTGACGGGCGGATACGGCCGCGGCAGGAGGTACGAGTCGGCGACCTCCCGGACGGTCGTGAGGACGGCCGGCTCGGGCCCCGCCCGCGTGCCGCCCGCAGCCGCGGCGCAGGCCACGGCCGTGAGGACGGCGGACCAGACGCGACGGTTGACGGCTCCCATGGATCACCCCGCGCGGGCGGCGCCGCTCACGCGCCGCTCGACCCGCGTCTCACGCAGTGTATGCCAGCGGCAGGTCGGTCCAAAGGGGCCGTTTGGGCCGATGCTGTCGTCCGTTGACCCGAGGGGCGCCAGAGACGTACCATAGACATGACCAATATGGTCATCTCAAGAGGAGCCCACCATGAAGCGTGTCCAGATCGCCGAGGCCAAGGCCCATCTTTCCGCGCTGGTGGAGCGCGTGGAATCGGGCGAGGAAATCGTGATCGCCCGGCGCGGCAAGGCGGTGGCGCGGCTCGTGCCGGAACCGCGGGCGAAGCGGCCGGCGATCGACGTGTTCCGGGCGGCATGGTCGCGCGGTGGCCTCGATCTGGGCCGGATCGCCGAACTTCCGCCCGACCACGTCGATCTGGACCGCTGACGTGCACTTTCTGCTCGACACGAACATCCTGATCGCACTCAGCAAGCGGCCCGGGCTTGCCGAGACGCTCGAGGGCATCTCTGCCGATGCCATTCTTCTTTCCTCGGTGGTGGTTGCCGAAATTGAATACGGCATCGCGAAGAGCCGGCGTCGCCAGCACAACCGACGGGTGTTCGATGCACTCCTGTCGGGATTTCGAACCCTCGCGTTCGATGCCGCCGCCGCGAGGCTGTACGGCCCCATCCGTGCGGACCTTGAAAAGCGGGGCCGACTGATCGGCCCTCACGACCTCATGATCGCGGCCCACGCGAAGGCGCTCGACGCCGTGCTTGTGACCGACAACACCAAGGAGTTCAGCCGCGTCGAGGGGCTCAAGACGGTGAACTGGCTCGCGCCGTGAGCGGAGCGGGACAAACCGGCTGCGCCCGACGCGGCGCGGGGGCCCCGCCTCGCATGGGCACGGTCACTCGGGGACGAGCACCGCGAAGGCGACCTGCTCGTGCATCCTCCGCCAGGCACGGCCCGCGGCGTCGAAGCCGTCCTTGTGGAAGTGCACGCCGTCGGGGCAGAGCACGTCGGCGCGGTCGCGGGCCGCCAGGAACTCCTCGAACAGATAGGCCACCGGGATGCCCCGCTCGCGGGCGAGTGC
>SXGQ01282178.1_pt1 | contig 16142 bp, 16 predicted proteins | sample 3178371 | NCBI WGS metagenome assembly SXGQ01 (sample SAMN11356859, study PRJNA531348) | freshwater metagenome | isolation source: freshwater sample F1-20 | place: China: Fuxian Lake, Yuxi | collected 2017-12-25
GAGGGCGTGCTCGGGCTCGAGCTGAGCCAGCGCGCGGGCAACGACTGGGCGCAGTTCTCGGTGGGGGGCACCGAGGTGGGGCTGTTCGGCGAGCTCGCGACCTCCCCGCACCAGGGTGGCGCGACCGTGACATTCCGCGTGGCCGACATGCGCGCCCTCGAGGCCGCCCTCGACGCAGCCGGAGCCAAGAAGGATCCCGTCGAGGACATGGGCGGCGCGCTGTCCATGGAGTTTCTCGACCCCGACGGCAACCGCCTGGTGGCCGTCGAGATCACGTCCTAGGCGCCTAGGCGGCCTCGCCGGGGTCGATGCCCGCGCGGCGCGCGGCGACGGCCTCGGCGAACGCCGAGGGGTCGCGGGCCACCACGAGCACGCGCGAGGTCTTCCACTCCATCGGGCAGTGCACCGTGATGGGCTCGTCGGTCTCGAGCACCACGCCCTCGCCGGGCGCGGGCGCGAACACCACCATGCCCTTCGCGATGCGCACGCCCATGCCGGCCCACCACGGCCACTTGCGGGTCCATACGCGGGCGATGCGCTCGATCGGCACGTCGGCATGCCCCACCCATCCCATCCGCACGCTCACGGCGTCGTCGCGCACCTCGGCCTCGTAGGGGCCACCGGTGGACGTCAGCATGCGTGACCAGCGCGAGCTCTTGAGCGGGAACATCACGGGATCGTGATCGTACGCGCCGTCGTGCCCAGTCCGAGGGCCGACGACATCAGCACGCGCACCTGGTAGCGCCCCGGCGCCGTGCGGGCCGGGATGCGCACGCGCGCGGTGCGGCGCCCGGCCGCCGGTCCGCCCGAGCGCGATGCCACAAGGCGGAATGCCGCGGCGCGGGCGGGTCCCTGCACGCGCTTGCGCAGCTCCACGCGCCATGACGCCCGTGCCGGCACGGTGAACTGCGCCCTCAGCCAGGGACGCGCCACCTTCACGCGCAGGCCCCGCGGACGCGGCGCGGCCTGCGACCGCCCGCGCGAGGGCCCCGTACGGGTGACGGACGTCGTCACCGACGCCGTGGCGCCGAGCCCGCTCGTGGCCTGCACGGTCACCGACTCGGTGCCCACCGGCGCGGTGGAGGTGACCGAGTAGGCGCCGTCATCCGCGATGCGCGCCGACCGGCGGCCCACCATCACGGAGGTCACGCCGGCGTCGTCGGTGGCGCGGCCCGACACCGTGAGGCGGCGTCCCGCGAGCGTTGCGGTGGCTGTGAGCGCCGGAGCCGTGGCGCCGACGGCCCCGACGTCCGTGAGCCAGGCATCGGTGATGCCGCCCGGGGACTGAGCAACCGTGAACGACGCCAGGCTCCCGCTGCCGCTGATGGCCGCGCGACCGCTGGGCTGCGAGGGCGCCGCCCCCGACGCCGTGCGCGAGGCCCGGTACAGCGCGTTCGTCGCGAGCGTGCGCACATAGACCTTGTCGACGCTACCCGTGTCATCCGGATCCGCGCCGCCAGTCACCTGCAGCCCGGCGAAGGCCACGCGCGCACCATTCACGCTGATCACCGGTGCATTCGAGATGGTCTCGCCCGAGACCCGTCGGGTGGTGCCCGCATCGAGGTCGCGCACGTAGGCGTCGCGGTCGGCCCCGGTATCGGTGGGCACGAGCATGGCAGCGGACGAGAAGGCCACGAGCGAGCCGTCGCCCGATATCGAGGGCAGCGAGGAGTCGCCATTGTCCGTGCCCCCGTTGGGCAGGCTGGCCACCACGATCGTGCGCTCCTGCGGGCGCGCCACGTAGACGTCGGCGAAGCCGTCGGAATCGCCCTGTGCCAGCACCGACGCGGCGGCGGTTCCCTCGAACGCGATGGAGCGCCCATCCGCGCTGATGGCCGGGCGCCCGACGGCCTGCGTCGACTGCACGCCGCTTGCGCTGCGGCTCACGAGCGCCAGGGCGCCGCCCGCGCGCATGTCCGCCATGTAGATGTCATCCACCGCGTTGGTGTCGGCGGCAAGGAGCGCCCCGGTGCCGGACGTGAACGCCACCTTCGAGCCGTCGGCCGAAATCGAGGGCTGGCCCGTGACCCCGCCGCTCACCGACTCGCCCCGCGCGTTGCGCGACACGAGCACCACCCTGCCCGTGGCGGTGTCCTTGCGGAAGACGTCCATGGCGCCGTTGGAGTCGCCGGTGACGAGGTTCGATGCCGCGGTGGCGAACACCACGTACCGGCCGTCGAGCGAGGCCGCGTACGCGCGCGAGGTGGCCGGATCGTCCACCGGCGACGTCGCGGGCTGCGCCGATGCGCTCGTGGACACCATCGTGGTGCGACCCGTGGTGCGATCCCGCATGAAGAGCTGGCGCACGCCGCCGGTGGAGGTTCCCGACAGCGCCGCGCTCGACGTGATGAGCACGTAGCGGCCATCGGGCGAGAACGTCGCGCCCTGCACCGAGGACGATGCCGCGGAGCCATCCGGCAGCAGGCCCAGGCGCGAGACGTCGCCCGTGGCCGCGAATGCGGCGATGGGCACGAGGGCAAGGGCCCCCGCGGCGGCGATCACGGCGGCGCGCGGCATGGTCTGAGGCTAGCCACGCGATCGGCGTCGGCCGCGGCGCAGGTCGGGGGGCGACATCCCGGGCGCACGACGCCGCGCCAGCGGCTTAGATGCCCGACGTGCGCATCGGACGGACACTCCTCGCCGCGGTTGCCATCGTGGTCGCCACGGCGTCAGCGGCCGCGGCCCTCCCCGTGGTGGCGATCGACGCGGGCCACGGCGGCGGTGATTCGGGCGCAGTGGGAATCCTTCCGCCGGGCGCCGTGACGGGGCTGGAGCCCCGCGTCAACGCGCAGCTGCAGCCGGTGCTCTTCGAGAAGGATGTCAACCTCGACGTCGCCAACCGGCTCAACGCGTGGCTCATGGCCCGCGGGTTCCCGACCCTCATGACGCGCACCACCGACAACGCGGGCGGCGACGTGCCGTACACCGACGTCGGCACCGACCTTCGCGCGCGCACCGACCTGGCCAACGCGCGCCCGGCGGAGATCTTCGTGTCGATCCACCAGAACAGCGCGAGGACGCCGGCGAGCGGCACCGAGACCTACGTGAAGATCGGCGCGCCCGAGCCCACGCAGGCGCTGGCCGCGGCGATCCAGCGCTCGCTGGTCGCCTGCCTCGGCCTGCCCGACCGCGGCGTGCGCGAGCGATCGTTCTTCGTGGTGCGCGAGACCACCATGCCCGCCGTGCTCGTGGAGGGCGGCTTCCTCTCGAGCGGGACGGACGTCGCGCTGCTCGCCCAGCCCGACTTCCGCCAGAAGATGGCCGAGGCCATCGGCGGGGCCGTGTGGTCGTACGCCGGGCTCGGCGACCCCGGGCCCATCTGCTCGGGCGCCGCCGCCGCGGCTCCCGTGCTGGTGCCCAAGGCGGTCACGCTCGCACGTGCCGGCAAGGCCCTCACCACGCGCGCCGGCATCAACCCGCGCAAGGGCGACCTCTGGATCGCCACGGTGCGCGACCAGTCGGGCAACCCGATGTCCAGCGTGCCGCTGCGCGCGCGCCTGCCCAACGGAAAGGGCGTGGCCGTGACCAGCCGCCCCGACGGCAAGGCGCTCATCGCGGTGCCCCGGCGCAAGGGCAAGCTCGTGGTGGCCGTGGCCATGCCCGGCATCGCGGTGTCGGCCACCGCGCAGGTGCCCGCCCGCCCGCGCTAGGCGGCGGGTGCGTCCAGCGCCTGCCAGGTCTGGTTGAGGGCAGGCAGGACATCCGCCGGAAGGCGGTCGATGAAGAGGCGGTGCACGCCCTCGTGGTGCGTGGGCTGTGCCTCGCGGAACCGCCGTCGGCCGAGCGGAGTGAGGCGCGCCAGCGAGCTGCGCCGGTCGTTCGGGCACTGCATGCGCTCCACGAGGCCCATGGCGACAAGGCGGTCGACCAGGCGGGAGAGGCCCGAGAGCGAGAGCAGGGCCCCGTCGGCCAGGTCGCTCATGCGCGCGGCGCCGCCATCGGACTTCGACAGCAGCAGGAGGACCTCGTACTGGGTCAGTGACATCCCGTGCTCGGCCTGCATCTCGACATCCAGTTCGCGGACGAGTGCGGAGTGGGCCCGGAGGAACCCATGCCACGCCTCCATCTGCTGGTCGTCGAGGCCGGCCGTCACTGATCGGCGCCGGGTGGACATGGACGAAGCGTAAGCACGGCGGGCGCCGGTCTGGGGGGAGTACGGGCGTTCGCCCGGGCAGCCGGTGGCGTCGGAGGCCGTTCGTAGGATCCAGCGCGATGGGAGACCCCGAGCCGCCGACCGACCTGTCGCCGATCCCATCGAGGGCTCCCACTCCGGGTTCGGAGGGGGCGCACACCGCGGGCGACCGCGTGCGCGACCTCATCGCCCGGCTCGGCCGGCCGGTATCGGTGGCCGAGGTCGCGGTGGAGGCCCTGGGCATCGGCGGCTGCCCGGAACCGGTGGCCGAGCGGCTGGCCCGCGACATCGTGGCCGGCGACTCCCGGCTGGCCTGGGACGGCGACCTGATCGCCGACGCCGGCGGCGCCCGCGACGGCACCGCGCTCGGCGTCACGACCTTCTGCATCGTCGACCTCGAGACGACCGGCGGCGCCCCCGGCTCGTCGGCCATCACCGAGATCGGCGCCGTGCGCGTGGAGGGACTGCGCATCACCGACCGGTTCTCCACGCTCGTCGACCCCGAGCAGCCGATCCCGGCGCACATCACCGGCATCACCGGGATCGATGACGCCATGGTGCGCGGCCAGCCGGTCATCGACGTCGCGCTGCCGGCGTTCATCGCGTTCGCGCGCGACGACGTGCTGGTGGCGCACAACGCGCCGTTCGACCTGCGGTTCCTCAACTACGAGCGCCTGCGACTGCGCGATGGGTACTTCACCCAGCCGTGGCTGGACACGCTCGTGCTCGCGCGCCGGTTGCTGAACGGCGCGGTGCCTCGGCACGACCTCTCGACGCTCGCGGGCTGGGCCGGCGCGCCCGTTCGGCCCGCGCACCGGGCCCTCGCCGATGCCGAGGCCACAGCCAGCGTGCTCATCGCCCTGATCGGGCTCATGGGGTCGGGCGCCGAGACCACCCTCGATCACGCCATGTCGATCGGCCAGCCCGCATCGCGACGGAGCCCTCGGGGCCCCGGGGAGTCCGCCGCCGCGGCCTGACCCCTGCGGGCGCGAGCGGTTCGCCGTCGCGGCCCGGTTTTTCATGGGACACTCGGCGCGTGGCTCCCGATCCCTCGGCGCAGGCGGTGAGAAGGCTCGTCCGGTGGTTCCGTGACGAGGGCCCCGACCTCCCGTGGCGGCGCACGCGCGACCGCTGGGCCATCCTGGTGTCGGAGGTCATGCTCCAGGCCACGCCGGTCTCCCGTGTGCTGCCGTACTACGACGCCTGGATGCGACGCTGGCCGCGCGCGGACGACCTCGCCGCCGAGCCGGTGGGGGAGGCCATCGCGGCGTGGCAGGGCCTCGGCTACCCGCGCCGTGCGCGCAACCTGCACGCGGCGGCCGTCGTGGTGGCGCGTGACGGCTGGCCACCTGCGGAGCGCTACCAGGACCTCCCGGGCGTGGGCGCCTACACCGCCGACGCGCTGCGCTGCTTCGCGGACGAGATGCCGGTGCTGCCGGAGGACGTCAACGTGAAGCGCGTGGTGGCCCGGCGCTTCCCCGGCGGCTGGCCGGGGGCTCCGCGCGGAAGGGCCTGGGATGCCGGCCAGGCCATGATGGACCTCGGTCGCGAGTACTGCCGCGCCCGCGCGCCCCGCTGCGACGACGGCTGCCCGCTGCGCGCCGGCTGCCCGGCCGCCGACGCCGGCATCGTCGACGAGGTGACTCCGCGCGGGCGGCGGCAGGCGCGCTACGAGGGGTCCATGCGCCAGCGCCGGGGGTTCCTGCTGCGGGCGCTCGCCGAGGATGGCCGGGCACCGGTGGACACCGACCCCGAGGCGGCCGAGAGCCTTATCGCCGAGGGGCTGGCCGATCGCCGCGGCGCGGTGCTCGTGCCGGCCGGGAGCGGGCGCTGATGGGGCGCCGCGACGATCCCGTGGTTGTGGTGGCCGCGGTCATCCGCCTCGGTCCGTGGGTGCTCATCACCCAGCGCCCTGAGGGCTCGGGGCACGCGGGCCGCTGGGAGTTCCCGGGCGGCAAGCGCGAGCCCGGAGAGCGCGACCTCGAGGCGCTCCGGCGCGAGCTGCGCGAGGAGCTCGGCATCGAGGTGGGGGAGGCCCGGATGATCTGGCGCGAGGACGCCGGACCGCTCCGCCTGCGCTTCTACGAGTGCGAGTACCTGCCCCTCCAGCGCCCGCGCCCGCTCGTGAGCCCGCAGTTCCGTTGGGTGCGGAGGGAGGACCTCCCGTCCTATGAGTTCCCGCCCGCTGACGATCGTCTGGTGAGGGCACTGGCAACCGACCGCATCGGCAGGCGAAGGCGACGGGCCCGCCGGAGACGCCGCTCCCGCCGGGTACCATCCCGCTCGTAATCGGTGGAGGTTCACATGGCCAAGGCCAAGAAGGATCGCCGGAGCAGCTTCCGGACAATGCAGGGCGGAGATGACGTGCTCTCGCGCCTCGACGCCCTCGCGGCGATCGAGGAGGCCGAGGAGAAGGCCCGGGCCGATGCCCTCCCGCATGGTGACGACGAGCAGGCCGAGGAGCCCCGCGAGGGCTAGTCGTCCCCGCCTGGCCGGCGCCGTGGCGGATCCCCGCCTCGTTCGCGCATGTCGGGTCTAACCTCAACCCCGTGAGCACGCTCGACGCAGCAGGGCGCCCCGTCGCGCCCCTGTCCGCGCCCCGTCGCCTCTGGGCGCTCGCCCTCACCGTGGCGGAGCGCCCGCGTTACTTCATCCCGTTCCTCGTGGTGCTCACGTCGCTCGGCCTGTGGCTGGATTCGCTCGGTGGAATGGGGTGGCAGATCACCCTGTCGGTCGTCGCATGGGCGGTGCTCATCATCGCCTGCGTTCCGCTCGGCGCGCTCGACCGGTCCCGCGTGTTCGTGGTCGTGGTGGTGGCCACCACAGCCGAGCTGATCTTCTCGAGCCTGTTCGGCGTCTACGACTACCGGCTGGGCAACCTTCCGTTGTTCGTGCCGGCCGGCCACGGACTCGTCTACCTGGCCGGATACCGGTTCTCCCAGACGCGCATCGCACGCGTGCACCCGCGCATCATCATCGGCGTGGCCATCGCCGGCGCGCTGGGCTGGGGCATCCTCGGGCTCACCGACTGGCTCGGCCGCGTCGACGTGGCGGGCGCCATCGCCGTGGCGTTCCTCGTGGTGTTCCTCATCATCGGCCGCGCGCCCGTGCTCTACGCCGGGGTGTTCTTCTTCGTGGCCTTCCTCGAGATCTGGGGCACGTGGGTGGGCACCTGGGTGTGGCACGAGTACGTGCCGGGCCTTGGCATCACCAACGGCAACCCGCCCAGCGGCGCGGCTGCGGGCTACGTGCTCTTCGACATCTGCGCGCTCGCCTTCGCGCCGGCCGTGCTGGCGGCCTGGCGCTGGGGTGCGCGCCGCCTGCGACCCGGGTCCACGCCGACCTGATGGGCACCGACGGGCCCACCGGGTTCCGCCCGGCGGCGCACCCGCTGTTCTCGGGCGACGTGGACATCCCCCCGGCGCCCCCCGCCGACTCGGCAGTGCTCGCGGCACTGCTCGGCCGTGCATCTCGCGTGGCCGATGAGGGATCGCCGGCGCAGGCCGTGGTGGACCTCGCCGTGCATGCGTGGATGGAGGGGCACCTCTCCGGCGAGGATTCCTGCGAGGGCTGCGACGGGCGCTGCGGGTTCGACCGGGGGCCGTCGCGCCCAGGGGACATCGCGGAAGCCTGCGGGTCCGCGGACGCCGGCCCGGTGCCCGGCCTCGCCCCGCCCGGCCCGGTGCCGCCGTTTCCCGATCCCGCCGACCCGGTGCTCGTGGCCATCGTGATCGGCGCGCTCGGCCTGCTGCGCGAGGGGCGGCCCGTCGATCGCGTGCTGCCGATGGTGGCCGCCCGCGCATGGGCGGAGGGGCACATCGAGGGCGAGGATCGCTGCCCGGGCTGCGACTGGCGCGGGGGCCCCGGTGCCGGGGCCGACCGCGAGCAGCACGCGCGCGACGGGGCTAACGGTGAGCAGTAGGGTGGCGGCCATGCACGTGGGAGTCGTCGGGGCCGGCCTGATGGGCGCCGGGATGATCCGGAACATCGCCGAGGGCGGCCACGAGGTGGTCGTCTACGCCCGCACGCCTGCGAAGGCCGAGGGCCTGCCCGCCCGCCTGGCGCCCGGCGTGGTGGCGGCCGTGGACGGCGCCGACATCGCCCTGTTGTCGGTGACCGACTCCGAGCACGTGATCGAGGTGGTCGAGCTCATCGTGACCGCCGACGCTCCGCCGCCCATCATCATCGACACCTCGACGATCGCCCCTGAGGTCGCGCGCGAGGCCGCCGTGCTGGCCGCGAGCGTGGGCACGGAGTACCTCGACTGCCCCGTGAGCGGCGGGCCGCCCGGTGCCGCCGCCGGCACCCTCGCCGTCATGTGCGGTGGCACGGATGCCGGGGTGGCCGCGGCCGCGCCGGTGCTCGACCTCATCGGCGACCCCGCCAAGCGGGTGCACTGCGGTCCCGTGGGCTCGGGGCTCGTGGCCAAGCTCGTGAACAACCTGCTCGTGGCCGTGATCAGCGCCGGCACCGCCGAGGCCTTCGGCATGGGCCAGCGCGCCGGGGTCGACCCCGAGGTGCTCGCCAGGGTGGTCATGGCGTCGTCGGGTGACTCCTGGCAACTGCGAAACCTGTTCCCGAGGGTGCTCGCCGGCAACCACGCCCCGGGCTTCCGCGCGCGCGACCTGCGCAAGGACCTCGGCCACGCCCGCGACCTCGCGGGACATCCCCTTGCCATCGGCGACCCGGCGGCCCGGCTGTTCGAGGACGTCGACGGCGAGCTCGACTACGGCGCGGTGGCGCGCCTGCTCATGGACCTTCCCGACCCCGCACCGCCTGAGGAGGCGTGATGATCACCCTGTTCCAGATCACCGGTTCATCGTCGTTCGCCGCGCGCGCCGCGCTCGAGTGCGCCGGCGCCGACTACGAGGTGGTGGACGTCCACCCGCGCCGCCGCGACGAGGCCCCGGGATTCGCCGAGGCGAATCCGCTGCAGCGCGTCCCTGCCCTGCGCGAGGGCGACGTGCGCCTCGCCGAGACCGGGGCGATCCTCCTGTGGATCGGCGACCGCTTCCCCGAGGCGGGCCTGGCCCCGGCCATCGGCACTACGGCCCGTGCCGATCACTACCGCTGGGTCACGTGGTGCGCCAACACCCTCCACGTGGGGTGGTGGCCGATCATGGCGGGCTTCTACTTCACCAACAACGAGTCTGCGCAGGAGTCGCTCGAGGTGCGCGGCCGCGAGAACATGGACCGCCACGGGCGCCACCTCGAGGCCTGGCTGTCGGACCACGAGTGGCTCGCCGGCGACAGCTTCGGCGTGTCCGACATCTACGCCTACATGCTCGTCGGCTGGGCCAACTACTACGACGACATCACCCTCGGCGGCCCGGCCGTCGCCGGCCACTACGAGCGCGTCGGCGCCATTCCGGGCATCGTCCGCACGCGCGAGCTCGACGACCTCGACGACCGCTTCATGCGCTACCACCCCGAGCTCCGCGGCGGGAAGCCGCTCGACTAGTGACCCCGCCACGGGCACCCCGGGGGTCGGCATGTTCCCGTAGGGAAGACCAATGCCGCCATGCCTTCCCGGGCGCAGCCCGGGACGCTTGCGCTGCCCTTGGCGACCGAGGGAAGCATGTCGACCCCCGGGGTGCCCGTCGCGCGTCGGCCCTAGTCGCCCGGCTTCGTGCCCTCGGGGTCGGCGCGGAATGACTCGGGGAGGAGCCGGGCGAGCCAGCGGGGGAGCGGCCCGCGAAGGGGCTCTGGGCGGAACTGGCGGTCGAGCATCCAGAGCCCCGAGGCGGTGATGGCGGCGCCGGAGATGGCGACGACGACGCTCAGCGCGCTCATGGTGGTGAGCTCGAAGAACTCGCGCAGCGGCGCGACGAGGATGACCGCCACGTAGATCCCGGCCATGGCGAGGCACATGAAGATGACCCAGGCGCTGCGCTTCACCCCGGATACCTCGAGCACGAGTACGAGCCAGAGGCCGATGGCCATGAGCGCGGTCACGGCCACGGTGCGCGCCGATGCCACGTCGTCGAAGAGGACGTTGAGCGAGAACAGGTAGGCCGACACCACGCCGAGGCCTGCGGCCACGCCCGCGGGCAGGGCGAAGCGGAATGTCGACCCGAGGTAGTCGCGGGCCTTCCAGGCGCCCGTGCTCGGGGCAAGGGCGAGGAAGAACGCCGGTATGCCCACCGTGAGGAATGACAGCAGCGTGAGGTGGCGCGGCAGGAATGGATACGTGGTGGGCACGAGCCCGATGGTGAGGATGAGGAACGCCGCGAGGAACGACTTCGCGACGAACAGCTTGCTCACGCGCTGCAGGTTGCGAAGCGCCTGGCGCCCCTCGAGGATCATCGGCGCGAGTGATGCGAAGCCGCCGCGCACCATCACGATGTCGGCCACCGCGCGCGCCATCTGGCTCGCCTCGCCGGGGGCGATGGCCACCCGCGACTTCTTGAGCGCGGGGACGTCGTTCACGCCGTCTCCGATCATCGCGACGTTGTAGCCCTCGGCCGCCAGCGCGCCGACGATGCGCTCCTTGTCGTCGGGCGTTGCGCGGCCCACGATGCCCGCGCCGGTGACCACGCGCGCGAGCGCCGTGGGGTCGGTGGGCAGCTCCGATGCCAGGATCGGCGAGCTGGAGTGGATGCCGCAGTCGGCGGCGATGGCCCCGACGGTGGCCGGTGCATCGCCCGACACCACGTGCACGGGGATGCCCTCGCGCCCGAGGACCTCCACCGCGCCGCGGACGTCGGGCTGCAGGGTCTCGGCCAGCGCCACCACACCCATGGCCCGCAGGCCCGCGGGGGGCGGATCATCGGGCCCCGGCTCGCCGAGCGGCCCCGTCCCGTGCGCCAGCACCAGCACGCGACGGCCCTGGCTCGACTCGCGGTGCACGACGTCGGCGAGCGGGCCGGGGTTGAGCACGCCCGGCGCGCCCAGCGCGAGCACGCGATCACCCAGGCGCACGCCCGCCCAGCGCCTGCGGGAGCTGAAGGGCACCACCTCGTCGGGCTGCACGGGGTCGTGGGGCAACTCGCGCGCGATGGCGTCGAGCGTCTCGTCCCTGTCGGGCCAGCAGGCCGCGTACTCGGCCAGCGCCGCGTCGAGCGCGCCCTCGTCCACGCCGGCAGAGGGGTCGCGGTGCACGAGTCGGGCATCGCCGGTGGTGAGCGTGCCGGTCTTGTCCACCAGCACCATGTCCGCCGATGCAAGCGCCTCGATGGCCGAGAGCTGCTGTGCCAGCGCCCCTCGCCGCGACATGCGGATCGTGCTCACCGCGTACGTGATGCTGGCGAGCAGGATGAGCCCCTCGGGAATCATCGTGACCATGGCCGCCGTCGCCGTGGACACGGCCTCCTCGAGGTCGGGGCTGGTGCGCCAGAGCGCGAGGGCCAGCACCGCGCCCAGCGGGATCATGATGGCCACCATGGCCAGCAGCAGGCGATTCATGCCGCGCTGCAGGGGGGAGAGCGGGTGGCGGAACGAGCGCGCGAGGTTCGAGACGTGCCCCGCGTAGGAGTCCTCGCCCACGGCCTCGGCCACGTATGAGCCCGACCCCTCGGCGCAGAAGGCGCCGGCACGCACCTGGTCTCCTGCCTCGTGGGTGACCGGCCGCGACTCGCCGGTGAGCACCGCCTCGTCGAGCGCGAGCGCGTCGGCGGTGCGCAGCGTGCCATCGGCCACCACCTGGTCGCCGGCGCCGATGAGCAGCAGGTCGCCGGGCACCACGTCGTCAACCGGGAGGCCCCGCTCGCGTCCGTCGCGCACCACGCGGGCGGTGGGCGCCACCAGGGCGGCAAGCCGCTCGACCGCGCGCTTGGCCCGCACCTCCTGCGCGATGCCGATGGTGATGTTGATCACCAGGATCGCCAGGAAGAAGACGTCGCGCCAGTCGCCGAACGCCAGGGTGATCACCGCGAACGCCGCGAGGATCAGGTTGAACACCGTGAAGACGTTCGCGCGGACGATGCTCGCGTACGAGCGCCCGGGCGGGCGCGGCCGGTGCCTGGGCCTCCGTGCCGCGGCCTCCGCCTCGGTCAGGCCCGCCGGGCCCGTGGTGGCGGGCAGGACGGCCGTCTCGGCGGTCTCGGTGCTCACCCCCTAAGGGTTGCACCCCCGGCACCCCGGTGCCTCGCCCCGAGGGCACGCTGGTACCATCGAGGCGTGCGGAACCTGATCCGGGCAGCCCTGCTGGCCGCGCTCATCGCGCCTGCCGCCGCCACGGCCCTCGGCCCTCCGCCGACACCGTCCGGCACCTCGTGGTTGCTCGTCGACGGCCAGACCGGCGAGGTGCTCGCGGAGCGCGATGCCGACACGGCGCGTCCCATGGCCAGCACCACGAAGATGATGACGGCCCTCGTGGCGCTCGAGAGCGGCGACCCCGACCGGGTCGTCACCGTGGTGCCGGCGGCTGGGGGAGTGGGGGAGTCGTCGGCGGGGCTCAAGCCCGGGCAGCGCATCACCATGCGCGACCTCATCCGCGGCCTCATGATCGGCAGCGGCAACGACGCGGCCATCGCGATCGCCTACGCCGTATCGGGGTCTGAGGCCGAGTTCGTCACCCGCATGAATGACAAGGCGAAGGAGATGGGCCTCACGGCCACGCGGTTCGCGAACCCGCACGGCCTCGACGAGCCCGGGCACAGGTCGTCGCCCCGCGACCTCCTGGTGCTGGGGCGGGCCGTGATGAAGGACCCGTTCCTGCGCGAGCTGGTGGGCCAGCGCCGCGTGAGCATCCCCAACCCCGCGGGGTCCGGGCGGGTGCAGCTCGAGAGCGAGAACGACCTGCTGTCGATCATGCCCGAGGCCGACGGCATCAAGACGGGCCACACCAACGGCGCCGGCTACGTGCTGGTGTCCCACGCGACGTCCGACAGGCTCGGACGCGACTTCTACGCGGTGGTGATGGGCGAGCCCGATCGCGCCACCCGCGCCGCCGACAGCAAGGCGCTGCTCGAGTGGGCGTTCTCCAACTACGCTCGCCCCGTGGTGATTCCGCGCGGGCGCACGGTGGTGGATCTGGCGGTTCAGGGCGTGCCTGGCGCGACCGTGGGCCTGGCGTCGCCCGCGCCCGTGGCCGCGACGGTACGGGTGGGCAAGCCGGTGTCGATGAGGGTGGTCGCCCCGTCCATGGCGTCGGCGCCGGTGCGTCGTGGCGAGCGGGTCGGGCGGGTGGAGGTGGTGCAGGACGGCGCGGTGGTGGCGCGTTCCGCGCTCGTGGCCACGGCCTCCGTGGATGCCGCAGGTTTCGGCGATTCGCTTAAGAACGCGTTCTCCGGGATAGGGTCCGTGTTCTCATGATCCTCACCGTCACGCTCAACGCGGCCCTCGACCGCACCCTCAGCGTCCCGAACTTCCAGGCGGGGCGCCGCCACCGGGCCAGCGAGGCCATGACGCTCCCGGGCGGCAAGGGCGTGAACATCGCCCGCGCGCTGCGCAACCTGGGCCAGCCCGTCATCGCCACCGGCCTCGCGGGCGGGCGCACAGGCACGGCGATCATCGAGCAGCTCACGGCCGAGGGAATCCTCAACGACTTCGTGCGCATCGCGGATGAGTCGCGCACCTCGACGGCGGTGGTGGATCCCACCTCGTTGCAACAGACCGAGATCAACGAGTACGGCCCATCCGTGGCCGACGCCGAGTTGGCGCTGCTCATGGAGAAGCTCGCCTACCTTGCGAAGGGCGCCGACATCGTCGTGCTCGCCGGATCGCTTCCCCGCGATGTGCCCGCCGACTTCTACGCGGTGCTCGCCGCGGAGATCGGCCGTGACGACCTGCCGATCGTCGTCGACGCACCCGGGCCTGCCCTGCGCAGCGCGCTTCCGGCCGAGCCCTGGCTCGTGAGCCCGAACGTGCGCGAGGCCGAGGAGGTGGTGGGCAACGAGTTCGCCGACGACGAGGACGCCGCGGTGGGCGCCGAGGCGCTGTGCTCGCTCGGGGCCCGCTCCGCGCTGGTGCACGACGAGCGCGGCTGCGTGGCCCGCCTGCCGGCAGCCGACGGCGGCAACGGGCGCATCACGCTGCAGGCGCGCATCGGCGTGCGCACCGACGTGGTGAGCACCGTGGGCTCGGGTGATGCCTTTCTCGCCGGCTACCTGGCCGGCACGTACGAGGGCGATGACCGCGAGGCCGCGCTCCGGCGCGCCGTGGCATCGGGCGCGGCCAGCACCGGGTTGCTCGGCGCCGGCGTGGTGGACCCCGCCGACGTCAGCGCGCTCGCCCGCCAGGTGGCCGTGGAGGAGGTCGCCGCGGGGGCCTGAGGGGCCCCCGCGATGCGCTCGAAAGAGGCCTCCGGACGTCCGGACGGGGCTGGTAGGTTGCCTCTTCAACCGACGAGCGACTGGGGGAGACCGGGTGGAGATCGAGATCGGCCGTGGCAAGCGAGGGCGACGGGCATACGGCCTCGATGAGATCGCCATCGTCCCCAGCAGGCGCACCCGCGACCCCGAGGACGTCGACCTCTCGTGGGAGCTCGGCCCCTACACGCTCGAGATGCCGCTGCTGGCATCCGCCATGGATGGCGTGGTGTCCCCGGCCACCGCGATCGAGATCGGCAAGCTCGGCGGCCTCGGCGTGCTCAACCTCGAGGGCATCCAGAGCCGGTATGAGGATCCCGATGCCGAGCTGCGCAAGATCGCCGAGTACCCGCCCGAGACCGCCACGGCCGGCCTGCAGGACATCTACCGGGCCCGCGACGTCGACTCCGACCTCATGGTCGAGCGCATCAGGGAGATCAAGGCATCGGGCGTGCTCACGGCCGGATCGCTCACCCCTCAGCGCGTGGAGCAGTTCATCGGCCCGGCCCTCGACGCCGGCCTTGACATCCTGGTGATCCAGGGCACGGTGGTCTCGGCCGAGCACGTCTCGTCGTCGGTCGAGCCGCTCAACCTCAAGCAGTTCATCGCCGACCTCCCGGTGCCGGTCATCGTGGGCGGTTGCGCGTCGTACTCCACGGCGCTCCACCTCATGCGCACCGGCGCGGTGGGCGTGCTCGTGGGCGTGGGCCCCGGCGCGGCCTGCACCACCCGCCAGGTCATCGGCGTGGGCGTGCCGCAGGCCACCGCCATCGCCGACGCGGCCGGCGCGCGCATGCAGCACCTGCTCGAGACCGGCAACTACGTGAACGTCATCGCCGACGGCGGCATGGCGTACGGCGGCGACCTCGCGAAGGCCATCGCCTGCGGCGCCGACGCCTGCATGGTGGGCTCGCCCCTCGCGAAGGCCGCCGAGGCACCCGGCCACGGCAACCACTGGGGCATGGCCACGTTCCACCCAGAGCTTCCGCGCGGCACCCGCGTGCGCACCCAGACCATCGGCACCATCCGCGAGATCCTGCTCGGCCCGGCCAACGAGAACGACGGCTCGCTCAACCTCATCGGCGGGCTTCGCAACGCCCTCGCCACCTGCGGCTACGAGTCGATCCAGAGCTTCCAGAAGTGCGAGGTGATGATCGCCCCCGCGCTCAAGACCGAGGGCAAGAAGCTGCAGCAGGCGCAGTCGGTCGGCATGGGCTGACGGTGGCGTTCCACCTCGCCCCCGAGCTCGAGGCCCAGGCGGCCGACGGCATCCTCGTCGTCGACTTCGGCGCCCAGTACAGCCAGCTCATCGCGCGCAGGGTGCGCGAGTGCCGGGTGTTCTCGGCCATCGTCCCGCACGACATCGACCCCTCCGAGATCGAGCGCATCCGCCCGGGCGGCATCATCCTCTCGGGCGGCCCCGCCTCGGTGTACGAGGACGGCGCTCCGTCCCTCGACCGGCGGCTGCTCGAGCTGGGCATCCCCGTTCTGGGCATTTGCTACGGCATGCAGTCGATGGCGCAGGCGCTGGGCGGCGTGGTCACCAACAACGGATCGGGCGAGTTCGGGCGCACGGACATCCGGGTGCACTCGCGTGACGGGCTGTTCCGCGACCTCCCGGCCGAGACCTGCTGGATGAGCCACCGCGACGCCGTCACCACCGCCCCCGAGGGATTCGCGGTGACGGCCGAGACCCCCGGAGCGCCCATCGCCGCCATGGAGGACCGCGCCGGTCGCAGGTTCGGGGTGCAGTTCCACCC
>SXGQ01541614.1_pt1 | contig 16141 bp, 8 predicted proteins | sample 3178371 | NCBI WGS metagenome assembly SXGQ01 (sample SAMN11356859, study PRJNA531348) | freshwater metagenome | isolation source: freshwater sample F1-20 | place: China: Fuxian Lake, Yuxi | collected 2017-12-25
CCGGCAGGCCACGGTTGGCCCGCCCGGCACCTGCCCCATTGTGCCGCCCGCCTCGATTCCTGAATCATAGTGGCCGCCTCAGGGGCAGCAAAACCGCCGGTCCGGCCGTTCACCATCGGCAATGGCCGGGGCCGACTGGCGGGGCGGAGGGGTTGGCGGTACCCTCTGGGTTTTCCCCGAACAGCCGGTGATCTGGTGGAGGTCGGTGATGGCCAAGGGCAAGAAGAAGTTGGAAGTGGTGCATCTGGTCTGCGAGCAGACCGGCGACCACAACTACACCATCCGGAAGAAGTCCGGGGGTGAGAAGCTCAAGGTGAAGAAATACTCGCCGCGGTTGCGCAAGCACACCGTGCACAATGAGAAGAAGAAATAGGCGAAAAGAAGAAATAGGCGAGAAGAAGAAATAGGCGAGGCGCGAAGAAGCAATAGGCGAGAACAGGAAAGTGGCCCGGTCGGCCGGCCCATCCCGTTCTCCCGTTGTCAGCCTGCCGCGGCCAGGAGAGGCGCGACAGCGGCTGGATCGGCCGGCCGGATCTGATCGGCCTGCCGGCGTACGGCAGCCTCCCCTGCGCCCGGTTGGTCCGCGGGGACCAGCAGGAGCCGGCACTGCGCCGGTCGCTCGAATCGCCCCGTGCCGGGGCGGATGACGATGTCGATCTCGCAGGCTTCGCGGGCCCGCGCCCGGGGAGCGTGGGCAACGCACCCGCCGACGGCCCGACCGAGGGGCGTGGTGTCGATGTCGTCAGGTAGCCCCCACACGACCTGCTCCGTCGGGCGCGTGACGAGCCCTTCGCGGCAGGCCGTCAGCCGCCCGCGGCGGAGGAAGTAGGCGACGTTGGGTCCGTCACGCCAGCGGCTGCCGGCCGTCGGGTCGGTGGGGTGCCAGACGTGGCAGCTGTACGTGCGGTCGAGGATCGGCTCCAACCTCACCCCTGCCGCACGGAGGCGCAGCCCGAGATCGTCATCCTCCTGACCCCAGCCCCGGAAACGCTCGTCGAACCCGTTGACGAGCCAATAGTCGTCGCGCCAGACGGCGCAGTTGCCCCCCGCGAGCCGCGGCTTGTTCGGGTGCCGCAGCCATGTCTGCCAGCGCTGTTTGCGGAGCCGGCGGGCGAGCGCCGCGTGCTCCGCGGGCGGGATGCGCCGGCGCACCTCGTCCCAATCGACCTTTCCGGGCACGAAGTCATGGCACGCCGTCTCCGGAAGTCGGGCGCAGTAGCCGAGGAGGGCCTGTCCCGGGCGCCGGCGTTCCAGGTAGGCGGCGACGTGGTCGGGGGGGAGGATGCAATCGCCGTCGAGGAACAGGAGCAGGCTGCCGCCGGCGAGGGCCGCGCCGCGGTTGCGCACCCGCGCCAGCCGGAAACCGTCGCGCGGTTCGGTGGTGAACCGGACGGGGAACGGTGCGCGGGCGGCAAAAGCGGTCACCACCGCGGCGGTGTCGTCGGTCGACCCGTCGTCGCTGACGACCACGTCGAAGCGACCCGTGGCCCCCTGTTGGGCGGCGATCGATTCCAGCACCAGCGCCAGGTGCCGCGGCCGCTGGTGGGTGTTGACCACCAGGGAGATGTCGCAGCGGGGGCCGGCAGGGGGGGTCATGGCATGAGCCGGGCGACGACCGCCGCCGGGGAGTTGGTGTGTCGCACCACCGCGGACGCCGCCGCGGCGCCGGCACGGTAGTGGTCGGCGTGGCGCGCGAGCTCGGCGAGCGCGGCGGGCAGGTCGTCGGTATCGTCGATGACGAGCCCTGCTGCGCCGCAGGGTGGTGGTGCCGTGCCGGTCAGGCAGCGGACGCGGATCCGCGCGACATCCACCCGATCGGCGCCGACGGCCGGTCGGAGACGGAGGTGGGTCGATCGGGATTCGCCCGTCGGGAGCACCGGAAAGAGCGTCGCCCCGGGGTGGGCTCCGGTGGGGGCCGTGATCACGGTGGCGGCCACCCGGTCGGGACCCTCGAGTGCCACGCGCAGCGGTGGCTCGGCCAGCGCGTCGGGGCCGGAGATCGGCCAGGTGATCTCCACGATCACCGACACCGTCCGCACGGGCAGCGGGCAGAACAGGACGAGGCCGGCCACGCCGATCCGCGGTGCAGCGACGTCCAGCAGCGGTGCGGAACCACCGTCCGCGGCCGCGGTGACCAGCGCCACGTGCCGTCGCAGCGGGTCTTCGAGTTGCCGGGCCATCCACCCTCCGCCGGTCACGATCGGCACGGCTCCCCAGGCCAGTGCCTCGAGCAACACGGCCGACAGGCGGGTGCGGTAGCGGCACTGATCGTAGGCCAGCAGGGCGATGTCGGCAGCGGCGAGTTGGGCCTCGTAGCGGGCATCGTCGAGCGGCCCGTCGAGCAGGTCGACGCCGGTCCGCCCCGCGAGACCGGCGAGGCAGCGGCGGACGGCCTCGTGCTCGGGGGCGGTCGAGGCGCTGGGGAAGCCGAGATTGCGCTGGATCACGAACCGCACCGCATCCGCCAGCTGCGGATCGCGCTGCACAGAATCCACCACCCCGAGGAGCCGGTGGCTGTTTTTCTCCGGTCGGGCGTCGCCGAGGGCGGCCAGGCGCAGCGGTCGCGTCGCGGGGGCACGCCGCGGGGGATACCCACCGGCGGCGAGGATCGGATATGGCAGCACGTCGCAGCCGCCGGCCCCGAGCCGCGAGTATTCGGCAGCCAGTTCCGCCGTCGTGGCATGCCAGTGCAGGGTGTGTGGCGGGGCCGGGCGGTGGGCTGCGGCGAGGATCCGGCGGATCCGCTCGAGGCGGCGGACCTGCCGGGGCCGATCGGCCGTGTAGCCGCGCTCGAGCGGCGTGTGGAACTGGACATGCCAACCGATCCCGGGAGGGGGCGCTGCCCGCGCGACGGCCCGTGCCAGTCCTGCCGCCTCGAGTTCCGACGCCGTGGAGACGAAGACCACGTCGCCGGCGCGGAGGTCGGCCAGCACGGGCTGAACGCCCCTGGCGAACCCCTCGATCCGCTCTTCGCGGCGGCGGGCACGGTGCCACGCGGCCCAGGGGGGCTGCGGCCGCCAGCGCGACCGGCCGCGGTCGTCGAGGCGGTCGAGTTCACCGGCTGCCGTCACCTTGGCATGCGGGCCGAACGGCAGCGTGCCGTGGACGAGACATCCTTCCGGGAGGTCCGCCGGCCCGGCGAAGCCGCGTCGGCCCACGATGACACCGCGCCGGTCGGCGGCCGCGAGCACGGCGCAGGCATAACGGAAGGCATGGCTCGACCGCTCGCCGGGGCCGGCCGGCTCGAGGCTGGGGTCGATGATCACCAGCCGGGGGCGGTCGTCGGCCGTCATCGCGGTGTTCCTGACGCGGCCCAGACGGTGTCGAGGAGGCGTTCCAGCGCCCCGGCGTCGCCGAGTGGTTCAAGCGCGATCTCCAGGGCCACCAGGGGCAGCGGAAGCGGCGCGTCGGGAAGCTTCACCAGATCCTTGAGGGTGGTGACCAGTGCGGTGGCACCCGCAGCGGCGGACCAGTCGGCCAGGCCCCGCACGTCCGCGTCAGAGTAGGGATGGTGATCCGGGAACGCCCGGAAGGCGACCGGCGCCGAGCCGAGCCGGGTGAGCGTGTCGCGGAATGCCGCCGGATTGCCGAGCCCCGCGAACGCGGCCGGCCGGTGGCCGGCGAGCCACTCCAGTGGCAGCCGTCGGCCATCGTGTCCGGCGAGGGCGACCGGTTGGTGGCCGGCATCGATCCAGACCTCGGGAAGTCGCCCCGCGGCCGCCGCGAGCGCCGTGCGGATCGCCGCGCGGCGCTCGCGGCTGATCGCGGTCGCCCGGGTCAGGACCACGGCATCAGCCCGCCGCAACGAGGCCAGTGGCTCGCGGAGGAGGCCGCGGGGAAACAGGTGGCCGCACCCGAACGGGTCGGTGGCATCGACGACGACGATGTCGAGGCGCCGCGCGAGCCGTCGGTGCTGGAAACCATCGTCGAGCACCACCACCTGCGAACCGTCCCGCCGCGCCCGCTCCACCGCCGCCACCCGGTCACGGTCGGCGACATGGGGGACATCGGGAAGCACGAGCGCCAGTTCCGCGGCCTCGTCGCTCCGCTCGCCGCGGCGCGCGCCATACCCGCGACTGACGATCGCCACGCGGCAGCCTCGCTCGCGGTAGCGCCGGGCGATCCATGCCACCAGCGGTGTCTTGCCCGTCCCGCCGAGGGTGAGGTTGCCCACCGACACCACCGGCACCGCCGCCCGCGCCGCCGGCAGGAGGCCCACGTCGTAGGCCGCGTTCCGCAGGCGGACCGCCGCGCCGTAGGGCAGGGACAGCGCCGCCAGCAGCAGCCGCGCACCATCGGCGGCGAGGCCGGTCCGCGAGCCATCGGCCAGTTGCCGGAAGGCGTCGGCGTCGGGAAGCAGGCGCATGCGGGCGTCGACGGAGCGGGTGAGGCGGCCGATGCGGAAGGAGAACGCCCCACTGGTATCGCACCGGCGGCAGCCGTCCGGCAATGCCGCGTCAGGGTTTTCCGGCACCGGCGGCCGGTCGCGGGCGGGGAGCCGGCGGCGACCGATATACTACTGAAGGTGCGGAACCGGCGGCGATTGTCCGCCCTGGGACGCATCGGAGGGCCGCGCCATGGCTACCGTGACCCCGCGGTCGGAGTCCCGCAAGGGAGTCGAGTCACTGACCGTGAGGGAATGGGTCGCCGGAGACGAAGAGGCAACCCATTCCGACCGCTATCTCGCCGCCCGGCTGGCGGCGGCCACGGCCGACTACAAGGGGGTGGCGCTGACGACGTTCCTGCTCGGAGCGGGAGTCGGCGTGTTCGTCTGGCTGGGGATCGGCATCCTCGCCGAGCACTGGGTGGTGGCCGGGGGCCTCCCGCGCTGGTTGCGGTGGACCTGGCTGGCGGCGGGGCTGGTGGCCCTGGTGGCCGCCGCGCTGCGCTGGCTGGTGCCGCTGATGCGCTACCGGGTCAATCTCGTCTATGCCGCCCGGCAGATCGAGCGCGAGCACCCGGAACTCCACAACGATCTCGTCAACACGGTCCTCGTGAAGGCCCGGCCCGAGGGCAGTCCGTCGGTGGTCGTGACCTCCCTGAAGCGGCGGACCGCCCGCCGCCTCGCCGACGTGGCCGGCAGCACCACGATGGATCGCACGAGCGCCGTGCGCCTCGCCTACGCGCTGATGGCGGCCGTGGGGCTGGCATGCCTCTACGAGGTCGTCGCCCCGAAGAGCCTCCTGGTGTCGGCGGCGCGGCTCGTGGCACCGTGGATCGGATGGACGGCGCCGTCGCGGGTGCGGATCGATGGCCCGCGCCTGGCGTGGCGCTTGCCGGACGAACCGGACGCGGCGGGTGCCGCCGACGCGCGCCGGCGGATGACGATCGACGGCGGCCGGGCGGTGGTCGTCCGTGGGCGGCAGGTGGAGGTGACGGCCGGGATCCGTGGGCTGCGCGCCGGCGAGCAGCCGGTGTGCCTGGTCACGCCGCTGACCGATGCCGGTGCCATCGATCCGCAGGCCACCCCCTGGCAGGTCGCGATGCACTCCGGTCCGGATGCCGATCCTGCCGGGCGCCTCTTCACCGCGCTCCTCCCCGACGCTGCGCGCGGGCTCGATCGCTCGCTCGACGTGTCGATCGTCGGCGGCGATGCCCACACCGAACCGGTGCGGCTGACGGTGGTCGATGCCCCGTCGCTGCTCGTCCGCGAGGTCCGCTACGACTTTCCCGCCTACACGAGGCGCCAGCCGGAGACCCTGGCCTGGCAGGGGGATCTCCGCGCGGTGGAGGAGACGCTGGCCACGCTCTCGGTCGAGGCCAATCAGCCGCTCGAGGCGGCGTGGATCGACTTCGGCTGCAACGGCCAGCGCGATCTGAAGATCAAGCTCTCCGGCACCGGCGGCCGGCAGGGCACGGTCTCGTTTCCACTGCGGCTCAATGCCGATCGCCTGGCCGCCGAGCACCCGACCTACCGGCTGGTGTTCCAGGGAGCGAACGCGGCAGGGGCACGCGACGGGGTCGTGATCGACAGCCTCGTGCATCGGATCGAGGTGCTTGCCGACATCGCTCCCGAGGTCGCGCTCGAGGAACCGACCGACTCGCCGCGGCGCGTGCCGCCGGGCAGCCCGGTGCTCGTGCGGGTGCGGGCCAGCGATCCCGATTTCGGGCTGGCGCGGGTCGGCATCGAGACGCGGATCAAGGGGGGCGGCCAGGTGACCCCGATCGTGCTGCTCGACGAACCCCGCGAAGGGGTGTTCAAGGGAAGCGCGCGCTTGGTTCCCGACAAACTCGGGGCCGGGCCCGGGAGCGTGCTCGAGTACCGGGGCTTCGCCATCGACACCCGGCCCCAGCAGAGCAACGTGGCGCACACGCCGTGGCAGGAACTGCAGATCGACGCCGCGGCCAAGCCCCAGGCGCAGCCGGCCGACCAGCCGGGCATCCCTGATGATCCCGACCGTGGCGACGACCGCCAGGGCGATGGTGCCCGCGACGGTGCCCGCGACGGTGCCCGCGACGGTGCCGCAGCCGGCCGCGATGCGCGCGGCCCGCGCGATCGCGCTGGCCGTGACGGCGGTGCCGATGAACCCGCTGCAGGTGACCGCGACCCACGCGACGGTCGTGAACCGCGACAGCGCCAGTCGGGTGACGACGAAAACGGTGGCGACGCCGGGGCCGGGGAGGCGGACCCCCGCGCCGGTGGACGGGATCGTCAGCCGGCGGCTGGCCGCAGCCAGCCACCCCGACGTGATCCATCTGCTGAGCCGCGCGACCAACCGGCTGACCAGCCGGGCGAAGGTGGTGGCGGCGGCGATGGGCAACAGGCGGGTGACCGGGGTGCGGGCGATGCGCGCGGGCAGCAACCCAATCAGGGGCAGAACCAGCAGGGGGGCCGTGGCGGGCGGCAGGGGCAACCACGCGATGGGGCGTCGGAGGGGGCGTCCGGTCAGTCCGGTGATCAGGCGGGTGACGATGGGATGCCTGCCGAGGGTTCGTCCGCTGGCGGCGCTGGAAAGCGCCAGGGGAAACCGACCGGAGGCTCTGGCGGCGGGCAATCCGCCAGCGAGCGCGACGGTGATCGCGGTGAGCAGTCGGGCGCGCCGGAAGGCCAGCAGGATGGTGAGGGCGCTGCCGGAGAAGGAGACTCGCCGGCCGATGATCGTGCGCCGGGGGCCGGCCGCCAACAGAAGGGATCCGGCCGTGGTCAGGGGCGCGTTGCTGCCGACGGCACCAACGATGGCGAGGCGATGGAGCGGATCCTCGAGGATCGGCAACGCCAGGGGGGTGACGACACCGCCGCCGACGGTTCCCGCGACGGGGCCGCGGATTCCGGACGACAGCGTGAGGATCGCCAAGGAACGGACCAGCGGCGGCCCGATCGGTCGGGCCGGTCGCCGGAAGGGGAAGGGGAGCAGGCGCAGCAAAGCGGCGATTCCGCGCCGGGTGGCCAAGACACACCTGCCGGCGACGAATCCGCGGATCCCACTGGGCAGGATGGTGATCCGTCGTCGGCGACCGACGGTGGAAAGGCTGGCGGCACAAGCGGCAGGAAGACCCGTCCGGAGGGCGGCCGGGAAGCTGGCCCGGCCGAAGCGGGCCAGCCGACGAACGAGCGAACCGGTGAACGGTCCGGTGCCGGGGAGCAGGCGCGACAGCCGGGTGACCCCGCGGGGAACGACGCGCCGAAGGGGGATCGCGACACGGCCGGGGAAGATCGCCAGTCGGACGGTCAGCGTGCTGCCCAGTCGTCCGGCGGCAAGTCGTCCGGCGGCAAGGAGAACGGCTCGGGCAGGAAGGGAGACAGTGCCGGGCAGACGGAAGGCCAACCGTCTGCAGAAGGCGACGACAGCCCCGGCCGCGACCCGAAGAGTGCCGGTGGGCGGAAGGATGCTCAGCAGCGGGGCGATAATCCGACTGACGGCCAGAAGGGGGCAGGCAAACAGGGGGCAGGCGAGCAGGGTGGCAAGCAGGGCGCCGGCCAAAACGAGGGCACGGAGAAGGGAGCTGGCGAGAAGGGCGCTGGCGAGAAGGGCGGGGGCGAGAAGGGCGGGGGCGAGAAGGGAGCGGGTCAGCAAGGCGGGGGCGAGAAGAACTCGGACCAGAATCAACAAGGGGGCCGCGACCAGGGCGCTGGGCAAGAAGGGGCTGGCCAACAGGGTGGCGATGGGCAGCCCGGTGGTGCTAAGGGTGGTGGCCAGAAAGGTGGTGGCCAGAAGGGTGGTGGCGGGCAGCAGGGGGATGACGCGAACGGCCAAGGCGCCGATGATTCGCCGGAGGACCAGGGGCAGCCGGGCGGTGAACAGGCTGGTGCCGAGCAGGGGGCCGACGAGTCATCGGACGCGGCGGCAGGTGGCGGCAAGCCGAACGGCGCCGGCAACCCTGCCGGGGGCAAGCAAGGAAATGCTTCGGGGCGGCAAGCGGGCCCGGCGGGCCAGGGTGGCGGAGCGCAGGATCCCGAAGGGGCTCCACCCGCGGAGGGCGCCGATCCCGGTCCGCAGCAGGACGGCAACTCCGGCAAGGGGGGATGGGCCCGGAGTGACGGAGCAGCCGATCCCCAGCAGGGGCCCGTCGATGGCCAGGCGCCGACAGCCGAGACGGAATGGGGCCAGCAGGACGTCGCTCACGCGCGGAATGCTGCCGATCTGGCGATCGAGCACCTGCGCCGGTCATTGGAGAAGGGCGACCGTGGGGTGCTCGACTCCCTCGGCTGGACGAAGGACGACGCGCGGGCGTTCCTCGAACGCTGGCAGTCCCTCCGGCAGCAGGCCGATGGGGGCGATCCGGTGAAACGCCGCGAACTCGACCGCACGCTCCGCAGCCTCGGCCTGCGCGGGGGCAACGTCCGCAGCACCCGCGACGTGCCGTCCGACGTGAAGGGGGGCCAGGCGGAGGGGCGCCGTAGCCGGCCGCCGAGCGAATACCGCGAGCGCTTCAAGGCCTACACCCAAGGGACGACCAGCGAATGAGTGGCGGTTTCCAGGGGCCGCGGTACCTGGCGGCCTTCGGACCCAAGCGGGTGCCGCACTGCTTCACCGACGTCCTCATCCTCGGCGGCGGCCTCGCCGGCCTGCGCGCCGCTTTGGCGATCGATCCACGGCTCCAGGTCACGATCGTCACCAAGGCCGATCTGCGTCTCTCCAGCAGCCAGTGGGCCCAGGGGGGGATCGCCGGCGTCGTCGATCCGGAGGACCGGTTCGACAACCATGTCGCCGACACGCTCGCCGCCGGCGGCGGGCTCTGCCATCCGGACGTCGTCACCGAGGTCGTCCATGAGGCGCCGGCGCGGATCGGCGAACTGATCGCCTGGGGCACCAATTTCGATGCCCGAGACGGCAGTCTCGAACTGGGGCGCGAGGGGGGGCACAGCCATCACCGCATCGTTCATGCGCTCGGTGATGCCACCGGCCGCGAGGTGATGCGTGCGGTGATCGAGCGGGCGAAGGGGCGCGACAACCTGGAGTTCTGGCCCGAGACGTTCACGATCGACCTGCTCACCGACGAGGGGGTCTGCCGCGGGGCGCTCGTCTGGAACCGTGGCCACGGCAAGACGCTCGTCTGGGCACGGAAGACGATCCTCGCCACCGGCGGCGCAGGGCAGATCTATCGTGAATCGACCAATCCGGACGGCACCAGTGGCGACGGTATGGCCCTTGCATGGCGTGCCGGAGCGCGGCTGCGCGACATGGAATTCATGCAGTTCCATCCGACGGTCCTCTACATCGCCGGTGGATCACGCAGCCTGATCACCGAGGCGATCCGGGGCGCCGGGGCCCACCTCGTCGACAAGGACGGTCGGCGGTTCATGCCGGAGTTCGACGCGCGTGCGGAATTGGCACCGCGCGACGTGGTGTCCCGCTGCATCACCGAGGTGATGCAGCGCACCCACCATGCCAACGTCTACCTCGACCTCGCCCATCTCGACGCCGAGACGGTGCGCAGCCGGTTCCCGGGGATGGCCCGGACCTGTGCCGAGTTCGGCCTCGACCTGACCCGCGACCGGATCCCGGTGCGGCCGGGGGCCCACTACATGATCGGCGGCGTCGCGGTCGACCGGGAGGGAAGGACGAGCCTGCCCGGCCTGTTCGCCGCAGGGGAGGTCACCTCGAGCGGCCTCCACGGCGCCAACCGTCTGGCGAGCAACAGCCTCCTCGAGGGACTCGTCTACGGGGCACGCAGCGGGGCCGTGGCGACGGCCGAGGCGCTCGCCACGGGGGACGACTTCCGGGTGCCGCGACTGTCGCAGCCCCGAGGGGCGGCCGCGGGCGAACCGCTCGACCTCGAGGACATCCGCAACTCCCTCCGCAGCCTGATGTGGCGGAGCGTGGGGGTGGAGCGCAGCGGCATGGCGCTCACGGAGGCGGCGGAGACGGTCGAAGGCTGGTGCCGGTACGTCCTTCCCAGGCAGTTCGCCGACCCCCGGGGCTGGCAGCTGCAGAACATGCTCGAGGTCGCGCGGTTGATGATCCAGGCGGCCTCGACACGGCGCGAGACACGGGGGGTTCACGTCCGCAGCGACTACCCCGCGCCGAACGACGATTGGCGGGTGCATCTGGCCTGGGAGCGGGGCGGGGGGGGCGCCATCCGGGAGCCGCTGCCTCCCGAGGCGGGGCACTGAACGCCGGCCAAAACCTGGCGCACGGGGCTGAAACCGGGCGCCGTGACCGGTGGCGGTACCAGGCCGGGGATTGCCTGATCCGATGCCCCGGTCTAACAATGGTTGTTTGATCCCCCCACCGACCCATTTCCGCTGCACCATGGCCGCAGAACACAGCACGTCCAGGTCCGCGATGATCGAGGCCGACGGACTGACGAAGTATTACGGTCCGTTCATCGCCATCGAGAACATCTCGTTCCGGATCCCCCGGGGAGAGGTGGTCGCCTTCCTCGGCCCCAACGGGGCCGGGAAGAGCACCACGATGAAGATCCTCACCGGGTATCTCGCCCCGACCGCCGGGTCCGCCCGGATCGCGGGCCACGACATGTCGACCGACCGCCTCGCCGGCGCGACCCGACTCGGGTATCTCCCGGAGAACGGGCCGCTCTATCCCGACATGACGCCGCGCAGCCTGCTCGAGTTCTTCGCCGATGCCCGCGGGCTCAAGGGACGCTATCGCGAGGAGCGGATCGACGCCGTCGTCCGCCAGTGCGAGCTGGGCAGCGTGATCGGCAAGGCGATCGGCAAGCTCTCGAAGGGCTACCGCCAACGCGTCGGGATGGCGCAGGTGCTCCTCCACGAGCCCGACGTCCTGATCCTCGACGAACCGACCAGTGGGCTCGACCCGAACCAGATCCGCGAGGTCCGCGAGACGATCCGTCGCCTCGGAGAGGAGAAGACGATCCTCCTTTCGACGCACATCCTCCAGGAAGTGGAGGCGCTCGCCGACCGGGTGATCCTCGTGGCGGAGGGACGGCTGCGGTTCGACGGCACACCGGCCGAACTCCGCCGCGACGGCGCCGGTCTCGACGACCGGTTCCACGAGCTCACCAAAGCCGCCTCCGCCTGACGGGCGGCGTGCGGCCGGTTCGGGGCCTGCGGACGCCGCGACCGGAGCCGGGAAGCGCAACCGAGGGGTTTCGAAGCCGGCGGCGGGACGGACGTCCGACCACGACGGCGGGATGGCCGCAGACGCGATTCAGTGCAGTCGGAATGCAGTGCAGACGGGAGTCGGATCGGCAGCGGGGAACGGACCGGCCGCGATTCAGAGTTTCAGGGATTCAGATCAGACAGGATCAGACAGGATCAGACAGTCATGAAGTGGCACGTGCTCGATGCGGTGTTCAAGCGGAACTTCGTCGCCTACTTCTCCAACCCCACCGGGTACGTCTTCATCTGCGTGTTCGTGCTGCTCGGGTCGCTGGCCGCGTTCTGGCCACCGGAGTTCTTCAACTCCAACCTCGCCAACCTCGACCAGCTCAACCGCTACCTGCCCTACATTCTCCTCGTGTTCATCCCCGCGATCACGATGAGCGTCTGGGCCGACGAACGCCGTCAGGGGACCGACGAGTTGCTGCTCACCATTCCCGCCAGCGACTGGGAGGTGGTGTTCGGAAAGTACCTGGCGACGGTGGGGATCTTCACCGTCGCGCTGATGTTCTCCTGCATCTGCAACCTGATCATCCTCTTGCGCTGGGGCACCCCTGACGGCGGGCTGTTTTTCACAAACTACCTCGGCTACTGGTTCGTGGGGCTGGCGATGCTCGCGGTGGGGATGGTGGCGAGTTTCCTCACCAGCAACCTCACGGTGGCCTTCATCCTCGGCCTCCTCCTCAATGCCCCGCTGGCGGTGGCGGACCGCGCCGGCACCGTGATGGGGCCGGTCTGGGCCGAGCGCGTGCGGAGTTGGAGCCTCGCGGAGCAGTTCTCCGACTTCGGCCGCGGAGTCGTCAGCCTCTCCGGTGTGGCCTATTTCCTCGGCATCGTTGCCGTCTGCCTCTACGTGGCGATGGTGCTCATCGGTCGCCGCCACTGGACGGGGCGCCGCGACGGAGCGCGGATGGGGGTCCACTACCTCGCCCGCACCGCGGGGCTCGCGCTGGCCGCCACCGGTGGCGTGCTCGTGTGCCGCGCGATCGACGTCCGCACTGATCTCTCCGAGGAGCGGATCAGTTCCCTCGCCCCCGACACCCGCCGCCTGCTGGCGGAGATCGATCCCCCGCGTCCGATCGAGATCAAGGCGTACGTCAGCCCCACGGTCCCCGAGGACTACACCCAGATCCGACTCAACCTCCTCAACATGCTGCGCCAGTTCGAGCGGCTCGGCCGCGACAAGGTGAAGCTGGAGGTGGTGGCCACCGAGCCGAAGACCGATGCCGCGGCACTCGCGCGGCAGCAGTTCGGCATCGAGCCGGTGCAGGTGCTGTCGCGCGTCCGCGGGGCCTACCGTGAGGAGGAGGTGTTTCTCGGCTGCGCGATCACCAGCGGTCTCGAGAAGGTGGTGGTGCCGTTCTTCGACAAGGGCACCCCGGTGGAATACGAACTCGTGCGCTCGATCGCCACTGCCGCTCAGCAGAAGCGGAAGCGGCTCGGCGTGCTCACCACCGATGCCGACCTGTTCGGCGGATTCGACATGACGAGCGGCCAGCAGCGCCCCCGGCAGCCGTTGGTGGACGAATTGGAGAAGCAGTACGACGTCGTTCAGGTCGATCCCTCGGCGCCCATCACGGAGTCGTACGACGTGCTTCTGGCGGTGCAGCCCTCGGCACTCGGTCCGGAGCAGTTGGCGAACTTCGTCGCCGCGGTGCAGAAGGGGCAGCCGGTCGCGATCTTCGAAGATCCGCTCCCCGTGCTGATGACGGGCGTGCCCGGCACCGCCCAGCCGCGCCGCGGCCCCAGCGGGCCGATGGCGATGTTCCAGCCGCAGGGACAGCCGAAGGGGGAGATCGAACTTCTCTGGCAGACGCTCGGAGTCCGGCTCGCCGCCGGGGCCGGCCGGCCGGCGATGGGGCAGATGGGATCGGCGCCGTTCGTCGTCTATCAGGACTACAACCCGCATCCGAAGCTGGAACTGCCCAATGAGTTCGTCTTCATCGACGCGAGCATGGATGCCAAGGGCACCGGCTTCAATCAGGACGACCCGGTGAGCAGCGGCCTTCAGGAGCTGCTCTTCCCCTTCCCTGGCGGTCTCTCCAAGGAGGAGTCCGCGGCGGTCGATTGGCAGCCGCTGGTGCTTACCACGCCGCGATCGGGCACGATCGAGGTCGACCGCATCATGGCCAACCGCGACATGCGGCAGCTACGGACCTTCGAGAAGCCGGGCGAGCAGTCGATGGTGCTGGCGGTGGCGATCGAGCGCAAGCCGCCACCGGGCCCCGAGGGCCAGCCGGCAGACGCCGCCGCCAAGCCGATCCGGGCGGTGGTGGTGGCGGACATCGATCTCCTCGACGGCCGCATCTTCGGTTTGCGGAACCGCCCCGACGAGGTGTTCGGCCTCGATTTCGACAACGTCACCTTCGTGCTCAACGTGCTCGATTCGCTCGCCGCCGACGACCGTTTCCTCCAGATCCGCAAGCGGAAGCCGAAGCACCGCACGCTCGAGCGGATCGAGGATGCCGTGGCCAGCGCCCGCGAGGAGGCGGAGTCGATGCGGCAGACCTACATCGATTCGTTCGACAAGGCGGAGAAGGAGGCCAACGACTCGCTCCAGAGCGAGGTCGGCGATTTCGAACGGAAGATCAAGGATCTCGAGGCGAGTGGCCAGGCTGACCGCCAGGCGGCGATGCAGGCGATGCAGCAACTCGCCAGCCGGCAGCGCCTCGCCCAGCGCCGCCTCGACACGAAGATCGAGCAACTCAAACGGACCCGCGACAGCGAGGTCGAGCAGGTCGAACGCGATCTCGGCAAGAAGATCCGCGAGGAGCAGGATCGGCAGAAGTGGCTGGCCGTGCTCCTGCCGCCGATCCCGCCGTTGGTGGTCGCGTTCTTCGTCTATTTCCGGCGCCGGGCCCGGGAGCGGGAAGGGGTTTCGAAGAACCGGCTGCGCTGACGCGGCCGGTGCCAGGTGAGACGGGTGAGGTGGAACGGTCGGTGGACGAGGGTGATTTTCCGCGGGAGGTGATGCGATGGCGGGCAGCGGTGGTGCGATGGCGGGCAGGGACGGTCCCGGCGGCATGCGGCCGGAGCGGCGCGACGACGTGCCGATGGCATCGTCGTCGTCGCCGGCGTTGGTGAAGACCCTCGTGTTCCTCGTCGGCGGAGTCGCGGCCCTCGGCACCGGGATCTTCGTGCAGCCTCGTTTCAAGAGCAGAAGCATCGAACCCAAGGACCAGCGCGTGCTGTTTCCCGAGCTCTCCGACGCCTCGAAGGCGGCGAGCCTCGAGGTGGTGCGCTACGACGAGGGGCTCGCCACGCTGAAGCAGTTCAAGGTGGCTCAGTCCGCCGGTGTCTGGGTGCTGCCCGCCTTCCAGAATTATCCGGCAGACGCCAAGGACCAGCTCGCCGCCGCGGCCACCGAATTGGTCGATCTCGAATATGTCGACACGGTGTCCGACAGTCCGGGCGATCATGCCAAGTTCGGCGTCATCGAACCCGATCCGGAGAAGATCAAGCCGGGCGACACCGGTGTCGGCGAGTTGATCGACGTCCGCGATGCCAACGGTGGGCGCCTCGCGCGCCTCGTCGTCGGCAAGGAAGACAAGAAGGCCGGCGGGGCCGATGCCGCCAGCCGTCCGCTGCGCTTCGTGCGCAAGGCGGGCCAGGATCGGGTGTATCTGGTCGCCATCGACACGTCGAAGTTCACGACCACCTTCGGCGACTGGATCGAGAAGGATCTCCTCAAGCTCTCCCCGTGGGACGTCCGGAAGGTGGTCCTCGACGACTACAAGCTCGAAGCGGTCGAGCAGGGGGGGCAGGTGGGGGTGACGCAGGTTCGCAAGGACCGCATCGAGCTCGCCTACGAGGACCGCGAGGCGAAGTGGAACCTCATGGCGCTCGAGTCGTTCGCCGGCGCCGAGCCGAAGCAGGAGAGCCTCGCCGACGACGAGGAACTGGCCTCCGCCCGCCTCAACGAACTCCGCAACGCGCTCGGCGACCTGAAGATCGTCGACGTGGCCCGCAAGCCCGCCGGCCTGAGCGCCGAACTCAAGGCAGAGGAGTCGTTCGCCAATGACCGCGAGGCGCTGCGCTCGATGCAGCAGCGCGGATTCCTGCCGCTGCGCTCCGGCGACATCCTCTCCACCGACGGCGAGACGATCGTGGGGATGAAGGATGGTGTCGAATACGTGCTCCGGTTCGGGGCGGCCACGGCCGTCACCGGCGCCGATGCCGCGGAGGAAGCGGCCGCCGACGGGAGCGGAACCGATGCGGCGGGCGATGGGCGGTATCTCCTCGTGATGGCCCGATTCAACGAATCGCTCCTCGAGAAGCCGCGCCTCGATCCGCTGCCCGGGGCGGCCGAGCCATCCGCCGCCGCTGATCCGGCTGCCGCGCCGCCCGCGCCCGAAGGGACGCCCGCCGAACCGACTCCGAGCACCGCTGCGCCCCCGGCAGCAGACGCCACCGAGTCTGGGGCCGGAGCTGCCGCAGCCCCTGCCACCCCATCGGCTGGTTCCGAAACGAATACGAAGCCGGCGGCGGATGCTGCCGGCACCGCTCCCGCGGTGCCGGGTGAGCAGGGGGAGCCTGGGCAGCCGGGCCAGGCCGGAGAGGCGACTCCGGCGGCCACCGATGCGCCGGCTGGGGCGGCGCCGGTCGAACCCGCCGCGC
>SXGQ01667970.1_pt1 | contig 16140 bp, 23 predicted proteins | sample 3178371 | NCBI WGS metagenome assembly SXGQ01 (sample SAMN11356859, study PRJNA531348) | freshwater metagenome | isolation source: freshwater sample F1-20 | place: China: Fuxian Lake, Yuxi | collected 2017-12-25
AACCCTCTGCGAACGGTTTGAGTGGTTCGGATCAGGCCGCGATGGGGAATCTGTTGGAGTATGCAAATGCTATGGGTCGTACTTGGGATGTCGCATTTTTGGAAGTGACTTCGCTAGAGAATGAGCGCAGTTTGGGTGGTGGTGCTGCCGTTCGCGTCACCGCAAAAGAAGATATTCGAGAGTATGTGAATCGGGATTCTTTGGATTTGTTGGGTCGTACGTTGACTCGCGCCGAGTTCCGTGAAGCATTGCAAATCATTCAGGCTCGTGAACGCAGTCCTCGTGCCGGCGAGCAGCAGGCCACGTTGGGTTCTTTGTCTGCTGAAGCTGTCCGCCAGATTGCACCACAGGAAGTTCAGATGAATGATGTTGCGGATGGTATTGATATTTTCCGTGACATGTTGCGAACGGCGAGGGGATGATTATGGCTTTGGCTGACGATATTCGCAATCTCGAAGCGTTCATTGCTTCTGGCGGTCAACGTTTCACGTATGGCGATAAAACCTATACGTTGACTGGTGCCAAAAAACTGTTGAAGGAGTTGAAAGAACAACAAAAATCTGAGGCTGCTGCTGCCGAAAATGAGGTAATCCAAACTGACGCAACATTACGTGCAGCCGAATCTTCTTTGCGAGACGCACAAGAAAATCTACGAGTTACATTGCGTGCTTTTCGTAAGAACAATGCGTCGGAGCAGGATGTTCGCAAAGCGCAAGTTCGTGTGCAAACAGCCGAAGAAACACTAACGCGTTTACAGGCAAGGACTGTACCTGCTGGCGGTGTTCGTCGGGTTGGGGCACCATCTACCGCTACGGCTGTTACGGCAACTCAACCTGGTGGTGCTGATACTGCGTCTTTGGCTGCCGAAACCGCAAGATTGACTGGGATGGCTGGCGTCGCCACCCCTCGTCCCGATGGCACGGTGGTCGGTGGTGCTGGTGGAACGACCACAACAAAACCACCGAAAGAAGGCAAAGCAGAAGAAACCGTTACGGCGAACGTGTTGGATGAGTTGGCTGCGCGTTTCCCTGCGTATCAAGATTGGACCGTTGAACAGGCAACAAACTATTTTGGTGCCGATCTCATCAAGGTGTTGACCGATGTTGCAAACGGTGTTTACGGTACTGGTGCCAACAAGAACAATGATGCAATCAAACGCGCTATTTCTGGCACGAACTATTGGTCAACAGTGGATGCGGCCATCAAGAACTGGGATGCCCTAGAAGCACCAGACCAACAGAAACGCGTAACCCAACAGAAGGCTAACTTGGCGCAAGTATTTGGTGAACTCCAGTTGGATGATGCAACGCTCACCGATTTGGCTACGGTAATCCAACGTACGGGTTTGAATGAGTTGGGTGCAAAACAACTCGTTTACGGTGCCGCGTTTGCTCGACCACGGACGGAGACTGGCCCGCAGCCTCGCCAGTTGGCTTTGGAATCTGCGCAGGCTGATGGTTTGCGTCGTATCGCCAAAGCGTACGGATATCTTCCACCGGACTTGGATTCTCAAATTGAATCTATTTTGACAGGCAAACAGTATGCGCCTACCGGTACGGTGTTGACTGAGCAATCGTTTAGGCAGAAAGCGGAGAAGTTGGCTCGTGGTTCGTTCGGCCATTTGAAGGATCAGTTTGATTCTGGTTTGACGTTGGAAGATATTTTTGGTAATTATCGTGAGGTTGCTGCCCGCGTTTTGGAGATAGACCCGACGGAGATTGATTACATGTCTGACGATAAATGGTTCAAGGCTTTTGGTGATGCGAAGACTGGTCAGATGTCGTTGTCGGATTGGGTTCGTGAGTTGAAGTCAAATCCTGATTATGGTTGGAGGTTTACGAACCAGGCGAATCAGCAGGTGTCTAGTGTTGTGTCTACGCTGGAAAGGGCTTTCGGGTTAGTGCGATGAGCAATGTTGATATCAACTTGGATCAAGAAGCGTTAGCTCAATACGTTGCCAACCTGCCTGTTGTTGAAGGCGGTTTGACCTATGGGCAGTTGGCCGAACAAGGGATTCCCAGCGATACCGCCACAACTTTGCCTGGTGACATGGGAGTACCCGATCAAGTCAAACTCCCAGATGAAGTTGTTGAATCTGATGCTGAAAAGGCAGTTCGTTTGGCAAGGGAACGAGAAGCCGCAGCGCAAGCAGCCGCAGATGAAACTGCGGCTCGTGCCGTAGCCCAACAACGCACAGACGCCTTCTCGCGTCTTCGTGCCCTCCTTTCCCGCGTCGGACTCACCGAACTAGAAGGTGCCGTACAGGGCATCATCCAATCTGGAACCGTTGACTTGAACGATTCGAACGCCATCATTTTTGCTATCCGTGACCAGCCTGCGTACCAGCGTCGATTTGCTGGCAATGCTGCCCGCGTCAAACGAGGATTGCCGGAACTCGATCCAGCAACCTACGTTGGCTTGGAGGAAACGTACCGTCAGTTGATGCAATCCAACGGACTGCCAGCAGGGTTCTACGATCAGCAAGACGACTTCCGCCGACTTATTGAAGGCGATGTTTCGCCCCAGGAACTCCAGAACCGCATCCAAGAGGGTTACGCAAAGGTTCAGCAAGCCGACCCAGAGGTGCGTCGCCAGATGCGGGAACTGTACGGGGTTGATGACAACGGACTTGCCGCCTACTTCCTTGACCCCGATAAGGGCGTAACAGCCCTCACCCGTCAAGCCCAGGCAGCCCAAATTGCTGCCCGTGGCCGTGAGCAGGGCGGACTCCAGTTGACTGCTGCCCAGGCTGAACAGCTTGTTTCTCGTGGGATTACACCGGAGGAGGCGCAACGCCAGTTCGCTGAACGTGGACAGTTGGCTGGTCTTTACAACCCGTTGACTGGTGAAACCGAGTTGACCACCGAAGAACAGTTGGGTGCCACGTTTGGTTACGACATCGCTGCACAACAGGCGTTGGAGCGTCGCCGTGCGCAACGCGTCGGAGAGTTCCAAGCTGGCGGACAGTTCGCTCGCACTACCGGTGCAACATCAGGCACCGTTGAAACGGGTGTCGGCACCGCACAATAGATACCCCTTGTAGAAACAAGGAGACGTGTGCTATGGTGAACTTGTCGTAAAAGATACAGCCACCACAAGGACCTCCCCTGTGGTGTGGGTAGAAGGAGTGAGCCAATGTCTAATGTCCACGATTCGTTCGAGAACGATACTGACGAGACACCGAAAGACCCAGTGCGGGCACGGATGAAGCAACTTGAAAAAGAGTTGCAGCAATCAAAGCAGGCACTAGCGGAAGCGGAAGCCATCAAACGCGAGAATGCGTTTATGAAAGCGGGCATCCCAATGGATGATCCGATGGCCAAGTATTTCGTGAAGGGTTACGACGGTGAAATCTCGGCTGAAGCAATCAGGGCGGCAGCACAGGAAGCGAACCTTATCCAGAAGGCTGCGGATGATGCGAAAGCAAAATCCGAGGTTGATGCTTGGAACCGCATTTCGCGGGCACAGCGGGCTGGTGAGACGAGTGAGCCTGTAGCCGACTGGAACGCCAAGCTCAATCAGGCTCGTAGCGAACAAGAGGTTCTGCAGATTTTGGCTCAAGCCCGACAGGAAGCACAAAACCTCTAGTCCTGCAGTCTGAAAGCTGTGGGAGAAAGAAACCACAGCAATGACAAAGACACAGACGAGCGACCTGCTCACAGACCAGGTTGCATTTGATCGGATTGCGTATTTTGCACTCCGCAGCGAACTCTTGTTCGACGCGGTTGCCGACGTGATGCCGGTTGCCCAATCCATGCCAGGTTCGAGCGTGAAGTTCACGATCTTCAACGACCTGTCGGAGAAGACCAGCACCTTGACTGAGGACACCGACGTGACCCCAGTTGTCATGGGTGACAGCCAGGTGGAAGTGACGCTTGCCGAGTACGGCAACGCCGTGAACACCACCGCCAAGTTGCGTGGAACTTCGTTCCTCGACGTGGATGCCGCAGCAGCCAACCTCGTTGGCTACAACGCTGGTATCTCCATCGACGGAGTTATCCGTGACGTTCTCTCCGGAGGCTCGAACGTGGTGTACGGCGGTGGCGGAAGCACCACCCCAACTTCGCGCACCGAAATCGCTGCCGAAGACATCATCGAGGCAAACGACGTTCGCAAGATCGTTGCAGCTCTCCGCAAGGCAAACGCCGTTTCGTTCAACGGCATGTACATGGGTTACATTCACCCTGACGTGTCGTACGATCTCCGTCGTGAGACCGGTGTTGCTTCGTGGCGTGACCCGCACGTGTACAGCGACCCAGCACTCATCTACAACGGTGAAGTCGGAGCCTTCGAAGGTGTGCGTTTCATTGAGACGCCACGTGCGAAGATTTTCGAGAACGCCTCGAACGGCTCAGGCTCGACGGGCACCGTGGATGCGTACTGCACCCACATCTGTGGCCGTCAGGCTCTCGCAAAGGCACACTCCATTGTCGATGGCAATGGTGCGTTCCCACGCGTAGTGCGCGGTCCGGTGGTCGACGTTCTCAGCCGCTTCCAGCCTGTCGGCTGGTACTGGCTCGGCGGTTACGCACGCTTCCGTGAAGCGTCGCTGCGTCGCATTGAGTCGTCGTCAAGCATTGGCGCGAACTAATTAGTTCAGCCACCGAATGTGGTGGCGCGGGTCGTCCGTCCCCTTGCGACCTGCGCCACCGCTTCGTGCTATCATGTCTGCGAGGTAACTGATGTCAATTTCTAATTACGCTGAATTGAAGATTTTGGATCACCTAACGGGAACCGCTTCGTGGACTGCACCTTCAACGGTGTACATCAAGTTGCATACGGGGGACGCTGGGGAAGCTGGCACAACCAATGCCGCTACGGAGACGACTCGTAAGGCCGCGTCTTGGTCGGCTGCTTCGTCTGGTTCTATCTCCACTTCTGCAACGTTGGAGTGGACGAATGTGGCTGCAACGGAAACGTACAGTCATTGGTCGGCTTGGGATAACAGCACTGCCGGTAACTGTTTGTGGACTGGTGCGTTGTCGTCGTCGGCTGCTGTCACTGCTGGTGACACGTTCCAAATCACTTCGCTCACGCTTAGTCTCGACTAAGTGAGGTAGCCGAATGGCTACTGGAGCAACCGACTTTACGTTCGGTTTCACTGACACGCCTGGGTTCCGTGAGTTTGCGGAAGTCCCAAATTATGCGCCTCGTAAGGTCATCTATTTTGCGTCTCCGTTCAAGGCGACTCAGGGTTTTTATCGTGGGCTTGTTGTCGTTGACCGTACCGCCACCGGTTCAGGTGCAGGATCACAGTCAGCGTTAGGGTTGCATGTAAGTCCACGTTCAGCGTCAGGGTCAGGTACAGGCGAATCATCGACTGTCACTGTGCTGACGGCGAAACGTACGGCAATCGGTTCTGGTGCGGGTACCCAGGTTGCTGAGGGTGAGCGTGTCGTTCCCCGTTCTGCTACGGGCAGTGGTCAAGGCACCACTGCTGGTGGTGCTGTCGGGTTGCATATCGCACCTCGGACTGCAACAGGTTCAGGTGCCGGTTCAGGTACCGCCTCCTGGGTTCGTGTTCGAGCGTTCACAGCGTCAGGTTCTGGTATCGGGTCCAGTTCGGCGTCTGGGGTTCGTGTCGTATTCCGTACGGCGACGGGTTCGGGTACTGGTACTGGAACGGCTTCAGGGCAGGCTACGAGGGCGCGTATTGCGATAGGTTCAGGGTTGGGTACCCAGACAGCCACGGGGTTGCATATCTCGCCTCGTAGCGCGTCTGGTAGCGGTACGGGGTCACAGTCGGCTGCAGGACTGCATATTGCGCCCCGTACTGCTACCGGCTCAGGTGTTGGCGCACAGTCCGCCATCGGCGCAAGAGTGGATCGTCGCACCGCCACAGGTTCAGGTTCGGGCACTTCGAGCAGCAGCGTCGTCAAACTGCTCATCTTCTACACCCCTTCCACAACCGAGGTACCGGCAGCCGAGCGAGATGACTCATCTATTGCTGGTCGTTTGTTCCGATACGCCGACCCGACTATTGCAGGGGTGAACGTCTACAAACTGTTGGATGGCACCTTTACGAGTACGGAGACTCGTGATCCCGTGTTGAAAACGTATTGGGGTGGGAGTAAGAACTTTGTGACTGCTGAGGAGAAAGCCGAGTTGGTGGCGGCAGGCTACGGTAGTTACATCACATGAGTATCTTCAGACCGCCAACCGATGACTTCGTAGCGTTGGGTGTTCCACCGCAGGAGTTCGATTCGCAGGAAGTCAGGTTGGCATACAACCTGTTCAAACATTATGACGCTGAACCTCGTGGCCGTAACGTGTTCCTGTTGACGAATGGCACTTATACGGAGAACGAACCGAACGATATTGCGACGATTGCAAAAGTGTATTGGGGTGGGTCGGAGAACGAAGTGTCTGCTGATGAGGTTGCTAGTCTTACTGCGGCAGGTTACGGCGCATACATTTCGTAGGGGATTATGAAACATAGGGAGACTCATCCGGACCTGAACGTTGAAGGTTGTTTCGCTTGCCGTATTTCGCATGTGCGTATGTCTGGTACTGCGATGCCGACACGTCACAATGTTGCGCAACTCAACTCGAAGGAACGGGCATTGGATAAGGATTTGGATGCCTATAAGCGGATACGTCAAACGGGTGGGCAACCGATGAAGATTGATGGGTCTGCGAAACTAGAAAAGATTGCTGATTGAACTATCAGTCTTGGTTGGGGTTTGCCGACCCACGGTACGGCTATGGGGCGATGTGGGATGCGTTCATCAAACATGTTCCCGACGACATCACGTTGCATGAACATGCCGATGTGATGGTGAACATGTTGCAGCCGTATCAAATCAAAGGCGTTTATAAGGGTCAGCATCGCACCTGTTTTACGATGTGGGAATCAACCGAACTGAACCCCAGGTTCGTACGGTGGATGGAGTTCTACGACCAGATACTCGTTCCCTGTAACCACAATCTTGAACTGTTTTCTCGACATCACAAGAACGTGAAGAAGGTGCCGTTGGGGGTCGATCATTCGGTGTGGAAAGCTACGCCTCGCCCTGAGAACAAACGGTTCAGGTTCCATGCCGGTGGCTCCCAGTGGTTACGTAAAGGGTTGGACATCGTGTTGGAGGCGTTCAAACGTGCCAACCTAGATGCCGAGTTGCACTTGAAACCGAACCCTGAAGCGCATGGTGTTCCGCCGCTTACGTTGCCGGACAACGTGTTCATGCACAGGAAATGGTTCACCCAAGAAGAAACCGTCAAATTCTTCAATGACGCCGACTGCTATATCGCAACCACGAGAGGTGAAGGATTTGGGTTGATGCCGTTGCAGGCGATGGCTATGGGTATCCCAACGATTATCAACGCCTCATCTGGGCAAGCCGAGTTCGCAGACCTCGCATCCATTGTCATTCCCCACGGACAGTCCCCATCGATGTTCGGTGGCCTGTGGGATGAGTCCAATCCTGATGATTTGGCTGACGCTATGAGAACCTTATTTGCAAGTCATGCAAACTACAAAGCGTCAGCGAAACTGCGGGTCCGCAAAACGAAGGTGTGGTCGTGGGATAACGCTGCCCGCCAGTTGGCTGACGCCCTCCCCGTCGGCGGGCTACTCACCGACCCTGTTTGGGATGACGCCAAAATCAGTATGCCGATGCGAGTCAAACGCAAGGTCACAGGCAGCATCAACGGCAAAGACTTCACCTACCTCCCAGGGCAGGAGTATGTGGTACCGGAGAACATTTATCAAGTAGTGTTTGAGAACGGAAACGTGATAGGAGAAGCATTGTGAAGGGTCAAAAGAAAATCAAGAAAGTCATGGGCGAATACAAGCGTGGAACGCTGAAGTCTTCGTCTGGGGCGAAAGTGAAGTCACGCAAGCAGGCTGTCGCTATTGCGATGTCCGAGGCTGGCATGTCCAAGAAAGGGAAGCGTCGTGGCAAATAAGAAAGAGTTCTGGGATACCAAGAACCCGAAGAAGAAGTCGAAGTCGTTGTCTCCTAAGCAGAAGTCTGCTGCGAAGGCACGGGCCGCCAAAGCTGGTCGCCCATACCCGAACCTTGTTGACAACGCGTGGGCGTCTCGTCGTGGCTAAGACTCCTGCGTGGCAACGCAAAGAGGGCAAGGACCCGAAGGGCGGGTTGAACGCTAAGGGTCGTGCGTCGGCTCGTGCGCAAGGCATGAACCTCAAACCTCCCGTGTCAGCTGCGCAAGCCAAGAAGTCTCCGAAGGCTGCGGCTCGACGCCGATCATTCTGCGCTCGCATGTCCGGTATGCCTGGGCCGATGAAAGACAAGAAGGGTCGCCCAACACGAAAGGCTCTCGCTCTACGCAAGTGGGACTGCTAGGATTACCGCGGAGGTAATACTCATGCCCAAACACAAAAACAAGAAGACACACAAGATGCCTGGTGGCAAGATGATGGCTGGTGCCAAGCATGAGAAGACTGAAGGCAAGAAGGAACGCATGCGTCAGTACGGCAAGAAGGGCAAGCGTAAGTAATGCCTCTCCCGAAGAACAAGAAGTCCACCATCAAAGGTGCGCCTGCGAAAGAGTATCGCCCTGCCCCGAAAGCAAAGAAGGGTAAGCGCACCCGTAAGACCTCGGCTAAAGCACAAGCAGGTTCATTCCCAGGTTACGGGGGTTATATTTACTAATGACAACTGCGGCGACGATTCTCAATCGTGCGTCGCGGCAACTGTTGTCGGGGACCGTAGAGGAGCGGAACAAACTTGCTGCGACTATCAACGATTCTGCGACGAGCGTTGTGCTGTCTTACGATCTTGGCGGGTTTCGCCCTGGTTCTATATTCGAGTTGGAGTCCGAACTTTTCTACGTTTGGGAAGCGAACACAGCATCGAAGACGCTTACGGTGGAACGAGGATTCAACGGAACGACCCCTGCGGCTCACTCAGCCAACGTATTGGCTACGCTCAATCCGCGTTTTCCGAGAGCGCAGATGCTTGATGCGGTCAACGCAGAACTCGATGACCTTTCCTCCACGGCGAACGGATTGTTCAAAGTCACCTCATTGAACATCACCTATAACGGGTCTGATCGCCAAATCAATTTGACGAGCGCAACGAACGTGTTGGAGTTGATTGATGTCCGTTTGCGTTACACGGCTGACGACTATCCGGTGATTCGTGGGGTGCGTCTGCAACGTGATTTGCCGACCACAGATTTTGCGTCAGGTATCGCCATCGTGTTTGATGAGGAGGCTATGGCTGGCACGTTGCGTGTCCGCTACAAGTCGCCGTTCACTCGTGCTACGAGCGAGTCTTCGGATTTGACTTCGTTCTGCGGGTTGCCTTCTACGTGTGACGATTTGATGGAGCTGGGTGTGATTATTCGAATGATGGCTGGTCGTGAGATCAAGCGTTCGTTTATCGAGTCGCAGGGTGATACTCGTCGCGCTGATGAGGTGCCTCCTGGTTCGTCGCGTGATTCGGTGGCGAACTTGTTGCGTTTGCGTCGTGAACGTATCACGGCTGAGGCTGGCCGTTTGAAGGCTCAGTACCCTATCCAGTTTAGGAAGTAGCCGATGGCTTCTTTGGCCGAGTTCACGACGGCGTTCTTTCCTGCGCCAGCGTTTTATACGGGTACTGGTGCGTCGCAACTTGTTCCTGATGTGTTTCCGGTGGCGATCAATGGTCGCCCGTACATGTTGGATATGGCGAGTAATCAGTTCACTCGTCAGTATGATGCGCGTGTTCGTGATTCGGTTGACCAGTCAACTGAGCCTGGTGAGGGTGCTATCAACCCGCAGGGTTTGTGGCGTCGTAGCCAGTCGTCTTGGCATTATGGGGCTGGGCAGGAGTATTCGGATGCTGCTGATTCTGAGGCGTTCCGTTTCCATGAGTCGAAGGGTGTGGATGTTTGGGAGAAGGGTCGCCTGACCCTTCTTTCTGATACGACGAACGTGTATCCGACTTCGGGTACGAACCTGTATGCGACAACTGCTGATGGGCGACTGTATGGGTCGGATGGGCAGAACATCAAATATACGACTGACTTCTCAACGGTTACCACGGTGACTGGTACGGCTGCATCCAACATTTACAGTCTCACGTCCGACGGCTACAACGTGTTCTATTCGTATGCCAACGGTGACATCGATCAGACGAATGCCAGTCTCTCCACCTCGTCGGCATACATCACAGGTATTGAGGCTGGGCTTATGGCGTATGTGAAGGGTCGCCTCATGGTGGCTGGGCAGGGTGCGGACAAACGCAAGATTTGGAACATCACCACTGCTGCTGGTTCAACGGCGAACAACCCTGGCGCGCTCTATACGCATCCGAACACAAACTGGGCTTGGGTTGGTTTCGCTGCCGGTCAAACCCACATCTATGCGGCAGGCTACGCAGGCAACATCAGCCTCGTCTACAAAACGCAAATCAAGGCAGACGGCACCTCCCTTGATATTCCTACGGCTGCCGCCGAACTCCCGCAAGGCGAAATCATCACCTCGATCTACGGCTACCTCGGTTACATCGTGCTGGGTACCACGACAGGGTTCCGTTTCTGCTCCACGGACAGCGACGGAAACCTCGTCATCGGACCACTGATTGAGATTGGTGGCGGAGTCAACACGTTCGCAGGTATCGGCAAATACATCTACTTCGCATGGTCCAACTATGACTCCACCTCCACAGGTATCGGGCGTATGGACATCTCCGTGTTCATCTCTACGAACCAGCCCGCTTACGCATCTGACCTGATGGCTACCGCACAGGGGACGATTGTTGCTATCCACGAGTTCAACAACAAGCCGCTGTTCACCGTGTCTGGTGTCGGCGTCTTTACCCCACATGCCACGAACCTGGTGTCCTCCGGCTACCTCACTTCTGGTATCTACCGTTGGGGTGTCCCCGACGCCAAGTTCGTACCGAAGCTTGATGTTCGAACCCTTCCGCTGGTTGGGTCTATCACGATGTCGATTGCTTCGGATGGTGGGGATTATGACAGTTTCCCTGTGTTCAATACGGCTGGGGCGAAAGAGAAGACGTTCGATGGGTTGGAGGAACGTATCTTTGAGGCTGAAATCAAACTGACCCTTACCCAGGCGACTGCTACGACGGGTCCGACGTTGACTCGTTGGATGGCTAGGGCGTACGCAGCCCCGTTGCGCAGCCAGATTTTCTCCGTCCCAATCTTGATGCATCACAAGTTGAATATCAATGGGCGTGAGTATTGGCAGGATGTGGATAATGAGATGGGGTTGCTCCGCGACTTGGTGGATACCCCCAGGATTGTGACGTATCAAGAGAACTCAAACACGTTTTCGGTGGTTGTGGAGAACATCCAGTGGCAGGCCCGTCAGATTGTGACTGCCCATTGGGACAACGACTTTGAGGGTACTGCTATTGTGGTGATGCGTAGTGTAAGATGAGGTCCTAATGCCAGCAGTAACTCGTAGACAATATAAGGGCGCAGCAGCTCAGACGACGATCACTAACGCTTTGGCGTCTGGTGATACGTCGATTACTATTGCGGCGACTACGGGTTGGCCTTCTACGGCTGCTGTCCCGTTCTTTGTGGTGATTAGTCCTGGGACTTCGAGTGAGGAGAAGTGTCTCGCCACGATCTCTGGGTCCACGTTGACGTTGACTCGTGCGCAGGATGATACGACTGCTCAATCGCATTCGTCGGGTGCGACGATCTATCCGGTGTTCTCTGCTGATGATGCGGATGAGGCGAACTTCCTTGCGTCGCGTTATACGACGAAGGGTGACGTTGTGGTGTTCAACGGTACCGATGTGGTGCGTGTTGGGGTGGGTGCGAACGATACGGTGTTGACGGCTGATTCTTCGCAGTCGGCTGGTGTAAAGTGGGCAGCCCCCGTCATTGCCGATGGCTCTGTCACGGTGACCAAACTTGCCAGCGGTATTGCCCACGATGACCAGTTTGTTCTCTCGGCGCAAATCTTCGGCTAACATAGGAGCATCATGGCAACATTTACAAAAAATCATCTGTCGGGTTCAACCGATGGTCGTGGCATCCATATTGACGACAACGCGACTCCTGGGAAACTTGTTCACACTGGTCCAACGAACACAGCCCATTTTCATGAGGTGTGGTTGTATGCGATGAACTACGACACGACTGACCGCAAACTCACTATTGAGTGGGGTGGTGCAACTGCTGGTGGGGACATCATTGAGCAAACCATTACTGCGGAAAGTGGTTTGATTTTGATTGTTCCTGGTTTGGTTTTGCAGGGTAATGCAACGGCATTGGAGATTCGCGCTTTTGCTGCAACGACTAGTGCAATCAACATTTTTGGCTACGTCAACGAAATAGCGTAATCCGTTATGCGTTACGGTGAGCGCACACGCTCAGGTACTCAGGTCGCGGGCTGGACTAAGCGACTGACTGCTGGTGCAACCTTTCAAGTTGTTGAGATGTTGCTAGTTGCTGGCGGTGGCGCAGGTGGAGGCGGAAATGACAGCACTGGCGGTGGCGGTGGCGGTGGCGGAATGGTGGAAACATTTCGCAAAATTACACTTGGAACGACCTACACGGTAACTGTCGGTGGTGGTGGTGCGGCTGGTGTCATCGTCAAAGGCTCCAACGGAAGCAATACCACCGTTACGGGCACATCATTTTCAACTTTGACTGCTTTTGGTGGTGGTGCAGGCGGCGGGGGTGCTAGAAATTCTCAAACCGCTGGCAACTCAGGTGGGTCAGGTGGCGGCGGCGTGGGATTTGCTGCGTACCTTGCTGGTGGGGCAGCAACGCAAGTAGATTCTGGTCCAGACTTGGGGTTCGGGAATAGCGGCGCTACTGGTAACACGACCAACTTTGGCGGTGGTGGCGGTGGTGCTGGTGCGGCTGGCTCTGCGACTGTTCCAAACGGCGGTGCTGGTCGTGCAAACTCGATAACGGGAACTTCCGTCACTTATGCAGGCGGTGGTGCGGCAGGCGGTTCTGGTACTGGTGGCGCAGGCGGCGGTGGCAACGGTGGTAGCCAAGCCAACGGCAGTCAAGGAACAGATAATCTCGGTGGCGGTGGTGGTGGTGCCACCAGTGCTACTGGTCATAGTGGTGGTTCAGGTGGCAAAGGTGTTGTGATTATTCGTCACCCGACTTCGTTGCAACAGGCAACAACATTGACCGTTGGAACTGTCGTGAACTCTGGCGGCTACTACATCTACACTTTCAACGACTCTGGTACTATTGGTTGGTCATAAAATGGCTTACTTTGCTCAACTAGATGACGATGGCATAGTCGTTCAGGTAATCAGCATCAGCAACGATATCTGCCCTGACCCAGCCCCAGAGAACGAGCAGGTTGGCATTGACTTCATCGCCAACACACTCAAACTTAGTGGCACTTGGAAACAAACTTCCTACAACGCCAACTTTCGTTCTAATTACGCTGGTATCGGCTACACGTACGACGCTGCACGTGACGCGTTCATCGCACCACAACCCCTCCCATCATGGGTATTGAACGAATCAACGTGCCGCTGGGAAGCACCCGTGCCGTATCCAACCGACGGGGGACAATACTGGTGGAATGAGGACATGACCTCATGGGTCGCCGCCTCCGCTGGCTGATATTTGCACCCGCCGCGCTACTTGCACTTACGTCAACTGCCAAAGCGGATGTAACCAACGGACTCACCTACACCGTCTACGACAATCGGACAGGACAAAACAACCAATACAACGCAGCACCCCCACTCCCACCAACCACACCCGTAGTTGACGAGGGGACATCCCCGAACATCGAATACGCGTGGGGAGGCGGACCAATCCTCGGTAGCAACGTCACAGAGGATGTGGTGGTGCGTTGGACTGGCTGGCTGCTACCACCAGACCCGCAAACCTATTACCTGTGTGCCGCATCAGATGACGGCTTCAAGCTGATCTTGGATTCTGAGGTGGTTATCAACGATTGGTATGACCGTGGTGGCGGCTGCGGGCAAACCGCTGACGTTGACTTCTCTGATGGTGAACCGAAGCAGTTACTTGCCTGGTATTACGAGAACGGTGGTGGGGCACACGCAACCTTGTTGCACTATACGGAGGTTGGTTGGTTGCCTGTTCCGGAGGAATGGTTCTGGACTGACACCCCTGTTGTTGCGACTACCTCCACCGTTCCCACCACCACAGTCCCAGAGACAACAGTGCCAACCACAACAACGGTGCCACCCACCTCCAGTTCGACAACCACCACAACAGAACCTCAAACAACGACAACACAAGTTGTTGAAACAACTACAACCTCCTCCTCTACGACTACAACGGAGGCACCGCCCCCTACTACTACTACTACGACGACAACCGTTCCTGAGACGACGACAACGCTTCCCCCGACAACAACGACTCCTCCCTCAACAACCGTTGAGCCTTCAACGACGACGACTCACAGCAGCACGACGACGGTTCGCACAACGGTTCCTCCGACAACATCCGCCCCAGAAACGACAACCACCCCACCGTCAACAACAGCACCAGTCCTATCGACAACCACAGAGCCAGAAAGTACGCCACCCCCACAGGTTACCCTCAACAGCGATACCGATAGTTCCCAAATAGCACAACTTTTGGTATCGCTAGAACCCGACCAGGCAACCGAAGTGTTCGCTGCCCTAGAGGTTGAGGAGTTGGATGAGGAACAGGTCGCCGCCCTAGTAGCCGCCGTTCAGAACGCACCAACCGAAATCAGGGAAGCGTTCGAACAAGAGGTCGACATCTACAAGTCGGGGCTAGACACCTACATTCCTGTAGATTCCAAGATTCCAGTATCCCAACGCCGCACCCTCATCGCTGTTACTGCGGGCACTCTTATGACCGCAGCAGCAGGGGCATCAACTAGGATTCGACGATAATGAAGAAGCTCCTCTCCTACATCACCGAGAATTCGTGGACTCTCGCAGGCACCGGCATGGTACTTATTACCCTCTCAGGCCCCACTCTGCGCCAAGCCCTCTGGATCACAGGAGTAGCACTGGTGCTACACTCAGTATTGACCTTCACGACAGGGGAAGACAGTGAGTAGATTCATGGAAATCGCAAACAAGACCATCGCCAAGTTCCTTGACTTGGGGCAACGACTGTTCTCCCTCTTTCTTGCCAACGCCCTCCCAGCCGTCACCGGTGGAGCCGTGATCGGTGTATCGGTAGCCAAGTCTGCCCTGCTCGCAGGATTCATGGCTGTCGTCCAAGTCATCCAAAAGCTTGCAGCCGCCTCAACTGACGGCGAGTTGACAAGCGAGGAGATTGCTGAAGCGTTCGGGAAGAAGTAATGGCAACCGTCCTCCCGATTGTCAAGGTAACTCTGTGTTCTCACCTGAAAGGGGTAAAACCTGGTGAACTCGGTCCAGAACTTCTTCGCGGCATTGAAGGCAAAGGCAAACTCCATCATTGTGCGGCTGACGCATACGAAGCAATGGACGCAGCCGCCAACGCCGAAGGCATCGACCTCTCCCCAACCAGCCAAGCGGACACGTACCGCAGCCTCGAAACCCAAGAGTACGGGTTCTACCAAAGGCACACGGACAACCCGAACAAAAAGCTCCTCAAACAAAAGCCGCGCATCTACAAAGGCAAAGCGTGGTACCTGAAGAAGGGTATGGCACCAATGGCGGTGCCAGGGACATCCAACCATAACCTCGGCATCGCCATCGATATTGCCAATGCGAGTGGTGCCCGCCTCAACTGGATGCTGAAGAACGCCCAACGCTTCGGGTTCTCATGGGAACTCCAAAGCGAACCGTGGCACCTGCGCTATGTAGCCGGTGATGCCACCCCAGAGGCTGTAAAACAGTGGCTTGCTACACGTCCTGCGCCTGAGGCGTGACGTGGATGCCAATGCCGCACTCATCATCGCTGCGGCAGTAACAGCAGTCGGCGGCATTATCGTCGCCATCATCCAACAGTTCCGTAGGGAGAACCATACCGACCATCAGGTAGTCGTCGGCCTCCTCCAAGTATTACGCAAGTCCCAACAACGGGTAGAGGACAAGGTGGATCGGGTTGACGAACGGCTCTCGAACCACCTAGAGTTCCACGTTACGGAGGGAATCCTTGACAATGGGCGAGCAATTCACCAAGATGGAGTTGAAGGAACTAGCAAAGTTTCTTAGGAAGGTATATCCAGGGGTCGGAGATCAAGACGATCTGTGGAATCTCATCAACAAAATTGAGCAACTCATAAAGGGGAAA
>SXGQ01113788.1_pt1 | contig 16138 bp, 8 predicted proteins | sample 3178371 | NCBI WGS metagenome assembly SXGQ01 (sample SAMN11356859, study PRJNA531348) | freshwater metagenome | isolation source: freshwater sample F1-20 | place: China: Fuxian Lake, Yuxi | collected 2017-12-25
TTCATCGCCCTTCCCGGGGGGCGCGCCCCGGGTAGTTGAGAATCCAGTCCTCCGGGAGGATCGGAATTCTCGCGGGGGTGCCGGCCCGGATCGCCCCGCAGTGCTCCCGCCAGCGGTAATCGGGCGCCGCCGGGAGGATGAAGTTCGGCAACGGCAGGAGCACGTAAGCCGCCAGCGCCAGCCGTGCCCCCCAGGCGGCGAGCCGCGGCACGGTGTCGAGCTCCAGGATGACGAGCCAGACGAGGAGCAGCCGGGGCAGGAAGAAATAGCGGTCCGCGAAGATGAGGTCATCCTGCGGCCACGCGTCCGGCCGGGTGCGCAGCACGCCGGCCGCGAGGAGCAGCCCCGCGGCGCCGAGGATGCGCAACCGCACTTCCCGCCGCGCGTGTGGGCGCAGCACCCAGGCCAGGAAGGCCGTGCCGAAAGCAAGTCCGGCCCCGGCGATCACCCCGGCCGGCAGGCCGTGCGCAGCGCCGGGTCCGAGGAAAGGCCAGATGAGCAGGCGGCGGGTCACGATGACCAGGGCATGCAGGGGATCGCCCGGCGTGCCCCCGGCGCCCGCCGCGGGCAGCAGGTGCGCGAGCTGCCACGCCGCGGTCCCGCCGGCGACCAGAAGCGCCGCGAGCGCGTCCCGGTCCCGCTCGCGCCACCACTTCCACGCGAAGAGCGGTAGCAGCGCCGCGGCGAAGGGGCCGGTGAGTCCCGCGGCCGCCACGACGAGCAGGTCGCCAAGGCGCTGGGTGGCAGTTTCCGGCCGTCGCAGCAGGGCCTGCTGGACGAGCAGCAGCGCGGTCACCCATTGGGCGTTGGTGATCGTGCCGAGGATCTCGCCGGTCTGCGGCCCCGCGATGACGGCGAGCGCCAGCCACGGCCGGTGGGGCAGGGGGAGGCGCGGCGAGAGCGTGCGCGCGAGCACCCCGCACCACACCAGGAAGGCGATGCCGTTGTACCACGCGGGCCACCAGGCCGGATCGAGCCATTGCGCCGCTGACCACGCGGTGAGCCGCGGCAGCAGGTGCAGGTACCCCATGTAGGGCTGCAGGATGGCGGCGGCGCCGAGCTGCTCCTGCTCCACGAGGAACACGCTGCCGTCCTCGGCCCAGAGCTGCGGATTAAGCAGCGCGTCCGGCTTGCGCAGGGCGAGGAGCGCGGCGAGTCCGAACAGGACCAGCAGCAGGCGGCGGCCCGCGGGTCCGGGCTCGGCCGCGGGCGGGGCGGGCGACGCCGCGCGGGCCGACAGGGGTGCGGGTGGGGGCTGGGTCTCCGGCGGAAGCGGCTCCACGCCGGTGCCGCGCGGCGCGGTGAGCAGCACGGCGGCCAGCCCGACCGCGCTCACCAGCAGCAGGGGCAGCCCGGTGGGCGGTCCGGCGATGATCTCGTTGGGCCGGGCGTAATTTGCCGCGAGGGTGGCCGCCTGGAGCCCGGCGATCAGCGGCAGGGCCCACCGGCCGGCGGCCTCGCACCAGCGGGAAAGCAAAAGGAACAGCACCAGCGGCACGGCGAGGGAACCCTGATGGATCACGGTCGATTGGGGCGTGAACATCAGGACGCACCAGAGCGCGAGGGTCAGCGTGCTCCAGAGGAGCAGGCCCGCCTGCAGGCGCGCGGTGCCGGCCAGGGCGGCCCGTCCGCGGGGGAGCAGCAGCGCCGCGAGCAACAGGGCCGTCCCGGCATGCCACCAGGTGAGCGTCCGGAAAAGGAAGAAGAACTCGTCGTGGCGCCGCGCCTTGGCGTGCTCGGCCGAGAAGTCGCCTAGCGCGCGCCAGTTGCCGGCGAACAGGACGCGGAGGTTGGCGGCCTTGTGCGCCGCGATCTCGGACCACGTCAGCCCCGCGTAGGCGGTGCGCAGCGTCTCGCCGAAACCCCGCGCGTCCGGCACCTCCGCGCCCGCGAGGTGCCACTTCAGGAGCCGGTTGCCCGGGGGTTCGTAGAGACGCTGGTAGGCCAGCCACGGGGTCGCGGCCGCGAGGAAGACCACCGCGGCCAGGCCCCAACTCCGCCATTCGCCCCCGCGGAGGCCGCGGAGCACCGCCGGCGCGAGCGCCAGCAGGGAGAACGCGGCCCCGCCGTGACTCAGCCACGCGAGTGCCGCCCCGGCCGCGCCCAGCGCGAAGTCCCGCCGCCGCCGCTTCCCGCCGGGCGGCGCGAACCACTGCGCCCACGCCCCGAGGAGGAACGCGGCGGACGCCAGCTTCGGCCAGGTGAAGGTCGTGTGCTGCACGCAGAACCCCGTCAACGCGACGGCCGCGGTCCAGCCGGCGGCCCGGGCGGGACGCAGCCCGAGCGTGCGGAGGAGGCCGTAGGCGGCCGGCACCCACAGCAGCTGGAACCAGACCGCCGCCGTACCGCTCGCCGTGCGCGGATCGAGCCCGGCGACTTCGCCGGCGCCCCACGTCAGCAACTCCCAGCCGGCCTGCAGGGGCGGGCGGTCGCTCGACTGCCATTGCGCGAGCGGGTGGGTCGGGGGCAGCCCTGCGTGGAGCCGGCTCGCCACGTCGAAGGGCAGCACGTTGTCGGAGGGCATCCGCTCGCGGAAGCGGTTGGCCGCGAGGTCGTCGAAGCTCAGCAGCGAGGGGAACAGGTGGAGCAGCGCCAGCGAACCGCAGCCGATCAGGGCGGCGAGCCGCGCGGTGAGCCGGGCCTCGGCCGGCAGCGCGGGCGCGGCCCGCCGCAACGCGAGCACGAATGCGCCCGCGAGCAGGACCCCCGCCGCCAGCCGGCCGAGCCACGGGTGCGCGAAATAGGCCCAGAACACGCCGTAGGCCGCGGCGGCGACCAGGCCCGCGCCCGCGAGCGGCAGCCAGTGCGACGCGAACCAGCCGCGCGGCCCGAGCCAGCCGATCGCCGCGCGCCAAAGCAGGAAGAGCAGCAGGCCGTTCCACGCGAAGCCCGCGAGCGTCACCGTCAGCGCGTTGGCCCCCTCGCCGCGGCCCCCGCGCAGGGGTTCCGTCACCGCCAGCCAGCCGCCCGGCCCCGTCGCCTCATCCACCGCCACAATCCGGACGGGCCGTCCCTGCCAGCCCGCGGGCACCTCCCAGTGGACGACGCGCCAGCGCTCCCCGATGTCCGGCCCGGTCTCCACCGGGCGGCGTTCCCCGCTCTCCACCAGTTCCACAGCGAGCAGGTTGCCGGCCCGCGCCGGGTAACCGCTCGCCGCGAGTTGCAACCGTGCCGGAGCGGGAAAGGGTCCGACGAAGAGGCGCCCGCGGTGATCGTCGTCGCCGGACCACGAACCCCAGGCGCGGACGGGTACGCGCGTCAGGAGGGGCTCGCCCGGAAACCACCCGCCGTCGGCCGTGAACCGGCCGGCGATCTCCGCGGGCAAGCCGGGCAGCGCCGCCTCCGGCCGTTGCGCGTCGCGCGCACGGAACAGCAGCGCCGCGATCAGGGCGGCGGCCAGCAGCAGCGGGAGGCGCGGGAGCATCGCGGATCCGGCCAGGGGATCAGAGCCGCGCGAACCGGAATCGCGCCAGCGCCCACAGCCACGTGAGCGGGTCCCGCACCATCGCGATCTTCTTGCCCTGCTTGAAGGAGCGCGAGCGGTAGCTGACCGGGATCTCGATCGGCCGGTGCCCCGAGCGGATCAGCTTGATCAGCAGCTCCCAGTCGAAGTCGAACCGGTTGCACTCGAACCGCAGCCCCTCGAGGCAGTCGCGGCGGAAGACCTTGTACATCGTGAACGGGTCGCGGAGCCAAACGCCCAGGGACACGTTAATCAGGAGCGTGAAACCCCAGTGCGCGGCGTTCAGCGTGAGCGCCTGCAGCGGTTGGTCGGAGAAGGAGCGGATCGCCCAGCCGCCCTCGCCGTGCCGCGAGCCGAGGACGAACGACTGCCGCCCGGCCGCCAGCGGCGCGAGCAGGATCTCGTAGTCGCCGAGGTCGTACTCGAGGTCCGCATCCTGGATCAGCACCACGTCGCCCGTCGCCGCCTTTAGCCCGGCGCGGACCGCATGGCCCTTGCCGCGTGGTTGATCCTCGAGGATCAGCCGCACCCGCGGATGATCCCGCCGCGCCCGCACCGCGTCGCGCGTACCGTCGGTGGAGTTGCTCTCGACCAGAATGATCTCCAGCTGCCAGCCCAGAATCTCCTTGGCGAGGATCGCGTCGAGGGCTGCGTTCACCGTCGCCGCCTCGTTGTAGATGGGGACGATGACCGAGAGGACACCGCCCGGGATCGTGGGAAAGGGCTGGGGGCGCATCGCGAGTCAGGAGGAGGCGGACGGCTTCACCGCGCAGGGCATCGCGGAGACGCCGTAAAGGCCATCGATCAGGCGCACGACCGGCGGCAGCGCCAGCAGGGCGCGGGCGGCGAACCTCAGTCCGGGGCGGAAGCGGAGGTTCTTGAGCACCTTGAAGTGCAGGGCGCCGCGGTAGCGGACGTTCCGCGGCTCGAGACCCGCGGCCCGGTAGAGCCACCCGAGGGCCGCGGGGTTGAAGAGGCTGACGTGGATCTCCGGCACGCAGTACGCGAAGTCCAGGCCCTGGCGCCGCGCCACCGGGCAGTCGAGGTTGCCGGTGGTGAGCAGCAGCAATCCGCCGGGCCGCAGCAGCCGCGCGATCGCGCGGACCGGATCGAGCGGCGCGGGCAGGTGCTCGATCACCTCGATCATGCTGACGATATCGAAGGTGCCCGCCGGCTCCGTCGCGATCTGCTCCAAATCAAGGATCCGGAAACCATCGCGATCGCGGAGCAGGTCCGCGTAGGAGCCGACGTCGTGGCCCGCCAGCTCGAGGGGACGGCCCCCGATCGTCCGCTGGTCGCGCAGGTATTTAAGGAGCGCCCCGGCGCCGCAGCCGAAGTCGAGCCAGCGCACGGGCCCCGTCCCGGCCTGGCGCCGGAGGTGTGCCGCGGCAAGGCGGTGGAGGTCGGCCAGCTCCAGTCGGCGATCAGTCGCCCGCCAATCACGGTACTCGGTCTCGTAATCTACGAACGGGTCCGGGCCCTGCCCGCGGTAATAGGCGTCATCGTACAGCGCGAAGCCCGCGAAGGGTTCGACGAAGAGCAGGCCGCAGTCGGCGCAGTCGTGGAACGAGAACTCGGTGGGGCGGGTGCGGCCGCGGCGGGTGCCCCGGAGGGTGGTGCGGCGGGAACCGCAGGCGCGGCAGGCGGGGGCGTTCATCGGGAGGGGGCCGCGGCACCGCGGCGGCCGAGCCAGACGGTGCCTGCGAGGAGCAGGGCACCGAGCAGGCTGAGGCTGACGTTGCGCGAAAGGTCCCGCGGCCAGTGACGGAAGGTCACGCGGTACTCGCCCGGACCGTCGAGGACGAGGCCGAGAAAGGCATGGTTTACGCGGATCACGGGGGCAGCGCGGCCGTTGACGGTGGCCCGGAAGTCCCGGGGCCAGTTGGCCTCGGTAAGGACCACCACGCCGGGCTCTCGGGCGCGCACGAGGAACGAGGTGGCGTTGGGCCCCAGCTGGTAATGGCTCGCCGGCTCCGCGGGCGCCGCGCCCGTGCCCCGCGCCACCTTCGCCACCGCGGCGACCGCCGCCCCGTCGCTCCGCTCCACCGCCGCGAAGGGCCGCCCCGCGCTCGCGCGGATCCGCGCGACCAGCTCCGGCGCCCCCTGGTACTCGATCACCTCGGGACAGAAGAAGGCGCGCGGCCAGGCGGTCGGGCTCGAGTAAACCTCGAGGTCCGCCGCGAGCTCGGGGCGGAGGTGGGTCGCGAGCGCCCGCGCGTCGCCCCCGCGGTCGACGTAATGCCGCACGTTCAGCGCGTCGAGGAACGGACGCACCGCCCCCGCGTCCTTCGCCTCCGCGTAGAGCCGCCAGTCCCATTGGCGCTCCACCCCGCTGGCGCCCAGCAGGTCGCGCAGCGCGGGATTGACCAGCGCGTCCGGCCCGTGGACGGCCTCCAGGCCGTAAACACCCGTCCAGCCGGGAAACAGGTGCGACTGGAAGCCGAAGACGCGGCCGGGCTCGCGGGCGTGGGCGGCCCGCAGGTGCTCGATCGCCGGGGAGCGGGCGTGAAAGTCCGCCCGCGCGGTCGGCTGCGCGGTGAAGTCATCGAAGCCCACCGCGGCCGCGTGCAGGCCGTGGCGCCAGACGAGCGCGAGCACGCAGGTGACGGCGAGCAGGGCCCGCGCGGAGGTCCAGCCGTGGACGGCGGCGCGGCGCGCGGTGAACGCAAGGAGCAGCGCCGCCGTGAGCAGGCTCGCGAGGTAGTTCCAAAGGAACGGGTTGATCGCGAGCGTCTGGCCGGGCGGGTGGACGGAGAACGTCGGGCCGAAGATGACGCGATGGGACGCCTGCCGGAAGGCGACCCACGCGAACACGAGGGCGAACAGCAGGAGGGCGGCGATGGCCAGGTCCCCGCGGCCCTCGCGTGTGCCCAGGCGCCGGCCGGCGCTGGCGAAGCCGAGTCCCGCGAGCACCGTGCCCAGTACGATCAGCACGCAGGAGAAGGTGTTGTCCAGATGGGCGACATTCCGGAGGAAAGGCACGGTCACGATCCAGGCCGGAGGCACCAGGCCGAAGGCCAGCGCGAGCGGCGGCAGGCAGGCCGCGCCGAGGGCGATCGCGGCGGGCCGCGTGAATTGGTCCCGCAGCGTGGCGAGGTAATACAGGATCCCGAGCAGCAGCAGGAAGTTCAGCGAGGGACCGAACACCTGGTCCTTGGTGAGCAGGGGCCGATAGAAGGCCTCATCGAACAGACCGAGCAGGAGGGCGGGCTGGAGCTGGTAGGCGCTGGCCTCGTTGTAGCCGGTGTAGGCATTGCCGAGGGCGCCGAGGAACGTGCCCCACACGGGCGCCGTGAGGAGCGTGAACAGGATGCCGTGCCAAGTCAGAGTGCCCAACCGGCCTAGGCGGCTACGCACGTCCCCGTGGCCCGCGAGCACCACCCCGGCGCCGGCCAGGTTCACGCTCACCAGCAGCATATAAGCCTCCTTGACGGTGCCGCTGCACATCAGCGCGAGGTTCGCGCCCAGCAGGGCGAGGGACCAGCGGCGCGTGCCCCGGTGCACGGCCGCCGCGCCGTCCCGGGCGGGATCTAGGAGCGCGATGCGCACGAGGCAGTAGAGCGGCCACGGCGCGTAGCAGAGGCTGAAGTAGGCCGGATGGTTCAGGCGATAGAGGAAGAAACCGAGGAAGGGCGCCGCCACCGCCACCAGCACCGCCGCCGTGGCCGGACCGGGCCGGGTGAGCGCGAGCACGCTCAGGCCCAGGCCGAACGCCAGCAGCCACTTGGCGAGCAGGTACTTCGCGTCCCACGCCCACGCCGCCCCGTCGGCTGCGACCACCAGCAGGTGCAGCGGGTCACCGAACATCGACTGCCCTTGGCCGAGCAGCGGCACGCCCATCGCGCTGTAGCGGTTCCAGAGCGGCAGCTCGCCCTCAAGGAGCGCCCGCCGCTGCATCATCGAGAACGGGACGTGCTGCCACATCACGGCGCCGATGTCCGACAGCTTCACGTCCGTGGTCTCCGTCGACCGGTCGCCCGGCAGGGTGGGGAACTCGCCGTAAAGAAGTGTCGTTCCCAGGTTCGGCGAAACGTGGCTCTTGCCGAGGAACACGACCGGGTACGCGCTGGCCAGGACCGCGCCGGCCGCCGCTAGCGCCACCCGGGTTCCGGGCGCGAGCGCCCCGAAGCGCACGGCGACCCGCCCGCGGATGCCGGCGAGCCGGTCCAGCAGGAAGAGCAGCGCGACGAGGGCGGCCAGGACCGGCAGCTGGAACGGGAGCAGCTCCGCCGCGTAGTCGCGCCAACTGAGCCCCACCGCGACGGGCGCCGGGAAATCGTGCAGGAGCTGCGGGTCCTCGCCGCCGGGCTGCGACCGCACCGCCAGGCCCGCGGGTCCCGCGGTGAGCGCCGCGATCTGCTGGCCAGCCCGCAGCCCCGGGAGCGGGATCTCCGCCAAGGTGCGGCCCGCCCGGGTGCGCAGGCGCGCCGAACGCAGCGTCATCTCCCGCCCGCCCTCCGGCGGGTCGAGGCGCACGCTGCGGTAGGTGCCCGCCGGAATCGGGAGCCGCACGAGGGCCGGCGCCTCCGCCGCGGGCAACGCGGCCTGCGCCTGCAGGCTGTCCCGGTAACCCCCACCGTCATCGAGGTAGAGCTGGATGCTGGCGGCCGCCGGCGCGGTGTAGACCAGCTCCAGCGCGAAACGATCCTGACCCATCCGCGCCGACGGCAGCAGCGGCAGCGCCACGGCCGCACTCAGCAGGGCGGCCGCCAGCAAGGCCGGCAGGGTCAGGAATTTCATCGGCGCCGAAGGTTCTTCCCGAGGCAGGGCCGGCGACAAGGTTTTAACCCGCCCGCCGCTGGAGGCGGAGGAGCGTGGCCAGCCCCAGCGCCAGGCTTAAGGCCAGCGCGGCCGTGAGCAGGGTATTGGCGTGCTTGGTGGCCTGCCAAGCCGCGTGCGAAAGGCCGCCCATTTCCACCGGACCGCTGAACGCCAGCCAGTGGCGCTCCGACTCGTCCCGCGCCACGAGGCGGTAGGGCACGGCCGGCGCGCGCACGTACGCGGCCCGCCAGCCGTCGCCGGGTTCCCGCGAAGGCGCCACGACCCCGAGCAGGCGGTCGTCGTCCGCCGCCCGCAGTTCGAGGGCGACGCCGGGCGCCCCGGGTTGGCCCGCGGTCTCAAAGCGCAGCCACCGCCGCTCCGGCGCGGGCAGCACCGCACTCCGCCACGTGCCCCGCTCCGCCACCCCGGTCGCTCCGTGGCTCCCCCACGTCACGCCGTAGTCCAACGCCGCCGTCGCCGGGGAGAGGCCTCGCCGCGGGGCGGCCGGAGTTGTCCATCCCCGGGCGTCGTTGACCCGGAAGCCGGTCTCTTCCGTATCCAGCGCGGGCAGCGCGAGCGGCGTCCGTAGGGGCACCGGCAGCAGCGCGCGCAGCCCCGGGTGGGTCAGATGGTCCACCAGCCCCTCGACGCTCGGGTAGGGGAGGTGCGGCCCGGGGATGAGGTGGGCCGGGTCCGCGGTGGCGAGGTAACGCCGCAGATAGCCTTCCGCGTTGCGGTAGTAGGCCCGGGCCTCGTGGAGCTCCGGCGTGATCGTGTCGCGCAGCAATGGGACCAAGCCGGAGCCGAGGAGCCCCAACCAGACCAGCCCCAGCCCGCGGACGAGGCGGGGCCGCTCGCCGGTCAGCAGGTGCAGCAGCGCGAACGCGTTGGCGACCACGCCGAGGGCGAGCGTGTCCATATACCTCGACGCCGGGTAGCCTCCGCCGGCGCCCCGCGCATAGGCGGTGGCCGCGACCTGCAGGAGCACCCAGCCGCCGAGGCCGGTGACGAAGAGGGCGTGATCATCGCGGGGTCCCGGCGAGGCGCGTCCCGCGGGCGGCGGCCGCAGCCGGCCAAGGGCGACCAGCGTCCACGGGAGCCAGAGCACCACGGCCGCCCAGTCCCGTTGCTGCCACGGCCACTGCAGGCTGTGCACGATGCTGGCGAGGAAGTCCCCCGCGGTGCGCACCTTCATCGCCTGGTGCCACTCCACCTCCACGCGCAACAGAACCCCGGCGCCCACCACGGCCGCCGCCAGGGCCAGGGTCGCGCGGGCGTCCCGCGCAGGCGTCTCCCGCCGCGCCCAGCGTACCGCTGTGAGCGCGCCCGCCGCCGCCGCGGCCAGCAGGCCCGAACCCATCGAGAAGAGCGCGAGCGCCGCCGCCGCCGCCCCCGCCCACCACCGCGCGCTCCCGGCTCGCGCGAACGGCAGGAGCGCCACCGTTGCGACCGACAGGCCGAGCAGCCAGTACTGTTGCGAATGGAATCCGCCGAGGACGTTCTGCCAGCCGAGCGGCAGGCCGGTGAGCGCCGCCAGCAGGACCCAGCACGCCGCCAGCGGCGGGCCCGGCCAGCGCCGCGCCGCCATTCCCCAGAGGCCGAAGGCCACGAGGCCGTGCAGCAGCGCGTTGACCACCGCCTCCAGCCGCGCGTCCCATTGGCCGTTCGCGAGCGTCAACGCCAGGGCCTGCAGCTTGGTCAGGACGACCCGGTGCTCGTTGTGGGCCGCGAACAACCGTCCGAGGAAACCCGGGTCATCGTCCAGCCAGGGCACGAGCAGCGCCGACGCCTCCGCGTCCCACTGGTCCCAGTCCGGCATCGGCGAGCCGAAGCGGTCGAACGTCGCCCACTTGGCGGCGACGACGACCAGAAACAGGCAGACGCCGAAGGCGGCGCGGGACAGGGACGGCGGCACGGAATTTCCTCGAGGGGAAACGATCCCCGTCGGGGCTCAAGCTAACAATCGGCGTCAGGTTGCCGCCGGCGCCGGCGCGCCGATCCGGCGCGCGCACGCGAGGAGGTTGTAGTGGAGCGGGGTGCCCTCGGGCGTGCGCAGCGGATAAGGGGTGTGGAAGCCCACCTCGACCTCCGGCCAGAACTCGCGCAGCAGCGCGCCCAGGCTCCACCGGGTGAAGAAGTTCACGTGGCTCGCCTCCAGCATATGCCAGGGCGTGGCCAGATGGTCCCAGAGATAACCGAGCAACTCGCAGTTGGGCACCGAGACGATCACCTGCGCCGGGGCCACGCGCGCGATTTCCCGCAGGAAGGCGCGGGGGTCCTCGACGTGCTCCAGGACCTCGATGCAGAGGGCCGAGGCGAAGGCGCCGTCGGCGAAGGGCAGCGTCCGGCCGTCGACCCGCTGGTGCGGGAGGCCGAGCCGCGCGAGCTCCGCGCAGTCCTCCGGATTCACCTCCGCCCCGAACCAGCCGTAGCCGTCGGCGAGCAGTCCCCGCCCGTACGACCCGAGGCCGCAGCCAACGTCGAGCACGCTCCGCGGCGGCGGCCCGAGGTGACGGCGGAGCAGGGTCGCCAGCTCAGGGCTGCCCTCGGCCTGGGAGGGTCCGGTGGCCCAGATGTTCGCCCGCCGCTGGATCGCGGTGGTCCCTTGGTCGAGGAGCACGCCGAAATGATTCCGCCGGTAGTCCCGCGCGATCGGCGTGACGGTGACCCGGGCCAGCCCGGGCCCGGCATCCGCGCCCGGCAGCCGCCGGCGGAGCTCGACCGTGAAAGGCGCGGCGCCCGCGCCGGGATGGTGCGCGGCGAGTTCGAAACCGCAGGCCGTCCCCGCCGGCAGGCCGAGGGCCTGGTTCACGTCAGGACGCTCGTACCGGGTCAGCGTGCGGCCGAGGCACACGCCATCCGTCCAGACCTCGAGGGCCTCGCCGGGGGCGAAGGCCGGTTCCGGCCGCACCCAGCCCCGGACCACGAAGCCGAGGGGGTCGAGGGGGACGCCGGCGACGGGGGCATCGAGGCAGGCGGACATCGCGGAGGTCCCTCAGGCGAGCGGCGGCCAGGGCCGGGGGGGCAGCGCGAGGGTGAAGTCGTTGATCGTGAGTGTGAGGTTCGGGTTGTACGCGGGATCGCGGTCCAGCAGCTCGCCCCACGTCGCGCGCATATACTCCACCTCGGCGCGGAAACGGTCGCGCTTCTCGAGAGTGTCCTCCTTGCCGCGGCTCGCGCTCTCGTGGTGGTAGAGCTCGGCGTAGGGCGTCCAGAGGTTGCGGTACCCGGCGGCGCGGACCTTCAGGCAGAAATCCACGTCATTGAAGGCCACCTTCAGCTGGTCCGCGTTGAAACCGCCCGCCCGGAGGTAGACCTCGCGGCGCACGACGAGGCACGCGGCGGTCACGGCCGAGAGGTTCTGCTGCAGCAGGTTCCGGTGCGCCTGGCCGGCGGCCCCGCGCGGATGCGTCTGCCACGCGTGCGCCGCGACCCCGCCCACGCCGAGGATGACCCCGGCGTGCTGGATCCGGTCGTCCGGGTAGTACAGCTTCGCGCCGACGCAGCCGATCTCCGGCCGGACCGCGTGCGCGACCATCTCGTCGAGCCAGTCCTCGTGGATCACCTCGAGGTCATTGTTCAGCAGGGCCACCAGCGGCGCGTCCGTGGCGGCGACTCCCGCGTTGTTCAGGGCGGAGTAGTTGAACTCCCCGGGCTGCGGCAGCACGCGCACGGCCGCCCGACCGGCCACGGGGCGCGCGACCTCCTCCAGGTACGCGAGCGTCGCGGGGTCATCACTGCCATTGTCGACCACCAGCACCTCGAAGTCCGGGTAGGTGGTCCGGCCGAGGAGGCTCTCGAGGCAGGGGCGCAGCACCTCGAGGCGGTTGCGCGTGGGGATGATCAGGGTGACGCGGGGCGCCGGCGCCGGCAGCGGGTAATGCACGCGCCAGTACGAGCCTTTGGTCGGCGAGAGGCGGGCCTCCACGCCGATCCGGGTGAAGTGCTCGCTGATCACCTTTTCCGCCGCCTGCGCGGCGTAGTTCTTTGCGCCGATCAGCAGCGCCGTGGAACCGGGCACGCTCCGCCAATGATAAAGGATCTTCGGGATATGGCGGATGCGCTCAGGCGCGCTGCGCTCGATCACCCGCATCGCGAGATCCCAGTCCTGCGAGCCCTCGTAGCCGACGCGGAAGCCGCCGACCTCGCGCACCAGCAGGGTGCGGTAGACGCCGAGGTGGCTGATGAAGTTCTGAACGTTGAACAGATCCGGATTCCAGTCCGGCTTGAAGTACGGGTCGTACCGGTGGCCGTTTTCGTCCACCTTGTCCTCGTCGCTGTAGACGAGGTCCGCCTCGGGGTGCGCGTCCAGCTCGAGGGCCACGCACGCCAGGGCGTGGGGCCGCAGCTCATCGTCGTGGTCCAGCAGGGCGATGAACTCGCCGTGCGCGAGGGCCAGCGCCGAGTTGGAGGCGGCGGAGATGTGGCCGTTGGTGTCGCGCAGGACGACCTTGATCCGGTCCGGATCGCGGCGCTGGTACCGCTCGAGGACCCGCCGGACGTGCGGCTGGCGCGAGGCGTCGTCGGCGATGCACAGCTCCCAGTGCGGGTAGAGCTGGCGGCGGACGGACTCGATGGCCCGGACGAGCCACTTCTCGGGGGCGTCGTAGACAGGAAGCAGGACCGAGATGAGCGGCTTGCGGGAAAGGCGGGCGAGGCGCTGACGGATCCGGTCCGCGTCCTCGGGCGTCAGGGTGTCGTAGGCGGCGACCCAGGAAGCGTAGGTGTTGGGTGGCGGCGGCGCGGCCGCGGCGGTGCGGCGGACCTCGCGGGCGACGGCGGGGTGCCAGGCGCCGTTGGCGTCCTGCACCTCGATGAGGAGCAGGTGGCGCCCGAAGCGGGGCACGTCGGCCTTGACGATCCAGCCGGAGCGCTCTGCGCCCGGGTGGTCGCGGAAGTGGTCCAGCACGTCGAGGCGCTCCAGGCCGAACTCCACGGCGGCCGGGGTGCGGCCGAGGCGCGCGCGGACGGCCTGCAAGGGGATCCGGTCGCGGTGGAGGGACCAGCCCCGGACATTCAGCGTGGGGGCGACGCGCGACCAGTCCTGCGGGTAGTCGACGTTGCCCAGAAGAACGGGCGAGACGGCCGGCGCGGCGGGTCCGTCGAGGAGGGCGCGGCGCAGGGCGCGGAACGGGGCCGTGGCGCGCCAGGAGAACGATTCCTGCATCCGGCCGATCTTTTCGTCGCGCGTCCGGATGATGTCCTGGGCCTGGGTCAGGCGCTGCGCGGCGGCCGCCCGCTCGGCGGCAAGTTCCGCGGCGTGCCGGGCGCGCAGGTCCGCGTCATTCAGCCGCGCCGACTCCGCCTGGGCGGCGGCCTCGCGGGCGGCGCGTTCCCGGGTCTCGACCAACTCAGCGCGGGTTTGGGCCAAGGCGGGCCGGAGCTCGGCGAGCTCGGCGTCGGCCGCGAGGATCGCGTTCTCGTAGGCCGTGACCTGCACGCGCGCGGAGCGCAGGAGCGCGTCCGCCTGCTCCCGGCGGACGCGGTGCTGGTCCCGCTCGCGGGCCACGTGGTCGGCGTGGTTCTGGGTGAGCTCGCGGGCCCGCTCGAGCCCGGTCGCGTGCTCCCTGGCCGCGGCGAGCAGCGCCTCGAGATTGCCGGCGTGGTTGCGCGTGAGCTCCTCGCGCGCCGCGATCGCGTCGCGGTCCGCCTGCGCGGCGGCCACCCGGTCACGGGCGGCGGCCTCGACGCCCTGCTCGAGCTGGCGGACGATGCCGGCGAGAAGGTCGGTCTGGGCCGCGAGTTGGCGCGCCGCGGCGTCGTCTAGGGTGGCCGCGGCCTCGTTCAGCTGGGCGGCCAGCCCGGCGGCGAAGAGGGTCGCGTCGGTCGCGGTCGCTTCCGCCAGGGTGGCCCAGTCGGCCCGGCCCGGGCGGGCGGTGGTCTCGGCGTAGAGGGCGGCGAGCTGGCGGGTGTTCCCCGCGAGGTCGAAGTGCCAGCGGGCGAAGGCGGCCCCGTGGCGCCCGAGGCTGGCCGCGAGTTCCGGCTCCCGGAACAGCCGCTGGCAAGCGTCGGCGATGTCCTCCGGTGTCCCGCCCGGCGGGAGGAAAAGGGCGTCGCGCCCGTCCTCCAACAGGGGGGCGAGGTTGGCCCGCGGCATCACCACGGGGCGGCCCGAGGCCAGGAACTCGGGGAGCTTGGAGGGAAGGCGGTAGTCGTTGAACGGCCCCGGCTGGCCCGGTTGCACCAGGACGTCGGCGAGGGCCAGCAGCACGGGCAGACGGCGCTTCTCCACGAAGCCGAGGTCGAGGACGTGGCGCCGGACGTCCTCCGGGAGGCCGGCGAGGAAGTGGGGGGAATTCAGGCCGGTGCGCACCAGCCGGGTGGGCACGCCGCGCTGGTTGAGGAGCGCCACCGCGAGGTAGAGCTCCCGCATCTCGGGCTCGTTGGCGAAGGTGTTGCTCCCGGTGAACACGACCACGCGCTCGTCGGGTCCGAGCCCCAGGGCCGCGCGCTCGGCCGTCACCGCCGCGGAACCCGCCAGGTCCGCGCGGTACAGCCCGAAGTCCACCCCCGGAAATAGCAGGTGCGTGGGCGTGCCCGGCGGCGCGAACTCCGCCAGCGGCGCGATGATGTGCGTCACCGCGTCCGCCAGCCGCAGGAAACTCTCGGCGCGGAAGGGGTGGGGCAGGCGGTCGTCGACCAGGCTCGCGAGCTCCCCGGCCGGCAGGGCCCGCAGCCGGGCTAGCGTCCGGCCAGTGTAGCGCTCGAGGAGGAAGTGCTCGTTGTCCTCGAGGTGGATCACCAGCCGGGCCGGCGTCCCGCCCGCGGCGACCACGGCCCGCTGGTACGCGAGGACGCACTTCCGCACGCCCTCGCGCGGGGTCCAGGCGTGGATCAGATCGGCGGGCCGCCCGTCCGGGAACAGGGCCGGCCGCGCCGCCGCCTCGGCGTGGGTGATTGGAATGAAGAGCGGGTCCGCGACGTGCCGCAAGGTCTCCAGCTCGCCCGGGACCGCCACCGCGCAAGCGTGGCCCGCGGCGCTCAGGGTGTTCGCGAACCCCCCGATGTGGTTCAGGCTGTTGGTCGTGAAGTCCCCGTAGTTGACGAAGAGAAGGTTCAAGGCGCAGGAGGGCGGGACCACCGGGTCAGAGCTGGAAACCGCAGGCCGCCGCGTCCTTCGCGAACATCCGCACGGTGTCGAGGGAGAGGGCGCCGAGGTCCTGGCCGAGCAGGGTGGCCGCCTTGGCGAGGATGTCGTGCGGGACGGTGATGATCGCGCAGCCGCAGGCCTGCGCCTGCAGGATGTTCAGCACCTCGCGCGTGCTGGCCCAGAGGAGTTCCGCCTGGGGCCGGTCCGCCAGCAGCGCGCCCGCCGCCCGCATCAACGGCATCGGGTCCACCCCGGTGTCTGCGATCCGCCCGGCGAACACGGAGACCACCGCGGGCAGCCCCGCCGGCAGCGCCGCGGCCACACCCGCCACCTGCGGCAGCGTGAGGAGCGCGGTCACGTTGAGCTTCACCCCTTCCGCCCCCAGCTCGCGGATCAGCGTCAGGGCTGACTCACCCCGGGAGTTCGTGATCGGGATCTTGACGTAGACGTTTGCGCCCCAGGAGGCGAGGCGGAGGGCCTGGCGGCGCATCTCTGGGAATTCGTCCGAGAACACCTCCAGCGAAAGGGGCTTGGCCGTGACGGTGCCAAGGATGTCCCGGGCGAAGGCCTCGTAATCCTTGATCCCCGCCTTGCGCATCAGGGTCGGATTGGTGGTCAGGCCGCGGATGTAGGGCTTCGCGTACAGCTCCAGGATGCCCGCCCGGTCGGCGCCGTCGGCGTATAGCTGGATCGTGAGTTCTTGGAGGGACTTCATCGGCGGATCCGGGATTGAGGAGCCGGCGGGGACCGGGGCGCAAGGCCGAAGTCCGGCGCCCGGCCGCGGTTCAGCGGTGGCGCAGCACGAGGCCCGCCGCCGCCGCGAA
>SXGQ01213207.1_pt1 | contig 16136 bp, 11 predicted proteins | sample 3178371 | NCBI WGS metagenome assembly SXGQ01 (sample SAMN11356859, study PRJNA531348) | freshwater metagenome | isolation source: freshwater sample F1-20 | place: China: Fuxian Lake, Yuxi | collected 2017-12-25
AAATTGACAAGACCATCAACGATCCCCAAAGGTTGGCCATACAACTTTCAGAATCTATTGCCAATGGCGATTGGCGGCTTTTCTTTTTACACCGCGATCGAATTGAAGCCCTGACCCTTGCCGACCTTCAAGCAGCTGCCACCAACTATTTCAAAGAAAGCAATCGCACACTGGGCCAATTCATTCCAACCACGGCCCCCGACCGCGCGAAGTTTCCAGAGCCAGTGGATGTTGACAAATTGGTTGCAGATTACAAAGGCAAAGCAGCCGCCACGGAAGGCGAGGTGTTTGACATCAGCTTGGCCAACATTGAGAAACGCACACAGCGCCTGACGCTTGCCAGTGGCATGAAGCTCATTTTGACGCCCAAGAAAACGCGAGGCGAAACAGTGAGCGGCGTGCTGACACTTCGATTTGGCGACCAAACTTCGCTGTTCAATCAAGCCAGCACGGCCAGTGTTGCCGCCAATTTGCTTTCACGTGGCGCAGGCGATTTACAACGCGCTCAAATTTCAGCCAAACTGGACGAATTGAAAACACAACTCGAAGTCAGTGGCGGCGGTCAAACCGTCACGGTTCGTTTTGATTCATTGCGGAAAAACTTGCCCGAGGTTCTCAATCTCATTCGGGATATTTTGCGCAAACCTCAGTTCAGCCAAAAGGAATTTGATTTGTTAATTCAAGAGAGCATTGCGGGCCTTGAAAGTCAACGCAGCGAACCCAATGCCATGGGCTCTTTGGCTATGGCTTTGGCACTCGACACATACCCCAAAGGCGACATCCGCGCTGCACGCAACCTAGATGAGTCTATAGCCGCATTGAAAGCGGTGAAGTTAGACCAAGTGAAGCAATTTCACAGCGGCTTCTATGGTGTGAGCAACAGTGAATTTGCCTTGGTAGGCGACTTTGACAGAGCGGCTTTGCAAACGCAAATTGGCCAACTGTTCAACGACTGGAAGAGCCCCAAGCCCTATGCTCGACTTAAAGCCGACCCCAAAAATCCCAAAGCTTCTGTCATTCAACTTGAAGCCCCCGACAAGTCCAATGCCTTCTTTGTAGCGGGCTTGCCCGTGCCACTGCAAGACACGAATCCAGAATTTGTACCTTTGCAATTGGCCAACCGTGTTCTAGGTGGCGGCGTCAAGTCCAGATTGTTTGACCGTTTGCGTCAAAAAGATGGCCTGAGCTATGGCGCAGGCAGTCAACTCAGCGCCAGTGCTTTTGAAGCTTCGGGCATGTGGGCCATGTACGCCATTTATGCTCCCCAAAATTTGGACAAACTCAAAGCCGCTGTCAATGAAGAGATGGCCAAGTTTGTGAAGGACGGCATCACCGCTGAAGAGCTGGCGGACGCCAAACGGGGATGGCAAGAAGAGCGCAAAATTAGCCGTGCACAAGACCGTGCTTTGGCTGCGGGCCATGTGGCACAAACAGCCGCCAATCGAACACTGGCTTTTGTTGAAAAAGTCGATGCTCAAATTGACAGCGTGACGCTGGCAGAAGTGAATGCCGCTATTCGCAAATTCTTCAATCCCTCACAATTTCTCAATGTGTATGCGGGTGATTTTGCAGCCCACAATAAAAAGTAAGCATGAAAAAAGCCGCGCTTCCAAAGAAGCGCGGCTTTTCAACTGAGACTCAAGTTGGATCAGTTAGGCACTTTACCTTCCACGCCTTTGACGTAGAACTTGATACCGCTCAAGAACTTGTCGTCAGCGACCACATCCTTAGCCAAGACTTCTTTGCCGTCTTGTCCCACGATAGGACCTTTCCAGATATTGAAGCTACCGTCTTTCAAGCCAGCCTTGATTTCGTCAACGCGCTTCTTGATATCGTCCGGCACATCGGTTGCCACATTCACCATGTCGATGGCGCCTTCTTTCACGCCCCACCAGCTTTGGCCTGTGGACCATTTACCTTCAAGGGCTTCACCCACGGACTTGATGTAGTAAGGCGCCCAGTTGATCACAGCAGAGCCCAAGTGAGCCTTGGGACCATAGGCCGTCATGTCAGAGTCCCAACCAAATGCGCGCTTGCCCATTTTTTCGGCTGTTTGCAAGACCGCAGAAGAGTCTGTGTTTTGCATCAACACATCGGCACCACCATTGATCAGGGCCGTAGCAGCTTCTGATTCTTTCGGTGGATTGAACCACTCATTGATCCAAACCACTTTGGTCTTCACTTTGGGGTTGACGGATTGTGCGCCCATGGTGAAGGTGTTGATGTTGCGAATGACTTCGGGAATTGGAATGGAAGCCACCACACCCAAAGTGTTGGACTTGGTCATCTTGCCAGCAATCACACCCGCCATGTAAGCGCCTTCGTAGGTGCGGCTGTCGTATGTGCGCATGTTGTCGGCTGTTTTGTAACCTGTGGCATGCTCAAACTTGATTTCTTTGTTGTCTGCAGCAACCTTCAACATGGGGTCCATGTAGCCAAAGGTGGTGCCGAAGATCACTTTATTTCCTTGGCTGGCCAAGTCGCGGAAGTTGCGCTCGGCATCGGCGCTTTCTGGCACTTTTTCAACAAAGGTGGTGACGATTTTGTCGCCAAATTGTTTTTCTAGTTCTTTGCGCGCGTTGTCGTGTGCAAATGTCCAGCCACCGTCGCCGACTGGGCCAACATAGACAAATGCCACTTTGAGAGGCTCTGCCTTGGCAGCAGGCTTGGCTTCTTCTTTTTTACCGCAAGCCACTAAGGTGGCAGCAGCAACGACGGAGATTGCAGCGATTTTGAGAATCGATCGCTTGTTCAGGACTGTCATGAAATTTCCTTTATGGATGAACGAGGTTGGGCTAAAAAAACATTATGAACTGGGATGAAAGGCTTTGCCTAAGGAGGCAGGCATATTGACCCGAATCCAAGCGGGATTTCTGGAGATCAAGGCCAACACCACAATGGTTGCCAGGTAAGGCAGCGCAGACAGCCACTGACTGGGTACTTGCACACCCAAACCTTGCAAATGAAACTGCAGCATGGTGACACCTCCAAACAAGTAAGCCCCAAGCAAAATACGCGCCGGCCGCCAAGTGGCAAAGGTGGTCAAAGCCAATGCAATCCAGCCCTTCCCAGCCACCATGCCTTCCACCCAAAGGGGCGTATACACCACAGAAATGTAGGCGCCCGCCAGACCGCACAAAGCACCGCCCACGATCACAGCAAAAAATCGAATTCTTCGGACTGGGTAACCCAGCGCATGCGCCGATTCGGGTGATTCACCCACTGATCGAAGCACCAAACCGGTGCGGGTTTTGTAAAAAAACCAAATGAGTGCCAAAACAAAGGCAATCACTCCGTACACCAAGGGGTGTTGTTTGAAGAAGGCTGAACCGACCAGCGGAATGTCTGCCAATAAAGGAATTTCAAACTTTGGTCGAGGCGGCAGTTTTTCTTGCACGTATGAAATGCCTACAAATGCTGAAAACCCAACACCAAACAAACTCAATGCCAAACCTGTGGCGTACTGATTGGTGCTGAGGTAGATCACCATGGCACCAAAAATGGCGCCCAACAAAGCGCCAGCCCCCATCCCTGCAAGGAAACCCATCAGATCACTGCCGGTGTGCACCACGGCGGCAAAACCCGCAATGGCTGCGCACAGCATCATGCCCTCAGCGCCTAAGTTCACCACCCCCGCTTTTTCATTGATGAGCAAACCCAAGGCTGCAATGGCCAGCACTGTTCCTGCATTCAAAGTGGCCGCTATTAACAAGGCATACGTTTCCATCAGATCCTCCCACTCTGCCAACGCAAGCGGTATGCCACCAGGGTATCGCATACCAACAAGCTAAACAGCAACAAGCCCTGAAACACGCCCGTGATGGATTTGGGCAAGCCCATGCGAGATTGCGCCAACTCACCACCAATGTAGAACATGCTCATGAGGACTGCAGAAAAAATAATGCCCACCGGGTGCAAGCGTCCCACAAAGGCCACGATGATGGCCGCAAATCCATAGCCAGAGGGAATGTAAGGCGTGAGTTGCCCAATGGGCCCAGCCACCTCCAAAGCGCCGGCAAGGCCAGCCGCCCCACCCGATGTCAGCAAGGCTAACCACAAGGCTTTGCGCGAAGAAAAACCTGCATAGCGGGCGGCAGACGGCGCCAAGCCCCCCACCTGCTGCGCAAAGCCGGAACGTGTTCGGAATAAAAAGACCCAAACCGCGGCAACTCCCACCAAAGCCAATAGGAGCCCGACAGAAACGCGCGATCCGCTCATCAAGCGAGGGATTTGGGTCACTGATTCAAAAGTTTTAGATTGAGGAAAGTTGTAGCCAGCAGGATCTTTCCAGGGGCCGTATACCAAATACCCAAGCACCATGTCGGCCACATACACCAACATCAGACTGACCAAAATTTCGTTGGCGTGAAATTTATCGCGCAACCAAGCGGTGATGGCGGCCCAAAACATGCCACCTGCGACGCCTGCCAAAACCACCGCCACCACAATCCACCGACCGGTTTCTTTGTCGGCCAACAAGGCCACGCCACCAGCCGCCACTGCGCCAATGACAAACTGGCCTTCGGCGCCAATGTTCCAGACATTGGAGCGAAAACACACCGCCAAGCCCAAGGCAATGACCAAAAGGGGTGTGGCCTTGACCATGAGTTCACCCAAGGCATAGGACGACTTCAAGGGCTCCCAAAAAAACATCTGCAAACCGCGGATGGGATCTTTGCCCAACAAGACAAACAAGCCTATGCCCAAGGCCACTGTGATGAACAAGGCCAAAATAGGCGATGCATAACGCCAAAGCGCGGAGGCTTGCGGCCGGAGTTCAAGCTGAAGCATGCGCCCCCCACAAACCACTCATCCATTCGCCAATTTGCGCCACAGTGGCATCTTTGCGCTCAATAGCAGGAGAGAGTTTGCCATTGGCCATGACATACAAGCGGTCGCAAATTTCAAACAACTCGTCTAACTCTTCACTGACCACAAGCACGGCACACCCTGCGTCTCGCAGGGCCAAAAGTTCACTGCGTATTTGTGCTGCTGCGCCCACATCAACACCCCAAGTGGGCTGCGACACCAAAAGCACTTTGGGGTTGGCATCGATCTCGCGACCCACAATGAATTTTTGCAGGTTGCCGCCCGACAAAGATTGCGCAGGCGCTTGTGCACCATTGGCTTTGACGTTGAATCGCTGAATGATTTTTTCAGCTTGCGCTTGAAGCGCCTGAGTGTCAATCCAGCCGGCAGAAGAAATGGCCTCATTGCGCGTGAGCAGCATGTTGTGCGACAAACTCAGAGAAGGCACAGCGCCACGTCCCAAACGTTCTTCTGGCACAAAATGCAAACCTGCTTGGCGGCGTTGGTCAGGGCCCCATTGACCCACGGCTTGCCCACCCAACTGCACGGACTCTGGGGCAGCCCGCGTGTCTTCGCCAGACAAAGCATAAAGAAGCTCACGCTGACCGTTGCCAGAAACACCGGCAATGCCCACCACCTCACCAGCACGAACTTGCAAATGGATGTCGGTCAAGTTGACGCCAAATTGGTCTTCTTTGTTCAGGGACAAATGTCGCGCTTCAAACAGCACCGGGCCGGGGGTGCGTTCTTGGTGCTTCAAGGCTGGCGGTTCTGCGCCAATCATCATGCGGCTGAGCGACGCATTGGATTCTTCTCTGGGATCACAAACACCCGTGACCTCGCCACCTCTTAGCACCGTGCAAGCCGAACACAGCTCGCGAATTTCATGCAACTTGTGACTGATGTAAAGCAAGCTGCAACCTTGGCTCACCAGTTTTTTCAAAACCACAAACAACTTGTCAACCGCTTGTGGCGTGAGCACTGAAGTGGGTTCATCCAAAATGAGCAATTGAGGTTCTGTGAGCAAAGCTCGAATGATTTCGACGCGCTGCATCTCGCCCACACTCAAGGTGTGCACTGGCCGCGAGGGATCGATGTCAAGACCGTACTCTGCCGCCTTGGCGCTGATTCGGGATGTGACTTGCGCCAAGGACAAGGATGCGTCCAAGCCTAGCCACACGTTTTCAGCCACAGTGAGGGTGTCAAACAAACTGAAGTGTTGGAACACCATGCTGATGCCCAAAGCGCGAGCCTGCTGGGGGTTGCGAATTTGAACGCTTTGGCCCTTGTACTGAATGCTGCCCTCATCGGGCTTGACAGAGCCATAAATGATTTTCATGAGGGTCGATTTGCCAGCCCCGTTTTCACCTAAAACGGCATGCGCCTCACCGGGCTTGACCGACAAGGAAACCGCGCGATTGGCCACCACGCCAGGATAGCGCTTGGTGATGTTGAAAAGTGAGAGGCGCAATGGCTCGATGGACTGCATGAGAATCTCAAAGTTCGACAAATTCTATCGAGCTTTAAGACGCCTTTGCATGCGAAGCTAGCGAATGTGACTAAATACCTGCCAAAGACTGTAAACCCGTAAGATCCAGAAGGTTTAAAACGCGGCCAGCACCACTGATCAGCTTGCGATCTCTAAGGTGCTTCAGAACCCGAGAAAAGGTTTCTGGCGCAATGCCCAGTTGCGCCGCAATCAGTCGTTTTCTGTCATGCAAGATCACCGCCAAACTGCCCTGCGCATCCGTTGGCTCTGCGTGCCTTAAAAGCCATTCTGCAAAACGGGCATCTGCGTCTTTGGCCAAGCGACTCACCGCCACCTCAATTTGTTGCCGTTGGGCTTTGGCCAAATCGAGCATGAGTGTGTGCAATGGTTCGGGTAAATTTTTGAGGTGCGTTTTCAACTGCCCCAAGGGCATGCTTTGCAGCGTAACAGGCGTTTCAGCCAAAGCATCGACCGCATGCGGCAAGCCCAGCATGGCCGCTGGGGCTTCCAACCAAAAGGGGCCTTCAATCACGCCCAATTGATGAACCAAAACACCTTCTTCAATTACGCCAAAAGCCACACGCCCACTCAGCAAACGCAAGGCCTTGTGGGCCACTTGACCCCTGCGAATTAACACGCTGCCGCCAGGCAATTCTTCAACGGGGGAGTGAGCTTGAGCGAGGACACGATTCAACATATCCTCCAATTTGCCAGACACAGGCCTTGGCTGCGTTGACACAAATCAAAACTTTGTCAAAACACCAAAATGGCGCGGAAGTCGTTCACATTGGTGTGCGTAGCTCCCGAGAAGACCAAATCGTTCAAGGCTTGAAAGTAACCATACGCATCGTTGTTCGACAGATGCTCATCCAATTGAAGCCCCGCTTGCACGCCTCTAGACAGGGTATCGGGCGTGACGAGCGCTCCCGCGTTGTCTTCGATGCCATCAATGCCATCGGTATCTGCCGCGATGGCCCACACACCGGCTTGCCCCTGAAGCCCCTGCGCCAGGCCCATGCAAAATTCACCAGCACGTCCGCCGCGCCCTTCGCGTTTTTTAGATTCTGTTTTGACCGCGCGCACTGTGACGGTGGTTTCTCCACCACTCAAAATGACACAAGGCTTTTGAAAGGGACCTTGGCCGCGCGCACTGGCCCGTGCAAGCGCCGCATGAACTTTGCCCACCTCACGCGATTCACCCTCCATCTCATCGCTCAAAACATAGGCTCGAAGGCCTTTGGATTCAGCCAAGCTGGCTGCAGCCAACAAAGATTGTTGAGGGGTTGCAATCAAATGCACCGTGCTTCTGGCAAAAGCGGGATCACCCGGTTTGGGCGATTCCCATGTTGAATCTTGAAGCGCCTTCAGAACACCGCTAGAAATATCAATTTGATAGCGATGCAAAATTTGCAAGGCATCGGCGCAGCTTGTAGCATCGGGTACGGTAGGGCCGCTGGCAATCACGGATGGGTCGTCGCCAGGTACATCGCTGATGGCAAGCGTGACCACTTGAGCAGGCGCACAAGCTGCTGCCAAGCGCCCACCCTTGATGCGCGACAAATGTTTGCGAACGCAATTCATTTCACCAATGTTGGCGCCGCTTTTGAGCAAGGCTTGGTTGATGGCCTGCTTCTCTGCCAAACTCAAACCCTCGGCTGGCAAAGTGAGCAAGGCAGAGCCACCCCCTGAAATGAGGCAGAGCACCAAATCGTTGGCGGTCAGGCCCTGAGTCAAGGACAAAATTTCTTCGGCAGCAGCCAGGCCAGCGGCATCGGGCACAGGGTGGGATGCTTCCACAATTTTCAAACGCTCTGGCACACCTTCTGGCCTGACCGGCGTGTGGCCGTAGCGGGTGACCACCATGCCAGACAAGGGCGCATCGTGGGGCCACAAGGCCTCAACCGCGTGAGCCATGGCACCTGCTGCCTTGCCCGCTCCCAGCACCAGCGTTCTGCCTTTGGGCAACTTGGGTAAAAAGGCGGGCGTGTTGTGCAACGGCTGCGCCCTTTGAACAGCCTGATCAAACAATTGTCTGAGAAAGGCTCGGGGATTTTGCTGGATGTCGGCGTGCAGTTGAGGGTTGGCAGTCATGGCCTCAGAGTGTAGTGCCAGACATGGGCCCCACGCAATTTCTTCGTGCAAAATGTGCCCCCATGACCACCCTGCTCATCCACAACGCTCACACCATTGCCACGCTCAACGATACTGGCGATGAGTTTCGAAATGCCTCTGTCTTTGTCAGGGACAACTGCATTGAGGCCGTTGGCCCTGCCGACCAATTGCCTTCAACAGCCGATCGTGTCATTGATGCCCAGCACCACGTGGTCATTCCCGGCATGGTCAATACACACCACCACATGTCGCAAAGTTTGACGCGTGCTATTCCAGGCGTGCAAAACGCCGAACTTTTCAGTTGGCTCACAGGCCTCTACCCCATTTGGGCTGGCCTGCAACCCGACATGATTTACGCCAGCACCCAGACGGCCATGGCTGAATTGTTGCTGTCGGGCTGCACCACCAGCAGTGACCACCTGTATATCTACCCCAATGGTGTGAAGTTAGACGATTGCATTGCAGCAGCCCAAGAAATTGGCATGCGCTTTGTGGCCACGCGGGGCAGCATGAGCGTGGGTCAATCCAAGGGTGGCTTGCCACCCGACCGCGTGGTAGAACAAGAGGATGCCATCTTGAAAGACACACAGCGCTTGATTGAGCGCTACCACGATGCATCGCACGGCGCCATGACACAAGTTGCGGTTGCGCCTTGCTCGCCCTTCAGTGTGAGCCAAGACCTCATGCGTTTGTCGGCAGAGATGGCTCGGCACTTTGGCGTGCGGCTACACACCCACTTGGCAGAAAACGACCACGACATTGCCTACAGCTTGGAAAAATTCAATCGAACACCCACGCAATATGCAGAAGACCTGGGTTGGTTGGGACACGATGTGTGGCATGCCCATTGCGTCAAATTAGACGATGAAGGCATCTCTTTGTTTGCAGCCACGCGCACTGGCATTGCCCATTGCCCTTGCAGCAACATGCGCTTGGCCAGCGGCATTGCGCCCATTCGAAAAATGATTGAAGCTGGTGTGCCTGTGGGCCTGGGGGTAGACGGCAGTGCCAGCAACGATGCCGCTCACATGGTGAATGAAGCGCGGCAAGCCATGTTGCTGGCGCGTCTCAGAAAATCACTTGAAGCACCCCAGATCAATGCAGAAGGCAAAACCATTTTTGGTTGCGACACAGCGCCCATGGAAATGACGGCACGGGATGCGCTGAGGTTGGCCACCCGAGGGGGTGCCGAAGTTTTGGGCCGAAAAGACATTGGCCAGCTGAGCGTGGGTTTCTGCGCCGACATGGCGCTGTTTGATTTGCGCAATTTGAGTTTTGCCGGGGGTGCCGTTCATGATGCTGTGGGTAGCCTCATGCTGTGTGCCAGCGCGCCGGCCGCCTACACCGTGGTCAATGGCCGCGTGGTGGTGAGCGAAGGCGAGCTGGTCAGTGTTGACCTTGGCAATGTGATTGAACGACACAACAAGTTCGCCGTTAAATTGGCGACGGGGCACTGATTTCAATCAGTGCATGCCCTCAAGGCTCTACTTTGGCGCCAGCCAAATACCAACTGGCAACCCACTGTCTTTCTTCGGGTGTGATGCCAGTGGCATTGTTCATGGGCATCTGCTGCGTGACACTCACTTGTTGGTAAATATTTTGCGCATGAAGCTTGATGCTTGCAGGCGTGTCCAAACGTACATTTTTCATTTGAACTTGTTCGCCATGGCAACTCAGGCAGCGTTGATCCATGACCGATTTAACTTGCGCAAAAGTAGCCGGCGCTATTTGCGCTTGGGGCGCAGCATTTTTGGCGCCCCAAGGGGCCATGGCCGCAATGACCGCCACAATGAGCACCACGCCCACAGCAGCAAAAGGCCAAGGATTGCGAGCACGACCTAAGTGGTAGCCGTGGCGTTGCACAAAGAACTGGCGAATCAAGGCACCGGCAAACATCATCACAAACAAAATGAGCCAACGCTGCGGGTGCGTGTACAAGAAGCTGTAGTGGTTGCTCAGCATGGCAAAAATCACTGGCAAGGTGAAGTAAGTGTTGTGCACACTGCGTTGCTTGCCGCGCTTGCCGTGAATGGCCAGAGCCATGGCATCGTACTTTTCACCAGACGTCATGGCGGCCACCACTTTGCGTTGGCCTGGAATGATCCACACAAACACGTTGGCACTCATGGCCGTGGCAATCATGGCGCCCACCAACAAGAACGCCGCCCTGCCCGCAAACAATTGGCAAGCCAACCAAGAAGCAAAGGCCACCACACACAGCATGAGTGTGGCAACAATCAATTCACCGTTTTTGCGAAATCCAAACAGTCGGCAAATGGTGTCGTATAAGAACCAAAAAACCACAAAGAAACTCAGAGCGGCCGTGATGGCTAAAGCCGGCGACCAGTCCATGAGTGATTTGTCAATGAGGTAGGTGCTGGCATTCCACAAATACATCACCGTGAAGAGGGCGAAGCCACTGATCCAAGTGGAATAGCTTTCCCAATAAAACCAGTGCAACTTGGTGTGAATCTTCTTCGGCGCCACCATGTACTTTTGGGGGTTGTAAAAACCACCGCCATGGATGGCCCACATTGCGCCGTCTACCCCTTTTTCGAGCAAATCGGGGGAGTTGGGCTTTTGAAGGTTGTTGTCTAGAAAAACAAAGTAAAAAGACGAACCTATCCACGCAATCGCGGTAATCACATGGACCCACCGCAGTAGCAAATTGACCCAATCTAGCAAATAGGCTTCCATTTCGGGACTCCAAACTGTTTACCGAAGTGTATACAATTTTTAGACTTGCAAAAGCTGGGCTGCCACAGCAACCGCAATCACCTCGGGCTCTTTGCCCTCAATGCCGGGAACGCCGATGGGGCAAGTCACTTGTTGGCACTCTTCTTCTGAAAAGCCACGCTCGGCCAAACGACGCTTGAAGCTGGCCCATTTGGTAGCGCTGCCGATCAGGCCAATGTAGGGCAAGTCTTTTTTCTGGCGTTGCCGAAGCAAGCAGGCCGCCACCACATCCAAATCTTCTGCATGGCTGAAACTCATAATGAGCACCCGACTGTGAGGGGCCAAATCGGGCACGGCCGCATGCACCGGGTTGGAGTGCTCGCAAACCACCTGGGGGGCCACATCGCTGGGGAAAATTTCGTCCCGACTGTCAATCCACCTCACATGAAATGGCAAGGGCGCCAGAACCTTGACCAAGGCTTGGCCCACATGACCGCCGCCAAACAAGGCCAAAGACTGGAAACGGCGCGAGGCCTCAGCCGCCAAAATAGCTTGAAGGCGAGCTTCGTCTGAAACTGTGACATGCTCCAACTTCAAGACCAAAGCGCCGCCACAACATTGCCCCAGACTGGGGCCCAATGCAATTCGTTTTTCAATGGGCAAAGCGGGCAAATGGGCGGGGTCCATTAAGTACTGACGCGCCTGCGCCAAAGCCTCAAACTCCAAGTGGCCACCGCCAATGGTGCCCAAGAAATCATCGGCAAAAACAGCCATGACAGTGCCAGCGCCGCGAGGCACTGAACCCTGCGCTTGCAAAACCGTGACCCAAATGGCTGGCTTTTGCGCCAGCTTTAATTTCAATGTTGAAGACCAATGCACCTGCTTTTGCTTTCAATTCAATGCTTTTCAAACCACACTGTACAGTGCCAAAATAGCATATGTTGATTTGAACACCGTCGACCCATGACTCATCGCTTGACTCACCACTTTATTCATCCTTTTACTCATTTTTTGAAACCTGTTTTTTGGGGATCATTCACTTGCGTCATGGCTTTGTGGCTCACGGGATGTACCACCACGGAGCTCAAACCCACTCCACCTGCTCCTGCACCAGTAGCTCCTGCGCCACCAGCACCGCCTCCGGTTAAACCGCCTGAACCTGTCGTTCAAGTGGAAGAGCCCGCCAAGCCCAAGCTGCCAGTTTCAAATGCTCGCAACCCTCGCGAATACAGAGTGGATGCAGCCAAGCATCTCTACCAAATCAATGGCTCGCGCATTTTCAAGGGCCGAATGCCGCCCATGCTGTATGCCGTGGGCGTCTTGGATGTCGAAGTGGACAAGCAAGGACAAGTCACTCGCACCCAATGGATAAGAGCACCTGGCCATGCCCCCGAAGTGATGCGAGAAATTGAAAAAACCGTGCGCCAAGCAGCGCCCTATCCGGTCCCTGCCCACTTGGGCAAGGTGGTTTACTCAGACGTATGGTTGTGGCACAAGAGCGGTTACTTTCAACTCGACACCCTGACCGAAGGGCAAGACTGAAGTGGTTTAGACAGACGCCTTGGCCTTTTCGCAGGTCATCAATATCTTTTCAGGCGTAGCGGGTGCGCTCATGTGAACCACCGTTTTGTGGTCTGCACTGGCACTGACGGCATCACGCAAGGCAAAGAAAGTTGACAAGGCCAACATCAAAGGTGGCTCGCCCACAGCTTTGGAATAGAAAGGTGTAGGCTTCAAGTTGCTGCCATCAAACAGCGTGACATTGAAGTGCTCGGGAATGTCGCCAGCCACTGGAATTTTGTAAGTGCTTGGGCCATGAGTCAGGAACTTGCCCTTCTTGTCCCAAATGCACTCTTCCATGGTGAGCCAGCCCATGCCTTGCACGTAGCCGCCTTCAATTTGGCCTTTGTCGATGGCCGGGTTGATGCTCTTACCTGCATCGTGAACAATGTCAACGGCCTTGATCCAATACTCACCTGTGCGGGTGTCAAGTTCAACTTCACTGACCGATGCGCCGTAGCAGTAGTAATAGAACGCATGCCCAGTGAGGGTGGCAAAGTCGTACTTGATTTCGGGCGTCATGTAGAAGCCCGTCACAGACAAGCCCACGCGGTCCATCCAGGCCTGTTTGGCCACAGCAGTCCAAGCCACTGACTTGCCACCGCCGTGTGCCATGTTGTTGGCAAAGCTCACATCGGTGTCTTTGCAACCCAACATATTGGCTGCCACGGGTGCCAAACGGGCGCGCATTTGCGCTGTGGCGTTCATGATGGCCGCACCATTGATGTCGGCCCCGCTAGAAGCTGATGTCGCGGAAGCATTGGGCACCTTCTGTGTGTCGGTGCCAGTCACGCGAACGTATTTGATGTCTATGCCTAAACCATCGGCACAAACCTGCGCCATTTTGGTGTTGAGGCCCTGCCCCATTTCGGTACCGCCATGGTTGCAACTGACCGAGCCGTCCATGTAAATATTGAGTAAGGCTCCGCCTTGGTTCAACATGGTGGCGGTAAAGCTAATGCCAAACTTCAAAGGTACCAAAGCCAAACCACGCTTGCGGCGCTTGTTCACTTTGTTGAACGCATTGACGCTGTCGCGGCGCTCACGGTACTTGGCTTCGGACGCCACTTGGTCAATGACCTTGTCGCCCACCCAGTCGGCAATGGTTTGGCCATATTGCGTCACCATGGTGGCGGGGTTACCAGAGACTGCAGGGTCTTTATAGATGTTGAGCAAGCGCACATCCAAAGGATCTTTGCCAATGTCGTTGGCAATTTCTTCAATGACGGTCTCGATGCCAAACATGCCCTGTGGGCCACCAAAGCCGCGGAAAGCTGTGGCGCTTTGCGTGTTGGTTTTGCAGCGGTGGCTGATGAGTTTCAGGTTAGGTATGTAGTAGCAGTTGTCGATGTGCAAACACGCGCGATCGTTGACGGGACCTGAATAGTCAATGCTGTATCCGCAGCGCGACATGAGCGTAATGTCGGCACCCAAGATACGACCTTCGTCGTCGTAGCCCACTTCGTAATCGATGCGGAAGTCGTGACGCTTGCCAGTAATCATCATGTCGTCGTCGCGGTTGACGCGCAACTTGACGGGGCGTTGCAACTTGAATGCGGCCAGAGCAGCGCTCTGGCTGAAGATGCTGGCATTGCCTTCCTTTCCGCCAAAGCCACCGCCCATGCGGCGGCAAATAACTTCCACGTCGTTGGTGCTGAGGTTCAATGCGGACGCTGCTTCACGCTGATTGCCATCGGGGTGCTGCGTAGAACAGTACAAGGTGAGTTGACCATCTTCACGCGGCACGGCGTAAGTGATTTGGCCTTCCATGTAAAACTGTTCTTGTTGACCGGTTTCGGTACTGCCCTTCACTCTGCGAGGTGCTTTGGCAATGGCTTCGGATGCATTGCCACGCGTAATGCCTTTGGCAGGCATGACAAAGCTTTGCGCCGCCATGGCTTCGTCAATGGTCAAAATGGGTTTGAGTTCTTTCACCAACACTTTGGCGTTGTGCGCAGCTTCGCGGGCGTACAACATTTCGCGCGCCACCACCACCGCCACGGCTTGACCCAAAAACTCTACTTTGCCAACGGCCAAGAAAGGGTCATCGTGAACGATGGGGCCACAATTGTTTTCACCAGGAATGTCTTTGGCGGTGTACACGGCTACGACGCCATGTGCTTTGAGAATGGCGTCGCGGTCAATACCGTCGCCAATCAGTTCGCCGTGCGCAACTGGTGATTTGATGATGGCGGCATACAAGGTGCCAGCCAACTCGGGCATATCGTCTGTAAAAGTTGCGCCACCTGTAACGTGCAAATGCGCAGACTCGTGAATGACATCGGTGCCCTGTTGCAAACCAGACACGGGCAATAAATTGTGCAAAGAAATAGGCGCGTTCATTTAAGCCACCTCCGCAGTGGTTTGAGTTTGTTGTTCAATGAAATCAATCACCAAGTTGCGAGCCACCAAAGAGCGGTAGGCCCATGTGGCGCGCAAACCATCGCGTGCCACAAAGCTGGCGGCAATGGCGGCATCTAGGTCTGATTCTTTGACATCTGCTGGTGCTTTGCCTTCCAACACCGCTTCCAATTTGGGTGCGCGGCAAGGTGAAGGCGCCAAGCCGTTGTAGGCCAACTTCACATTACTGAGCTTGCCGCCCATCAAGGTGTAAGTGATGGCAGCACATGTGGCAGAAATATCTTGTTCAAAACGCTTGCTGATTTTGTGGGCGCGGAACACTTGGCCCGCTTGCGGCTTGGGCAAGACCACGGCTTCAATGAACTCGCCCGCTTGCAACACAGTTTGTTTTTGGCCTGTGTAGAACTGATCCAAAGACACGGTGCGTGTTTTGTCGCCACGGCGCAAGGTGAGCGTGGTGCCCAGAGCCATGAGGCAAGGCATGGAATCACCAATGGGGGAGCCATTGGCAATGTTGCCGGCCAAAGTGGCGGTAGAGCGAATGGGGGGCGAACCAAAACGGCGCAACACTTCGGCAAAGTCTGGATAGGCCTTGGCCACCAAGCCTTCCACTTCTGTGAGCGACACCACGGCACCAATGTGCCAAGCTTGCGGTGTATCTTTGACTTGCTTGAGTTCTGTCACATTGCCCAAATACACAATGTGATCGGGGCGTGAGAATTTTTTATTAACCTGCAAGCCCACTTCTGTGCTGCCGGCCAGCAAAGTAGAGGTGGGGTGCTTGACCAGGTAGCCGGCCACTTCGGCCAAGGTGGCAGGCGATACAAACTCATTGCCTTTGCGGGTGCGAACCACCGGCTGAACAATGATGTCGCCTTCTAAGTTGACCGTGGGCGTTGAAGCACGTTGAATTTCTTTGAGCAAAGGCACGTCGGCTGAATCGTCTAGCTTGAGAGCGGCCTTGTTGCCACAAGCTTTGGAAGCGGCATCCAAAATAGGCGCGTAACCAGTGCAACGGCAAAGGTTACCACTGAGTGCATCGCTCACTTCTTGGCGCTTGGGGCTTTGGTTGACTTGCACCAAATTGACCAAGCTCATCACAATGCCGGGGGTGCAGAAACCGCACTGT
>SXGQ01793237.1_pt1 | contig 16134 bp, 19 predicted proteins | sample 3178371 | NCBI WGS metagenome assembly SXGQ01 (sample SAMN11356859, study PRJNA531348) | freshwater metagenome | isolation source: freshwater sample F1-20 | place: China: Fuxian Lake, Yuxi | collected 2017-12-25
AAGCGTAGTGGTCACATGGGAGACAAGTTGCGTGATGCCATGGAATTACATCGCCATAGCAAAAACAAGCTCATGGGTGAAAATCAAGATAAAGAAGAAAAAAGAACTGACTTTTTCTATAATCCAGATGTACCAGATGACGAACAGTTGCCTGCACTGCCAGACGAAGTTAAAGTTGATGTAGAGCTAGACGAACTGGCACGTTTGGCCGGCCTAGGCGAAATGAGTCGTGGTGACTATATCAGTCAACAAGATGCCGCAGCAGAACGTTCAGGCAAAGACAAATTCAAGGCATTTGGTCAAACCTTTGATACTGATCAAGTGCATGAAGCCACCTGTAACATGACAGCAGAGGGGCAAATGTGTCCTGAGCATGGATTTGCAGAGTGCGGAAGCATGATGTCAGAAAGCATGCAACCTCTAGACGAGTGCGGCGACATGAGTCCAATGAGCAGTATGGATCAATCAGAAAGTGGTATGAGTGTGAACACCAGTTTTGATACCAAGACCGGTCGCAAGACCATGAGTGTAACAGCAGACGGCGAAGCAGCTGAACAATTAGCACAGATACTGAAGATGGCAGGAATGTCTAATCCTCATGGACATGCTCATGCTCATGAACCAGAACACAAGGTAGTAATGGTACCAGAAGAAGAAGTTGTTGAAGATTTTGCCAACGAGCCTAACGAGCAATATGCAGATTCAACTGCGATTGGGGATGCAGGACAAGATCTAAATCGTAAGAAAAAGCAGTATGCTGACAAGCCAAGAGCCGGTGACAATCCTATGGCAACAGAAAATGTTCAACTAGAGGATAGATTAGCAGCTCTCTATGATAGTATAAAGGTAAAAGCATGATGAAAAGTCTGCGCGAATATATTGCTGAAAGCGAATTTATTTTAGAGAATCCGGTACCTGGGGATGCTTTTGATCTTGAACTCAGTACAGATGTATTGATTGAAAGTGTGGTCAGTGAACTACTTGAAGACGGTTCTCCTGTGATTGAACTAGACAGTCGTGCAGTTGAAATAATGGAAAGTCTAGGATGGACATTCGAAGATCTAGCTACATCTAGTACTGACAGTATCAGCCCCATACACGGAAATGCATTTGCACCTTATCAGCGTGAGCATGATCCACGCGAATGGTTTCGCAAGGATGTGCATGAAGAAGATGAAGACAGCGACGAAGAAGATGCAGTAACCGAAGCTGAGTATAGAGGGCGCAAGGTGCCACTGGGCAAGCCCATGGCAGGAGATGTTAAAAAGAAAAAAGTGTATGTTCGCAAGCCCAATGGTAGTATTGTGAAAGTGAATTTTGGCCATGGCGGTACCAGTGCCAAAAAAGCCGGTCAAAAGACCATGCGCATAAAAAAATCAAATCCCAAACGTCGTAAGAGTTTTAGAGCTAGACACAATTGCTCTAATCCCGGTCCACGCTGGAAAGCACGTTATTGGAGCTGTAGAGCATGGTAGAATTAACCAGCGAACAAATTGTAAATTTCAAATTCAATCATTATGTAGGCAATCATCACAGTACCATGTTGCATTACCCTGCATTTTATTACTTTGGCAGCAAGTGTCAAAGCATAGTGGAATTTGGAGTTGATGCCGGTTACAGTTCATGGGCCTGGGTGGCATGCAGACCGCAATACTTGAGATGTGTGGACATTCATAAGTCTGGTGCCAACGATCAACAGATTGACGAATTGATTGAGCACGCCAAGGCCATTGGAATAGATTTTGAATTTGTGATTGCTGACACCGGCCATGGCACTTTGAAAAATATCACACAAACCAAAGAATTAAAAGAACCAATACTTATTGATCTGGATCAGCCCTACTTTACTTTAGATCAAGATGTAGATCTGCTGTATATAGATACCTATCACAGTTACACACATCTAAAACAAGAACTCAGCATACACTCTAACAAAGTTAAAAAATACATTCTGATGCATGATACAGATTCTTTTGGCCTAGAGCATGCGTTTGACGGTGACAAAGGTTTGATGTTTGCCATTGATGAATTTTTAGCAGATAATCCGCATTGGATCATGCTGCATAGAGTCAGCTATGGCTATGGTCTTACTATCCTAGCCAATACCAATAACGTGAATGACATTCCCAATCTTGATCTTGGATATCAATTTCCCATAATCAACTTACCTGTTTAAGGACACAAAATGAAAAAATGGTTTTCAATTATCACACTGGCACTGTTTTCAACCAGTGTGGCTGCATGGGATCAGTGGCCTCCACTGCCGATCAATGCATGTGGTGCACAGGCACCGTATGGATACCCAAAGGCTTCAAGAGGTGATCTCTTGAACAATAGCACAGCAATTTGTCGTTATGCTTATGTAACACTACATGACAATGTGGCAAAGATTCCGGTCTGGGTCAGTTACACACTGCAACCACAAAACGCATTAGGCTGTGTGCCTCGCAGCAATGGTTTCATGACAGATCAAAGTCTTGCCAAAGGCAAACGTGCAGAACTCAGCGATTACGCCAAAAGTGGCTATGACATAGGACATGTGGCACCCAATGGTGACATGAGCTTTGACAATCGTGCAGAATTAGAAAGTTTTCTATTGACCAACATGTACCCACAACTGCCTGGATTAAATCGCGGCATTTGGAAACTGTTGGAAACTGCCACACGTGGTTGGGCAGTGCAAAGAGGTCATGCTCTGGTCGTATATGCAGGGGCAATATATGGCGCAGGAGACAAAACCATTGGTGCTAATCAAGTGGTAGTGCCACGAGCATTTTACAAGATCATCACAGATACCACCACAGGTGAAGTGATGGCGTTTTTGTTCAAACACGAAGGCGGGCAAGGCAACGATTTGACCAAGGTACGAGTGAGCTTGGACACAGTGGAAAAGCTCAGTGGTGTGGCGTTCAGCTTTCCTGCCAATGCAAGAGAAGTTCCGTTGAATCAAATATGGCCTGTTGACTTTGGAGCACTAACAAATGCAAAACGATCCAAATGCAAAGGAACCGGGGACTGATCCCGACGATGATAGACCAGTGATACCTTATGGACAGCATTGAAGAATTGAAAATCTTGGCCGGTGTAAAAAACCGGCCCATGTTCACTGAGTATAAAGGTTATCCTGGAAGCAACATTTCTGTGACTGGCAATGAAAAAGGTCAGCTGATGAAAACACATAACATCAAACCAGGCACAGAAGAATGGTTTAAACTCTGGTTCAGCCTGCCATATATGACAGGCGAAAAGCCCATTTAATCTAAAAATTTAACTTTACGTTTTTCAAACTTGGTATTGGTTTCACCACGAGCATTTTGAAATCCAAGATCAGGACGATCTTTCATGTAGCGCATGACCAGGTATGGTTCATAGTCACCAGTTGGAGTGTCACCGTTGGCAAACACCTGTTGAGCTGACAAAGAGTATCCACGACCTGCTTTTACTATTTTAGGATAACCAGCTAGAACCACATCCACGTTACTGATACCTGGTTGACCGGTGAAAAAGTTTTTTCCAAACACAATTAAATTCTTGATATCATTGTTGGGATGTAGACCAAAAGACTGTCCGCTTTGAAACACTCCATTGGTTTCCGCTGTGATTTTTGCCAGCCATGCTTGTATTTCAGGGAGATTTTTTAAATGCTGCCAGCCGCCATATTTGGCAAAGTTATCTGCTTTGAGACTGACCCAGGCCACAGCATGCCCTGCTTCATCAAACACAGTCATGTCGCTTTTTGGTGCACGACCGTGAATCAACTCAGTGGTTTTGCCAAGTGAAGCAGCTCGTACTGTGCGTTTGCCCACTTTCAACGGCACACTGGCTTTGCCAGTTTTTTGCTTGATGTCTTCTAGTGCTTGCGCAAGACTGTCAATTTGCAGTTGCTCTATGGCCACACGCTTGCCTGATTCTTCGCCTCCAAACTCCGATGTTTTGATTATGGCACCAAAAGGGATTTCTCTAGGCGGTTGTTCTGCAGATCGCAGTTTCAGCGGCGGGCGCGGGGTCTGTTTAGTCCAAGCATCAAACTTTGAAACTTCGTTGGGATCAATTACCACATCTTCAACGCCTTGTGTGGTTTTTACTTTGAATGCACTGCCTGATTGTATTTTTTGTAGTACGATGGGCACTCGTGCTTTGGGAGTGCCTTCGTACTTGAACAAGCCAGGGCCCAGCGGTGCTTCCAAAAGAGGATCAAGTTCACAAATACGCATGCACGTATTTATGCTCGTGCTCTTTGTTCCTCAAGGCCAAGATACTGGTACCAGCTGGGGTGTTCAATGTGCACCGGACGACTGCGCCATTTGTTTACCAGCTGATAGTAATCTGGTATGTAAGGCTTGCGCAGTGGCTTCCACAGCTTGCTACCCTTTCTATGATTGCAGGATTTGCATGCTGTTACACTATTCTCCCAATTGGTTTTACCACCAGTGCTGCGTGGAATCACATGATCCAGGGTTAGTTCATCGCGAGCAAATGTATCGCCACAATATTGGCATTGATAAAGATCTCTAAGATACAAATTACTGCGACTGAAACGTATGCTGCGTTTCTTGCTGAAATAGCTTTTGGTCACAGCCACAGCAGGATAATGTATGGTCAGATTAGCACTACGAGCAACGTGTTGCTCGTATTCTTCTAATATAGTAATACGATCCAAAAACATCAGCTTGATAGCATGCTGCCAGTTGATTATGCTCAGAGGCAGCACACTGATTGGCTCATAATTTGAATTCAGTAACAAACAGTTCATGTTAAATATATTTACTATGGCAAAAAGTTTAGAAGGCGTAATTGTTAAAAAAGCACATCAGATTGAAAGCTACACTGAGCAGCACATTCGTGAAATAGCCAAGTGCGCTGATCCTGTAACAGGACCAGAATATTTCATGAACAATTACTTTTACATACAGCACCCAACCAAGGGTAAAATATTATACCATGCATTTGAATATCAGTCAAGATTGATTGATACCTATCATAATTTTAGATTTTCCATCAGTCTCATGCCCAGACAAACGGGCAAAAGCACCAGTGCAGCAGGATATCTGCTTTGGTATGCCATGTTTGTGCCGGACAGCACCATTTTGGTTGCTGCCCACAAATATCTGGGTGCGCAAGAAATCATGCAGCGAGTGCGATTCGCCTATGAGCATGTGCCAGATCACATACGAGCAGGAGTAATCAGTTATAACAAAGGATCTATTGACTTTGACAACGGTTCCAGAATAGTTGCACAAACCACAACAGAAAACACCGGTCGTGGTATGAGTATTTCCTTGCTTTACTGCGATGAGTTTGCATTCGTACGACCTACTATTGCCAAGGAATTTTGGACTTCTATCAGCCCAACCTTGGCCACTGGCGGTAAGTGCATAATTACCAGCACACCTAATAGTGATGAAGATCAGTTTGCTTTACTTTGGAAAGGTGCAAATAAGACCATTGACGACTTTGGAAATGAAACTGATCTTGGCACCAATGGATTCAAGGCCTTTAGGAGTCATTGGAAAGAACACCCAGAACGTGACGAAGCCTGGGCTGATCAGCAGAGAGCGCAGTTAGGCGAAGAAAGATTCCGTCGTGAAATGGAATGTGAATTCTTGATCTTTGATGAGACCCTGATCAATGCTGTGACTTTGTTTGAAATGGGCGGTATTGATCCAATGCAAAAACAAGGACAAGTGCGCTGGTACAAGCAGCCTGAAAAAGGCTATACCTATGTGATAGGACTAGATCCTAGTTTAGGCACCGGTGGCGATCCTGCAGCCATACAGGTATTTGAACTGCCTTCACTGAAACAGGTGGCAGAATGGCAGCATAACAAAACACCTGTGCAAAGACAAGTGGCCATTGTGAAAGAAATAACCAGTTATCTAGTGGACGCCATTGGCACCAGCACTGATGTGTACTATTCAGTAGAAAACAACACACTTGGCGAAGCTGTGTTGGTAGCCATAGCAGAAATAGGCGAAGAAAATATTCCGGGTATATTTCTCAGTGAACCACATCGTGCAGGACAGTCACGCAGCTATCGCAAGGGCTTTACTACCACCAACAAGAGCAAACTGTCAGTGTGCAGCAAGTTTAAAAGTCTTGTAGAAACCAAACGCATGATGTTGGCCAGCAAAAATCTCATCAGCGAACTTAAAAACTTTGTGGCAGTGGGCACCACTTTTAAAGCCAAAATAGGCGAAACTGATGATCTTGTACTGGCCACCCTGTTGGTAGTGCGCATGATACAGGTGCTGAAAGAGTTTGATCAACGCCTGGATGTGGAAGTGCGTGACACACTTGAGGACTTTATTGCGCCCATGCCCTTTATCATGATTTAAACTAAATACACTATTAGAACGGAAATTACCATGTCCCGCGAAATTGAAAAAATTGCTGAAGATTTGTTTGAAAAGATTAGGTCTCGTTTTGAGAACGTGAATCTAGGAGATGAATCTGCTAAGGCTACCAATGATCCAGAACAGGCAAGATTTTTCAATTTTGACTATACCATAGAAGACGAAAATCATGGCAACGTGACAGTAAGCATAATTGATGAAAACAATCTCAAGATCTACTTTAGCAAAAATATCAGCGACAAACTGGACAGTAAACAACAACAGGATTGGTACAATTTTTTACGAGAACTACGTTATTTTGCCAAACGGAATCTATTGACTTTTGATACTAGAGATATCAGTCGTAGCAATCTAAACATAAAGGATTTGAAACAAGTGAGCAAAGCAGACAGCACCCTAACTACCAATGATGTGGCTATATCAGAAAGCAGACTATATGGCACTCACATGATCAGCTATGAAAATGTTGGCCCAGCTCGCATCATGATCAAGCACACAGAAAGTGTGAATCATGAACAGCGCGGTAGCAGAGCTAGACACATCAATTCTATATACGTTGAAAATGCTCAAGGCGAACGATTCAAAATGGCCTACAACAAGTTGAGTGGTGCTAGAGCCATGGCACGACACGTGGCAGAGGGTGGTATTCCATATGATCCAGTTGGTCAACATATCAACAGCATGATACAAGAAATGGCAGATCTAGGACGGTTTGTGCGTGTGATGAAGCATCGTACTTTTGAAGACAATACCGCAGCCAAAATGGTAGAAGCAGCAGCAAATTATTATCAAGGCATGAACAGACAGTTAAACTATCTAAAAGGCTCACGAGCATACAAAAATTTTCTAGAAGCCTTTGAACCTGCCAAGCAACAGCTAGATGAAGTGGATGTGAACGAGCTCAAAGAACGTTTTGTAAAGAAAGTATTTGATGATCGTATGATGGCAGCACTGCCATTGGTAAACAAGGCCTATCAGTTACAAGAACAAGCCAAACAAAAACAATTACAAAGTGTAAAAGACATAGTTGAACACCGTGCCGGCTTGCAGTTGATTGAAAATGAAGGCATGGACGAATATTTCAAGGCTCTGAGTTTTGCTCGTCCTAGTGATCTTGTGGTGCGTATTCTGGAAGACATTGCCAAACGCGGCGCTGCCATTCCGGAAGTGGCAGAATTTGCCAAGCATTGGGCAGCAAACTTCAACATGGTAAACGAAGACAGCGATCAGGAAATTAAAGAAAATCAGGCACTGGCAGTAAAATTGGCCACGCATTACATTAGAGATCTACGTAACCTCCACGAGGGGTTGCGTGTGTCTCAAGCGGATTATAACCTAGTTGATTTTGACTCAGGCGAAATCCTGGAAGAAGGTACTTGGGCTTTACCAGACTCTCCTGAAGAGATTCAAGAGCTGCAAAGTCTTATGGCAGAACCATTAGAAGTAGGTGTTGATGCAGAAAATGCGACCAGCGCACTGTATGATTTAATAGGCGACGATGAACTATATGATAGACTGCATGATCTAGCTGACGCAGAAGGACCACGTGCTGATGCCCGCGACACAATCAAATATTTTCTACAACAGGAAATGCCTGGCCTAGCAGCCAAATTGAATTTTGGAGATGCAGAAATGGATCAAGCCACCAACATGACACCACCTGCACAGTCAACCATGCCAGCACAGCCAACCGCGGCCAATACTCCTCCAGGGCAAAACACCGGCGGTGTTGTGAGCGAAGAACTGCGAGCTATTGCCAAATTGGCAGGATTGCAGTCGTGTATGGTGAAATAATCTGGCTGCGCTATTGCAATCATAAATACACTTGCATATACTATGTATGTGCATTGACAACCATTATGGCACATTTATTAAGGAGAAAACATTATGGCAACTTCATTGGCAGAAATCCGTGCAAAGTTACAACAGCAAGAAAACCGTCAAGGCGGTAATCAAACAGGTGGCGACAACGCTATCTACCCACACTGGAACATAGCAGAAGGTTCCACAGCCAAAGTCCGTTTTTTACCAGACGGCAATTCCAAGAACAGCTTTTTCTGGGTTGAACGGCTCATGATTCGTTTGCCTTTCGCAGGCATCAAGGGTCAGGCAGATTCAAAACCAGTGGTGGTACAGGTCCCATGCGTGGAGATGTATGGCGAAGCCTGTCCTATCCTAGCCGAGGTTCGTACCTGGTTCAAGGATGCAAGTCTTGAGGAAATGGGTCGCAAGTACTGGAAGAAAAAATCCTACTTGTTTCAAGGCTTCGTGCGAGAAAATCCACTGGGTGATGACAAGACACCAGAAAATCCAATTCGTCGTTTTGTGATCAGTCCACAGATCTTTAATTTGATCAAAAACGCACTCATGGATCCAGACATGGAATCCATGCCCACAGACTACGAGGCTGGTCTAGATTTCACAATCAAGAAAACCAGCAAAGGCGGCTATGCTGACTACAGCACCAGCACCTGGGCACGTAAAGAAAGTGCTTTGACCTCAGATGAACGTGCAGCAGTGGACAGTTTTGGACTGTTCAATCTCACAGACTTCTTGCCCAAACAGCCCACAGATGTTGAGCTCAAGGTGATCAAGGAGATGTTTGAAGCATCAGTTGATGGTCAGGCCTATGACCCAGAGCGTTGGGGTTCATACTACAAGCCCAGCGGCTTTACTGGTGGCAGCGGTGGTGGTGATGACAGTGCGCCTGCAAAAGCAGCACCTGCACCAGCAGCGAAGGTCGTGCCAGCAGCAGCAGTTGCTGAAGATCCTCCATTTGATGCTGATGATGCACCTGCTGCCACCGCACCTGTGGTTCAAGAAGCCAAGCCCAGCAATCAACGTGCTGAGGACATCTTGGCCATGATTCGCAATCGTCAGAAGCAGTAAACGCACGGCCTGGGGTCGCAACTATTCACCGGTCTCTGGTGGTTGCGATGCCCAGGTTTTTCAACTATACTAATGACGAGAGGAACCTATTATGGCAAAACCATTTGATCTAAGCAAATTTAGAAAAAGTATTACCAAGAGCATTGACGGTATTTCCGTTGGCTTTAATGATCCAGACACTTGGATCAGCACAGGCAACTACACACTGAACTATCTTATCAGCGGAGACTTTAACAAAGGTATTCCCATGGGCAAGGTAACGGTGTTTGCAGGTGAATCAGGTGCAGGCAAATCATTCATCTGTTCAGGCAACCTGATTCGTCATGCACAACAGCAGGGCATCTATCCTATTCTGATTGACACAGAGAACGCACTGGACGAAGCATGGTTGCATGCTCTGGGTGTGGAAACCACAGAAGACAAACTGCTCAAGCTGAACATGGCCATGATTGATGATGTGGCCAAGGTCATCAGTGATTTTGTTAAAGAATACAAAACATTGCCAGAAGACCAACGTCCCAAGGTACTGTTTGTGATTGACAGCCTGGGCATGTTGCTCACACCCACAGATGTGAATCAATTTGAAGCGGGCGAAATGAAAGGCGACCTTGGTCGTAAACCCAAAGCACTTACTGCACTGGTAAGAAACTGTGTTAACATGTTTGGCAGTTTGAACATTGGTCTGGTTGCAACCAACCATACATACGCCAGTCAAGACATGTTTGATCCAGATGACAAAATCTCAGGTGGACAAGGCTTTATCTACGCCAGCAGTATTGTGGTGGCCATGCGCAAACTCAAACTCAAAGAAGATGAAGATGGCAACAAAATTTCCGAGGTAAAAGGTATTCGTGCTGCCTGTAAGGTAATGAAAACTCGTTATGCCAAGCCCTTTGAAAGTGTGCAGGTAAAAATTCCCTATGAGTCAGGCATGAGTCCTTACTCAGGGCTTACTGATCTACTGGAGAGCAAAGGTTTGTTGCAGAAAGAAGGCAACAGTCTTAAATACACCCTAGCTGATGGTACAGTTATCAAACAGTTCCGCAAGGCCTGGGAACGCAACGATGACGGTACGCTTGACCAAGTCATGGAAGATTTTGTTAAGAATCCACATCATGTGGTATCAGCTCAATTACCCGAAGAGGAAATGGCAGAATGAGCATTGACATAGACGCACTGGTAGACACTTATACTGTGATGAAAGAGTATGTGGCCAGCAAGGATCGGCAGGCAGTGGCCGATCATGTGTTCAGCATACTCAACGACAGCGGAGTAGGCGAACAGGATCTAAAAATACTTGCCGGTGTGGACTCGTATATGAAACGAGCTGCTTCAGAATATTTTGATCCTGAAGAAGAACAAGACGACGAAGATCTGGACTATGACTACGGTGATGACTGATGTGGTACAACCGGATAGTGCAAGATCTTGGTAATCTGCCAGATTTCATATCCTATTACGAAGCGCAGTTACAGGAAGCCAAACAGGATGTGCGTGTGGCCGGCTTGATAGAACGCAATCTATCAGGCCTGCCTGGCGTGACAGAACATCGCTTTAATCAACTGCAAGAAATTGAAGCCATACTGGAATATCTCAACATTCAACTGCGCAAGATACGACGAAAGCATTTTCAGAAATATCTTGAAGCCTATGCACGAGCTCTTACCAGCAGAGATGCTGAAAAGTATGTGGACGGCGAAGACGAAGTGGTAGATTTTGAAACCATCATCAACGAAGTGGCACTGCTGCGCAACCGTTGGTTGGGAATCATGAAAGGCTTAGAAAGCAAGAATTTCATGCTAGGACACATCACACGATTGAGAACAGCAGGCATGGAAGATGTAGCAGTATGATTGATCATCGTGCTCGTGCAGAAAAATTACTTGAAGATTTTAATCTTTGTATGCGAGCTCGTCCACGTGGCAATGCTGCTGCTGTGCAGTTGGAAAAAGACACTGTGGCACACTGGGCCACATATCTTAATAGACAACTGGCCTGGGGCTCTGATGTTGAAATATCTGAAGCCTGCAATCAACTGCAATCAAGATTACAAAGTCTACAAGAAAAACTTATTATTGAAATTTTGACCAATGGATCTGTTTAACAACGAACACCAAAGTCATGAACACAGTCTTGAGGTCCTAAATCTTGTGAATCGTTACGAAGATTTCATGGACAGTATCAGCACGGTGGCTGACATGGGCTGTGGCACAGGTTCAGATATTACATGGTGGGCCACAGCTGAATATATAGAAACCACAGAAGATGCACAAGGCAACATACACGAAACTGTGCGCAAGCGCAACTACAAATGTTATGCTGTGGACAAGAACACACAGCAAATAGACAAAGAAAACCTGCCGGCAAATGTAAATGTGATTGCCTCTGACTTTGAACGTAGAAGTTTGCCTATACCAGTGGACATGATCTGGTGTCATAACAGTTTTCAATACGCAGTGAATCCTTTGGGCACTCTGCGACTATGGAACGAACAGATGAATGAAAACGGTATGTTATATCTCTGCATTCCATATCAGAGCACATATCAAAACAATCGTTTGGTTCTGCGCAGCAACAACTACAACTACTACAATCATAACTTTCTCAGCATGGTTTACATGCTGACAGTGAATGGATTTGATTGTCGTGACGCATATTTTCTCAAACGTCGTGAGAATCCTTGGTTGCACATGGCTGTGTACAAAAGCAGTCAAGCGCCCATGGATCCTGCGCAAACATCCTGGTATGATCTTGCTGAGTTAAATCTAATCAATGACAGCATGAAAAACAGCCTGCACAAATACGGATATGTCAGACAAGAAGACATCATGTATGCATGGCTAGACAAAGATTTTCATTACATTGAAGATTGACAAATACCAAAATTTAACATAAAATTATGCTTGCAGTGATGGGCCGGACGCCGTATTGGTTGCAGGCCCGCGACTCATAATCGCGTGACGAAAGTCCATTGTGGGTTCAAATCCCACCCGGCCCACCATCATAAATAATTGTATGAAGCTAGAACTTACCCCTCAACGATTGGAAGCGAATCGAGCAAACGGTATTAAAGGTGGGCTTGCCCGTCAACGAGTTCAAAAAGAAAAATATCTAGCTAATCCTTCATACTGTGTTCATTGTGACTCGGTCTTGCCACAAGATAAAAAGAATAATAAGTTTTGTTCTCGGAGCTGTTCTGCAAGTTTTAATAATGCGGGCACTCCTAAACGAGTTGCTAAAACACACAACTGCCCACAATGCGGAACCATTGTTAAAACAAACAATGGCAAGTATTGCTCCCCTGGGTGTTACGATATACATCGAAGAAAGTATAAAACTCCTGAAGAGAAGCACGAGGCTACTCGAAAAAAAGTTCGCGAAGTTTCCGCTATTTATAGAGCAAAAGTACGTAATCAAACACCAGAAGATGCTGACCGTAATGCAATTAAACAATTTTATAACAATTGTCCTCCAGGATACGAAGTAGATCATATCGTTCCAATAAGCAAAGGTGGATTACATGTATTACAAAATTTGCAATATTTAACGGTAAAAGAGAATAGACAAAAAAGCAACAAGGTAGTATAATAAAACTTTGCGACTGTGGTGAAATCGGTAGACACAAGAGACTTAAAATCTCTCGCTGCAAGGCGTGCCAGTTCGATTCTGGCCAGTCGCACCAAATCTGGCGTTCGTTCAATGGATAGGACAGCAGTCTTCTAAACTGCGAATGGGGGTTCGATTCCCTCACGCCGGACCAAAGGATAAATAAAAGCATGATCAAGCTCTACACTACTGCACGAATACGTAACACTCACAATCAGTGATTGCGTCTTCCCACGGTAGCTCAAGGAGAGCAGGAGGCCTTATAAGCCTTTCGTCCAGATAAGACCCAGGATGCGGTTCGATTCCGCACCGTGGGACCAATTCCCTAACATAAGTACAAGCATGGAACTTTCTGAATACGATCCAATGCGACATCATTCCATTGCCTACCCAATGGAAGTAGGCGCTCCTAAGTTTGACCTAGTGCCTGTTACCCGGCAAAAAGACCTCATGGTGAATGCAGCACGTATGCATGCACAACAGGAATATGATCGTATCATGGAAGTGGTGCGGGTGCTACAGAAGCAAGCCGAGGACATAAAAAAACGCCTGGATCTAACCGATCAAGTGCATGCTGCTGCCTATCAACATCAACTGTATCCAGGACAGCTTTACTGGCTGGCACAAGATAGTAAAAAAGGCGGCACGGTACTCATGCACACAGGTCCCAACGATTGGAGCACAGGCAAACCAGATCATTTGAGCTATATTACTAGAATACAGTGGTTGGGTGACTACACCTGGAGAGAAGTGATTGAATGACATACTATTTCAAAAGTTAAATTTCTCTTTGCCCACTTTGGATATGTCCAGAATCGTTAGTGATCGAGTGGTAGAAGGCTATGGTGAAGTTTTTAGAAGTTATGAAATACATGATCTTGAATATTTTGAATATCAATGGTCAAAATCAATAAAATTTTCCATTGCGCCTGAAAAAGTAGATTACACAAATATCACAGACTATGGAACGCTGCCCCATAGAGATGAAATGCAGACTTCTATCAATTACTATTTGAATCCAGAAAATTGTGTGACAGCTTTTTGGCAATTGACCACATACAACTATGAACCAGAATCTATAAACCAACTGCAACAGGATGGCACATGGCAACAGGCCCAACATGTTAAAACTTTTGATAAAACCAAATTGCGCCTGGTGAACTATTTCAAAGCCTATCCTGGTGATGCTTACATACTAAACGTCAAACACATACACAGTGTGGAAAAACCAAATCTAGGTACAAAGCGTGAATTTTTGCGTTGGTCTTGGTTTAATTATGACATCACAGAGATATTAAAATCAATTCAGCTGCCATGATCAAGACTTTTACCTACACTCATGTGGATGTGCCTGGATACCAAGATTTTGCCAAGAGCATTTACAATCGTGTGCCCAAGAGTTTTTACAATCAAAAACATGGTTTTTGGATGCTGCCGCAGGAATTGCTTGTGGCTGTGCCCGGCTTTAAACAGGCTATAGAAAAATTTGGCAAATGGGAAAACCTAGAACAAATTGCTTTGATAGTGAATCATCCAAATAGAACTTTGGATGAATTTCCAATCCATACTGATCTAGCCAATCTAGCTCCCTTGGCTTTGAATCTTCCGGTGCACAATTGTCATGATCCAAACATTTATACAGCATTTTATCAACCCATACGAGAATTAGCCAAAGATGAAATAAACTTTGGTTCAACAACAGATGCCAAACTGTATGCAGTGTATCCTGAGCAGCTCATGCAAGAAGTTGATAGATATTATCTAACCAAACCGGTTATCATGAACACACTGCATCCGCACACAGTGATCAATCCAACTCAGCAACTTAGACTGGCTCTTACCATAAGATGGGTAGACGATTGTTTACAAGAATGGTTGGCCAATAACAATTTTGAGATTGACAAAATCAAGCAGCATAAGTAAACTTACTGAATTGGAAACGTGGCTGAGTGGCCGAAGGCAGCGGTTTGCTAAACCGTCGATCAGCTTAAAACTGGTCCGTGGGTTCGAATCCCACCGTTTCCGCCAGACAGTTCCGGTGTAGTATAATGGCAGTGCGGCGGTCTCCAAAACCGTTAGTGGGAGTTCGATTCTCTCCACCGGAGCCAAACAGAGTTGGCGTATGTTTTCTAAACTAGATATTCAACATCAAATTCCGCTTGAACCCTACGGCGATATATACACACAGTTTGGCATAAACACACCCAATGGCTTCAGTGGCATAGCCTATCATCACATTTCTTCTGACATTCAGGATCAAATCTTCAATACCTGTCCCTGGGCACCGCGATCTGCATTTAATGCACTGCTCATGGTAATAAATCGTATGCACATTCCCCCGCACAACGATGATGGCATCAAGGTATCCATAAATCTTTATATAGACACAGCAGATGCTGTGACAACGTTTCACAGAAACAAAAAATCCACTGCTGCTGGTTACATGAAATTACCAAATCAAACCAATGGGTCAATATACAATGCAGAAGATCTTGAACCAGTGGCACAGTTCAAAGCTCAGTCAGGAGAAATTTATGTGCTGGACGTTACAAGTTTACACAGTGTGGACTGTGGCACCAGCAACATCAGAACAGCCTATGTGATTCAAAGTCCATTTTTTAGTTACGATCAAACCATGGAATCTTATAAAAAATATTATGATCTATGAAGAAAATTTTTGTTAATGGCACATTTGATATTGTGCATCGCGGACATGTTGAACTGCTGAACTATGCTCGCAGTTTAGGAGATCATCTGTTGGTGGCTATAGATTCTGATGCTAGAGTCAAACAACTCAAAGGAAACACACGCCCTATCAACAGTCTAGTGGATCGGCAGTATCTGTTGAGTAATTTAAAAGCTGTTGGTCATGTGGTCAGTTTTGATTCTGATCAAGAGCTAGAGAGCATAATTAAACAGTATGCACCAGACATAATGGTCAAGGGCAGCGACTATGTGACACGAGATGTCATAGGTGCCGAATACTGCAAGGCAATAGAATTTTATCAACTGGTAAATGGATACTCAACAACAAAAAAAATACAAGATATTGTTAATAGGCGATAATGGTGTGGATCAGTACCAGTATGGTACTGTGAATCGTATCAGTCCCGAAGCACCGGTGCCGGTATTGGATCTCAGCCATACCATAACCAAACCAGGAATGGCAGCCAATGTGAAACAAAATCTTGAAGCTCTAGGCTGTTCTGTGATGTTTGAACACGGATTAAAAACCTGTATCAAAACTCGCGTGATTGATCTTCGCAGCAAGCAGCAATTACTGCGC
>SXGQ01191832.1_pt1 | contig 16131 bp, 16 predicted proteins | sample 3178371 | NCBI WGS metagenome assembly SXGQ01 (sample SAMN11356859, study PRJNA531348) | freshwater metagenome | isolation source: freshwater sample F1-20 | place: China: Fuxian Lake, Yuxi | collected 2017-12-25
CGACAACGCGCCGTTCGACTACGACGAGTTGCGCCGCCGCTTCAACGGCCCGTACATCGCCAACAACGGCTACACCCGTGACATGGCGCTGGCGGCCGTGGCCAGCGGCCATGCGGACGCGGTGGCCATCGGCCGCCCCTTCATCAGCAACCCGGACCTGGTGGCCCGCATCCGCGCCGATCTGCCCTGGGCCCCGTTCCAGAAGGAAACCTTCTACGGTGGCGGCGCCGAGGGCTACACGGACTATCCGGTGGCCGAGGCCTGATCGACGGGCGGAGGCGGCGGCACGGCCGCTGGCACCCGGGCGGCCCGCCGCAGCAGCATCAACGTGGCGGCGAACACGGCCGCACCTCAGAAACGGTAGAGGTAGCCCACGCGCAGCCCGGTCTGCGTGGCGCGTTCGACCAGCGGGCTGTCCTTGATGCCCGCGCCCAGCCGCGTGGTGCTGACGTCGGCCTGCAGCGACTGGCGCGGCGTGACGGCGTAGGCCACGCGCAGGCCCAGCTCCAGGTTGGCCGTGGATTTGCCCTCGTACGCGGCGCGGCCGGCGGCGGCCTCGGCCGCGGTGACGCCGTAGTAGTAGGTGACGAACTTTCGGTCCAGCCAGTGGGCGGACGCGTGCGGCGTGAAAGTGAAGTCGCCGGTGGTGAAGTCGCGTTCGATACCCAGCTTCACGCGACCGCCTTTGCTCTTGTTGGACGCATCGCCCAGCACCTCGGCCGACAGCAGGCCCAGCGACGTGCGCACCGTGACCGCGCCGCCCGCCCACAGGCTGGCCTTGCGCTCGGCCATGCCTTGCAGGTACGGCGAATCGTCGGCCTCGTAGCCATCGAAGTGGTAGGCCACGCGCAGCCGCAGCGACACGGTCTCGTTCGTGTAAAGCTTCAGGTCGGCCCGCGGGCCGAGCACGCTGACCCAGCGGTTCTCCAGCATCAGCAGCGGCAGCGCGCGGGCTTCGTCGTCGAAGTCGCGATACGGCTTGCGCTCGGCGGCCACGCCGACGCCCAGGCCCCAGGTGGTGGCATCGGCGCTGGCGGCCGGTTGTGCGTGGGCGCCCAGCGTCAGCGCGGCGGTGAGGGCGAAGGGCAAGGTCTTGATCATGGTTGAGAGCTCTGGAGTCACAGGGCGAAGTTCGGGGTGGTGCCGGGCTGCACGTCCGCCAGGCAGGCGGTGATGACCAGCGGCACGATGAGCAGCGTCATGACGACGGTGATGGCCACCTTCAGGCCCACGGCCGTGGCCACGGAGACGGCGGTGACGCCGCTGGCCACCAGCGTCAGCCACAGTGGCATGACGAGCAGGCCCGTGGCCAGCGCGGCCAGCACCAGCGCGCGCAGCACGATGCCGCGCGGCAGCAGGCGGAACAGCAGCGGTGCATGCACGCCGCTCACGTCCACCCGCCCGTCGGCCAGCTTGGCCCGCGTGGCCGCGGTACCCAGCAGCGTGGACAGCAGCGCGATGACGGCCGGCGTGCCGGCGAGGTCGACGGCGACGCGCAGGTCGTCGAACAGCGGCAGCGGCGCGTGGCCCTGCCAGCTGTAGAAGGTGTAGCCGGCGTTCATCACCGCGTTGAGGGCGGCGATCACGGTGGCGTCCTTGGCGACGTGGGTCTTGAAAGGCGTGGGCATGGGTTCTCCGGTCTCGCCTGTCGCAGGCGAGGTGATGGGTATGGAAACGGCGCGGGCCCGCCTGGATCTCAGGCGCGGGCGGAGCGGTGCTGCGGCGTGGCGGGCGGCTGGGGCAGGCAGCCCAGGCCCTGCAGGGTGCGGCGCACGGCGGCCAGCGGCGGGGTGCGCGGCTCGGCACCCAGCAGCTCGACCAGGCGGGTGTTGTCGATGCGCATGGGGTGGCGCCAGTACGGCGCGATCTCCGCAGCCTCGCGGGCAAAGGCACTGAAGGGCGCGGCCCAGCGCAACGCCCACCACGGGAAGTTCCATTGCGGCAGGCGGGCGCGGCCCACGGCTTCGGCGATCAGCGCGGGCAGGGTGCGGCCGTCAGCGTCCCACAGGCCTTCGAAGCCGATGCGCTCGAAGGCGCGCAGCCCCGGGTGCTCGGCCAGGCGCACCATCGCCTCCGCCAGGTCGGGCAGGTAGGCCCAGCCGTGCCCGGCGCGGGGCGACAGGTTCATCAGCCGTTTGACGGGGCCACCGGGCGCCACCATCGCCTGCGCGAACCAGCTGGAGCGCACCTGGGGGCCGAAGTAGTCGCCGGCCCGCACGATGAGCACCGGCACCTCGGCGGACGCTGCCTCCAGCCGGCGCTCCAGTTCCACACGGATGCGGCCCTTGGCGGCCCGCGGCTGCTGCGGGCTGTCGTCACGCACGAGCGGCGTGGTGGACGGGTCGAAGTTGTAGACGGTGCCGGGCAGCAGGATGCGCGCGCCATGGGCCCGGGCGGCGGCAATGGTGTTGTCGATCATCGGCAGCACCAGCTCGCCCCAGTTGCGGTAGCCGGGCGGGCTGACGGCGTGGACGATGAGCTGGGCGCCTGCGGCGGCGTTCATCACGTCCTGGCGGCACATGGCGTCGCCGGTGCGCCAGTCGATGCGGTCGCCCGCTGCCGGAGCAGGGTGGCGGGCCAGGCCGCGGACATGCCAGCCGTGTGCGACGAGCGCCTGGGCCACGGCGGCGCCGATGCTGCCGCTGGCGCCCAGCACGAGGGCGGTGTTGAGAGGGGTGGGAGTCGGGTGGGTCATCGAGATCTCCTGTTGCGTGCCGCCATCTTCGGCAGCGCCGGCCTCGCTGACAATTGACTATCTCTTGCAACCTGCTGGCAGATTTTTTATGAGCGAACCATCCTGGGATGACCAACGCGTGTTCCTCGCCGTGCTGGAAGGCGGCAGCCTGTCGGCCGCCTCGCGGGCGCTGGGCATCACGCAGCCCACGGTGCGCGCACGGCTGGAGGCGCTGGAGCAGGCGCTGGGCGCGACGCTGTTCACCCGCTCGTCGCAAGGCCTGCAGCCCACCGACCACGCCAAGGCGCTGCACGGCCATGTGCGGGCGATGGACCACGCCTCGCGCGCCTTCCTGCGCGCGGCGTCGGCGGTGCCGGGCGAGGTGCGCGGCGCGGTGCGGGTGTCGGTGGCCGACCTGGTGGGCGTGGAGCTGCTGCCCGCCATGCTGGTGGGCCTGCGCGCCAAGCACCCGGCATTGGCGGTGGAGGTGGCGCTGAGCAACGCGACCGTGAACATGACGGAGCAGGCCGCCGACATTGCCGTGCGCATGCTGGCGCCCACGCAGGACACGCTGGTGGCACGCAAGGTGGGCAGCATCACGCTGGGCCTGTTCGCCCACCGCGACTACCTGGCGCAGCGCGGCACGCCGCAGACGCTGGCCGACCTGGCCGAACACGACCTCATCGGCCCCGACCGCTCGCCGATGGACCTGCGCGCCGTGGAGCAGATCCTGCCGCCGGACGTCATCAGCCGCATGCTGATCCGCACCGACAGCCACCCCGCCCAGGTGGCCGCCGCCCGCGCCGGCCTGGGCATTGCCGTGATGCACGTGGCGCTGGGCCGGGCCGATGCACGCCTGGCGCATGTGCTGCCGGACTTCGTGCCCGGCACGCTGCCCGTGTGGCTGGTGAAGCACCGCGACCTGCGGCAGGAGCCGCGCATCCGCGCGGCGTACGACCACCTCGTGGAGGCCTTCACCCAGTACTGCCGCTCATGACGCACTGCATATGAATTTCATATGCAGTAGCCCCAGATCCGATATTTGACGACTGCCCCACCCGTCCCTACTGTCCACCCGGTTCGAGAAGAACGTCACAACACAACGACCGGAGACACCCCATGACCCATCGCCTGTTCAAGGCCGCGCTTGCCGCGGCCTTGTCTGCCACCCTGGCCGGCCCCGCCCTGGCGGCCGACCCGATCAAGATCCTGTTCGTCGGCAACAGCTACACCTTCGGCCGTGTGGACCCGGTGATGAGCTACAACGCCGCCGCCGTGCATGACCTGACAGCCGGCTTCGCCGCCATCAACCCGGCGGGCACGAACGAGGCCTTCGAGCCCCACCCCTGGGGCGGCGTGCCGGGCGTGTTCAAGAAGATGACCGACCAGGCCGGGCTGAACTACGACGTGTCGCTGAGCACGCGCAACGCCGCCTCGCTGCGCGGCCAGTTCCTGAACACGGCCAATGCCGACTGGAACCTGCGCGGCAACGTGGCCAGCCAGAAGTGGGACACCGTGGTGCTGCAGGAGCAGAGCGACGCCGCGCTACCGCCGGGCATGGGCAAGAACGCCAACCAGGCCACGTTCAACGCCTACGCCGACCAGTTCGAGCGCTTCATCCACAACGGCGCGGCGCAAACGTACACCGAGACGCAGTTGTTCGGCAGCCTGGCCAATTGCATGGCCACGGGCTTGTCGCAAGGCAGCTGCAACACCACGCGCCGCATCGGCGCCAACACCAACGCCAGCGCCGACACCAAGATCTACCTGGAGCAGACCTGGGCGCGGCCCGACATGGTGGAGGCGCACAAGATCACCACGCCGGACCTCACCACACCCGACGGCCGGCCCAAGGTGGACACCAGCAGCGCCGGCGGCAACGCCACGCTCTACTACGACAACCTGGCCGGCATGACGACCGACCTGCACAACGCCTTCTATGGCAAGGCCGCCAGCAACCCGGGCTTTGCCGGCGTGGTGCCGGTGGGCGACGCCTTCCAGCTCGCCGTGGACCACGGCATCGCGCAGGGCAGCGGTTTCTATGGCGCCGACGGCACGTTCGTCGAGACCGCCGGCGCGCTCAACCTCTGGTGGCTGGACCGCACGCACGCCAGCAAGTACGGCTCGTACCTCAGCGCGCTGACGCTGTTCGGCAGCATCACCGGGCTGGACCCGCTGAGCCTGGGCGTGGGCGAGCAGGCGGCCATCGACCTGGGCATCGATGCGGCCATCGCGCTGTCGCTGCAGCGCGTGGCCAGCGTGCAGCTGGGCTTCACCACCGCCGTGCCGGAGCCCGAGACGCTGGCGATGCTGCTGGCGGGGCTGGGCGTCATCGCGCTGCGGACCCGCAGGCGTCGCTGAGGAAGCCCCCGGGCCGAGCGCCGGGCCGCCCCAAGCCGGCCCGACGTCCCCTCGGGGGACCGATCGGGCTTGCCTGCGTTCAGCAGGAAAGACCGAGCGAGGGGCAGCGTCAGGACTGGAAAGCGCCGGGATGGCGCGCCGGCCCGCTGAGGGCCACCGTGCCACGCGGGTGGCGGTACTCGCGCGAGGGGCTGAGCTTCAGCCCCTCGGCCTCGCCCATGTCCTGCGCCTTGCCGCGCAGCGATGACTCGGGCTTCAGGCGGTAGTCGTCTCGCGCGGCACGCACGAATTCCTCCCACTCGGCGGTGAAGTTCGCGCGCCGCGTCCAGTGGCCGTCGGTGGCGAGCTTGGGCGTGCCCACCAGCAGGTTGTTGGCCAGCATCACGTCGGCCTGCCGCGGCTGCACGCGCAGCCAGATGCCACCGCTGGGCTTCTGGTCCACCAGCGTGTTGTTGACGAGGTAGAGCGCCTGCTTCGGCCACTTCGCCCCTTCGGCGCCGAACGAGATCACGTGCGGGTTCTCGGTGGTGGCGCTTTGCATGACGAGGTTGCCCATCACCAAGGCCACGCCGCCGTTGGGGAACTCCAGCTCGTAGCTGGCGCGGCCACCGATCTCGTCGGTGAGCCGGTTGCAGAGGATGTGGTTGACGGCCGCGCGGCTCTTCAGCAGGTGGCCCAGCAGGCCGTGGTGGAAGTAGCTGCCGGTGACCGCCAGCCGCTTGATGGCGCCCACGTACAGGTTGTGCGTGAGCCCGTCGCGCGGCAGGATGGCACCGAAGTCGCAATCCACGATGTCCAGCTCGATGGCCTCGTTGTTGGCTGTCAGCACGCCGTTCTCGTTGTCGCGGAAGGTGCAGTCCACCAGCTTCAGCGAGCCCGCCTCCAACCGGATGCCCGCGCCGTTGCGATCCGGCACCACGCCGCCGGTGAAGTCGAAGCCCTCGATGCGCTGGCGCCGGCCCGTCGTGACGAACAGGCCCTTGCCCTGCGCATGCGCACCCGCTCCCATCAGCCGCACGCGGCCGCCCACGGCCCGCAGGGTCAGGTCGTGCTGGGGCCAGGTGGCCACGTCGCCGACATAGTCGCCAGCGTCCACCTCCACCAGCGTGCCGTCCTTCGCCTGCCGCGCCGCGGCGGCCAGCGACTTCACGGCCTGACGGGGCCCCACCTTGAGCACCGGGCCGGCGTGCACCGCCAACGGCAACAGGCCCGCTGCGGCCAGCAGCTCGCGCCGCCGCGTCATGACTTCTTCATCTTGGCCTTGAACAACGCCACGACACCCACCTCGCGCGGGCCGGGGATCAGCTCAAACGCCTCGCCTGCGGCGATGCTGCCCTCGCGCCGCACGGCCAGGTACAGCCCGCAGTAAGCGCTCTGCGCCATCAGCTTGGACGCCTGGTTGAAGCCCAGATGCGCGTTGAACTTGAAGCACGGGTAGCGCGGCTCGGAGACGACCAGCTCGCAGTCGGGGAAGCGCAGCACGTCACCGAGCCAGGCCTTGCTTTCCAGCAGGCCGGTGATCGTCAGGTTCTCGCCCATGTCGCCGGGCTGAAGGTCGCCCGTCACCTTGGCCTGCTCGCGCACGGTGCGCCAGAACGCGTAGTGCTCGTGCGGATAGGCGTACACCGCCTTGGCCAATCCGCCATGTACGGTAAGGTCGGCCTGTTCGTCGCCGTCCAGGCCCAGCGGGTTCACGGCGACACGCCCCTCGCGGGGGCGCTTGCGGATGGCCGAATCCAGCGATTGACCGTTGGTGGCGACGAAGCGCTCGACGCGCGCGGTGTTGACACTGAGTAGGTGCATGGCTGCATTCTCCAAGAGGCCCGTGCACCAATTTCGGCATCTTGGCCTACAAGGTGGACTGGGACGTCCATCTAGGCTTCGCCAAAAACCTTGAAGGGAGAGCGCATGACTGCACTCGACAGTGGTGCGAGGGTGTGGGCCGGCTTGGCCGTCACGCCATCCAGCGAGCTGATGTTCATCGTCGGCGTGCTGCTGGCTGGCGCGCTGGCCGGTGAATTCATTGCCGCAACGACGCGGCTGCCGCGCGTGGTGGGTTACACCCTCGCGGGTTGTTTCGCAGGTGCATTCGGCCACGGCGTGGCCATGCCGCTGGGCGGCGCCGCACAGACCGTGACGGACCTGGCCCTGGGCCTGCTGCTGTTCGAGATCGGCAGCCGCGTGAACCTGCGTTGGCTGCGCCGCAACCCGGGCCTGCTGGCCACCAGCCTGGCCGAGTCGCTGCTCAGCGCACTGGCCGTGATGGTCGTGTTGCGGCTGTTCGACGTGGGCTGGCAGACGAGCATCGCCTGCGCCATCCTGGCCATGCCGGCGCCCGCCGCCGTGTCGGGCCGCGTGGCGCTGGAGCTGGGTGCGCAGGGTCAGGTCACGCAGCGGGTCAAGATGCTGACCGCGCTGAACACGCTGTACGCCGTGATCGCGCTGACGCTGATGCGCACCTGGTGGGCCGCCGACGACGGCGGCAGCCTGCCGCAGGCGCTGGCCGGCCTGGCCATCTCGCTGCTGACAACGCTGGGCGTGGCCGCGCTGCTGGCGGGCGCCGTGTTCCTGGCCGCGCGGCGGCTGGACCTGCGCAACGAGAGCGCCGCGCTGCTGCTGTTCGGCCTGGTGGCGTTCGCCATCGTCGCGGCGCGCTCCATCGGCGTGTCGACCCTGCTGATGCCGCTGATGGCCGGCCTGCTGCTGCGCAACACCAGCGACCGGCCCTGGGTGTGGCCGCGCCACTTCGGCACGTCGGGCGGCGCGCTGGTGCTGATGCTGTTCGTCATCGTCGGCTCGGCGTGGACGCCCCAGATCCTGGTAGCCGGCGGCTTCGCCGCGCTGGCCCTGCTGGTGGCGCGCTTCGCGGCCAAGACGCTGGCCATCGTCGCGTTCTCGCGCTGGTCGGGCCAGAGCCTGAAGCAGGGCATGGCGCTGTCGATCGCAATGACCCCGCTGTCGGCCACGGCCCTGGTGATGCTCAGCGAGCTGATGCGTGCCGAGCCCGAACTCGCCGCGGGCGCCGTGCCCATCATCCTGGCCAGCATCGCCGTGCTGGAGCTGATCGGCCCCATCGCCGTGCAATTCGCGCTGCGGCTGGCCGGTGAGCTGCCGCCGTCACCCAGGCGCGCAGCACGCAACAAGAACAACGAGGAGGCGTCGCCATGAGTCTGGGTTCATTCTCCAAGTCGGACGCGCTGACGCTGGGCGTCGAGCTGGAACTGCAGATCGTCAGCAACGACGACTACGACCTCGCACCCGTGTCGGGCGACCTGCTGCGGCTGGTGAAGAAGTACAGCCTCCCCGGCGCCATCACGCCCGAGATCACCAGCAGCATGATCGAGCTGTCGACCGGCGTGTGCACCGGCTTCGGCCAGGTGCTGTCGGAGCTGGGCCAGATCCGCGACGCGCTGGTGGACTGCGCCGAGCGGCTGGACGTCAGCCTGTGCGGCGGCGGCACGCACCCCTTCCAGCACTGGAAGCGCCAGCGCATCTTCAAGACGCCGCGCTTCCACGAGCTGTCATCGCTGTACGGCTACCTGTCCAAGCAGTTCACCATCTTCGGCCAGCACGTGCACATCGGCTGCCCCAGCGCCGACGAGGCCCTGGTGCTGCTGCACGGCATGAGCCGCTTCATCCCGCACCTGATCGCGCTGGCGGCCTCGTCGCCCTTCGTGCAGGGCGAGGACACCGGCTTCGACTCGGCCCGCCTGAACTCGGTGTTCGCGTTCCCGCTCAGCGGACGCGCGCCGTTCGTGCAGACGTGGGACGACTTCGGCGTGTACTTCGACAAGATGACCCGCACGGGCGTCGTCGCGGGCATGAAGGACTTCTACTGGGACATCCGCCCCAAGCCCGAGTTCGGCACCATCGAGGTCCGCGTGCTGGACACGCCGCTCACCATCGAGAAGGCCGCGGCCATTGCCGGCTTCATCCAGTCCCTGGCGCGCTGGATCACCGTGGAGAAGCCGTTCCAGCTCAGCGAGGACGACTACCTGCCCTACACCTTCAACCGCTTCCAGGCCTGCCGCTTCGGGCTGGACGGCACGTTCGTGGACCCCGAGACCGGCGAGCACCGCGTGCTGCGCGACGACCTCATCCACGTGCTGACCAAGCTCGACAGCCATGCCGGCGACCTGCACGCCGAAGCCGCGCTGCAGTACGTGCGCCGCGAGATCAACGGCGTGGGCAACGACGCGACGTGGCTGCGCCGCATCGAGGAAGAGCACCACCTGCTGCCCGAGGTGATCCGCCGCGCGTCCCGGCGCTGGCACGGGCGTTGATGCGTCAGCGGCCGGCCGGCCGCAGCGTCTGCACCAGCATGCGCTGCAGCCCGTCCACCGCCTTGTTGCCCTTGGACGCCGGGCTGCGGTAGACCGCCACCTCCATCGGCGGCATGGGCGCCAGGCCCTGCTCGGCGCCCAGCACCTGCAGGTGCGCCGGCGCGCTGCACTGCGTCAGCGCGGCCACCGCCAAGCCACTCTCCACTGCAGCGATCTGCCCGGCGAGGTTGGAGCTGTTGTAGACCACCTTGTACGGCCGCCCCTGCTGGGCCAACGCGGTGATGGCGCCCCGACGGCCGGGGCTCGCCTCTTCGTACACGGCGATGGGCAGGGGGTTGCGCGCCCACACGTCGAACTGCGGCGAACCCACCCACACCATGGGCTCGTGGAACAGCAGCGTGCCGCGGCGCGCATGGTCGCGTGACACCAGGGCCAGGTCCAGCTCGCCCCGCTGCACGCGCGGGATCAGCGCGGGCGACTGGTCGCAGTCCAGCTCGATCTCCACGCCGCCATGCCGCGGCGCAAACCGCTTGAGCACGGGCGTGAGGTACTTGCTGGCGAAGTCGTCCGGCACCCCCAGCCGCACCACGCCCGACAGCGCCTCGCCCTGCAGTGCCGCCTGCGCCTCGGTTTGCAGGTCCAGCATGCGGCGTGCGTAGCCGAGCAGCGTCTGGCCCTCGTGCGTGAGCGCCAGTTCCCGCGGCCCCCGCCGCAACAGCGCATGGCCCACGGCGGCCTCCAGTTTCTTGAGCTGCATGCGGACGGCCGACTGCGAGCGGTGCACCTCGGCCGCAGCGGCGGACAACGACCCCGCATCCACGGTCGCGACGAAGCACTTCAGCCAGTCGATCTGCAGGTCGCGCATGGTTTCGATAAGCGAATGGTTGCGCACCGAATTATGAGCTTTTCGATTCTCTTGACGCGGCTCAGAGTGGCGGCATGTCCACCACGCCCGCTCCCCTCGACGCCCGTGCCGGCGGCCTCATGACATTGCTGTGCCTGACCTGGGCGCTGCAGCAGGTGTCCCTGAAGGCCGTGGCCGATGACGCCAGCCCGATGCTGATGGTGGCGCTGCGTTCGCTCATCGCCCTGGCGCTGCTGGCCCTGCTGATGTGCCGCCGCGGCGAGAGGCCGCAGCGCCGCCGCTGGCCGGCGGGCGCGTTGGCCGGCATGCTGTTCGGGCTGGAGTACCTGCTGGTGGCCGAGGCGTTGCGGCTCACGCATGCATCGCATGTCGTGATCTTTCTCTACACCTCGCCGTTGTTCGCCGCGCTGGGCCTGCACCTGCGGCTGCCGCAGGAACGGCTGAACCCGTGGCAGTGGACCGGCATCGCGCTGGCCTTCGGCGGCATCGCGGTGGCGTTCTTCGACGGCGCCGGCAGCGCCAGCCCGCAGGCGCTGCTGGGCGACCTGCTGGCGCTCGCCGCAGGCCTGGCCTGGGGGGCGACGACGATCACCATCCGCGGCTCGCGCCTGGCCGACGCGCCGGCCACCGAGACGCTGCTGTACCAGCTGTTCGGCGCTTTCCTGCTGCTCACCCCCGCCGCGGCGTTGACCGGGCAGTGGCACTTCACCCCCACCCCGGCGGCCTGGGCGCATCTGGGCTTCCAGGCGCTGATCGTGTCGTTCGCCAGCTTCCTCGCATGGTGCTGGCTGCTCCGTGGCTACCTCGCGTCGCAGCTCGGTGCGTTCGCGTTCCTGACGCCGCTGTTCGGCGTGCTGCTGGGCGTGGTGCTGCTGGGTGAACAGCCCACACCGGCCTTCATCGCGGGCAGCGTGCTGGTGCTGGCAGGCATCGCCCTTGTCAGCGGCGCGGTCAGGCGGCCTGATGGCGCAGGCGGCTCGCGCCGGCCGCCACACCCTGCACCACGTGCAGCAGCAGCCAGCCCAGCGCCACGCCGATCCACACCGCCCACAGCGTGTGGCTGAGGAAGTGCGCGCCGCGGGCGATCTGCCCGAAGCTGGCCAGCGCGGCGCTCAGGCCCACCAGCGCCCAGCCTCGCCGACCCCACAGCCACGCGAACGGGCTGAACGCGATGGCGCCGGCCGTGTGGCCCGACGGGAAGCAGTGGCCGGGGCCACCGTCGCGCAGCGTCCAGTCCCAGTGCGACACCCAGGGCGAGCTGCCACCGAAGTCGATGAGGCTCCAAGGGCAGCTGGTGTGGCTCAGCCCCTTCAGCGCCGGCACGGCCACCAGCAGCAGCACGCTCGCCAGCAACGCCTGGCGTCGCAGGCGGCGCGACGGGCCGCTGCGCGCCGGCTGGCGCCAGAAGGCGTCCACCACCAGCGCCACCCAGACGGCCATCCACAGCGTGCGCAGGCCTTCGTGCAACAGCCCGCGCGACCAGAACGCCTCCCGCGCCGGGAAGCCCCCCGGGCCACCGAACAGGCGCGAGACGGCCAGGTCCAGGCCGCTGGCATCCCAGGCCAGCACGACAAGCAGGCCCGCGGCCAGCGTGACCAGCGTGCGGCGGTGTTGGGCAAAGAACGACATGGGCGCCGATTGCAGCGGCGGTCGCTGAAGCGGCCCTGAAGTGCCCGCGTGCTACGGTGGCGGCATGAGGCTGCTGCTGCTCGAAGACGACCCCATCCTGGGCGAAGGCCTGCGCGACTTCCTGGGTGCGGAGGGGCATGTGGTGGATTGGTGCCGCAACCTCGCCACCGCCCGCGCCACGCTGCACGGCGAGCCTTTCGACGCCTGGCTGCTGGACTGGCAGCTGCCCGACGGCTCCGGCCGCCAGTGGCTGGCCGAGCTGCGCGCCGCCGGCCGGCAAACGCCCGCCCTGCTGCTGACCGCGCGCGACCAGCTGGCCGACCGCATCGACGGCCTGGATGCCGGCGCCGACGACTACATGGTGAAGCCCTTCGCCCCCGAGGAGCTCGCCGCACGCCTGCGCGGGCTGCTGCGCCGCCAGCAGGGGGGCGCCCGTGGCCTGCGGCTGCAGCACGGCGTGCAGGTCGACCTGGCCGGCCGCCGCGCCTGGGCCGGTGGCCAGGCCGCCGAGCTGACCGCGCGCGAGTGGGCCGTGCTGGAAGCCTTGGGCCTGCGCGCCGGCCGCTGGGTGGACAAGGACACGTTGGAGCGGCTGGTGCTGGGCTTCAGCGCCGAGCCCACCGCAAGCAACGCGCTGGAGGTGCACGTGGCCAACCTGCGCCGCAAGCTGGGGCGCGACAGCATCGAGTCCCGCCGTGGCATGGGCTACCGCGTGCAGGCCGCAGCCGGCGATGACTGAACGCCCACGCCCGCCGCTCGCCGCCATCTCGCGGCGACTGTTCTGGGTCACGGGCCTGGGCAGCCTGCTGATCGCGCTGGCCGTCACGGCCGCCGCGGTGGCCACCGTGCTGGGCGAGGTGGACGAGCTGCTCGACGACGGCCTCAAGGCCAGCGCCGCGCAACTCGCGCCGCTGGTGCTGCAGACCGGGGCCGCGCCGCAGCCCACGCCCTCGGACGGTGACGACGAGCTGCGCTTTGCCTGGGCCTGGTTCGATGCGAACGGCCGGTTGCTGCGCGCCAGCCCGGGCGCCCAGCCGGCCAGCTGGCTGCCCGCGACGGCGGGGTTCTCCGACCGCGCCGACTGGCGGCTCTACGGCCTGCCACTGCGCGGCGGCCAGGGCCTGCTGATGGTGGCGCAGACGCGCGACGAGCGCGACGAAGCCCACGTGGAGACGGCCACCTACGCGCTGCTGGCAGCCCTGGCGCTGGCGGGCCTGGGCCTGCCGCTGCTGGCTTGGCGCTCGCAGCGCGAGCTGAAGCCGCTGCAGGCGCTGGCCGAGCGACTGGCGCGGTTCGACACCGCGCGGCAGGACCCACGCGCCCTGGCCGCCGAACTGGGCCCGCCGTCGCGCGCCGAGCTGCAGCCCATCCACGAAGCGCTGGAGCAGTTGGGCGAACGGCTGGGCGAGCGGCTGGCGTTCGAGCGTGAATTCACGGCGCAGTCGGCGCACCTGCTGCGCACGCCGCTGGCCGGCATCGACGCGCAACTGGCCGTGGCCATGAAGGAGCAGCCTGGCCAGCCGCGGCTGCAGCGCGTGCGCCAAGCCAGCCGGCGGCTGCAGCACCTGCTGCTGGGGCTGCTGCGGCTGTTCCGCAACCCACCGGAGCTGCAGCGGCGGCCCCTGGATGCGCGCACGCTGCTGGCCGGGCTGCCGCTGGGCGACCTGCAGTTGCAGGACGGCCCGCCCTGCCCGCTGGATGCCGACGCCGAGCTGCTCGCCGCCGCGCTGCTGAACCTGGTGGACAACGCGCAGCGCCACGGCGCCATGCGCCTGTGGCTCAGCCAGCCGCAGGCGGGTGCCGTGCTGCTGGCCGATGACGGCACGGGCCTGGCCGAGCCGCAGCGCGCCGCGTTGCGCGCGCGGCTGGCTTCAGGCGCGGCCGACCAGGGCCTGGGCCTGCGCCTGGCGCAGCGCGTGGCCCAGGCGCATGGCGGCGACCTGGCCCTGCCGGAAGCACCGCAAGGCTTTGCGGTGTTGCTGACGCTGCAGGGCTGATCGGCCTCAGCCGCGGGCGCGGGCCGTGGCGCCCGTGACGGGCAGCGGCGCAGCCTTCGGCAGGCCCACCACCGCCGGTGCCGTCTCGCGCATCGAGAACGCCACCCAGGTGGAGATGACACCCAGCAGCGAGAACAAGACTGCCGGGCCGATCCAGCCGACCACACCATAGATGCCCGTGGCGATCAGCGGCAGCAGGCCGGCCACCAGCGACGCGCCGTTGTAGCCCAGCGAGATGCCGGACGAGCGCACGTTGGCCGGGAACTGCTCGGAGAACCACGCCGGCTCCACCGCGAAGATGGGGTCGTGGCTGAACAGCAGCGACAGCGACACGGCCACCACCACCATCACCGCCGCACCCGTGTTGATGAGCATGAACATCGGGATGCCGAACAGGATGGTGAACACCGAGCCGAGCAGAAAGATGGGCTTGCGGCCGACCTTGTCGCTCATGGCGCCGTAGATGAGGTGGCTGACGAGGCCGATGGCCGAGCCCACCAGCGTGCCGATGAGCACCTCTCGCGTGGTGGCCACCTGCGCCAGCACCACGTACGACAGCATGAAGCTGGTGGTGAGGTAGTAGCCACCGGTCTCGGCCAGGCGCAGGCCGATGATCTTCACGACGCTGCGCCAGTCCTTGCGCAGCACTTCCAGCGCGGGCTTCTGCACGATGGTGTTCTCGGCCTTCATCTTCTCGAAGTCGGGCGACTCGGCGATGCCCAGGCGGATGAAGAAGCCGATGGCCACCATCACGAACGACACCAGGAACGGCGCACGCCACACCCAGTCGCCCTCGAACAGCGCGGCCGACAGCAGGAAGGCGCCGTTGGCCAGCAACAGGCCCAGCGGGATGCCCACCTGCGGCACGGCGCCGAAGTAGCCGCGGCGCTTCGGGGGCGCGTGTTCACAGGCCATCAGCACGGCGCCGCTCCACTCGGCGCCGAAGCCGATGCCCTGGACCATGCGCAGGATGATGAGCAGGATAGGCGCGATGACGCCGGCCTGCGCGTAGGTGGGCAGCATGCCGATGGCGACGGTGGCCAGGCCCATGGCCAGCAGCGACCACAGCAGCACGGCCTTGCGGCCCACGCGGTCGCCATAGTGGCCGGCCAGGTAGCCGCCCAGCGGGCGCATCAGGAAGCCGATGGCCATGGTGGCGAAGGAGGCCAGGATGCCCACCAGGGGCACGTCGGTGGCGAAGAAGATCTTGCCGAAGTAGGCCGCCGCGGCGGTGCCGTAGACGAAGAAGTCGTAGGCCTCGACGGCCGAGCCGATCATGGACGCGAACGCGACCTTGCCCGACTGCTGTTTCTCCGCGCCCTCGTGGGTGGTGGTGGTGCTCATCACGTGTCTCCGTGTGTTGTTGTACGTGACGGGGCCGTCGCGGTGAAGCCCGCGGCCCCGTCGGGGTTCAGCGCCAGGTCTCGATGACCCGGCTGTCGTCGCGGGCGCCCAGGCCCGCGTCCGCCGCACGCTGGAATCGGTCGTGCGCCTGGTCCAGCAGCGGCAGTGCCACGCCGCAGGCCTTGCCGGCGTCGGCCACCAGGCCGCTGTCCTTGACGAAGATGGTGACCGCGCTGGTCACTTCCACGTCGGTGTCGCCCAGCATGCGCGGGCCACGATCGGACAGCATCCACGAGCCCGCGGCGCCCTTCTCGATGAGGGGCAGCACGGCCGCCGGGTCCAGGCCCAGGCCGCGCGCCAGCGCCAGGGCTTCCGCCGCGGCGACGAGGTTCACGGAGCACAGGTGCTGGTTGACGACCTTGATGCTCTGGCCGTCGCCGAGGTGGGCGCCGACGATGCGCGGGTTGCCCATTGCCGCGAGCACGGGCATGACAGGCTCGATGTCGGCCGTGTTGCCCGACACGAACAGCACCAGCGAGCCGGTGCGCGCACGCGCCACGCCGCCGGTGACGGGCGCGTCGATGACGCGGGCGCCGGCGCGCTGCAGGATCTCGCCCTGCTGGCGCACGCTGTCGGGGCCGACCGTGGACATGATGATCCACACTTGGCCCCGGGCCGCAGCGCCGACGCTCTCCACCAGCGCCGCAAGCTGCTGCGGCGTGGCGACCATGACGACGACGACGTCGGCCTGGGGCGCCGCGGCGAAGTCGTTGACGGCCGGGAGCTGCTGCGCCTCGGCGTTGGCGAGGGAGGCGGGCGACAGGTCGATGCCGGTCACGTCATGCCCGGCGTGGCGGATCTGCAAGGCCATGGGCAGGCCGATGGCGCCGATGCCGATGAATGAAACCTTCATGGTGTGCGTCTCCTCAGCCCAGCCAGGTCTTGATCTGCGCCACCATGGCATCGGTCGAGATGCCG
>SXGQ01776217.1_pt1 | contig 16130 bp, 16 predicted proteins | sample 3178371 | NCBI WGS metagenome assembly SXGQ01 (sample SAMN11356859, study PRJNA531348) | freshwater metagenome | isolation source: freshwater sample F1-20 | place: China: Fuxian Lake, Yuxi | collected 2017-12-25
GTGATGACGATCTGCGTGGCGCTCTGCTTCACCGCCAGGCCGCCGGCGGCGGGCTTGCCCGCTTCCAGTGCGAGCGGGCCGGTGGGCGTGCCGGCCGCGAGGGCAGTCCACGCCGTTCAGCACCGGCGCGGTCTTGGGGTAGGCCAGGGTCACGCCTTGCAGTGCGGCGCTGGCGGTCTCGGTGTGGGGAAAGTGCGAGGTCATGGGGTCACGCTTCCAGGAGGGTCTTGAACAACTGCAGGGCTTGCGCGGCGGGCAGCTCCAGCTGGCGGGCTTCGGCGGCGGCCTTTTCCAGCGTCGGGCGCAGCAGCTCGATGCGGTCGGCGGCCGGCTGCGCCTGCTGGTGCTGGGCCGCCACCACCATCGACAACCCGCGCCGGCGCTCCAGCACGCCGTCGGACTCCAGCAGTGAATAGGCCTTGGAGATCGTCATCGGGTGCACGGCCAGCGCCTGCGCCAGCTCGCGCACCGACGGGATCTCGTCGCCCGCCTTGAGCTGCCCGGCCGCCACGCGGCGCTTCACCTGCTCGATGAGCTGCCGGTAGATGGGCTCGGGCGAGCCGGTGTTGATGTGGACGAAATGGGTGGGGTCCATGCGGAACTGCCAATGTGTACTAGTACGATAGTACACGTGGACAGTGTTCGTCAAGCCTTGCGATGCCGAGGTGCGGAGGATCAGTCGATCAGCGCAGGCGCCCGGTTGGCATCGCCTGGGGCAATCCGTCCAGTGCGCGCCAGCGCCAGGCCAGCAGCACAGCGCTGCTGGCGAGGGTGGTGGCCAGCATCACGAGGATCGGCGGTTGACCGGCGAATGCGGCCACGGCCGCCAGCCCGCTCGCCAGCACGAGGGTGGCTGCCAGCGGCAACAGCCCCAACCACACATCCGGCGGCCGGCGCTTGGCCGGTGTGCGCACTACAAGCAGCACGCCGACGGGCAGCACGGCCAGCGGCACGGCGGCCAACAGCGGTTGCTTCATCACGTGGAACAGGGCCGCCGTCATCGGTGCGCCCGTCCCCCACGCGATGAGGAATTGGCGCAACTGCAAGCGGACGATGGCGCGCGTCTGAGCAGCCCCCTGCGGCATGCCCGGCAGCAGTGTCAGCAGGGCCTGCTCCCGGCGTGTCTGCCACAGCACGCCCGGCAGTCCAAAGCCACCGAAACCGTTGAGCGTGGCACCGAGCGGCAGCCCGAGGAGGGCGGTGAGCAGCAGCAACAGGGTGCCCAACTCCCATACGAAGAACATCACGACGACCAGCAACATCAGCCCGGCAAGCAGGAGACTGCCCGTCGCCAGCAGCCGTACCCAATGCAGGCGACCGTGCAGCACGAACTCGGCGCGGGCCATCACGCTGGCGGGATGCGGGCAGGCGGTGGAGAGCAGCCGGCGCAGCCAAGCCGATGCCGCGGCATCCGATCGCGCAAGTGACGCCCAACGTTCGACGCTGCCGCCCCGCGACCACCTTCCGTACCAAGCACCCGCATCGGTTGCCGTGCCACCCGATTGCTGGCGCAGAAGGCGCGCGTAGCGAGCCCGGTGGACGTTGTCGCCATGGCCGAAGAACCGGAGGAGCAACTGGGCCTGGATCAGCATACCGGCCGCCAGTAGCCACCAGGGATGGGCCAGCAGGGTCTGCCAAACGTCCAGCAGCGCCAACCATCCAGCTGGCCACCCCCACTGAAGCGCCAGTGCCGCCGCCCACAGCAGCGCACCGACCGTTCCCAGCCGCCAGCCATCCAGGTGCGCCCAGATGACCAGCAAGCCGGCCGTTGCGCACAACAGCAGTCCTACGGGCAGGGACGCACTGAACTCCTGTGCCGCCCACACCAGCAGGCCGGCCAGCGCCGACAGGATCAGCCAGCTCAGCAGCGCGGCCATGCGCAAGTTGCGCACGTGCCCCGGCACGAGATGAGCGACGGTGGGATGGTTTTGTCGCAGCAGGCTCGGCGCCAAGCCTGCCCACAGGGCAAAGGCAGAGAGCGCCAGCGCCAAAGCGACTCCCGAAGGCGTGACATCCTCTGAACCGGTGGTTAGCAGCACCAGCGCAACCGCCAGGCCCGCCAGCATCAGCCCGCCCAGGAGGTGATGGGCCCATCGCGGCAGTGGGTCGTCCACCTTCGCCCAGGCCGTGCGAAAGACGCGCCACAGACCTGGGCTCATGCTGTGTCCATGGGTTGAGCCGGAGGTGTGAAACGGGTGGCTTTCATGTGTGGCCGACTGTACGAAGTCGCGTGGTGATGGTCCATGGGGGCTGGTTACTGCAACGGACAGCAGGACTGCGCACAATGGGGGCTTCCTCGTTGTTGAAGTCTTCCGCCATGCGCCGCCTGCTGATCGCCTCTGCCCTGTTCACCGCCTTCGCCGCCCAGGCGCAAGTCAAGGTCGACGACCCCTGGGTGCGTGCCACCGTGGCGCCGCAGAAGGCTACCGGGGCGTTCATGCAGCTCACGTCCGCCAAGCCGGTCAAGATCGTGGCCGCGGCCTCGCCGGTGGCCGGCATGGTCGAGATCCACGAGATGAAGATGGAAGACGGCGTCATGAAGATGCGCGCCGTCGACGCGCTGCCCCTGCCGGCCGGCCAGGCCGTGGCGCTGAAGCCAGGCAGCTATCACGTGATGCTGATGGGCCTGAAGGCGCCGATCAAGGCGGGCGAGACCGTGCCGCTGACGCTGACCGTCGAGGGCGAAGACCAGCAGCGCACCACCGTCGAGATCAAGGCCGAAGCCCGCAGCGGTACCGGAGGCGGCGCGATGCGCTGAACTTCACATGGCGGGCGAGATCAAGGTAAAACCGGTTCAGTCGGTCGGCCGAGCTGCCGAAATACCAGAAACCACCCTGGAGCCGAACATGGTCAACGCCGTCAATGTGCCCGCCGCGGCCAGTTCCGCGCCCGACAACACCGCCCCCGAGCCCGCAGAGGCGGAACGCCAGGCGGCGCCGGCCGCCGCGCCGACGGTGGCGCCTGCAGTGATCGTCACCATCTCGCCGGAGGGCGTGCAGCGGGCCGAAGGCACGGGCACGACGCCCGGCCTCAGCAGCATCGGCAAGGCCTACGACCCGGCCGACGTCGACCGGGACGGCGCGGTCACACCACGGGAGCGGGCCCAGTACGACACCCGGCTGGCCACCGAACGCGCGGCGGAAGCTGCCGCCCAGGCGCGCACGCCGGAGGTGGACGCGGCCGTCAAGGAGTACGAGGCTGTGGAGCAGATGGCCCCGCCCGGGCCGGCCGGAACGGCGGCGACCTGAGCGGGCCCGTCGGTCAGGCGCGGGCCGCGTTGGCGGCCACGGCGGCGGCCAGCCGCGGCCACAGGGGTTCGGGCAGGTCGTGGCCCCAGCCAGGCAGCACGTCCAACGTGGCGCCCGGAATGCGCTGGGCCAGGTCGTGCGCGGCGGCGACCGGGATCAGCGGGTCGGCCTGGCCGTGGATGACCAGCGTGGGCGCCGTGATGCGCGGCAGGCGTTCGGCGCGGTGGCTGTCCGCCGCGATGGCGACGAGTTGGCGCGCCACGGCTTGGGGCCGGAACGCGCGCTTCACGCCGCGGGCGATGCGCTCGCGCAGCGCCGCCGGCTCGGGCGGGTAGCCGGGGCTGCCGATCACGCCGTAGAGCTTCACGTAGTGGTCCAGCACGTTCTCGAGCTTCTGCTCGGGCGATGTGGCGGGCCTGGGGCGCGACAGCATCGCGCGCCGCACCTTCATGCTTTCCTTGGGCAGGCCGCGGTCGCCGCTGGTGGTCATCATCAGCGTCAGGCTCTTCACGCGGCCGGCATGGGCGAAGCCCAGGTGCTGCGCGATCATGCCGCCCATGGACGCGCCGCACACGTGCGCCTGGGCGATGCCCAGCGCGTCCAGCACGCCCACGGCGTCACGGGCCAGGTCGGCGATCTGGTACGGCGCCTTCACCGGCAGGCGCAGCGTGTGCAGCAGCGCGGCCAGCGGGATGTTGGGCATGCCGAGCTGGTCGAACGGCTGGCTCAGGCCCACGTCGCGGTTGTCGAACCGGATGACGCGAACGCCCGGGGCCACCAGGTCGTGCACCAGGCCATCGGGCCAGGCCACGAGCTGCATGCCCAGGCCCATGATCATCAGCAGCGGGTCCCCGTTGTCGGGGCCCTGGATGTCGACCTCGATCTGGATGCCGTTGGCGGAGACCTGCATGGGCGAGGTCGGGCAGGTCAGCCGAGGTCGATCTGGCGTTCGATGACGCGGGAGACCAGACCGTAGGCGATGGCTTCCTCGGTGCCCATCCAGAAGTCGCGTTCGATGTCGACGCGCACGCGCTCCAGCGGCTGGCCGGTCTCGCGGGCGATGACGGCGGCGATGCGCTCGCGGGTGCGGATGATTTCCTTGGCCTGGATGGCGATGTCGCTGGCCTGGCCACCGGCGCCGCCGGCGGGCTGGTGGATCATGAAGCGCGTGTTGGGCAGCGCCACGCGGCGCTCCTTGGGCACGGCCAGGTAGATGTGCGTGCCGGCGCTGGCCACCCAGCCCGTGCCCACCACCGTCACCGGGGCGCGCACGAAGCGGATCATGTCGAGGATGGCGTCGCCGCTCTCCACGTGGCCGCCGGGCGACGAGATCAGCAGCGTGATCGGCGCGTCGGACTCCTGCGACAGCGCCAGCAGGCGGCGGCAGGTGGCGTGGGCGACCTTGTCGTCGATCTCGCCAAAGATCATCACGAAGCGGCCCTTGAAGAGCAGTTGCTCTTCCATCTTCTCGGGGGCGGCATCTTTCTTGGCGGCCTTGTCGTCGGCGGCGAGGGTGTGGTGGTGCATGGTCGGGGTCCGGTTTGAGGGCGATACCTTACCGCGAGAACGGCAGGCGGCGCGCGGCGGGGCCATCAGCCATCGCCACGGCGGCGCCACCAGACCAGGCTGGCGATGACGAACAGCGTGGTGAAACAGCTGGTGCTCCAGACGACCGTGCGCACGAGGATGCGCGAACCGTAGGCCGGCAGCGTGGCGGGTGTCAGCGCATAGGCCGACGCAGCGCCGACGAGGAGCGCCACGGCCAGGCAGGCCAGCAGCAGACGGATGCGTGATGCGCGCTGCGGGTCGTGCAGGGGCGGCTGGGCGTGCATTGCGCGGCGGTACACGAGGGCCAGCACCCCCACACCCAGCGCGGTGCTCAGGTGCTGCAGCAGGTGCGTGACGTGGAACTCCCGGCTCATCACGTCCAGCAGCGGCTCTTCCAGTTCCGGCAGCAGCTCGGCGCCCCAACGGCCCTGGTGCGTGAACGAGTCCCACAGCAGGTGCGTGGCGGCGCCCAGCAGGATGGACAGCACGGCCACCACCGCGGCCCGCCACAGCGGGTGCGGCGCCGGCTGCAACTGCGTGCGCACCAGGCTGCGGTGCGGCTCGGGCAGCAGCACGGTCAGCGGCCGTGCAAAGCGCAGCAGCAGTGCCAGCAGCAACAGGCACACCGGCAGGCATGCAGTGACGACGCCCTCCGGCGTGTGGCAGAACGCGCGCCATGCACCGTGCATGCCGACGTAGTAGCTCATGTCGGGCGCCATGGCGCCGAGGATCAGGGCGGGAAAGGAAAGCCAGCGGGGGCACAGCCGCCGCAGCGGCAGGATGGCCGCCGGGTGGGCGAAGGTCCAGGGCATGGTTCAGGGTCAACGGTTCGTGCGGAAGGCGCAGCAAATATTGCGCCATCGGCATGACAGCCGCGGGACCGGCTCAGGTCTTGTAGAACCAGCGCCGCGCGCCCTTGGGCTCGAACGGCTGCCACTCGCCATCCGGCTGCGCGAGGCGGTCGGCCAGCGCGTACAGCGCGATGGGGTTCACGCCCAGGCCGATGTGGCTGGCCTGCACCTCGATGTTCTCGGCCAGCGGGCCGGGTTCGTTCACGCTGCAGCGCCAGGCCACCACGCCGTCGGTCTTGGAGTAGATGGATGTCGTCGGCACGGGCGGCGTCTGGCGGATCTGCGCCATCAGCTCGGGGTCGTTGGACGCATGGCCGCTGACCATCTCGAAGAAGCGCCACGCGTTCGTCGCGCGTGGGTGGCCGGTGAACGGCGTGCCCAGCGTGATGACGCAGCGCACGAGGTCGGGGCACTCCTTGGCCAGCTCGCGGGCGTAGATGCCGCCCAGGCTCCAGCCCAGCAGGCTCACCTTGCGGCCATGGCGGCGGTGCAGCTCGACCAGGTCGGCCTGGGTCTTCTCCAGCACGCCGGCGCGCGGGCCGAAGTTGAAGCCCTGGCCCCAGCCTTGCGTGGTGTAACCCAGCGAGTCGAGCATCGCGCGCAGCGGGGCGGTGGTGAAGTCGTGCGCGCCGAGGCCGGGGAACACCAGCACGGGGTGGCCGTCACCGCGCGGCAGCTTCTTCAGCCAGGGCATGGTGGCCAGCAGCGCGGCGTACTCCCACGGTGCACGACCTTCCAGCATCAGCAGCCATGCGTTGGGGGCGCGCAGGTCAGACCAGTCGGGTGGGGTGGACGTGGAGGGCCAGCGGGAGAAGCGTGGCGAGCGGGTAGCGGGCATGCGAAGAAGGAGATCGGGCAAAGCCCACCCATTGTTAGCCAGGCCAGGCCTGTTTTCGGGTCGTGCTTGCCCGGGGCTGCAGATGTCGCTTTGGTGACTTCAGCGAGGCGTGTCGCCAGGGTGGCGCTGCAACTGCTCGTTGCCTTGCGCCCAGAAGCGGTAGCTGCCCTCGACGAATCGATGCGGGTTGTCCGCGTCCTTGCGCGCTCGCCAGGCGCCGCGCACCAGCGGTGCGTACACCGCGGCCAGCAGTGCCAAGCTCAGCAGCAGACGCACCCAGCCCGTGGTGGCGAGCTGCACGCAGACGATGAGCCCCAGGATGACCAGGAAGAGCCAGCCTGGCAGCGGGACGATGTGGCGATCGCGCAGCGGGGTGTCGCAGTGCGGGCACTGCAGCCGGATCGACGTGGGCCGCCAGCACGGCACCTGGGGTGGCCACGCGACTTGTGCCAACGCAGAGAAGCGCTCATGGCAATGTGGGCAGATGTACCTTGCGGGCGGGCGGCGTGGCTCGGCCGAGAGCGCCGCATCGCATTGGGTACAGATGGCCTCCTCATGGGGCAACGGGGCGTTGCAGCCTTGGCAGTAAAGGTGGAATGACTCATGGAGCCGATCTGCCGGGACGCTGCAGCGCGGTGCAGCTGGTGATCTGGCTGGCGGTGGCCCCATCTGCCTCAAAGGTCATTCGAAGGTTGTGACAGAGATACGCGAGCACGCCTGCGAGCACCGGCATGAGGATCAGGTTCGTCATGCCGCGCAGTCGGGCGCGCCAGCCGGACACCGCGATGGTGTCTTGAGCCGGCGCGGAGTCCAGCGGCGGCGCGTAGCCACCGCGAAGGATTCGAAGGGCTCGCGTCATGGCAACCGCGGCAGGCAGCAGGAACAGCAGCGGCAGGCCCGGAAAGAAGAGAAACCAGATCCAACGCAAGGTGCTGGCAGGGCCGATGTGTTCACACAGGCGCTGGAAGCCATGGTGCTGAAGATAGGGCAAGCCCCAGGCCAGGGCGACACCGAGAACGAGCCAGGGCATCCACATGCGCCATGTCCGGGGCCGGGCGCGGATGATGACGGCGCGGGCGCTGGCTGGGTAGCTTGCCAGCCGCTGTTGCAGCGCCTGCTCGTGTTTGGCTTTGGCCTCGCCCTTGTCCGTCACCACGTGCCAGATGAGGGCAATTCCGCCCAGGAGCAGGGCACCCCAGAACAGCGCGTCCCACGGTGAAACGTCCATGAGCGATCAGGCGGCCTTTCTGGCTGGCTTCCTCGCGGGCTGGCGCGTCGGTGCCGAAGTCTTCTTGGCCGCCACCTTCTTTGCGGGGGCCTTTTTTGCTGGCGTCTTCCTGGCAGCCGCCTTCTTCACCGCCGGCGCAGGCTCCGGCGCCAGTTCCACCACCGGCAGGGCCTGGAACTCCATGAACGCGGCGTCCACGTAGGCCGCCAGCTCCGCCGTTTCCGGCAACGCCTCGCCGCAGGCCATCAGGCCGATGTCCAGCGACTGGTTGTAGGTCTGCACCGTCACGTTCAGCGCCAGGCCGTGCACGGCAATCGACGTGGGGTAGTTGGTGAGCATCTGCGCGCCGGCCAGGTACAGCGGCACCTGCGGGCCGGGCACGTTGGAGATGACGACGTTGGCCACCACCGGCAGCTTCTCGGCCACCTTGGCGCGGCCGTAGAGCATGGCGCCGGCCTGCATCAGCCAGGGGATGCCGAGGGACGGGAAGTCGGTGGGCATCAGGCTCTTGAGCTGGCTCATCTGCGCCTTCATGGCCTTGCTGGAGGCGATGACGTGGGCCAGGCGCTCGCTGGGGTCGGCCAGGTGCGTGCCCAGGCTCATGAAGGTCATCGTGGCCTGGTTGTTGGACGTGGTGTCGCCCGCGGCGCGTGTGGACACGGGCACGGCGGCGATCAGGCTCTTGCGCGGCAGCGGGCCATGCTTGGCGAAGTAGCGGCGCAGCGCGCCGCCGATGATGAACAGCACCGCGTCGTTGAGGCTGGCGTGGTGGCGTTTGCGGGTGCGGTTCAGCTCGGCCAGCGGCAGCGTGACGCCGGCGAAGGCGCGCGAGTCTGACAGGCTCACGTTGAAGCGCGTGCGCGGCGCCGGGCCGAGGCTGGAGACGGACTTCTTGCCCCGCACCACCGCTGTGGTCTGCGAGGCCACCCCGGCCAGCATGGTGCGCAGCTTGTCCACCGACGCTTCCGCCGCCGCACCGCCCAGTGACTTGACGGCCATGCCGCCGAGGATGGTGGCCGCGTTGGGCAGCGAGCGGGCGAGCTTGACGGTCTGCTTCCACTGCTGCGAGACGGCCGCGCGCAGCATGCCCACCGTGCCCAACTGGCCGCGCTTCTTGCCGCGGGCGGCGAGTGCGTCGATGGCCCGCGGCTCGGGGCTCAGGTCGAGGATCACCTGCGCCAGCGCCACGGCGGCCTGGCCATCCACCGCGGCGTGGTGCAGCTGCGTGTAGAGCGCGATGCGCGGCTGGCCCTCAGGGCCGGACTCGAGCCCGGTGAAGACGTGGAACTTCCACAGCGGCAGGCTGCGGTCCAGCAGCACGGGGTGCAGTTCGCCCACCTGCGCTTCCAGCTCGGCCATGCCGCTGCCTTCGGGCAAGGGGATCTCGACGATGTGCTCTTCGAGGTCGGGGTCGGCATCGACCCAGCCGGGGTTGGACAGGCCCAGCGGCATCGCCAGCAGCCGGTGCCGCAGCGCGGGCAACAGCGGCATGCGGGCGCGCATGTGGTCGCGCAGGTCTTCGACGTAGTCGCCGTCGTAGCCGACGGGCAGTTCCAGCAGGTGCAGCGCGCCGACGTGCATCGGCATCTGCGGCGTTTCCAGGTAGAGGAAGCTGGCGTCGAGGCCGGCGAGCTGTTTCATCGGGTTGTCTCCTGGGCTTTTATCGGCCCAGCATACCGATGAAAGCCTGGGAGGCCCTCAGGGCCGACCCCTCCAGCGGCTGCCGCAGCCGGCTGGCGGGGTTCATTCCTCCGGCACGAAGATCCAGAGCAGCAGGTAGACCAGGATGCCGCTGCCGAAAGCCAGGAACAGCACCGTGAAGATCAGCCGCCAGATCCACGAGTCCAGTCCCGTGGCGCGGGCAATGCCGCCGCACACGCCGCCCAGCCAGCGGTCCACGCGGGCGCGGCGCAGGCCGTTGACGGCGCCGAGGTTGGGGTTGCTGGTGCTGCTGCTGCTGCTGCCGGCGTGGGGTGGCGGCGTGCTCTGGCCGCCGAGGACGCGGGCCTTGGCCTTGGCGAATTCCTCGTCGTTCAGCACGCCGCGGGCGTGCAGGTCAGCGAGCTTGTTGAGTTCTTCTGCGTCGTTCATCTGGAACTCCTTTCGGTGTTGATGAAGCGAAGCCTATCGGGCTGATCCGCGGCGGCCAGCGGCTTGCGACAGGCGGTTGAATCTGCGGGTCACACCCGCGGATTTCAATGCTCAACGGGCCGGCTGCTTGCTGGGGTCGATGTCGATGAACTGCCAGAAGTCCTGCCAGAACAGCGGGCGGCGGAAGCCCGTCATCCAGGGCTGCTCGATGTCGGTCAGGATGCGGTGCACGTGGATCTTGTAGGGCACATAGGCCACTGCCAGGCGCTTGGCCTCCTTGAACAACGCGTCGCGTTCCGGGCCGTCGGGAATCGCCTGCATGCGGTCGTAGATGGCATCGAAGCGCGCATCCTTGAAGCGGGGCAGGTTCTGCGTGCCGCTGGCCGGTCCGTAGTAGCGCTGCAGTGCGCCCTGGCCATCCGGCTGCGCGGCCGTGGAGCCCACGGGCCACATCTGGTAGTTGCCGGCCTGTGCCGCCTTCAGGTTCTCGGGCCATTGCTGCACCTTGGTGCGCAGGCGGATGCCGATGGCGGTCAGGGCCTTGAGCCATTCCTCGTCGATCGCGCGGCTCAGCGAGTCGGACTGGGTGTTGCGCGTCAACACGAGCGGGCTGCCGTCAGGCAGGTCGCGCCAGCCGTCGCCGTCCTTGTCGACATAGCCGTACATGTCGAGCAGGGCCTTGGCGCGGGCCGGGTCGTAATCGCTCATCTCGCTCTTGAACGTGGCGTCGTAGCCCGTGGTGTGCGGCACCACGGGGCTTTGCGCCGGTACCGCCTGGCCGCGGCGCACGATGGGAATCTCGCGCCGCACGTCGTAGGCCAGCGAGATGGCGCGGCGCAGCGCCACCTTCTCGGGCGCCATGCCGCCGACGACGGGGTCGTCCATGTTGAAGCAGGTGAGCGTCATGTCCGGCGCGACCGTGAAGATGCCCTGCATGCCGCGCTTGACGAGGTTGGGCGCGAGCTTGCCGCCGGGTGCCGCCTGCGTGATGAACTCCTCGGGCACCTTCTCGATGAAGTCGTGCTCGTTGTTCAGGAAGGCCAGCCAGCGCGGCTGGCGCTCGACGATGACGTCAACGACGACGCGGTCCACCATCGGGATGCGACGGCCCTTGAACTTGGCGAGGATGGCCTGACCGTCCGCGTCGTCTGCCGCAGGCTGGGCCTCGTAGTGGCGCTCGCGGTAGGTGGGGTTGCGCTCGAACACCATCTGCGAGCTGCGGCGCCAGCTCTTCAGCATGAAGGGGCCGGTGCCCACCGGGTGCTCCATGATCTTGTCGCCGTAGAACTCCACGACCTCGCGCGCCACGGCGCCGTAGAGGTCGTTGCCGGCGAAGATGGATTCGATGAGGCGCGGCCGGGGCTCTTTCGTCTTGACCTGCAGCGTGTAGCGGTCCAACGCTTTCACGCCCTCCACCTCGGTGTCGTAGGGGAACGGCTTCTTGGACTTGATGACCTGGTGGCGCAACTCGTCCAGGCCGACGAGGCCCGCGTCTTCGTAGCTGATCCACCCCTGGGAGTTGGTGGCAGGGTCGGCGTAGCGTTTGATGCTGTAGACGAAGTCGGCGGCGGTGACCTCCCGCTTCTTGCCGTTGAAGGCCGGGTCATCGGCGAAGTAGATGCCGGGACGGACCTTGATGGTGAAGGTCTTGAAGTCGGCGCTGATCTCCGGCGCGCCCGCGGCGATCAGCGGCACGATCTTGGTGGGGCGCGCCAGCGGGTCGTAGGTGTAGAGGGCTTCGAAGATGTGGGCGGTGATCGAGCGGGAGTAGATGTCCGACAGCCGCGGTGGATCGAAGCCGGTCTCGGCGACCATGAAGGCGTAGCGCAGCGTCTTCGTCGGCTCGGCCGCGCCGGCCGGGGCGATCAGCGCGGCACAGGTGGCCAGCGCAGCAAGCAGGTGTTTCATCACTTGGCCTTCGGCAGGGCGGCGGAGTCGATGTCGATGTACTTCCAGAAGTCGCGCACGAAGATGTTGCGGCTGTAGCCCTTCACCCACGGGTGGGCCATGTCGGTCCAGAGGCGGTGGACGTGGAACTTGTAGGGCGCGTAGGCCACCAGCAGGCGTTGCCCTTCGGTCATCAGCGCGGCGCGCTCGGGGCCGTCGGGCAGGGCTTTCTGCTTTTCGTAGATGGCTTCAAACGCGGGCAGGTCGAAGCGGGGCTTGTTGGCCTTGCCTTTGGCGGCGCTGGAGCCCAGCGCCAGGAAGGTGTCGCCGTCGGGCGTCGTGCCCACCCAGCCCACGCCCCACATCTGCAGCGTGCCGGCGTTGGCGGCCTTCAGCTGCTCGGGGAACTTGCCGATCTTGAAGGTCATCTTGATGCCGAGCGCCTCCATGTTCTTCTGCCACTGCTCGGCCAGCTGGCGGCGTTCGCCGTCGGCCAGCGTGGAGTACTCGATCACCAGCGGCTTGCCATCCGGCAGCTCGCGGTAGCCGTCGCCGTCGATGTCCTTGTAGCCGTACATGTCCAGCAGCGCCTTGGCCTTGGGCAGGCTGTACTCGGTCATCTCGGACTTGAAGGCCGGGTCGTTGCCGAACGCGACGGGCGGGATGGGGCCCTGGCTCATGATGGCCTGGCCGCGGCGCACGAGGCGGATCTCCTTCTCCAGGTCCACGGCGAGGTTGATGGCGCGGCGCAGCGCAATCTTCTCCGGCGTGTAGCCGCCCACCACGGGGTCTTCCATGTTGAAGTAGCTCAACGAGATGTCGGCGCGCGGGTAGCGCGTCATCGTGATGCCCTGCTTGGCGAGGTTGGGGGCCAGGTGATTGCCCGGCATGGCCACGCCGGCGAAGTCGATGGGCACTTCCTCGATGACGTCCGACTCGCCGCGCAGGAAGGACAGCCAGCGTGGCTGGGCCTCCTCGATGATGTCGATGACGACGCGGTCCACCAGCGGCAACCGCTTGCCTTGCAGCGCGGCCACTTCCGCCTGGAGCCGGGCGTCCGAACCTTCCGGCGCCACCTCGGCGTAGCGCACGTCGCGGAAGTTCGGGTTCTTCGCCAGCACCACGCGCGAGCTGCGGCGCCACTCGGCCAGCCGCCAGGCGTTGGTGCCGACGGGGTGCTCCATGATCTTGTCGCCGTAGAACTCCACCACCTCGCGTGCCATCGCGCCCAGGAAGCCGGCGTCGCTGAACTGGTAGACGAAGCGCGGGTCGGCCACGCCCAGCTTGATCTGGAAGGTATAGCGGTCCAGCGCCTTCAGGCCTTCGACCTCGCGGTCATAGTCGAACGGCTTCTTGGCCTTCATCAGCTCGGTGCGCAACTCCGACAGGCCCAGGATCTTGACGTTCTCCAGCAGGTAGAGGTTGCCGCTCTTCCAGCGCGGGTCGTAGTGGCGCTTGACGCTGTAGACGTAGTCCTGGGCGGTCAGCTCACGCTTCTTGCCCTTGAAGGCCGGGTCGTCGGAAAAATAGATGCCCGGCTTGACCTTCATCGTGATGGTCTTGAAGTCGGCACTGATCTCGGGCATCTCGCTCAGCGTGGCCGGGCGCAGCTTGAAAGGCCGGGCGCCGAAGTCGTACTCCAGCGGGGCGTCGAAGATGCCGGCGGCGATGGCCTTGGAGTAGAGGTCGGTGATCTGGGCCGGGTCGAACCCGGTCTCGGCCACCTTGAACGCGTAGCGCAGCACCTTGTCCTGTGCAGGTGCCTGGGCCTGTGAGGTGGGCAGGGCGAGGGCCAGCAGCAGGCCGGTCAGCAGGGCAGGTAACTTCATCACAGGGCGTCGTCAGGCTCTTGAAAACCGCGGAGTCTAGTGAAACCGTCAACATAGGGGGGCTTTCTGCTCGCATAGACTCCGCCCCGTTTCTTCGTGTAACCCCGCAACCTCGGCGGGGTTTGCAATTTCTGGAGCCCCGCTGGAGTCCTTTATGGCGGCCTATCTGATCCGACGCCTGTGGCAAATGATCCCGACCCTGCTCGGGGTGGTGCTGCTGGTGTTCTTCCTCTTCAAGTACTTCGGCAGCGACCCGGCCATCATCCTCGGCGGCCTGAACGCGAGCCCGGAGCAGATCGAGTCCATCCGCGAACAGCTCGGCCTGAACAAGCCGGTCTGGGAGCAGCTGCTGATCTTCCTGAAGCAGATCGTGACCTTCGACTGGGGCAAGAGCTGGGCGACCAACGAGTCCGTGGCCAACCTGTTCGCCACGCGGCTGCCCGCCACGCTGACGGTGACCATCCCCATCCTCATCCTCGAAGTGGCGCTGGCCATCCCGTTCGCGCTGGCCGTGGCCACCGTGCGCGGCAGCCTGACCGACCGCACCGTGATGATCTGCACCACGGTGGCCGTGTCGATCTCGCTGCTGGTGTACGTCATCCTGGCGCAGTACGTGTTCGCGTTCCGCCTGGGCTGGTTCCCGGTGCAGGGCTGGACGAGCAACCACTGGACCAACCTCACCACCTACGCGCCGCTGCCCATCCTGGTGGCGGTGGCGGTGTCGATGGCGCCGCAGATCCGGCTGTACCGCAGCTTCTTCCTCGACGAGATCGGCCACGACTCCGTGCGCACCGCGCGCGCCAAGGGCATGACCGAGGGCACCGTGCTGCTCAAGCACGTGCTGCGCAACGCCATGATCCCCATCCTGACCAACGTGTCCGTGCTGCTGCCCGGCGTGCTGGTGGGCTCGTTCCTGATCGAGGTGTTCTTCTCCATTCCCGGCCTCGGCCGTGAGCTGCTGTTGGCCGTGAACCGCGGCGACTACCCCGTCATCCAGGCCTTCGCGATCTACCTCGCGGCCCTGACGATGACCGTCAACCTGGTGGTGGACCTGCTCTACAAGCTGGTCGACCCGCGCGTGGTGCTGAAGTAAATGGCCGGCATGTCCAACTCCTCCGGCGGCGTCTGGGCCGCATCCTGGCGCCGGCTCAAGACCGACCGCGTCGGTGTCGTGTCGATGTGGATCGTCGGCGCCTTCCTGCTCCTCGTGCTGCTGGCCGCCACCGACCTGGTGGCCGCCAAGTGGCAGGACGAGATCGGCGTGCCCAACGCGCCGCCCACGCTGCTGGGCCCGCAGCCGGCCGAAGACACCGGCGTCATCGCCGCGCCCAAGGGCCCGAACGTCGACCTGTCCGACATCGACCCGCTGGCCCCGCGCTATGCCGAGTGGACCGAACGCGCCAAGGCCTTCAAGACCGACGAGGTCACCCGCGCCGAGACGCTGCCGCTGGGCGGCGACCGCCTGGGCCGCGACGTGCTGGCCAAGGTCATCAAGGGGGCGGAGGTGTCCATCGTCGTGGGCCTGGCCGCGGCCATCGTCGCCACGTTGATTGGCACCGTGCTGGGCGCGCTGTCGGGCTTCTTCGGCGGCAAGGTGGGCGACGTGCTGGAGTGGGTCTACAACGTCTTCACCGCCATCCCCAGCATCCTGCTGATCTTCGCGTTCGCGGCCATCTTCCCGCGCGGCATCGGTGCGGTGGTGTCCATCCTGGCGCTGACCGGGTGGACCGGCATCTACCGCCTGGTGCGCGCCGAGTTCATGAAGCACCGCGTGCGCGAGTACGTGCGCTCCGCGGAGGCCATCGGCGCCAGCCAGTGGTCGCGCATGTTCAAGCACATCCTGCCCAACGTGTCGCACGTGGCGCTGGTGCAGCTGTCGCTGCACGTGGTGAGCTTCATCAAGAGCGAGGTCATCCTGAGCTACCTGGGCCTGGGCGTGCGTGTGGACCAGGTGTCCTGGGGCACCATGCTGGCCGAGGCGCAGAACGAGCTGATCCTGGGCTACTGGTGGCAGCTCGCCGCCGTGACGGCCTGCATGGCCGTGTTCGTCACCGCGTTCGCGTTGTTCACCGATGCGCTTCGCGATGCACTCGATCCCAAGCTGCGTGGTCTGGAGTAAGAAGCCATGTTGTTGAGCATCCAAGACCTCAAGGTCGCCTTCCGCATGGGCAAGGAAGGCGGGCAGATGCAGCGCCAGCTGGCCGTGAAGGGCGTGAGCTTCGACGTGCCGGAGAACAGCACCGTGGCGCTGGTGGGCGAGTCCGGCTCGGGCAAGAGCGTGACTGCCATGTCCATCCTGAACCTGCTGCCCAGCAACGCCGAGCGCGAAGGCCGCATCCTGTTCCAGGGGCGTGATCTGCTGCAGACCGGCCTGCGCGACCTGCAGGCCATCCGCGGCAAGGACATCGCCTGCGTGTTCCAGGACCCGATGAGCTCGCTGAACCCCGTGTTCAACGTGGCCACGCAGATCTGCGAGCCGCTGATGAAGCACATGGGCATGAGCCGCCGCCAGGCGCTGGTGCGTGCCGAGGAACTGCTGCACGAGGTGGGCATCCCCGAGCCCAAACGCCGGCTGAAGGCCTACCCGCACGAGATGTCCGGCGGCCAGCA
>SXGQ01141779.1_pt1 | contig 16125 bp, 16 predicted proteins | sample 3178371 | NCBI WGS metagenome assembly SXGQ01 (sample SAMN11356859, study PRJNA531348) | freshwater metagenome | isolation source: freshwater sample F1-20 | place: China: Fuxian Lake, Yuxi | collected 2017-12-25
ACGTCGCCGCCGCCACGCCACGGACCTCCCCCCTGCAAGAAGCCCGCGCCTGTATCCGGCAGGCCAAAATGCGCATCACCAAGCCGCGCATCGCAATTGTCGAATCACTTTTGCAACACAAAGTGCCGATCAGCATCGAACGGATTCACCATGATGTCGGGGCGGCCGTATGCGATCTCGTCACGGTTTACCGCTGCCTCGCTGCCTTTGAGACCCTGAATATTGTCCGACGCAGCTACTCACACAACGGAACTTGTCTTTATGAACTCAGCCTCGGCCGAGATCGTCACTACCACATTGTTTGTAAAGCCTGTGGCGAAACTGAACGCTTAGATTATTCGCCAGTCGAGGGGGTCGAGCGTATGCTCCAAGATCGCGGTTATACACAAATTAGCCATGTGATTGAATTTTTCGGAGTCTGTGCGGCGTGCCAAAAAACCAGCTCCCGAGCCCACGGAATTAAAACCGGCAAGGGCAAACGACTGATTGTCGCTATCCCCTCGCCCTGAAGCGCGGGCGGGCTAAGTCCGCGCCACCACACTAGAGAGGGGTAAGCGGGAGAGGGTGCACCGCTCGCACCCACTCAGCTACCGCCACGCCGCCTTCGAGGTGTTCGCGCCGGATTCGATCAAAACGTTCCGGCGTTACCTGGGCGTACCAAACACCCTCAGGATAAACCACGAGCCAAGGCCCCTCCGCGCATAAGCGTAAGCACGCTGCCTTGGTGCGCATCGCCGGCACAGCATACTCTTGCAGCGAAGCTTTGAGGTGCGCCCAAGTGGCTTGACCCTGCTCAGTCGAGCAACAGTTCGGACCGACACACAAAAAAAGATGATGCCGAGCCGGCGGCAAATGAATGACTTTGGGCATCGCTTCCATGGGGTAACGGGCTACTCGTCGTAAATAAAAAAAATCTGAGGGTGAGTCAGCGGCTGGTGGCGCGCGATCTTGGGCAGAGATAGCGCTCAGGCCTTGAGCGCTGCGCAGTAATTTTGTTCGGCTTGGGTCCAGTTTAGGATATGCCAAAAAGCGGCGACATACTCTGCCCGCCGGTTTTGATAGTGCAGATAATAGGCATGCTCCCAGACATCGAGGCCGAGGAGGGGCGTGGCGCCGTCGCTAAGCGGCGAGTCTTGATTAGCGGTCGAGTGAATTTTGAGCGCGCCGTGCTGCAAGCTCAGCCAGACCCACCCACTGCCGAAACGCTTGAGCGCCACATCAGCAAATTGCTTTTTAAATTCTACCATCGAGCCAAAAGTATCGGTAATCGCCCCACCGAGTTGCGAGGGAGCTGTCCCCTGATCGGGGCCGATAATCTTCCAGAAAAATGCATGATTCACGTGACCGCCGACGTGATTACGAATCCCGAGCCGCAGCGCCTCAGGCACACGACCAAGATCACGGACAAGACCCTCTGGTCCGCGCGCGAGGAGCTCCGGGTGCCCGGCGAGCAACTGCTTCGCGTTATTGAGATAAGCCTGATGATGTTTGGCGTGATGCAATTCCATCGTCTGAGCATCGAGGTACGGCTTCAGCGCTTGATAGGTGAAAGTGAGCGGTGGCAGCGTCCAGTCGAGGGCGGACGACGAGACCACGGCCGTCACTGGGGCCGCTGTAGCCCGACCTAAATCAAGGCTAGCCACAGCGAATCCCGCCCCCAGCAATTTTAGCACCTGCCGCCGATCGAGCCTTGGGCGAGAGGATGATTTCATTTGGACAAGTTACTGGTATTTACCGGTAGCGCAAGCAGACCGCTCGATTTTAAGATTTACCGGCGAGCAGCTGCCGCCGAACTAATTCATCAACCAACCTAGGATTCGCCTTACCTTGCGAGGCTTTCATGACGGCACCCTTAACCGCATTGATGGCCTGCTCTTTGCCGGCCAAGAATTCAGCGACCGCCTTGGGGTTCGCCACGATGGCGGCCTGCACCCAGTGCTCGAGCGCCCCGCTATCCGTCGACTGTTTAAGATTCTTTTGCATTACGATGACGGCCGGCGCCTCACCCGTTTGAAACATATCATTAAAAACCTCCTTAGCGGCGGTCATGGAAATCTCGCCTTGCTCAACGAGGTTGACCAAGGCCGCAATATGCGCCGGACGAAGCTTGCTCACGGCGAGGGCGATCCCCCCCGCGGCCAGCTCTCGGCGCAGGTCGTTGACTAACCAATTAGCGACTGCCTGCGGATGAGCGCAGAGCCGGACGACCTCTTCAAAAAAATCCGCGAGCGCGCGCTCGGGTACGAGCACGGCAGTAATCGTATAGGGGAGCTGGTATTGCGTGATGAAGCGGCGCTGCCGAGCATAGGGCAGCTCAGGAATGGTCGCCTGAATCGTCGCCCGCCAAGCCGCATCCACCTGCACTGGCAGCAAGTCTGGATCAGGGAAATAGCGATAATCATGCGCCATTTCTTTGGAGCGCATCGCGACCGAGGTGCCCGCTTCACCATCATATTGTCGCGTCTCCTGCACAATACTCCCGCCGGCAGTCAGCACGGCAGTCTGACGGCGTATCTCCAAAGCGATGCCATCACGCACGTATGAAATAGAATTAAGATTCTTTAGCTCAACCTTGACGCCCAACTGGGTCTGGCCGATCGGGCGAATCGAAATGTTCGCATCACAACGCAACTGGCCCTTCTCCATATCGCAGTCGGAAATTCCCCCTTGCACCATGGTCATACGCAGTGAGGTGAGGAAAGCGAAAGCCTCTTCAGCACTGTGCATCGCTGGCTCCGACACAATCTCCATCAACGGGGTCCCCGCTCGATTATAATCAACCAAAGAATCGTGCACCTCGTGCGTCAATTTACCAACGTCCTCTTCCAAATGGATTCGCGTCAGCGGGATTTGCTTGTGCTCTCCCATGATATTCCGCGCCTCCCCTGGCAGTTCGATTTCCACGCTACCGGCTAGACAGATCGGTTGGTCGTATTGAGAGATCTGGTAATTTTTAGGCGAATCGGGGTAAAAATAATTTTTACGGTCCCACTTACAAACAGGCGCGATGGTGCAACCCAACATCAGCCCAGCCTTAATAATTTTATCGAGCGCCTCTTTGTTGAGCACCGGCAGCGCACCCGGCAACGCGAGCACCACGGGATCAGTTAACGTGTTCGGCGGTGCGCCGTAGCCCGCCGCGACGCGCGTGAACATTTTAGAGGCCGTCTTCAACTGCACGTGAACCTCCAAGCCAATGACAGCTTCGTAATTCATCGGGAAGCGCCCAGCTTAGCAGGGAGCGAGCGGCGGGGTTTAAAAATGAACACCGGGAAAAGGCTCGCGCCGACAAATCGACTGCTCGGTAAATTATTCACAAATTTGGATATTTCGTGTGCCACGAATGGCCCTGTTCGTAAGTGTGCGCGATCGTCAACATTTCGGCTTCGCCGAAAGGTTGGCCAATAATTTGTAAACCGATGGGCAAGCCCCCGGCCGTGAATCCGCAGGGCAGCGAAATACCGGGCAGGCCAGCGAGATTAACTCCAATGGTATAAATATCGTTAAGATACATCGCCAATGGATCGGAGGATTTTTCGCCTAACTTGAAGGCGGCCGTTGGCGTAGTCGGCGAGAGCATGACATCACAATCTTGAAAAACCCGCATGAATTCACCGCGGATCAGGGTGCGCACCTTCTGCGCTCGGAGATAATACGCGTCGTAGTAGCCGCTGCTGAGCACATGCGTGCCCAAGATGATGCGGCGCTTAACTTCTTCCCCAAAGCCTTCGGCCCGCGACTGAGCATAAATTGAAATAGCGCCCGTCGCCACACGCGTCCGATGACCATAGCGGATGCCGTCATAGCGCGCTAAATTGGAAGAGGCTTCCGCTGTGGCGATCAGGTAATAAACCGCGATGGCGTATTCGGCGGTGAGCGGCAACGAAACCTCCCTAATTTCAGCACCAGCACTGCGATAAAAAGCGAGCGCTTGCTGGACGGCCGCCCCGATCTCAGCATCGAGCCCTGGGCCAAAAAACTCTTTAGGCACACCGATGCGCCACGGTCTTGATTTTTTTTGGAGCGCGGCACTGTAATCAGGTATGACCGTCGACAATGAAGTCGAATCACGGGAATCGTGACCCGCCACGACCTGAAGCAATTGCGCCGCATCGCCCACGGTACGCGTTAACGTCCCAATTTGGTCGAGCGAAGACGCAAAGGCCGCTAAGCCGTAGCGCGAGACCAGGCCATAAGTTGGTTTCAGACCAACCAAACCACAAAAGGCGGCAGGCTGGCGAATAGAGCCACCCGTGTCTGAGCCCAGCGCCACCGGCATCTCCCCCGCCGCGACCGCCGCAGCCGAACCACCGGAACTCCCACCTGGGACCCGCGTCAAATCCCACGGATTGGCGGTCGCCCCAAAAGCAGAATTCTCGGTTGAGGAGCCCATCGCGAATTCATCCAAATTAAGCCGACCCCAAGGAATCGCTCCCGCCGCCTTAAGTTTGGTCGTCACCGTGGCATCGTAAGGAGAAATAAAATTCGCGAGCATCTTGCTCGAAGCCGTCAGCGGCTGCCCCTCGACCGCAATCACATCTTTAAAGCCAATCGGGATCCCATCCAGCGGCCCCCGCGCCTGCCCCGCCGCCCGACGCGCATCAGACGCAGCCGCCAAACCAAGCGCGCCGACCTCGTCGCGAGAATTAAACGCGTGCACGCGGCCTTCAACGGCAGTGGTCCGAGCGACAAAGGCCTGCATGAGCTCGCTCGCCGAAATGCTCTTGGCGGCCAGCATAGCCGAAAGTTCTGCAACCGATTTGAAAATCAAGGGAGAGGACATGGGCTACTCGACTACTTTGGGCACCACGATTGAGTCAGCCCGCTGTTCAGGAGCATTCCGGAGGGCCTCTTCAACCGATAAGCCCGCCACCACCACATCAGCCGCCCAAACATTAAAAACCGGCAAGCCATGCGCCATCGGCTCAATCCCCGCCACCTCCACCTGCTTAAGTTTATCGACGTAGTGTAATATATCACCCAACTGTTGCGATAGTTTAGCTTGTTCAGTCGCCGTAAGCGCCAAGCGCGCAAGACGGGCAACATATTCAATATTAATCTCGGCGGAGGAATTCATGAAAGAGCTAAATGTGTTGATAAGAAGGTGGCGGAATCGCTGTTTGGCAATCGACAAAAAGCTACCAGTCCGCGCGTGCTGATTTTCCCATCAAGATGCATGACGGTGGCGGTAATCTATTAGTAATCGCCTCTGTGCTTTTTTTTAAACGCATTCTCAATTTCACTCAAGAGACCGCCCCGCTCCCCGACCTCCGTCAGGCGGCGCGCCATGCCGTAGGCTTAACCTTTCCCTTTAAGGCCGTTCTTAGCCTAAGCCCACACGATGCCGACGGCAAATTGATCGCTGGCCAGATCAATGGACAAGATTGGGCCGGCCGCCTGACTAATTTATCAGCCACGGGCGGGAGCATCCAGCTTAGCGCGGCCTCAGCCGCAACGCGCGGGGAGCCGTGCTATTTAAAGCTAAGTTTGCACCGTTACTCGCTCGAGCTCCCCGGCACCGTAGCTTATTTTCGCGGTTATCCCCAACAGGCCCATTGCGGATTTTCATTTAACTTTCCCGATTTTGAAGCCCAGAAAGCTTATCTCCAGTTGCTAGAGCCCGTCGCCATTGGCGCGTCCCTCAGCGCCGTGTCGACTAAACCAATCAAGCATGAGACGACCGAATTGCGCTCTACTATGTTTCACGGCCACGCTGCAACAATACTCACCATCTGGCGACAACCCTCCAGCGACCAGATTCATGGTTTCGATCTACGGATGAATACCTGCGGTGTAAGATGGAACGAGGGGATGCCGTCTTTTGATATTTACGGAGTCACCCAGCCACCCACCCCACCGGGTAAAAAATCGGTCCCGCCACCGCCGATCTTTTCAAAACTAAGCGACGCCCAAGAAGAAGAGGTTCGCTGGCTGTTCTACCTAGCTATTCCCAATATGGGTAAAGGGGTGCCTGCAGATGTTCGTGGTTTTTTTAGTAAATTGATCACCTGAAAATCCAGCGCAGCGAGCTCGCGTCAGGCCCGCACGGTAATTGATCCGTCCGCGACGATCTGCTGCTGAATTTTAGTGAAGACGGCATTAACCTCATCATCGGTTAAGGTGCGCTCCTGCGAACGAAACGATAGGGAGAAACCCAAACTCTTCTTCCCCTCGGGCAAACCCTGCCCTTGATACACATCAAAAATCTCGACCGCCTCGATCGCGAACGCTGATCCCGTGGAGGCTTGGGCGATGCCAAGCAGAGCGCGCCGGACTTCTTCGGCCGAGCGCGCTGCCTCAACGACCAGCGCGAGGTCCCGCAAAACAGTCGGGAATAAACCAAAAGGCTGATAGCGACGATGGCCAGTCGAGCTCGTTAATTTTTCCGGCAAAATAGCGAGCATCCCAGCCCACACCGTACCCTCAACCCCCGCCGCACGAACCATGCTAAGATCCAGTAATCCTCCGCAAACGGACCAGCCAATTGAAGACTCTCCCGCCACCGCTGCGTGGCCTGCCTGCCAGCCCCAACCAGCGCCACTGATCGGCCTAAGCTCAGCGCTCGCCCAATCGATCCCCGCTTGCTGAGCGAGAATCATCAGGTGCTGTTTTACCGTATAAAAATCAGGCGCTGATCGAGCCAACCAAGAACGTTCTTTGGGATTATGGCACAATAGAAACGCCGCCCCTAAATATTCCTGCACCGTGCCATTAAGCTCCATGAAGACGCGCCCCGTCTCAAAAAGCTGCGTGGCGGGCACTCCGCGCGATTGATTTAATTTCAGCGCAGCCAACAGCCCCAAGACCAACGTGGGGCGAAGGTGCGATTGGTCGTCCACAAAAGGGTTAGCTAAGGCCAACTCCGCGGCCGCGGTATCGGAAACCCACGTCGCCAACTCCTGCCGCGAGCGCAAGGTGTAGTTAACCACTTCATGGAAACGTTGTCCGACCAAATAAGCGGTAACCTGGCGATTAAAGATCGCGATAGGATCATCATCGCCATCGGCCAGCGCTGGGCCAATCGCCAAAGCTGGAGGCACGCGATCAGTGCCGTAGATGCGTAAAACTTCCTCCACGAGATCGATCGGCCGATCGAGATCGGTACGATAACTAGGAATTTTGACCGTCCAGTCTACCGCCGGAGGGCGCGCAACTGCGGCAACAATGATTAAATTGAGCGCCTCAAGAGCACCGCGCATTTCCTCGTCGCTTATGTAAAAACCCAAGCGCTCGCGGATGTAATCAGGGCTGACGATAATCTCGCGCGTCCAAGTCTGATCACCGCCCACCAGGCACGCGGGGCCCACGACGGTACCACCGGCGGTCGCTTGAATTAAATCAACGGCCCGATAGGCCGCGGCCACCGTGCCATGCGGATCAACCCCACGCTCGAAACGGTAGGACGAATCGGAAGCCAGACCGAGGCGTTTAGCGGTTCCGCGAATTGATTGCGGCCGAAAACAGGCCGCCTCAATTACAATGTCAGTCGTTGGCGCCTCCACTTCTGCATTAGCCCCACCCATAATGCCCGCGATCACCAGGGGCTGGGCGGCATCCGCAATTACCACCATGTGCGCACTGAGGATTCGCTCCTTGCCATCAAGCGTCAGCAATATCTCGCCCTCAACCGCTCGCCGCACGACGAGCTGTTGGCCCTTAATTTTTTTGGCATCAAAAATATGTAAAGGCTGACCGAGTTCGAGCATCACGTAATTACCCACGTCCACCAGATTGTTAATGGGGCGCAAACCGACCGCCTGTAAGCGTTCCTGCAGCCAAGCTGGGCTCGGACCAACTTTTACCCCCGTGAGGCCGAGACCGAAATAGAGCGGACAATCCTCGGGGGCCTCGACACGAACGCTCGCCAGAATATCAGGCCGTAAGACTTCGTTGGTGATACCGCGAAATGTGGTCGCGGGAAATTCGACGGGGCGACGAAACCAAGCCGCCAATTCACGCGCCATTCCGATGTGACTGAGTGCATCCGGCCGGTTGGGGGTGACTTCGAGATCAAAGACCGTGTCACCCTCTGGCATAATTTCATTAAGCGCGACCCCGATCGGCGCATCCGCCGCCAAGATCAATAGCCCACTAGCCGAGCCAGTGAGACCCAACTCATCAGCCGCACACAACATGCCCGCGGAGGCTTGTCCACGAATCTTCGATTCCTTGATTTTAAAATTACCGGGCAGGATCGCCCCCGGCAAGGCCACCGGCACGCGATTACCGACAGCACAATTAGGCGCGCCACAAACGATGGTGCGCACGCCGCCCTGAGCCAGGCCAACGTCAACGGTGCAAATCGAAAGCTTATCCGCATTGGGATGCTTCTCCCGCGTCTTAATCTCCCCAACTACGACCTGAGCCAGCGGCGGCAGCCCGGTGTTAATCACCCCTTCCACCTCAAAGCCCAGCAAGGTGATGGCGCGTTTAAGTTCATCGACTGACGCGTCGAGGGCGACGTATTGCTTTAGCCAATTGCGGCTGATTTTCATGCGATAAAATTAAGCAAGTGAAACAGATAAGGGCGGCCAGAAATAAAAAATTTACTCAGATCAGGTCTGCATTTTGCCGTCGAAGTGTTCAGGTGAATTGCTTCAAAAACCGCAGGTCGTTTTGATAGAAATAACGAATGTCATCGATGCCGTACATCAACATGGCGAGCCGTTCGAGGCCCATGCCGAAGGCATAGCCTGTCCAGACCGTAGAGTCATACCCCACTCCATCAAACACGGCCGGATCAACCATGCCGCAACCACCGATCTCAATCCACTCCTTGTTAACCTTTGGTAAATGTTGAGCAGATAGGTCGACCTCGAAACTGGGCTCAGTGTAACCGAAGTAATGTGAACGAAAACGGGTCTTGGTGTTTTTGCCCAGCAGTGAAGCAAAAATATAATCGAGTAGTGCCTTGAGATCGCGCACCGTCACATTTTTATCAACATAGAGACATTCGATTTGATGAAAATTCGCGCTGTGGGTGGCATCAGAAGTATCTCGACGATAGACGCGCCCTGGTGACACCACGCGCAGGGGCGGCTCACCTTTAAGCATGGTGCGAATTTGCACCGAAGAAGTATGCGTTCGCAGCAGATATTTTTCTTCTGCGACCTTTTTGCTGATATTGCCAAACCGCGCTTGCGCGGGGAAATAAAAAGTGTCCTGCGCATCGCGGGCGGGGTGATCAGCCGGCGTACTCAACGCATCAAAACAATAATATTCAGTCTCAACCTCCGGCCCCTCGACAACGGCAAAGCCCGCCTTACGCAAAATGCGGCACATTTCCTCGCGTACCAGAGTGAGCGGATGACTTGTGCCCGGGCCTGCGTCTGGCGAAGGTAAAGTAGGATCGATCGACGGCCCCAGTTGCGCTGCGATCTCCGCCGAACTAATACGAGCAAGGGCGGCATCGAGCTGCCCCTGTAGCTGGCCCTTGGCTTCATTGATGAGCTTGCCCAGCGCAGGCCGTTGCTCTTTCGGCACCGCACCCATCTGTTTCATGAGAGCGGTTAATTCTCCATTGGGACCAACGTAACGCGCTTTGGCCGCCTCAAAATCAGCGCGCGACTGCAAACCAACGAACTCAGCAGAGGCCTTTGCGAGGAGAGCGGAGAGAGTAACTTGCATTAGGAAGTAATTCTAAGCGGAGAATGAAGCAAAACGCAAAGTCGGAAAATAAACCATGTCCTTGGAGCGAAGCACAGTCGGTTGGGCAATCTTGGCGTTTAAATAAAAAGGACGGGGCTCGCGAGCGAGACCCGTCCTTCAAAAGAATGGCCGGAGGGCCATGAAGGCGAGCCTACAGCGGCTCGCGTTGGGCGGAGTCAGCTTAGACCTTAGCGGCGCTGGCCTTGGTCTTCAAGGCGGCCTGCGCTTGTTTGATCAAGCCGCTGAAAGCAACGGCGTCGGCGATCGCAATTTCCGAAAGCTGACGACGATCGAGCTGAATATTAGCGGCCTTGAGGCCTTCAATAAAGCGGCTGTAGCTCATACCCGCCTCGCGGCAGGCAGCATTGAGACGCAAGATCCAAAGGCCACGCATGTTGGCCTTCTTCTTCTTGCGATCGATGTAAGCGTATTGCCAAGCGTGCTGCACCGCCTCCTTGGCGTAGCGAAACAGCTTGGATTTGTTACCGAAATAGCCTTTGGCGTATTTCAGGACTTTTTTGCGACGCTTACGCGACGCGGGAGCATTAGTTGTACGAGGCATGTTTTATATTTGGTTTTAGTGCCGGTGGGTCGTCTCGTTAGGATTCACCCACCTAGCGGAGTTGGAGTAGAGCGCGACAGCTTACCGGAGACCGGTAGGCAGGCAGCGGAGGAGCGGCGCAGCATGGCCCGGAGCCACCAGCTTGTCGCGAGAGGCACGTCGTTTGGACTTCGTGCTTTTCGCGGCCAGCAAGTGACGGAAACCAGGCGTGCGGCGGATCAGCTTACCCGTACCGGATATTTTGAAGCGCTTGGCGACGGACTTTTTTGTCTTTTGCATGAGGAGAGCGGAGCAAAACACAGGAGGCCCGCACGCTTGGCAAGTGTTTTGTCCGCTAAATGAAAGCGCTAGGCTAAAATCACCTAACCCGGCCTAAGCCTGCTTTAACCAGATTCAGATGAGACTAGGGCCTTCCCCTTGATGCATCTGGTTGAAATTCACAACAAGCCCCTGCTGTATGCATGGTTATTCAGGAAGGCGCCACGGCTTCAGCAGAGGATAAAACGAAAAGCCCCCATTCAGGCGATGCTGGGCCTGAGCGCTTTCAACTTATCGAAATAAATTCAACGCAGCGGGTAGGCGCTCGTTAATGATCCCCAGAAGATGTGGCGACCGCAGCTAATTGACCGACCTATTTTCCTGTTTTAATTTTATAGATCGAAACCCGCCCTGCGAAACACGGGAAAGGGGTTGACAAGCCCCCAGCGTTAATAACGTTTGCCGCTTCTTTTTTGACGGCTTCCTAGCTCAATGGTAGAGCAGTTGACTCTTACTCCATTGGGTCCGGGTTCGAGTCCCGGGGGAGCCACCAAACTTGTGTTTTTTCCCAATTCATTTGCTTTTGCACTCAAATTACTGGGCCGGTGTAGCTCAACGGTAGAGCACCTGTTTTGTAAACAGGCGGTTGCGGGTTCGAATCCCATCGCCGGCTCCATTTTTCTGTCAACGGTGTCAATCTTCCCGCCAACACGGGCGCCGTCTCAGCAATAATCAGTATCCACTGCCCGATTGTGTAATGGTAGCACAAGCGACTCTGACTCGCTTTGTCTAGGTTCGAATCCTAGTCGGGCAGCCAATTTAAATTATTAAAAAGATGTCTTAATTAACAAAGCGCATTGACACTGATATCGAATTATCGGCAATTTCAGACCATTAACGTTCTCCGCATCCTTTGCTACAGCCCCTACCCCTGCTCGACACTCTGCCCCTCTAATTAATTTGCTCTGCGCCGTTAATTAATTTTCCTGTAAAGATAATCTTCCCTTAAAAATCTCATCCCCGATCAACTTAATCATCATATACGCACCATGATCACTGCCAATATGCCCCTCGCGATTCTTCTCACTAACTCCGATGGCAGTCCGATGACCGCCATGGAGCTCTTCAAGCACGGCGGCCCCATCATGTGGCCGATCCTGATCACTTCATTTATTCTCATCACGGTTGCGATCGAGCGCGTGATTTTCATCTTCCGCGAGAATGGTCGGCGCCAGCCGGAAGTGGTTGAGAAGATGCTCGAAAAGGTCGAAGCCAACGACGTCAATGGAGCCCTCGAATTGGGCAAGAAAAGTGGAGATTATGTTGCCCGTATTCTCGTGTATGCAATTAGCCACAAGTCACATTCTCTTGGGAACTCATTTACCCGAGCCGCGAATCAGGAAATGCAACGCTTTAGCCTGGGCCTACCTACCCTCGATACCTGCATCACGGCGGCTCCTTTGCTGGGTCTGCTTGGAACTGTAACCGGTATGATGGGCACTTTCGCTGCGCTAAATAGCGGCTCGGGTGATATCGGCTCGTCCACCGGGGCTATCACCGGCGGTGTTGCTGAGGCGCTTATCGCCACAATGTGCGGTCTTGCGATCGCTATTGCCGGACTTCTCCCCTTTAATTATCTCAATGCCCGTTTAGACGAAGCCCGCCACGAAATCGAGGACGCCTCCAATTCGCTTGAGATTATTATCAATAAATCCAGCAGCACAGCAGCACGCTGATAAGGTAGTACTTTAAGTACATTAATCCCTAATCAATAACTGTATGCACGGCGGCGGATCTGGTGGAGCGAAAAGAGCGCGTATTGAGATTATCCCCCTCATTGACGTTATCTTCTTCCTGCTCGCGACCTTCGTATTGTTTACCTTATCTCTTAATAAATCCAACGGGATCAAGGTGCATCTCCCCGTTTCAGAAACGGCCGTGCCGCGCGATCCTTCAGGAACGGTAACGGTCAGTATTACCGAAGAAGGGGCCCTGGCTTGGAACATGGACCTGGTTACCTTAGATGAGTTTTTATTGCGCCTGCAGCAATACCACCTCCAAGAACCGGATGGCCGCATCCTTATCAATGGTGACGAGCGGGCTTTTTTTGCTCAAGCCGTGTACGTTTTCGACGAGGCTCGCAAAGCTGGCTTCCTGAAAGTCTTTGTTGAGACCCGCAGTCGCTAAAGCGCCACCCATAATAATTCCCAGCGCCGCACCCGCTAAATTCTGTTAACCGCTCATCATGGAAGGCAATAAAGTTAAAATACTGGTCCGCAAAAAGGCGCGTATTGAGATTATCCCCCTCATTGACGTTATCTTCTTCCTGCTCGCGACCTTCGTTCTCTTTACGCTCTCCCTAAATCGCATCCAATCAGTGCCGGTTGATCTTCCGGTCGCGGCCCCACCTAGGGACAGGCCACTGAAGGATGAAAGTGTTACGATTCAAATTTCAGGCGACGGAGCTATCTTTTGGAACCGTGAGCTTATCGATCTGAGCGAAGTGCCTTCTCGGATAGCATACTATAAGAGCCAAAATGATGATCCGCGCATTTTGATAGCGGGTGACGAACGAGCTCGTTTTGGTCTAACCGTGACTGTTCTCGACGAAGTCCGGAAGGCAGGTATTTTAAAATTCTCCGTCGAAACACGCACTCGCCCGACGGGCAAATAAGCCACCCAATGAACAAAGACCTTATCATAGGTGTTGTGGTATCCGTGGCGTTACACTCCACCGTTTTATTTTTGGGGCAAAAATCCCCCCCACCGAAAAAAATAGCCCCCCCAAAAGAAGAGGTAGTTCAATTTGAGATGCCGCCGCTGGATGAAGAAAAACCAGATAAAGTGGAGGATCTTAATGAGGAGCCTGTTGAAAATCAGCTGGCCCCGCCAAGCTTGATCGATTTGCCGACAATTGTGCCAATTGAGGCATTCACGCAGCCTTTGACCCCGCCACCGCCGCCGGGCATGGTCGCATCAGGCGCGATTAGCATTCCCGTGCTGAAGCCGGGGGCGAATTTCGGCAAAGGCATCGCCAATCTATTTGATATTAATAATCTAGATCAGCGTCCAACCCCTCGCGTCCAACCACAACCCGCCTATCCGTATGAGATGAGCCGCGCTGGCATTAGCGGCGATGTGGTGGTTGAATTTATTATTAACGAGAATGGTGACGTCATCGATACACGTATTGTCCGTTCCTCCCATCGCGAATTCGAAGTGCCTGCAGTGCAAGCGGTGCAGAAATGGAAATTTAAGGCCGGCCGCAAAGGCGGCAAAGCGGTTAAAGTACGCGTTTCGCAGCTCATCGAGTTCAATCTCGAGGATTCTAAATAACATCGCCTGCCTGCCATGTTGAAATTCACCTCATTATCTTCCCGCTCTATCCTTACGTTACTGGGGGCTTCCCTGTTGCTGCTAGCACCGGCCTACTCCCAGCAACCCGCCGCCCCAATTAGGGATTATGCCGCCTCTGATGCTACCAGCGAATTCCTGCCAAAATATAAGACGGCCGTAGATGCTAAACAGTATGATGTAGCGCTTGCTCTGCTCGACACTCAGCTGACAAAAGTTCCATCTGAGAGCTATGATACGGCGCTGCTTCTGCAGATTAAAGTACAGACTTTATTACAAAAGGGGGACTTCAGTAAAGTTATCGAACCGCTTGAGCGGGGCCTAGCACTATCTGACTCTAAGACGCCCACTTATTATGAGGAACGCGCCACACGAGATTTTCTCTTTTTTCTAGCCCAACTCTGTCTTCAAGAAGCAGTTAATACAAAAAATCCTGCCGCTGCTGCTACGCTTTATGAGAAAGCGGATAGAACGATGGCGCGCTGGCTTAAACTCAATCCTAAATCGACCGCTGAGGCGCAACTCATCTACGCCCAGCTTCTTTATAACCGCGCCATCCAGGTCGCTGATCACCCTGATCTGCCTATGATGCAACGCTGCTTAGATCAAGTTGAGATCGGGTTACACCTGAGCACACGCCCCAAGGATATTCTCTACGTGCTTAAGCTCGTCTGCCTTCAGCAACTCGGCCGCAATGCAGAGGCAGTGGAAATTCTTGAGCTAATGGTGAAACAGAAGCCCGACTCAGCTAATTATTGGCAGCAGCTAGCCGCCTTCTACCTCGGTGCGGGACAAGACCTCCGGGCTATTCTGGCCCTAGAGCGCGCACAGGCGCTCGGCCTCCTGGTGGCTCCGAAGGATTATTTCAATCTCATCGGGATTTATTTTAACATCGGCCAGTTTGGAAAAGCGGCTGAGTTATTAGAAACTGGCCTGCGGGTCGGTCATATTGAAAATGAGATTAAAAACTGGGAGCTCTTGGCCCTAGCTTATAATCAGTTGGAACGGCCTTTAAAATCAATTGAAGCGTTAAAAAGCGCCACCAAAGCCTTTCCTGAATCTGGCCAGCTTGAATTTATGATAGCTCAAGCTTATCATACACTAGAAAATCCAACGGAAGCCCTGCCCCACCTTCAGGCAGCTGTGACCAAAGGCGGCCTATCAAAACCTCACTCCGTTTATCTCTTCCTCGCTTATGTCTCCTACGAGCTTAAGAAATTTGATATCGCACTGGAGGCGGCCAAAAAAGGCGCCGCCTACCCTGAGGGGGCCAAAGATGGCCAAAATATGATTAAGGCCATTGAAGATATCCTCAAGGATCGCGACCTCAAGAAGAGCAAAATGTGATCCCTGATTAATTTTAACGTACGCATTACCCGACCATGAACAAAGCCTACCTCATCTTCCCAATTATCGGCCTGCTGATTTTTGGCGGTTTTTACCTAAGCTTCTCCCGTGGCTACGAGGCGCGCCTCGCCGCCGTTAAAGTCGCCGCGGAAAATGTTAAAAAGGAAAAAGCCAAGCAACAGATCCTAGACCGCGAAAAAGCGATTGCCGCTGCGATCGAAGCTTCCAAGATTCGAGCAGTAGAACGCGCCGAAAAAGAACGCCTCGAAGAGGTAAAGAAAACCGCTCGCCAAGAGGCCGACGACCAACGGCAGCGGGCCTACGAACAGCGCAAGCGTCTACGGGAACAATCTGACCGCCTGAAAAAGGATCTCGTTGAGGTCAAAGCTGCGGTCGAAAAAGTCACCGAAGAAAAGAAAAAACATGTAGAAGAAAATATTTTCTTAAAAGCCTACCTCAAACAAGCTGAAGCCAATGTGGGCTATTACTATAACTTGCTTGATAAAATAAATGTAGCCGAAGCCGCTCGAGCTGAGGCTGCCCGTCTAGCCGCCGCTGCCGCCAAGAAAAGCTAACCCGCCTTACCTTCGCTCCCATGAACAAGTCATATCTTATCGCTCCACTCGTCCTGTTGGCCATCTTCGCGGTCACCTATAATAATTCGCTCAAAGAAATGCGGGCGCGGGAAATGGTGAATCAAGAGAAGGCGGTCAAAATTAAGCTTGAAGAGAAAAAGCGCAAAGATGAGGTCGAATTGAAAGCGACCGCCGACGCCAAACGCCGCCAAGAAGAACGCGATGCAGAAGATCTTAAGAAGCAGGCGAAAAAACAGGCCGAGTATGATGACGCCATGAAATCACTCCGTGATCAAACGGCAGATTATACCACGCAAGCGGCTAAACTCACCAAAGAGATCACTGATTTAGAAGCCCAGATAGCCCAGAACCGCAACGCTA
>SXGQ01574685.1_pt1 | contig 16125 bp, 22 predicted proteins | sample 3178371 | NCBI WGS metagenome assembly SXGQ01 (sample SAMN11356859, study PRJNA531348) | freshwater metagenome | isolation source: freshwater sample F1-20 | place: China: Fuxian Lake, Yuxi | collected 2017-12-25
AGTGCGGGGTGTATGTTCTCACCTGCGGCAATAACCAAAGGCATACGACGAACAACACCGTCAATTTCGGGAAAGGTATTTACAATGCCTATGCCTGCGGCCTTTTCTGCAATAACGTCTACACTGGTAATCAGTCCAGGATATTCTACCACTTTGCCAGCTGGGTCTTGTCCCACGATTTGAATAGGGCTACCGTGATCTGTATTTTTGGACTTCGTGCTGCCTATTGCAGGCAGGACCACAGGCAGATCTTGCACGATTCTTGCTAAGGACTGATCCTGGCCAAAACGATCTTTTTCCGGCATTAATACATTGAATACAACTAGGCCAGCATCGCGTTTGTATAAGTCTTTGATAATTTCGGCATATTGTCCACGAGGAAAAGGCCATTGTCCATATTTGTCTAAGGCTGCTTCATCTACGTTTACAGTGTGAATAGGAATTTCCTTAGCAGGTTGACTAACTATAAGTTGATCAAAATAGCGTAGTCTAACCGATTCTACAAAACTAGGATCTATAAATCTAATTCCTATAACTAAAAATAATGTGACCAACGCGGTCCATGGATTAAGTAGGATTTTTTTTATCATAGAATTAATTAAATAAAGATACCCAGCAACAATTTGGATCCTTCTCCCGTTCCAACAATACACGATGTTTCTGGTGTCATTTTCAGCAAGGTCCAGCCACCAGTTTTTTCATTTGTCCAAAGACTGTAAATGGATTTGTCTTCGGCGTGTGCGCCCTGCCAGGTCAATTTTTCGCTAAAAGTTTTTTCAAGAGTTTCTATTATTTTTTTTGTATCATCACAAATAATGGGGTAATCATATCTAAATGTTTCAGCATGAGCCATAGGACTGACGAGTAATGCAATTGAAGTGAGCAGTGATTTTAACATCTAATATTTAGTGCTTATCATCTTACCAAAATAGCAAAACTAATTGCAAATGCAGGTATTGCCAAGGCTGTGAAACTAAAAAAAATCAAGGCCCTGTCTATAAGATCTGCTTTGGCCTTACTTTTGGCTCTGACCAAGTCTGCTTGTATTTTGGCACGTTCTTTATACATACGCACACGTTCTGCCATCATTTGATCCCACACATCACCGTTGCCTGAGTAGATCAACATCTCTTTGAGATCTTTTTCAGCATCTCGTAAGGCCTTGCTCTGCATGGCGATCTGTATGGACATTGACCTAATCTGCCCATCTGTGAGAATATTTGTGCTGGTCTGTGCTTTTATATTGGCACTGTGTATGGAGTCGCTGTTTTCAAAGAATTTAGCAAACTGTCCGTAAAGGCTGTTGACATCCTTGCCCAAGGCAATTGCTTTTTTAATGTAGCTCACTGACTGTTGTGCGGCTGTGAAAGCAATACCCAGTGTGATAGGATCAATCATGTTTTCTTAGGATCCTTATCTTTAGGCGGCGGCTTGGTCCACTCTAAGCATACAACTCTGCGATTGTAAACATCACCCGTCCACGTCCATTTTACGCAACGCGGTTCGTTGGGGTTAAATCCTGCCAGAAATATGCTGAGAATTAGGTCCATTGTCGCTCCGTACCTGTATGGTATTTAGCGGTGTTTTGGCTCTTACGGTCCTGTACCTTGTGTCACTGACACACTGCATCCACTTAATGTAGCACACTGTTGTGTAATGTTGATGTTCTGTGCTGTAGCACCTTGTTGTATTAGATTAACTGTGCTAGAACCACCTGCACTGATTAAATTCACTGTGGCTTTGTGACTGCCTGCATCCTTTTGATTAGCAGTGACATTGTGTCCATTACCCGTCAGGCTCAGGTCAAAATAACTGCCACTGCCCTGCTGTGTTACATCAAATATGTTGGTATTGCCGTTGATGATGCCAAAGAATGTTTTCTCACCATTGCCTGTCTGTTTTAATGTGCCTTGATTGTTATTACCTGTGACATCAACATAGGCAAAGTGTCCACTTGAACTTCCGCCTTCGTTACTTTGTTTAAGACTCAGTGTATTGGTACTGCCGTTGATGTTTAGGCCCGTATAGTGTCCACCACTTTCACTGCCATCTTGAAAACCTGTAGTAGGATTACGTGCTTGCCATATGGTAATGTTGTTAGTGTTGCCCAAGACATTAAACTCAATCAAGTTCTTACCCAGTGTATCACCTTGTTTGATGTTGACAGTATTGCTGTCACCATCTATGACCGCATAGGTAACGCCACCTAGACCCGCTATCTTATTGTAGTTGCCAGTTTGTTCTATAGTCACTGCATTACCGCTGCTGCCAATCTTTTGTTCAAGATATAAATGATTGCCTAATACTATATTTGATACTCGATTTTTTGCTGAATTTTTCTGTGCAGTTTGGTTAACAGTAATGTTACTAGTTGAGGGCCAGGTAGGAGCACAGTCTGCACAGACGCTGCCTGCTGTACCTGGATTACTTGGTGTGCCGCCCGAACCTGTATCTGTGCTGGTGACACCATCGTTGAGATCATAATAATAAGTAACTTCAGCAATCTGCATACTGTCACAGTTTAGTCCACAACCATCCCCAGCTTTAGTAGTTGGAAATAATATAAAGTAATAGACATAAGCTGTAGTATTTGCTACAGCAATCTCTGGACTGGTCCAAAAACGTGTCTCACTTAAATTCAAAGTATCTTGTTTAATTAAAACCCAATTTACACCGTCGTTGCTTCCGTATAGCTTATAGCTGGTTGGATCTCTTCCACTGAAATCGTTAGCAGTGGTAATTGTAAATTTCTTAACCACACGCCCTTGACTTAGTTTAACAGTGACACCTGCGTTCTGTTTATCAAAGTTCAAATACTTTGTATTTGGGTCACCGTCAAATGCTTTGGCGGCACCTTCGCTGGCTGGACTGTTATTACTGGTAGGGTATATATTGCTGATCACTATAGGATTACTATTGGTTCTTATAACTTGCCAATTGGGGGTAGGAGTACTACTACTTGGAGTCTGTGTGGCAGTCTGTCCTGAACTCAATGGTACAGTACTATATGTGGCATTAGCATAAGTGTCGGCCTGAACAATAGTAGGATTTAGAGTTCCTGTCCAGGTAACACCCGAGGTATTGCTCATACCAGTTGATCCGCTGAATAGTTGTCCTGTATTATTATCACTGCCTACAAAGAAGAAATAGTCTGGACCCATATTGACAATTTTACCTGTACCAATGGTCCCAGCCAGTGTGCCGTTGCTGTTATAGACTTTGCCTTCATAGGCGTAGCTGGCGTTACCAGTTAGACTAAATTTAACATACTGACCTGTTTGCCACGACCATTGTCCTGTAGTCCATGGTATTTTATACATGACGCCAGGTTGCTTACTATAGATTTGACAGGTAGTTGTGTAAAGACAGGCGCTGACATTCCACTGACTGTCAGCTATTTGGCTTTGCCCAAACTTAATATCTGTTAGTGCCGCAAAAGCGTGTCCGGACACTAACAGTAGTAATAATGAAAGTAAGTACTTAATCATCTGAAGTTCTGATTGATAACAATCTGTCCGATTGGTTTACCTGCTGAAAAGTTCCAACTGTTAGTCTGCTTATCTTGTGTGACCGCTACCAATGCCTGCGTATTCAATGGCATAACAACAGTAGCATAGTTACGACTGTTCGGGCTTAGGCTTTCATACTGCCATCCAATTTGTTTTGTTTCGCTTTTGTCTTTCCACAATTTCTTCACATAAGGATTTTCTGTTTCACTTGCAGCGGCCACTTCGTTAGACAGTGCAGACAGTGCGTCTTTATTACCAACAGTGTCAGACAGTGCGTCTTTGTTAGCAGCAGTGTCTAACCCAACTTTGGTTCTATTCTCAGGATCTTCGGCACCTTCGTTGGCGCTACGTCCTTGTTTGTTGGATCTGCTGCTGCCGTCTTTGTCACCTTTGCCTGCCACCTGTTGCTTTTCACCGTCTTTGGCATCGTCTTTGTCGTCTTTGTCGTCTTTGTCGTCTTTCTTATCTTTGGTATCATTCTTTTTAGCATCGCCTGTGGCCACTGCGGCAGCACGAGCGGCAGCGATAACGCTGACACCTGTGGTTGTTTTTGGTGGACTGACCATTAGATTGTTGCCAATGGCCATACCACTAAGCGCAACTATCACAGCAGGACTAGGCATGCCGTTCAGCGTTTCAACTAAGGTGGCTTGATATGGGCGAGTGAGCTTAACAATACCTGCGGGTGTTTCAACATCGATAGCACCACTGCCACAGGTAAGTCCTTTTAGATTTACGTTCTGTTCTATTTCACAACGCGGCATCAACATGATCATGCTGGCGCCAGTTTCACTCACAGCCATCACAAAGTCTGTGCCACGAACAGCAATGGCCGCTGTTGGCGTGTTGATTTTTACGTTCTTGGGATCTTTGGCAATACTACCTGATACATAACGCACAGTGCCAGCGGCTGCTTTGAGACCTAGTTTGCCAGCGCCGCTTTTAGGATCATATACAAAATCGTCAATAACAAGGCTACTCGACTCAGTAACAGTAACGTTCGTGTCGTCCTTAAAAACAATTTTAACCTTACCATTCTTAGTTTCTACCCTGTCATTGGTTTTTATTTCTGTACCTTTGACAATTTGAATTGTGTCTTTACCACGTTTGATAATAGCCGTGCCTGACGATTCCGTGACAGAACCTATATCTGCCCAGGCAGACATTGACATCATCAAGCCCGCGATAATAGCAGCAACTTTCATTGCTGTTCCTTAGTTCTTCTGCGTGATATTAAATGTGCCGCTATTAGCCACGCTCTTTATATTAACAACACTGTCAATGGTGCCGGTTTGACTGATAGTCATAGCATTGCTGTTGCCAGCAAGGTCAATCCAGATACTAGATCCAGCAGCACCAGTTGAACGTTGATTGATGTTAAATGTATTAGTGTCACCCGCTACCTTGATAGTTTGTGTGTGCTTGTTACCGATAACATCAATACGGAATACGTTGCTGTCGCCGGTGACTTCAACTGCGCTTTTAAGATCAGCACCTGTGCCACGGAACTGAAAGTCGTTGCTGTCGCCGGTGAACTTCCAGTTTAGGTCAGCCGCATTACAACCTGTTAGTGCTGTACCACCTGTTGAGGCTGTGCCATATCCGCAGGCAGCGTCTACTTTGTTGCTGTCACCAATCTGTTGAACAGTGATAGTAACCCCTTTGCCAGAACCAGTTGTATCGTTAACTGCTTCTAACATAATTTCATTGCTGACGCCAATTTGGCGTGTAACAATAGTTTGATCAATACCACGCAGGTATACTGGACGAGCGGCTGATCCTGCTTTGTTACCAGTACCATCCTGTGTCATGTTAACATCAGGATTGTTACCACTTTGATCAATGAACACACGGTTAGTTGTGGTAATGGCCAGTGCCGCTGTGGCGTTAGGGCTAACTGTAACCATTGTTGGAATAGTAGGCGCACTTGGTGCTGTAACCGCTGTTTGTGCCATCACTGGAAATGCTGCCATTAATAATACTGTTAAAATTGTTTGTTTCATTTTTCGCTCCTGATATTCTCCGATTTAATCTCTTTTACAGAACTGGAATTTTCTCCAGTTACTCGTTTTCTAGCTTCCTTCAACGCTTTATCCGCCATTGGACTGCTGTGGTGCGGCGTTAGGTGCGCTTTGTGCAGGGGCGGGTTCTTTAGGGGCCTGTGGTTGAACCAACTCATTGGGTTTCTCCTTGAATTTCCATAAACTGTTACGTTCGCCTTTCTTAATTAACTCAATAACTGCTGTCTCAATTGCTGAACGTAGTGCATAGTTGCCTGGCTCATTGAATGTTTGGCTTGAATCAAATTCAAATGCCTGTGTGGCTTGATTGAAAAATCTAAATGCTGTAGCGCCATCAGCGGTGCTGAGCAAGTTCTTTTCTACTGTTACTGTGGTTAAAACTTCCCCAGTTTGAACGCTAACTAGACGTAGACTGATCACAACCACATCTTGAGTGTATGCAGTTTGTGTGCCAATACCCAAGAAACGAGCGCCTGTGCCGCCGGTTAGTGTGTTTGAATTATAGTCAACTATACCACCTTCTAGAATAACACCTGCCATCTGTAATGGAGGTAAAGGTTTGGCATTGGCACCTTCGTAGATCTCACGTGTTTGTTTGATCATTTGACGTTCTTTTAACAAGTTGTCAAGTCCCACACGCTCGACTACAGTGAACCATTGACGATTGCCAACTTCTTGTAGACTTTTAATTAGATATGCTTCTGCACCCTGTGTCACTGCTGTAGAAAACAGGCTGAGAGTTGAACTGGGTTTGCGCTGACCAGTCATGTCTTTGAACCCATACACTGCCACTGTAATAGCAGGACCTGCTGGTGCTGGAATATCTACAAAACTCTTGTTGATTGTTTCACTGACCTTGGCTTCACCTTTGATCTGTGTGTTGCCCCATGGACGTACTGTACTACAACCTGCCAGGGCTACCACTGCCAGTGTTATTAAGGATAATTTAAATGCTTTCATTGTCTATTCCTTAAAAACCAAAACTGGCAATTGGCACAACCACAGTGGTTCTAGTGCCTTTGGCATCTACTACAGTTAATGTTACCTTATCACTGGCCTTGACCCAAGTAACTGTATTGCCATCTAGGACAAACGTGCCTGTCGTAGGATTTACACAACCTGGGACAGCAGTGCCATCTGGTGCCGCACAGCGATTTTGAAATAGGTTATTGCTTAACTGTGTTGCCAGTTGAGCATATACTTGACTTTGAAATAGACCCATAAACCTATTCAAAGGTGTGTTTAATAATTCTGCTTCTGCTTTAGCAATGGCAGCTTTTTTATCTGCTTCAATGGCATCACGTCTTGCCTTTTCAATGCTGTCTATGGTCAACACGTGACTGCTAAATCCAATACCGCTGAATGCTGGATTTTTAAATTGGTGTACCAGTTCCGCCTGCGATAATGATGCAGACACGCATAGACTTAGTGTGACTAAGATTTTTTTCATTTCCGATTCGCTCCCGGTTATCTAAGTATTTAGCGGGTTTAACAGACGATAATACTATGAGTTATCTAAAGACAGATGATAGCCGCGATGGCCAAGTAAGATGCTTGGTGCGCTAGTTGGTCTAGGCCAAATTGATTCCAGAACAAAGGTTTGGTGTTGTCTTTGCAACCATACTTTACCTTGGTATAGTCAACCAGATAATGGTATACACCTTCACAGAACGTAATGGTAAAAATAGCTGCAATGGAAACAGGATGTATAAAACTAAAAAAGAATAGAACTAATAGTGTTGTCCAGACGTGATCCAAGGTATGGCTTATGCCAACAGGATCTAGCCACACACCTTTTTTAATGGTCTGCATATAGGTCTGTATTTTAAAATCAGCATACCAATGCTTGATCTGAAACAGCAGTAATAATAGTAGGATTTCCATCTTTAGCTATTTATATAGCTAGATTACACTAGTTCAGGGAAAAGGCAATCTTGTATAAAGACCTGAACATCTTCCTCACTAAGTCCCAAGCTAACCATTACTTTAGGCGTGTGCGGATTCTGTTTCTGATTCTGAGCGTAGTAGTTTTGATGATACTTTGTATTAACTGCTGTGTTATTAGATTCACCCACAGTATCTAAGTAGTGGTTGATCCCTTTACGGGCAATGCCAAAGATCTGCGTTAATTCTGTTTCATCGCTGACATTTCCAGCAGCTATCATGCTGCCACTGAAAATACGTTCAGCCCAATCGGGCAGTTTACGTGTTTTGTTCCATTGTAGTCGTTGTGCTTCTTCAGAGAACCAATCTAACATAGGATGTTCGCTGTCGCCTGCTGGACTGAAGTCATAAAAACAGCCAGTAATTTTACGTTGCCCTGCTATGACATCAAATCCAAAAATTGGTGCAGGATTATGCAGATGTGGAAATATACAACAATGCATCATCCAAAGACCTTTGGTGTCTCTGACGTCTACTACGTCAATATGTGCTCTACGATACTGACTACTGACCCAAACTTTGTTGACCCAACCTGGCTGATTAAAACGATCCATTCCGGGTTCATGTATAATGCTGCCAGTGGCATAAAATTTACTTTCAAAGTAACGTTCAATTTCAATTAAGGTATCCCATACCTGACTCATTATGCACCTTCTTTAGCTAGAGCTTTCATGATCTTGATAGCCCATTGAAATGCAACTCTTGCTTCGGGTCCTAGGTCATCTGTGAGTTCAGCACGTATGGCAGCCTTAAGTTCTGTAGGATTGTTGAATTCATAGAAGCGACCCTGACCAGGTGCAACCTTCTTGATAATTTGGCCACCGAATAAATCTCCCATATGGCGACAATACATATGTGCTTTTACTAGATGCTTGCGTTCTTGATCGTAGTTTAATGCGAGAATGTACTGATAGTATTCTATGGTCTCGGGCAACCATGTTAGCCCGTGATGAGGACCAACCAATTCAATGCAATCCTGATAAATCTTGTGTGTGCGTTCGATATCAGGAAGGTTAGCTAACATCCCCTGACTCTTACAGGCTGTTTCAATACCATTGTAGACCAACACCATTTGCCAAAGATACCTGGCATATTCTTCTGTAGTAAAAGATCCAGTGACTAGTCGTTTAGCAAAGATGGTGCGCTCTGCGTCTTGGTGTAGATCGTGTGTGATTTCTCGTAGGCTCATAATATATGTATTTAATTCTTTAATTTAAATTTCAAAAGAAAAATCAGGAGGTCTTTCTCCTTATCTAATTTGACAGTGTATATCTGTTCATTTTGCCTTTGAAAATGCCATCTTTGCCCTAGCGGCCCGAACAGACTTTCTATGTATTTTATCAAGGTTCTTTTTCCTTTTTTCCCAGAAGTTTGATTGCCGCTTCTACAATCAAAAAGAGTTAGCCAATATTGAAATCTCTTTGTGCCAAGATCAGTGTATTTTAAAACTCTGATATCTTCTTGATTCATGCATCTGGTTCAATGGTAACCACTAAAGGAAATCCATTTTGTCTTGCGGCCTGCGTAGCATCAATGCCTTTTTGTTCGGCAATTTCGTGTGTATAGACTCCTGCTACCGCACTCCCGGTATTGTGTATTTCCAGTGTGATGTCCTTGGCTCGATCTTGTGCGTGTTTGAATATTTCAGTTAGCACTTCAATAACGAATTCCATAGGAGTTTTATCATCGTTCAGTAATACAACTTTCCATAGCCTAGGTGGCTGCAACGAAACTGTGATTTTTTCATCAATTTTTAAATCAGTTGACATATTTTTATTTGCTCCAAATTAGGCGAGTTAAAATCCCCTAATTAATTACTTAATTTCCACAATATCAATGATACGTGGTTTTTCGGATTCCGGGACGTTACGGAAAAGTTGAATCCTCAACATACCGTTTCTAATCTCGGCTAACTTAACTTCTATATGTTCTGCTAGAGTAAAAGTTTTTTCAAAATCTCGTGTAGCAAGTCCACGGTGAAGGTACATGGCGTCCCCCAAAGACATTTCCTTAGATTCGCCAAATACACTCAATTGATTGCGCTCGACTTCTACCCGAATTTCTTCCTTTTCAAATCCAGTAATTGCAATTTGAATTTCATATTGGTCTTCATTCCATTTAAGAATATTAAATGGAGGATAGTTGTTAGACACTTGGTTTGCGAATCTGCGTTCCATTTGGTCGAACATTGTGTCGAATCCCACAAGTGCTCTGCTCAGTGTGTCTAATCTCGATAGTTGATTGTTCATTATAGTCTCCTTATAAAGTAAGAACAATTGGGGCCCTATAAGGTGCCCCTTTGACAATTAGCTAGACTTTGTCTCCGTAAAGGTAGCGTCTACCACATTGTCTTCCGTTTTGGCTTCGGGTTGAGGCGCATTAGCTGCCTGTTCCTTGGCCTGTTTTTTATCCAACAGTGTTTTCATTGCAGGATAAACTTTGTTGAGTTCTTCAGTGATTTTCTCAGGATCAGTGCCTTTAGTGGCTTCCTCAACTGATTTGATTACTGTTTCTAACTCAGTGATTTCTGTTTCAGAAAGTTCTGAACGGAATTCTTCTAGATCTTTGCGTACTTCGTGCATTTGTGCTTCAGCACTATTACGTGTTTCGATCAGTGTACGTGCTTTCTTATCTGCGTCTGCATTGACTTCAGCATCTTGAACCATGCGTTCTATTTCTTCTTTGCTCAGTCCACTATCTGATTTAATAGTGATCTTATTTTCTTTTCCAGTGTTCTTGTCCTTGGCGCTGACATGCATGATACCGTTGGCGTCAATGTCAAATGCTACTTCAATCTGTGGTTGTCCACGACGAGCCGGGGCAATGCCTTCTAGATTAAATTCACCTAGTAACTTATTGTGTTGTACAAGTTCGCGCTCGCCTTGAAACGCTTTGATAGTCACGGCAGGCTGATTGTCTTCTGCTGTTGAAAATGTCTGACTGGCTTTGGTCGGAATGGTTGTATTCTTCTGCACCAGCTTTGACATAATGCCACCCATGGTCTCAATGCCTAGACTCAAAGGAGTAACATCTAACAATAGCACGTCATTGCGATCACCACCTAGAACTGCACCTTGGATAGCTGCACCTGCGGCCACAGCTTCATCTGGGTTGACATCTTTGCGTGGAGTCCTACCAAACAACTGTTCAACAGCTTCTTGCACTTTAGGCATACGTGTTTGTCCGCCAACAAGAATAACTTCGTCGATGTCAGCGACAGTAACTCCTGCATCTTTCATAGCTGTGCGGCAAGGCGCCAGCGAGCGTTCAATTAGATCCGCAACTAGATTTTCTAGTTTTGCACGACTAATCTTAACCACAAGGTGTTTAGGACCACTTGCATCAGCAGTAACATACGGAAGATTAACTTCAGTCTGGGCACTGCTGGATAATTCAATTTTAGCCTTTTCGGCAGCATCTTTCAAACGCTGTAGGGCAAGCACATCTTTCTTGAGATCGATTCCGGAATCTTTCTTGAATTCATCAACAAGAAATTCCATGATACGTTGGTCAAAGTCTTCACCACCAAGGAATGTATCTCCGTTGGTGCTGAGTACTTCGATTTGTTTGTCGCCTTCAACATTCGCGATCTCAATGATTGATACGTCGAATGTACCACCACCAAGGTCATAAACAGCAATTTTCCTGTCAGCTTTATCGGACTTATCAACGCCATAACTAAGAGCTGCCGCAGTAGGCTCATTAATAATACGCAATACTTCCAGGCCTGCAATTTGGCCAGCATCTTTAGTTGCCTGTCTTTGACTGTCATTAAAATATGCAGGAACTGTGATGACCGCTTGTGTCACTTCATGTCCTAGATAGTCCTCTGCTGTCTTTTTCATTTTGCGCAGAACTTCAGCTGAAATCTGCGGAGGAGCAAGACGTTGTTCTCCTGCCTTGACCCATGCATCACCATTACCGTTTTGGATAATTTCATAAGGCATTAGGTCAATGTCCTTTTGAACAGAATCTTCGGTGAATTTACGACCAATCAATCGCTTGGCGGCATAGATAGTGCTTTTTGGATTTGTTACTGCCTGACGTTTTGCGCTGGCACCAACTAGAATTTCATTGTTGGTGTAGGCAACCACACTGGGGGTTGTTCTAGCACCTTCTGAATTCTCAATAACTTTGGGAATTCCATTTTCGACGATAGCCACGCAAGAATTCGTGGTGCCGAGGTCAATACCTATGATCTTAGACATAATATCTCCTTATAAAGTAAGATCTAAATTGTGAGCACTATGCTCTGTAAACTGCCCTATTGGTACAATTTACGATTTTATTTATCTTTGATGTGCCAACGGTTGAAAAAGTTCACCGTTGATACCACTGGCAGTTCGTAATTTTTTGTAAACATTCTGAACACCTACTGCCTGATTCCAAGCATCTTCAAGTGCGTGATGCTTTAGTACAGGCGGACGGTTAGGATTTATTCCGATATCAAAAATTGTACGGGTGTCTCGGACTTCCCAAAAACTCCAGGGAATGGCTTTACCAATTTTACGAAAATAATGTTCTAGAATAATAACATCAAATCCTGCACCGTGACTCCATACACGTTTTGCTCCCCAGCAAAACTTGTATAACTGGGTTATAGCGTCTTCAATAGGTATCCTGTTTGCAGGATCAAATGCTTCATTTTGTGCTTCTTGTGATTGCGAGGACCACCAGTCTAGGGTAGCCTGCGACACCGTAGCACCAATCCTATCACAACTATCAACATCAACACGGACATAAAATTTCTCACATTTTGGATCATTAACATCATCACCGAATGGATCAAACTTCACTGCTCCAATAGTAAGGATAGTTGCTGTGGGGAGAACATCTAAGGTCTCCAAATCTATCATAATATCTGTTTGCATACAGCTATTATACTACCTTTCTGACCAATGGTCAATGGATTAAAACATTTTTTTAGGAAGTAGTTGTTCTCTGAGCTTTTTATTCCAACGTGCTTTGGCCGCGCCCGCTTTGCGTTTGCGCTCAGTTGTGGGTTTTTCATAAAACTCACGGGCACGTAGTTCTTCCAAAAGTCCGCTGTCGTCTATTTTCTTTTTGAATCTTCTTAGAGCTTGATTGATATTTTCGTTTTCTTTGACGTAAACTGTGCTGCCATTGGCTCTATACGTATTATTGTTGTTCATAAGTTCCTATTATGGTTTCAAATAATTTGATGCAATCATCAATATTGTATATAGCCTTTGTATTGACCTTAGCTAGGCTTTTTAGTATCCCAAAATAACTTGAATTACGCTGTGCAGACATATAACCAGTAATCAACTGATTTTCGTGTTCTGCATTAAAGATTATATAGTGACTCTTGTGTTTTTTATCAAATAACCAATCTGAGCTGCTGTCATTCCAGACGTAAAGAACAACCATTGGTAGATTATGGATTTTTGACAGTGCGATGGATAACAACTGTGTCTGATCAGCTGTGAGATTGACCAATAACAATCTTACTCCGTCGTATAGCACATCATCGGGATCTGTGACCAAAATCACTTTACTGTTCATCTTTTTTTGCTTTCACACGTTGCCAGAGAGTGGACTCGGTCTGTTCGGCATTTTGAACATATTCTACACTTCCTTGGTTTTCTTGAGCTGTTGTGTCCCGTGTTTCTCCAACCAAGTCACTGTCTTTTTTTTTAGTTTCGTCTGCAAGAACACGTTGTTCTTCAGCCCATTTTGCAGCTTCGTTGGCAGCATCATCAACGTAATCTGGCTGCGGCTTTAGATAGGATTCCCAGGGCAGTTCTTTAATAGCACCATGTTCAAAAAGTCTTCGCTGAAGTTTAAGACTGCTGTCAGGATTATCAGCTTTCCAACGTGCCATAGCAGCCTTTTCACTATCAGATGCCTCTGAAAACTCTTGCTTGTCTGAATCATCCTCTGTTGGTTCTTCAGGTTTATACACTTGTGGGCCTACCTGCAGTTCTTCAGGAACACGGCTTACCCAAGGTTGCAATAGATAGGGATACTTCTCGAAGATGCTTAATTCTTTGTCCTCAACGTGTTCTGTCACTGTAGGAGGTTGATCTTCTTGCTCAGGCTCGGAGGTGCGGATATCTTCTGCAGGATGATCTTCTTTGGCCGATCGGAACCATTGGAAACTGTATTGACTGGCCAACAACATGATCACTGCTAATGGATCGAATACCACAACAATAATAATGATGACCCATGTCACTGCCTTTTCTAAGACGTTGGCATCTGGATTACTGCCGTAGATAAAACTTGCAATATATTTTATTGGGCCAACTTCAGCCTCAACCTTTCTTACCTCAGCGGCAATGGGAGCCCTTGCTTCATTAAGGCTACTAACTGTTTTCTGGTAAGTTTCGATTTCTGCAATGAGACGCCCACGTTCCTTTTGTTGGCTCCTACGGAGAGCCACGGCTTTATCGGCACCTTTTTCATCTGAACTTCGACCCATAACTTGGTCCACCGATTCATCCATCTGTTTGAGAGCTTTGCGATTTGCATCTATATTTTCCTTTGCTGTTTTAATTTTCTCATCGTAGATGGCAATCTTTGCAGTAACGTCACCACTTACTAAACTTTGATCACTGTGCGCTTTACTTAGGAATCCAAATATGCCCATTGAAGTTATAAGCATAAGAATAGCAATGGCAGCTAATAAATATCCCCTAATAAAAATTGGTGCGCGATCCCAATTTAATTTCAACCAAACGGTGGCGATTAATTTGCTGATCTCTAACACTACACCCATCACTATAATAGGTATAACGGCTGCGGCAAATATTGATACTAGACCTTCAACACTGTACCAAATGGCGACAGAGGATATAGTCAATCCGCTGAGCAAAGCTAGCCAGGCTATTATTTTATCACTGAGATTTATTTTCATTGAGCTAATATTTACCGACCTTGGCTAATGTAAAAAACTATATGTAATCTATTTAAAAAATATCAGTGCCATCATTACGGCCTGCACAATGAATCCAAATCCAATAGTAACTACATTCAGCATATCTTTTTGCACTGTGGCTTTAACAAACAACAAGGTAAGGCCACCCCAGCATAGCAGAACAAGATCAACAGCAGGCATCTTGTCAGTCAATCCGCTCATCACTGCCAACAAACTAGGCACAGTGGCAGCGTGTAAAACAATCACAGCTAACCAACCAAATGTTTCTGCCGAGATATGACTGACCTTGGCAGTGGCCCAAGTTTTGAATTCTTGAAGATTTTCAAAATGGGGCAGCGGATTAAATTTATTTAAATTAGCCATTTGTTTTCTTTCCTTTGTAAAAGATATGATTCCCGATTGATCCAATTTTTTCTAAAGGCCAACGTGGGTTGACGTAGTTTGCGTGATAGTACAGGGCTTCCTTCATTACATCAAGTCGAAAGCCTTCTAATAAGACCTTTTTGGCCACAGCCATACTTTCATTATAGGCTGATTGATTAATGGGTCTGGCTTTGTGAGCAGTGTCACAGTACCACGAGAATTGACAAACAACTTTGTCTATAAAAACTGATTTTTGAAACACAACTGCACAGACATCTTTTGGGAACGAGGGATGAGAGGTCCTGTTCATAGTTACCTGTGCCACTGCTACTTTGCCTTCGAAGTTTTCGTGTCCTGCTTCGCGATAGATGTTCATAGCTAGGCATTCTAGTTGTCGTTCTCTAGTCTTAATTGACACAATATCGGGTGATGATAACATCTGCCCTTCACGTAGCTTCTGCATTTTGGTTTGTGTGACATTTTGAATCAACAATGCCACTGCAACCAAACCCATAATATAGGCTGAAAATTTAAATAACTTTTCCATAAGTCCTCCTTTGACTTGGTGTTGTACTACTACAACATTACATAAAGGGAGTTAACTTCACGAGGCTCTGAAAGAACCCTACTTTCGTGTTGTTGTCTCCATTAGCCACTAAGTCCATAACTCTTAGTGCCTTTGGCGACCCTTGGCATCCCGAAAATACGGGTTTCTCATTGGCCAAGACCCGCGGAACCGTTTCAGCTTTTGACATACTTTGGTTCTACTATCTCAGTTTCTTTGCGAAACGTCTACTATATACCCCGTCTTTCTAAATTCTACCGAGAAATTGATGATTATCGACGCATTTTGGAGATATCTTGTGCTTCTTCATCACTAAACACAGGCACAGCGTTGCTCTTGTGCATTGTAGCGATGCCTTTGACTTTGGTTCCGGTATAGACTTTGGCAGGCGCCAGCGTGGCATTGCCTGTGAAGTCGCCTAGGCTCTTGATATGGGCAGTGCTGCGATCTGCAGGAATATGCAGACTATAATTGCCCTTTAGGGGTTCTGCAGACAATGCTCGCTTGCGCTTCTTATCCTCAATTTCAACAGCCCATTTCTTTTGTAGAGCTTTCCACGATTCGTCCAATTCTCTAGCCTTTCTAGCGTGTTCAGCTGATGCAAACTTTTGTTTGCCTTTGCGTTTGCCTGTGGTACTGAGCCACGGACCTTCTAGGTGCATTGTCAAAAGAAACCTCCAAACTTGTTAACTATACAACTAGTATAACATCTAGTTTGGAGGATGTCAAGTTCAAATCAATTGTCTACTATACCAACTAAATGCAATCTTGAATAATCTGAGCAATTTAAAAATGTATGATGTAGCTTGGTATTCACCCACC
>SXGQ01586773.1_pt1 | contig 16125 bp, 34 predicted proteins | sample 3178371 | NCBI WGS metagenome assembly SXGQ01 (sample SAMN11356859, study PRJNA531348) | freshwater metagenome | isolation source: freshwater sample F1-20 | place: China: Fuxian Lake, Yuxi | collected 2017-12-25
CGCTCATGCGAACCGAATGACCATACTCAAACTCTGCCTCACGCTCGGAGAGTTCGTTCGCAAGCATGTACCTAATCCTCATCAGTCTGCTCCTCCAATCAAAGCACGCATACGGGCCACGACGCGCGGCTTCTGCTCCTCAGCCTCGGCCAACAGGTCAGCGTGAAGCGAACCCCACAGGCCGCGATGGCCCTTCGGGATAGACTTCAGCAGCGTTCCAGCGCGCGTACACCACGTCTCCCACGTATCCGTCGGGCCGAAGTCCATGCGCTCATATGTTGGCACCTGCTCCTGCTCAGGCTCGTCGTCAGGCAGGATGTCTTCAATGCTATCGACCTGCGATGACTCGACAACGACCTCCTCAGAGACAGCCTCGACGAACTCACCTTCTGCGGTCACGTCAATCTCGGTGCCGCCTTCAGCGAAGTTATCGACGGCCACCGCTTTGACGAACGCCTCGCAGGAGATTGGCATGTACTTCGACGCGCGGCGAACCACGGTCTTGCGCCACATCTCTTCCTCGTCGGTCTTCCACGGCCCCATGCCCTTGCTGCCGGATGGAGAGCGCGCCTTGATCCGCATGACCTGCTGCCTGTCCATGACCTCAAACTGAGGCTCTGCCAGACCGCGCAGCGTCCACACGCAATACGCATGTGTCAGCGGCCCACGATCCCCACGAGCAGGCTTGTGGATGATGTCACGGCGCAGACCTTCGATGACATCGAACTGGTCATTCTCATGCACCAGAACGCTGCGAATGCTGGTAACTTCACCGGACTGAAGGGCCAGTTTCATCAGCCCCTTGTAGCGCGGACGGAACTGAGCAGCACCCTGCACAATGAGAATGTCAGCCTCACCCATCGTTGGGTTCAGCGACAGACCAAGTTCTGCACCCTGAACGCAAGCGCGCCACAGCGACTCGCGGCTGCATTCAAGCAGCTTGGGATTGCCGGTCACCGCAGCGATGACCAGCGCCTCGAACTTCTCAGGCTTGATGTTGGCGGGAAGCAGGGGCCGAAAGTTCGGCTCCATCAGCTTCAGTTCTTTCTTGAACGAATCAATCGGCGCGAGTGCGTTCTTCGTCATCTGTATACTCCTTCTGGTATTTGCCGGAACCCGGCGGATGGAAACTAGCATGGGCTGTGATGCTGTCAAGCGATTCGGCATCGTCGCCCAGCCAGAAATAATAGGTCATCACTCAACCTCCTTAACGCTCGCCCGCAGGTGTCCCTTGCGCGCACCGACATATGTGCCGACCATCGCAGGTGTCACCTTCTTGCCGGGGTTTTCCTCAACGCGGTTGACCATCATCTTGAACCGGCCAGCCTTGACCAGAGCCTTATCCGTGGGTTCGTTCACGCCGCGCAGTTCCTCGTCGTAGAGTTTCATGATGCGGGTCTTCAGTTCCTTGGCACTGGCGGTCGCCTCGTCGCCCGTCTTCTTGAATGCGAGATACTGCTCGAACAGTTCCTCATGGCGCGACATATCAACATCGCGCACACCACGCATATATATCAAAGCCGACAGCGAATCGCCATCCTTGCTGAGATCAACGGGCGGTGGCACGTTATCCTTGATCGACTGCCAGAACTTGCCAACGCGATCACGGATGGCATGGATGATGCGGTCGCTGCGACGGATGCGGAGACGATGAGGCTCGCCCTTCACGAACGCCACAAGCCAGCCATACTCTCCACCGTAGCAGGCCAACTGATGCTGAACCTGCCACACATACTGCTCAGGAACCTCGACCAGTTCACCGCCGTCAAACACCCAGCCTTCCCCAGCGAAGTGATTGAACTTGATTTCCACAGGCTCCCCTGTGTCAGTGGCGTAGTCCAGCGTAGCACCCATGCCCGGCTCTGCGGAGTCAACGTAATAGTCGTTGACCTTATGGATTTGCATGTCCCATTTGTCAGCCGCCCACTGGGCAATGGCCGACTCAAAATACCGACCGGCGCGGGTGAATTTCTCATCGAACGGTTCGTTGAGGTTGCCAGCCTTGCGCTGCCACAGTTGCCACGGAGTCTCATAGGACGACCGGCCAAAGATGGAAGCGACCTCGCTGCCACCGATGTGCTTGGCCCGCAGTTCATGCCAATGATCTTCGTTCTTGATTTCAATCTTCATTCTACTTCTCCTGTCCCGATTCGGGAGATGACATCATCCACTGAGCGCGCGAGAATGTAAATACCCCCGCGCGATTCCCATGCCCGCTGAAACGCCTCCTGCTCCGGGCGCTGTCTGCCCTTGGAGTTCTTCACTTCAATCGCCAGCCCCGTGCCGGGCTTGATGACGCCAAGCAAGTCAGGTGTCCCCGGCGGCGCGCTGGCAATGACGCGATCCTGCGGCCCGTTCAGCGGACGGAACTTGCCGACGTTGATACGGAACAGCATCACATCGTCACGCTGGCCAAGGGCTAAGCGGATCGCGGCTTGGATTTGCGCTTCGTTCTGAGCGTTAGCCATGACCCATTGTCCTTTCCCTGATCTCGTTCCGCTCTTTCGCAGTCAGCCCGTTAATCAGCGATTCTCCGAACACGTCACGCTTACCTGCCCTGCGCTTGGCCTCCTGATTGCAGACGATATTAAACGCCCACGCCTTCGGATTGCCCACGCCCCTGCGCTCTGCCACCCTTACCAGTTGATAATACTGACGCTGCCAGTCTACCGGCTGAATGATCTTTGCGTTTCCGCGCTCCAGCTTTTCAAGGCTGCCGTCTATCTGCTTAACTTCGCGCGCCTTGACCTCATATACATGATTGCACTTCGGACACAGCGGTGCTGGCCGGTGAGCGGCGAAGCATTTCGGACACGTCCTGACTGTCTCAGCCTGCTCGCCCTTTGCCTTCTTGTTCTGCTTCTCCGTGGTCAGCTCCCACTCGCGCTCGTCATCGACGAAGCCGTGCATCCGCGTGTTGTTGGCGTGATCCAGTATCCACGCCATCGTCTTACCCGGCGAGATGCGTGTCGCACGCTGCGCCTGCTGGGCATACAGGCTGTAGGATTTCGTTGGCCTCAACAGAATCGCCACCTCGCACGAAGGCACATCGAAGCCCTCGCTTACCAGATCGCATGAGGTGATAACCTTCGTCGTGCCGGCACGAAAACGCTCGATCACCTTCTCGATGGCACTGGGTTCCATGCCTCCGTTGATACACTCAGCCGCAATGCCAGCCAGCCTGAATGCCTCTGCCACCTGCTCCGCGTGCTTGACTGATACGCAGAACGCAATGGCCTTCCTGCCCGGTGTCACATCGAGATAGTGCTTGACCGCATCCCCGGTGACGGACGATTCACCCATCACCTTTTCCAGTTCGCCCACCGCATAGTCCCCAGCCCGCGTCTTAACGCTGGAAAGGTCTGGTGCTGGCGGTGCGTACACCTCGAAGTCACTGAGGTCTCCACGGTCAATCAGTTCCCGCACTGTCGGGCCAATGACCATGTGATCGAACATCAGGCCCAGCCCTGTGCCGTCTGCGCGCTCCGGTGTTGCGGTCACGCCAAGGACGCGAGAGCGGGGGAACGCCGCGACCACCTTGCCCCATGTGCTTTCCGGGGTGAAGTGATGCGCTTCGTCACCGACAATCAGGTCAGGCTCTGGCCAATGCTTCAGGCGGGCAGCAACCGTGAACACGGACGCAACCACGACGTTCGTGCGAGGTATGCCCCGCGCGCCGCCGGCCACCACCGCGTGACGAACGCCCCATGATTTCAAGGTATCCGAAATCTGCCGCAGCAAATGCTTGCGGTGAGCGATGATGAGGACACGCTTGCCAGAGTTGAACACCCCCTTCGAGATGTAGCTGAATATCTGGGTCTTACCTGCACCGCATGGTGCGACGGCAATCGTCCGCCTGTTGCCGGCCCGAAAGGATTCCCGGATGTCGGCAACAAGGGAATCTTGATAGTCGCGCAGGGTGATCATGTCAGCGCACCAACCATAGCGCGGAACTCCGAATCCGTTTCCATCAGTTCACGCGCCTTCTTGACGCCGTGAATGATAGTCGTGTGATCCTTTTTCATCGTAGACCCAGCCTGCGGATATGTGTTGCCGCGATTTATCAGAACAAGATAGCAGGCCCAGCGAACGCGAACGAGATGACCATGTCGCCGCTGGCTGAGGAGTTCACTCACCGATGCGCAAGCAAGCCCAGATGCCTTGCGTAGAAATTCATCTTTGCTCCACATCCCCGAAGCCATACTTCCTTGCGAGTTCAAAGAGGTCGTCGCGGGTGAGCTTTCTGTTTCCGACATGGTAATATACACTTCCTGATTCTCCCGTGTGAATCCTACTACTATAGCACACCCATCGAGTCTTCCGTTGCAAGAAACGCATGGCCTCCTGCTCCGGTGTCAATGTGATATATGAGTCTGGGTTATAGGTAACATTGAAACGACCGTTGAGGCGACCAGACTTCAAGCCTCCTAACTTGCTGCCGTAAGCGCCATTGCTCAGCATCGCCTCATGCAATCCGTCGCCACACTCAAGCGCCCACATGCGCACCGTTCTGGTGCATGATTTGTAGTGCGCCGCCGCCTCACTAACTCCCATCCTCCGCGCGTCACGCGCAAATCCTTCTGGTACTGGTTTCATGTTCGCCCGTAAAACTGAGTGGGTTCATCTGATGGCTGGGTGAAGTAATGCCAAGCGCAGTTATCTTTGCCTGTCATCTTGCTGTCCGGTATCCACTTGACCCGGCCAACGCTGACGATTTTTCGCAGGCGCGGCAGGAATGAGATAGCCTGCTTGGTGTGTATCCAATCCGCGTCGAACAGGAGCCAGCACCGAGAGCCGGGCGCGCCGGTCAGACGCTCAATCAACGGGTGAAGAATGTCGCGCCGCCACGGTGGGTTCACGATATAAAGCGCGCCCGGCACAGTGGCTACATGGAACATATCCGCCTGCCTTATGTGTGGCGCTTGCGGCTCAATGTCATACGCCGTCATGCACTCGAACCCTAAGTCTGCCAACGCCTCAATCAGCGCACCGTCTCCAGCGCAAGGCTCAATATATCGCTCGTGCGTCCACAGGTGTGGCACCAGTGGAAGAACAGCGGCGCGGGGCGTCGGATAGAAGTCCCGTGGAACGCGATGAAACTTTCCAGTTGATCTTTTTGCCATTATCCTGCCCTCGCATATTCTTTGAAAATCTTTTTAGCGGCATTCACGTAGGCGGCATGGGCTTCCGACTTCTCCCAGAAAAGACCTAAAGAAATTCGCTTTCCATTTTTGCAAATTCTTGCGCGCCATTTTCCACTTTGGGAGTGAAACTCTATTCCCTTCATTCCAGAAGTGTTGTCCTTGTGCATTTTTGAGTTTCCAGAATTTTGACTGCCGTCTGCAATTCTCAGGTTGCACCACCTGTCGTCAGACCTGCAGCCATTGATATGGTCAACAATTTTTTCGGGAAATTCGCCAGTCATCATGGCCCACGCAATCCTAGCGGCTGGAAATGCCTTCCCTTCAACTCTTATAATGCGATACCCAGTTGTTGTGGATACGCAGCCGGCAACGGTTCCAGACACCCTTCTGGCACTGTTTCCTTTTGCCCAAACAAAAACACCACTTTCTGGGTTGTAGGAAATAAACTCCATCAACCTTTTTATGCACATGGCATTCTTCTTTCTCACAGCTTAATCCCTTTAACGGTTTCATCCCGGTTGTATCTGCCACGCGCCGCATAGCTACGCTCTGCCGGAACCTCTTCGTGCTTGAAGAAAACCATCTGTCCAATTGGATCGCCGTCCGTCAGGCGGATCGTATGGAACTGCGTAATGTTCTTCAGTTCCAGCGTGAGCGCACTGCCGTTCCAGCCAGCGTCGCAATGCCCGGCGTTAAGGTGTTCCAAACCAATGCGCGCCATGCTCGACTTCAGGCGATACTGCGCGCTGATGTTGGCTGGTAGATTGAACATCTCGACCGACGAGGCCAGCAGAAACCCGCCCGGATGGATGTCGAAGCCACCCTTCGAGCGCAGATCAATCTCATACATGCCCAGCGGCTCGCGCTTGGCAAACGTCACCGTCTTGCGGCGGTTGCTCTCCACCAGAATCTTCGGAGCCAGATGGATGTCGATGCTGCTTGCATTGATTGCGCCATCGCGGACGTTCGTAATGACGCCCTGCTCAACCAGATTGACGAGTTCATTGTAGGATAGAATGCTCACTTTTTATTCTCCTCTGGTGCGGGATATACCTGAATTGCCTCTGCAACCTCTAGCGTCTCTCGCATACCGCGAACCATATCGTAGGCGTCATCCCAGTCACGCGCCTTGATGGTTATCATTTCTTCCTGTCCGTTGCACTGATAAGTGCAGACGAACAGCTGGCTTCTGTTTCCCTTAGTCAACCCATTCCTCCTCCGGTATCAGGATCGCAAGCGAAGTTACACCTGCGAACCTTACCTTACTCTTGATCTCAGCACCGGGATAACGGCTGATGACGCTCCACCAGTCTGTCGCGTTGGCGCTGGTGCGCATGAGCTTCGTCAGTTCGTCAATACCCTTGGCGACCCACACTCCATTGCCGCGCGACGGTGAAAGCCCCAGTCGCATGAGATGACCGAACGCCTTGGCTTCGCTAATATCAACATCAATCGAGCCACCAAGACAGCACATGATCAACTCACCAATCGAACGATCATACACGCGACCATCATTGCCCATCACGCGGGTCATGCTCTGGCGAAGGTGACGGACAAGAGCCTTGTCTTCACGTTCGCTCGGAGCGGCAACGATGCGGTTCCAGTCAAAGCGATTTACATACTCGCGGCACTCGGCATGGGTCATCAACTTATCTGATGTCAGCGAACAACGCCCTGCAAGAAGCGTGCCAACCTGATCGCCCATGCGGCGATTGCCCAGCACTTCAGCGATGACTTCACGGAACATCTCAATGTTCTTACGAAGCACGGGCAGCAATCTGACCTGACGTGCAAACAGACGGTGCGGCAGGTCAGCCGGGATGCGGGCAGACAGGCGGTTCATCTCTGCCCAGCGCCACTCTGCATCTTCCCTGTCGGCAGGAACCGCCTCGCGTGACAGCGGCTTAAGAGACAGTACCATCGTGCGCGTCAGATCGGGAGCCTCCGTGAGGTTGACGCCAATCGACGCCACAAGAAACGACGAGCGCATTGTAAACGATGTCGCCTTGTGACCCGCGCTGCCCTTCATGATCCGACCCTTGCCGGTCGTGCTGCTCATGCGCATCAACTGAATGATGGCCTGCCGCCGCGCATCCCCGCTGTTTGAGCGACTTTGATCCGTGCCTTCCATTTCATCGAAGATCACGGGCCGCGCATCCTGACCAATCATCTGACGGATACCGGCCTCAGTGGTTTCACCCAGCGGATAGATGGCCATGTCGCCAATGCAGGCAGAGGCGATGTTGTTCACGACGGTTGACTTACCAGAGCCGCTGTTGCCCGTGACCCAGATGTGCGTGCGCCAATCAAGCCCACCACACACGACTGATGTCGCAATGTACCCAGCCAGCAGGTCGCCATACACAGGCTTGTCCCAGCGCGGCGCGTTGCACAGTTCAACAATGAGACGACCTTCACCGTCGCTTGCCTCGTCCATTGGGTTGAAGCCATCAATGAACAGGGCTTCGCTGGTCTTATAGATCAGGCTCTCGTTCGAGATAAACTTCGTCGGGTCGGTGCGGTGGCCGTTAACCACCAACATATCTCCGGTGTTGGCCACAAACACATTGCCATCTTTCCACACGCCCCTGCCACAGATGCGGCGCTCGTCGTAATATCCGGCGGCTTCGCAGGCAGCCATCACAGAACTACCGGCAGCATTCCAATCAACGCCGCCACTCTTGCTGTTGCGCGATGGAAAATCCTCTTCCCATTTCGCAATGTCATTGACCAGCCTCATGCATCCCGGCGCGGACATGATCTCTCGCGCCGTGAACTTGATGATGACGGCCCTACCCTGCGGCATGGCATAGTAATAGTTGTCATCCGAACCAAGCGCCCTGTAATCAGTCGTCGCCTTCGCAGGAGGTTCGCTGCTCGGCAGAATGTCCTGCGGCTTCGACGCCCGCTCCAAGGCTTCGTGCATCATCAACGTGATGTCCGTTCCCATGACGCCAGCGGGCAGGCTGTCTGCCAAATCCCAGCCTTCGGGCCACTGCTGCGGCACCTTCACCACGGCAGCCTTGCTCAGTATCTGCTGAATGTCGCTCGCCGCTTGACGCCCCGGCACATCGTTGTCAGGCCATATAACCACACGGCGCGTCTTGATCGGCAGCCAGTCCGTGTGATTGATAGCGTTGGCACCGCCGCACCACGTCGTCGCAATCCATCCAGCCGGTAGATACTTACCGCAATCCTCTGCCGCCTTCTCGCCCTCGACCACCAGCACGATGGCATTTTCGTGCGCCACAATCTCAGGAAGGTGAAGGATCGGCCTTGGCCCCGGAGCGCCGGCACTGATGTGTTCGCCGCCGTTCCAGATGAACGGACGGATTACCTTGGAATCCTCTTGGCCCTTCGGTTCCCACCGGGCCACGGCAAACACGCCGTCCCCATGTTCATTGCGATAGATCGACAGGCGGTCAGGATCACCCAGCCGCTTCATGGAACGGGGGACAATGAACGGTTCCGAGAACGGGATCACGGGCTGCTGCTCCTGACCGTTCAGCATTACGCCCTGCCCACGACCAGACACCGTTCGCTTTGGGTTCTTCAAATCTACAATAGGAATTTTCATTGTTCCAACCCAAGCATCTGTTCAAACGCCTCAATGGCGTCCTGAATACTGACGTTATGCAGCCTCTGACACAGGTCTATCACGTCACCACCGCTGCCACCGCCATAATCCCACCAGCCTCCGTCTTTGATATAGACAGCGAAAGATGGTGTTCGCTCTTTCCGAAACGGGGAGCAGACCATGTAGCACCTGCCCTGCAATTTCCCACCGGGCAGCCAAGCGTGGCAAAGGGTGAGGACAGCATCAGGTGTCAGCGCCTGCTTTATCTTTGCTATGCGCGACACTGAGTGCCTCCACCAGAAGCGGCCTAAACCGCTCGACGTTGTATTTCAAACCGGGATATTCGTTGTCGATGATGTCCAGTGTTCCATCTGCTTGAAGGCAGGCTGCTAAAACGCCAGCTTCAGAAGTGAAGCCGATGAATGTAGAGCCTCCGCAGCGATCAATGCTGGTCACGTTCAACACGCCAAGATCGCGGTTGCGAACCGTGATAACTAAGTTCACCACGGAAGCTCCACCCTGAACTGCGCCATATCAATGTCTCGCTTCATCTCGCCATCAGCCGTGGCTCGGCGCAGAATTTCCAACGCATCCCAGACCTTTCCTTCGCCAAGCAGGCGAACGACCTCGCTCATTTCGTGGCGCGTGATGCCAGTGCCTTCAAACAAATCATTCATTTCACTACTCCTTCGAATCGAATCACTGCCTCATCGGCAACAGGATTCCCATCCTGCCCGCTGCGTCCTTGAACATCAAGGGGTCGGTATCGCCGGGCTTCAGCGTAACCGCGACATCTTCCTTGCCGTAAGCACCCAGCATCTCAGCCAGCAGGACGCCGGCAAGCAATATCTTGCGTGGCGCTGACTTCATCGACACCATATCGAGTGGTTCAACCGCATCGGCGCACGAAAGCGTGACATCTTTGCCACAGTTTATATAGATAGGCCGCGTCTTGCCGTCGGTAAACGCCGACACTGCGGACACAGCGCGAGATAATTCATCGGCTGCGAACGACAGCGCCTCACCAGACCAATCTGACAACAAGCGCCTGTAGACCGCAGGGAATCCAACGGGCGCTAGGCCAGTGATCACGCTGCCAGAGGGCCACGACAGTTGGATACGCCGCTCGTCGGCCCGCACTGCTACCTCTCCGTCGGGGATGACGCGCGCAAGCAGAACCGCAGACGCAGACGGCAGCGTGACTGTCGGCAGGCTTTCGGCAATCTCGATCAACCGCATCGAGTGACCGTTGCTGGCGACCACATCTCGCCCGTTGATATGCACGCCCGCGATCATCGGCTTGTCAATGCCTGCGTATGCGGCACCACGAACGAACATGATTGCCTGCTTCAGGCCAGCGCCGTCAATGATAACGGCATCGCCCTTCACACCGGCAACCTTGGGAAAACTATCCCGCGAAGCGCACTGAACAGTTCTCTGACCCTTGGCCGTGACCGTCAGGCTCTCGCCAACGGCGAGTTTAACAACATCCCCGGTAAGTCCAATCAGAGCAGCCTTCAGCTTCTCTTGATTTGGGCAAATCGAAAACGGCTTGTCGTCATAAGTCGTTGAAAGGGAAACAGAAACGCTTTCATTCGATGAAGTGGCCGTTATGGTTTTGCCATTGGCCTCCAGCATGATGTGTCCACCAACAGATGGCGGAAGCGGCGAGATAATACTAAGTAGGTCTGTGCGTTTCATTCTTCCGGCTCCTTCATTTTTCGAAGCTCTCGCTCAAGCGTTTCGATTCGGTCAAGCAGTTTCGGCATCTCGTAAAGCACATCGGCTGCGTCCCTGAAGCCATAACCGTACAGGTTCATTCGCGTCTTCATGGCGCGGGCCATTTGATCTTTCATACTACTACTCCTTGATGGTCACTCACATGACCAGACTTCATCAGCCCTCTTCAAGTTTGGCCAACCCTGATCGACAGTGAATGACCGTTCCTCAAACAACAGGTGATTCGTCGGCACTATGGTCAGCCGGTCGCCCCCTGTGCGTATGAACATAAATTCTTTTGCTTGGCTGGGATCATGAGTGAAAGCATCGGCCTGCGGCACCGCCGTGAATAGATATTCGCCCCCCGTGCCGCCCTTTACCTTCACCCGCAGCCCGTCTAGATAATCGTAGATCAGCAGCGCAAAATCCCTGCCATAACAATCCCAGACCTGAGCCTGCGGCAGAGACCAATCAGTACAGTCAGGCTCGGCGCTGAACGCCAGCGCATGGGGCGGCAGGCCACGAAAAAATGCACCGCATTCCAGCAAGACATGACAGCCCCACGCACGGCCCGGATATGAATGCAGGCCAAACCAAACCGCCGGTTCCCAGCCGGTGCCGCCCTCGCGGATGAATGATTGGTCAACCCACACGTAATAATGCCGGGGCAGCGATGCGCTGGAACTGCTCATGGTTTCTTTCCATATACCGGCTCACCGGGGAATGTGTCGGGACAGGCTGCGATGGCTTCTCGGCCAGCATGTGTCACCTGCCACGCGCTGATTGGGCCACCCGTTTGAAACGGCATACCTTGTCCGGGCGATCCCCACGATGTGCGCTCGACCCATCCCGCCTGCTCCAAACCGGCTAACGTCGGCCCCGCTGCCGGCCTCAATGTGCCGTTGCGATATGGAATCTTTAATTCCTTTGCGAGAAATGGACGACGTAAAAGTAAAGGGTTTTGCTTGAACGATCGCAGGCACAGCCAGCGCGTAAATGTCAAGTATGGCTTGTCATTCATCAATCAAACCTTTCGCGGCGGCGCTGGCGGAACGGATTTCAACGCCGGGCTGGCATAAGGCTCGCTGGCCTTGATCAGTTCGCGCTGATGCAGATAGTCGCCCATCTCATCCGGGCCGACTGCCAGCCAGTGCCAGCCCCGCACGATGCTCGCTAATCGCTCGTTCTCTGCGGTCAGGGCTTCGATGCGGGCGGCGGCGGCGAGACGTTGGCGTTCCAATTCTTCAGCGTCGATGCACCAGTGCTTCTCTTGGAGGCGGTAATAGCTGTCCTCGTCACGCAGCTTGGCTACCAGATCGTCAGTCATTTCAAATGCTCCCCTGCTTCGATTTCTTCGCGGATCATTGCGGCGAACCCGCTATAATTGCCGGCTGGATAGTCCTCCTCCTCACGCGTCAACCACGCCACAATCTTTGCGCGTTCTGCCAGACGGTGACGGGCGAAGGCTTGCACCATGCTGTGGTCGTCCATCACCCCACTCGCAATTTTATTCGGAATAACAGGATTGCCACTGCACCATGCGTAGTATCCGCCTATTGCCGCAACACGGTCAGCCTGTGTGATCTCAATCATCACAATCCTCCTACAAACGCCCGCACATCAGCAGGCAGATCATTCATCACCGGCACGGCGGGCTTGCCCAGCGTGGCCCGCACCCGCGCGTCCCACATATCCAGATACCGCTGAGACGGACGCACTGGCGGAACATCGCCACGGCAGGCGGCGCACACGCACTGCATCATGGCTCACCTCCATCATCATAATCCCAAACCTGAACCACCAGCCACGCGAAAAACGCGACCACGATGACCCACGGAATCGCCAGCGCCAGCGCGATCACTGCTCCGTCTCCCAGTCGCACTCCTCGGCCATTGCCATCACCTCGTCCTGCAATTCCTTCGGAAGCGACTCGAACGGCAGGTCGATGCCAAGTACCTCGATGCTGATCACCTCAACGTCCTGCGGTTCATACCAGACAGGCGATCCAGAAACGCCGTAATCGTTCCGCTCCATGTTGGCTGCGTACCAGACGGACACGTCGCCACTGCTATACGATGCTACACCCCTCATCCTTCCAACTCCTTCTGTATCCGTTCAATCGCGGCCAGTGCGACCCGATTCGTTCGGTATCCAAACTTCCACCGGATTTCCTCCAGCGTCAACCCTTCTTTATAATCCCTCGCCGCCTCTCGCGCCGCGATCCGCGCATTCGCCCAACTGGCAGCCTTCAGCCCGTTCTTTCCAGACAGTGCGCGAGACAGGGAACTGGGCGACACGGATAACCGCTCCGCAATCTGACGCTGCGTCATCCCACCGTCGAGCATCACCCTCGCCTCCTGCACCGTGCCAGCGCCCAGTTCGTCGGTCGGCACCTCGCCCTTCAGTTCCAAGATCAGGTGCCACAGGTCAGCGTTGCCGCCCAGTATGCCCTTGATCTGCTGGAACGTACGCCCGTTGCGATAATATCTCACCGCCCGGTCGAGGCTTTTCCGGTAATCAATCCCGCGCATCTGCACTGAACGGCCTCCGCACTGCCCAGCGATGGGCCACTGCCATCAGGGTTCGTTCGGAACGATATCCAAACTCGGCCATGATTTTTTTCAAAGGAACGCCAGCGGCATACATCTCCAGCGCCTGCTTGCGCCGCTGCTGCTGCTCGGTCATTCCCCGTTCAGCGTTGGCGCAAATCTGGAACACGCGCTGCCGTGAGATGCCATGTCGCGCTGCGATAGTGGCGTATGATTCGCCCGCCATCCGCTGCGCCACAATCTGCCGGGTTCGCTGCGGCTTGTGTCGCTTCACGTCCACACCGGCCAATCGCAGGCGACGGCTCCATGTGCTGTGGCTGCCGCCAAACGCTGCGACAATAGCCGAAACAGAACCCTTCTGTTCATACATTGCCACCGCCTCGGCGACATCGTGTGCTGTGTATTTGATTGCTTCAGGCATTGAAATCATCCCAATAAATAAACGTGGCCATCATCAGTGATGCCATCAGATTCGCGGCGGTGAAGGCGGGCATATCCATCTGATATGTCGCCCACGCCATCGCTAGGTTAGCCCCCAACAGGGCGTAGCAAACCCTCACGTAAACAACCACCCAATGAACGCGCCACCTCCACAGAAGGTAACCAAATCGGTCAATCCGATTTCCGATTGAGCGCCGTCATATATCCAGATGGCGATCAACACGGCCAAGCCGATCATAAACCCTGTCGTCATTTGCACACCTCCACTGTTTTACATTGGCCCCGGCTATCGCACACCCACATATAACTACAGCGCGAGGGCGGCGACGGCAGCGGGCAGACGGTCACGGGCTTGCCGCCCACGATCAGCACCTCACACGCCGCGACGATCAATGCGGTCATCATTTTCCTTCTCCTTTCATTGCCCGCCGCACATCATCGCGGCGGTTCCATAGATCACGATATGCTGGCCATGCGGCAGCGGCGAGAAACGCAATGCAAACGGCGGCGACGATCATGCCTCCCCCTTCAGCATCTCGATGGCATCCCAGCCCGCCGCCACCATCCGTTCTTCAACCCGCTCAGGGTCAACGCCCTCCAGTTCTTCCGGGTCAAACGCGCACACCGCGAACCCGGCATTTCGCAACAGGTCGAGGGCGTCCAGTATTTCGTTCGTATACATCATTATTTCCCAGCCTCCGCATCATCAATCGCCCGCTGCACGTCATACAGCAACCGCGCCGCATCATTCGGCTCAGGACGCCCGTATTCGTCTGTCGTGTAATCCGCATACCGATCCAGAAAATCCGCGCACTCGGCCAGCAAATCTAACAGTGTGTCAATCATTTCCTGCGCTCCTGCTCCAGTTTCGTCCACCGCGCCAGCGCATCACGCGCCACCTGCGCCGCCTCATCGCGCACCCGGCAAGCCATCGCCCACCGCGCTCGCTCCTGCTCCACAATCGCCGCATCCAGCGCGGCCAGCGTTTCGTGTCCCGTCATCAGATTACTTCCTTCGCTTTCGCAATTATCGCGCGGGCTTGCGCCTGCTCCGCCTCGTCCTGCTCATCCCAAGATGGGGAGTCGCACAGTGCGCGGTGGCTAATAACCAAAGCCTCCAGCGCGGCCAGCAAATCAGGCGCGGCGGCAATCAGCGCGGCGTCCGCATCCAAACGGTCGCTCGACACATCTTCCCATTCCGGCTGAAACTCCAGCACATCACGAATAACGCCGTAATCCCACGGCCCCGGCGTATGCCCCGCGCTCATACTTCGACTCCTTCCATCAGTTTCGCCAGCGTGGCCCGCGCCTCGGCGATGGCGTCATCCGCCAAGTCGTCGAAACTATGCTCGATAAACTGGTCGGCGTTGTCATAGCAGCACCTGCCCAGATAGGACGTGCCAAGCTCCACGCCTGCCCTGCTGGCGGTCACCCGCGCCACAAACCACAGCAGATCACCGCAGCGGATTCTTTCGTACATCGCATCATTATCAATGCCAAAGTGATCTTCGGGGTCGTCATCCTCCGGCGTGAAATGCAGGGCCAGCGTGAACCCGTCACGCTCCTGCGTGTGAATCAATTCCCAGTGTGTCATCTTACTTACCTCCCTCAATCGCATAGACCAGCCCACCCGGCAGAAACGCATCCGCGCAACCGGGGTGATCTTCGTCCACTTCAAAGCAAATCGGACGCAACGCCTGCACGTAATCGCAAGCAGCCTCGAACGTCTCGAACGCACCGCGAACGCTGCGGTGGAAAACGCCGGACGTTTCATAAACCATATACATATCTCTCTCCCTCTCAGCCGTGCGTGTCGGCCATCTTCGTGGCGTAATGAACCGGACGTTCATATCGGCCCTCATTGTCGCGATACACGGTAATCCACCGCCCGCCACTGGCCAGCGATACGGTCTGCCCATAGTTCACGTTCACACCCAGCGGCCAGAGATCAACCAGCCCCTCGCTTTCCAGCGCATCGTTCAGTGTGAGAAACCAAGCCTGCTTCATCGTTCCTGCTCCTACTCTCGCCCCCCCGAATCACCGGGTGGGCCTGCATATACTGCCTGATTCGTTTCCGGTGTCAACCCATGTCGTGGCCCCTATCGTGGCCCCATTACGCAACACTCACTACCACAGTCGTGAACCCCCTTCATAGTTCTGGGGCAAAAAACAGTGGTGACCCACGGGTGTAATACAGCAATACACTTTTATTACTAATTTGTGACAAAACGCTGTTTTAGCCCTATTTTGAGTGTCAAGGAAATGATCATCCATTCAGTTATGTGCCACAAAAAGGGGTTATAAGCGTTCGTAACTTTTTCAATTTTACCCCGAAAAGGCCTTTTTCATGCCTCGTAAGTGATTACAATCTAACAAAAAAAGTTATCCACAGGGTGCGAAAAGACATCCTTTTTCGTTTGATTTCAAAAGGATAGGTATGTTTGGGGTGATTTTTTGTAAAAACATATACCCTTATATATATACACTCTAATATATAAATACTTGAAATATAGATATATATTATATAGAGGGCTGAAAAACGCTAAGTGATTGATTTAATTGGGAAATAGTTGTCGATATGAAAATCTCACCCAGCGTAACCCGTTGATATTGCAGGGCTTGCAGGGTGTGCTGCGTGGTGAAAGCGGAAAAAGTCTGCATCAGTTAATACCCCTTTTCGTGGTGGCAATCTGAAC
>SXGQ01271049.1_pt1 | contig 16123 bp, 18 predicted proteins | sample 3178371 | NCBI WGS metagenome assembly SXGQ01 (sample SAMN11356859, study PRJNA531348) | freshwater metagenome | isolation source: freshwater sample F1-20 | place: China: Fuxian Lake, Yuxi | collected 2017-12-25
ACACATGACTGAATACTTTCACCCAGACTACCCAAAGCTGTACCGGATTGGGGGCGAGTACGCGCCGGGGCTGGCTAGGCTGTTCGGGGCACATGAGTGCCATGAGGGTAAGGCGCATGACATCGTTGATAGCAAATGCACCAAGTGCGGTGTGAATTTAAAGGAGAAGAGCAATGGATGAGAACACATACGAAATCTACGGCACGGCACAATTTCATATTCCTGAAGGGGCGTACTCGATTGAAGAAATCGAAAAGCTGCTTGTTTACATGAAGGCTGCCAAGAAACAAACAGAGCAATCTTTAAAAAGGACATTGAAGCCAATCAAGGAGCAGAACACATGAACCCAACAAAGACAGGACTCTACTCAACCAACGTAGGCGATAGGTTTATTTTGTTGTACTGGGATGGTGAAGATTGGGTAGACCAAGACGGCATCCGACCTCGCTATAAAGAAGTGCATTGGAAAGGCAAGCCACTGTTTGTACCCGCGCTTAGAACGTGGGTAGGGCTGACAGTAACCACAATCTTGAACATGATGCCAAGCACTATCCCTTCAGAGTACGATGGCGAATTGATGAAATTTGCCCGTGCAGTGGAAGACAAACTGAAGGGGGAAAATTATGACTGAAGAAGCAAAAAATGTGGTGTTTGCAGCGAGGACAATAAAAGCACTACCTGAAAAGGAGCAAGCAGCATTCTGGCGCGGGATCATGGCAATCGTTGATGCGGGGTACAAGACAGGTTCAGACCCCAAAGATGTGGCGAAATATTTTGTAAATTTCTACACCGAACTAAAGAAACACAACACGGAGGAGAACACATGAACTTGACTCGGCCCATTGACTACTTAGAGTTCTACAAGACCTACGTTCCACCACCGCCGATGAGTTCACTGCAAGAACCCTATGAAAAACACCACCGCAAGTACGGCGACAGGTTCAATGAAACTTACGCGCAGATTCCCTTGTGGATGAAAGAATTCTTTTGGTACGATTTTTGGAAAAAGAAGAACACATGAGATGCCCCATATGCAACGCACAGACTGATGTAAAAGACTCACGACTACGAAAGGAAACCAACAGTGTCATCAGAAAACGCAAATGCTTCAACAACCACATCTTCCAAACGGAAGAAAAAGTCCAAGGAGATAAACTTTTACGACCCGTTCAAGCGGGTAGACCCCAAGCTGCTGGAGCAGATGTACAGAGCAGCACAGAAAGAAAAACGTAAAGAATTACCGGAGGCACTACTATGACAACCGGAATTGAGTTTTTAAAGCTACCTAAAAAGCGCACGGGGCGTGGCCCTAACAAGAAGCCTACATTGGTCGGTATCAGCTTGCGTATTCCTTATGAGGTGCTAAACTATTTCACAACGCAGTACCCGTACACTAAACAGGCCAAGATGCGGGAAGCCCTTGTTGCGTTCGTCAAAAAAGAGAAAGGCGAAGACAAATGAGCGATCCAGTAAATCACCCCGACCATTACAAGGTGGGGGGCATCGAGACCATTGACTTCATTGAGGCTAAGCAACTGACCTACAACATAGGCAACGTGGTTAAGTACATCACCCGTGCCGACCACAAAGGCAATCAGTTGCAGGACTTAGAGAAGGCGCAGTGGTATCTGGCCCGAGAGATACAGCGCATCAAAAAGAACACAGCAGCCTAACATTGTTAGGGTAAACACCAACCCGTTTCGGCGGGTTTTTTACGTCTGTGCTTGTACAAAGTCAAATGCTGTGGTACATTAGGCTCCATAAACAACTGGAGTGTTAGATGGCAACCACCCCCGAAGCCAAGGTCAAGGCAAAGATCAAGGGCATTCTCAAGGCCCACAATGTTTACTACGCTATGCCAATAGGCACCGGCTACGGTAACTCAGGCGTCCCCGATTTTCTCTGCTGCGTCAACGGTCACTTCCTCGGCATAGAAGCTAAGGCTGGCAAGGGCACGACTACCGCGCTGCAGGAAAAAAACATTCGGCAAATCAAGGACGCCGGGGGCACAGCAACGGTAGTCAACGAAGACACGCTTGGCTACTTAGAACAACTAATCCAAATGATGAAATTATGAAAATTCTTACCCTAGACTTTGAAACCTATTATTCGCAGGAGTTCAGTCTCACCAAGATGACCAACGAAGAGTACGTGCGCTCCTTTGAGTTTGAGGTTATTGGTGTGTCGGTGCAGATAAATGACGGCAAGCCCAAGTGGTTTACCGGAGACATGATACAGACCGCTGTATTTCTGAGGCAGTTCGATTGGGAGAATAGTCTAGCCCTAGCTCACAACGCTGCATTCGATGCGTCTATCCTTACGTGGATATTCGGCATCAAACCAAAGGGCTGGTTGGACACGTTGTCGATGGGGCGTGCGCTGCATGGCACTGAGGTCGGTGGTAGCTTGGCTGTACTTGCAAAGCATTATGAGGTGGGCACTAAAAGCACTGAGGTAGTCATGGCAGAGGGGCTGCGCCGTAAGGACTTCCCTGAGGAACAGCTAGCAGAGTACGGCAAGTATTGCTGCAATGATACGGCCATAGCCTACGCGTTGTTTCAAAAGATGGCCGAGGGTTTCCCGCCGAGTGAGTTGCGATTGATTGACCTGACCATACGCATGTTCTCTGAGCCCGTGCTGCAGTTGGACGAAGGCATTCTGACCGTGCACTTGGGTGAGGTTAAGCGCAAGAAACAGGAGTTGCTTAGCAAGATGCTGATCGACAAGGATCAGTTGATGAGCAGCAAACAGCTTGCAAAGGCGCTTGAGGGCTTTGGTGTGGTCGCGCCCATGAAGATTAGCCCCACCACGGGCAAAACGACCTACGCATTTTCTAAAACCGACGAGGAGTTCAAGGCGTTACTTGAGCATGACAATGTGACTGTGCAGGCCATCGTCGCTGCGCGGCTTGGGGTCAAGTCAACCATCGAGGAGACGCGGACTGAGAGGTTTATTGGAATTGCCCGTCGCGGTTCTTTGCCAGTTCCTCTCCGCTACTACGCTGCACACACAGGCCGATGGGGCGGTGACGACAAGCTCAACCTGCAGAACCTGCCACGCAAATCCCCGTTGAAGTACTCTATCATTGCCCCCGATGGGTATATTGTGTTGGACTCAGACTCATCCCAAATCGAAGCCCGTACGTTAGCGTGGCTAGCTGGGCAGAATGACTTGGTTGAGGCATTTGATAAGGGTCAGGATGTGTACTGCATCATGGCGTCAGCCATCTACGGACGCCAGATTACCAAGGCTGATGAGCGTGAACGCTTTGTGGGCAAGACCGCAATTCTCGGTGCAGGCTACGGCATGGGTGCAGCAAAGTTTCAGTTGCAGTTAAAGAACTTTGGGGTTGACGTTGAGCTAGACGAGGCCAAGCGAATCATTGACACCTACCGGGCTACCTACCCTAACATTGTTAGGCTGTGGGCAGAAGCTGGTGACATGCTCAAGGCCATGCTACGGAACGCACAAACAACACTGGGGCGTAACGGGCTGCTAGAAGTAGACGGGGTCAAAGGCGTCAAGCTACCCAACGGCCTGTACCTCAAGTACCCAAACCTGCGCGTACGGGAAGACAAAAAGACAGGCAAGGTCGAGGTTGTGTACGACTCCAAGAGGGGCAAAACAGTTATCCCTAACCGCATATACGGCGGTAAGGTTATCGAGAACGTGTGCCAAGCACTTGCCCGCATCGTCATAGGTGAGCAGATGCTCATGGTGGCGAAGAAGTACCGGGTGGTCATGACCGTGCACGATGCGATTGCTGTCGTAGCCCCTAAAGCCGAGGCTGAAACAGCCAAGGAGTACGTCGAGTTGTGTATGCGACTCAGACCCAAATGGGCGCTGGAACTACCCCTTAACTGTGAATCTGGATACGGAGATAGCTATGGCGACTGCTAACAAACCATTTCATGTACGGCAAACTGAATTTGACAGATGGAATGCAGAAAATCCAATGGTGTGGAAATACTTTGAGAAGTATTCATTTGAAGCCGTACATCACGGAAAGAAAAAAATCAGCCATTGGCTAATCATTAACCGTATACGTTGGGAAGTCTATATAGTTACCACTGGCAAAGACTTTAAGATCAGCAACGACCTCATTGCTTTCTACGCTCGATTTTGGCGTAGAACATATCCACAGCACAAACACCTATTCAACATCAAGCGCATGGCTGGTGAAATTTGGGAGCAAGAATTCGATGAACCCTAAACCCATCGTTTGGTCATTCAGTTCGCTGAAGACCTTTCAGCAGTGCCCACGCAAGTACTACCACGCTAAGGTTGCCCCGGACGCCGTACGCGACCCGGATACAACGGCTACGCTGTACGGTAAGGCTGCACACACTGTGGCCGAGGACTACATCAGCAAGGGCACACCGGTACCGCCGCAGTTTGAGTACATGCAAGGGGTGCTGGACATCCTTAAAGCAATCCCCGGCGAGAAGCTAGTCGAGGTGAAGCTGGGCCTGACCAAAGACCTGAAGGCTTGCGACTTCGATGCGTCTGATGTGTGGTGGCATGGGATAGCTGATCTGGTGGTCATCAATCGGGCGATAGGGGTAGCTCACTCAGTGGACTACAAGACAAGCAAGAACGCAAGATACGCAGACAAAAAACAACTAGACCTTGTAGCCTGTGGCCTGTTTGCCAAGTTCCCAGAGATCAAGAAGGTCAAGTCCGCTTTGATTTTTGTAGTGTCCAAAGAGTTCGTCAAGGCTGAGCAGATAGTTGAGTTAAAGGACACCTACATGGACAAGTCCGCAGTTGATGTTGCGCGTATCGAAGCAGCAATAAAAAGCGGGGTGTGGAACCCCGTCAGTGGCCCCCTGTGCAAATTCTGCGCGGTAAAAGACTGCGAATACAACAGGAGCTAGTAATGACCAACGAAGAAACTGATACTGCCCTCATTCTTGAGGGTGAACTAAAGCGCCGAGTGAAAGAAGTTGTCGAACGTGTAGTTGTAAACATGGTAGGTAAGATCATTCACGATGAACTGAACAAATACAAAGCTGAAATGATGCTGGAGGTTGCTGTCTCAGTTGGTAAGATGTTGCGGGTGGTTGAGCAGGAGGGCCGCAAACCGCTATGGGAAAATGATGAATTATTAGCAATTACAAAGGACTAATCATGCCGTACGTTAATAAACCCCGCCCGTACAAAAAAGAGTACGCCCAGCAAGTTAAGCGAGGCGAACTGCCCGCACGGGTGGAGCGACAGCGTGCACGGGACGAAATGGACGCTAAGGGCATTGACCGTACTGGCAAGGACATCGACCACACAACCCCCCTGAGCAAAGGTGGCACCAACGCGCCAAGCAACTTAAAACTGAAATCGCCGAGTGCTAACCGCTCCTTTACGCGTAACTCAGACCACACCGTCAAGGTCAACAAACCAAAGAAAAAATGAATCTATCAGAATATGAGTGGCCCCGACCACATGGGTTTGAGCCGTTCGACCATCAAAAGGTCACATCAGAGTTTTTGATTTCCAACTGCAAGGCGTTTTGCTTTAACGAGCAGGGCACCGGCAAAACTGCATCAGTGATCTGGGCGGTTGACTATTTGATGAGCATTAGAGCGGTGAAGCGTGTGTTAGTGGTATGCCCCCTATCCATCATGAAGGCCGCTTGGCAGGCCGACCTGTTTAGGTTCGCCATTCACCGAACTGTTGCTATTGCCTACGGCAGTGCAGTCAAGCGAAAAGAGATCGTTAACAGCGGTGCTGAGTTCGTCGTAATCAACTACGATGGAGTTGCGATTGTCAAGAAGGAACTACTGGCTGGTGGGTTCGACCTGATCGTAGTCGATGAGGCATCGGCTTACAAAAATGCCCAGACGGACAGATGGAAAGCACTGCGAGACCTTAACAAGGTCATCAAGGGTCTGTGGATGCTTACTGGTACGCCAGCAGCACAATCTCCCGCCGACGCCTACGGACTAGCCAAGCTGGTTAACCCCACAGCAGTGTCGCCGTTCTTCGGGCAGTTTAAAGATACGGTGATGAACAAGGTGAGCCTGTACCGGTGGGTACCTAAACCTAGCGCACAAGCTACTGTGCACAAGATACTGCAGCCAGCGATACGGTTTGAGAAAGCCCAGTGCCTCGATTTACCTCCGGTTACCTTTGTAGACAGAGACGCACCACTCAGCGCACAGCAACAAAAGTTTTACAACATTCTAAGAAAACAGATGCTCATCGAGGCTGCTGGGGAAGAGATTACCGCAGTCAACGCCGCCGTGCAAGTGAGCAAGCTGCTGCAGATTGCATGTGGGTCGGTGTACACAGACACCCATGAGGTAATTGAGTTTGATGTCAGCAACCGGCTAAACGTGGTGCAGGAGATCGTCGAGGAGACAAGTAACAAAGTCCTTGTGTTCGTTCCGTTCACACACACCATTGACCTGTTAAAAAAGCATCTTGAAAAGCAACACATCGCGTGCGCGGTCATCAATGGTGCCGTTAGCCTAAACCAACGTAGTGATATCGTTAGGAGCTTTCAAGAACTGCCGACCATCAAGGTGCTCATCATCCAGCCGCAAACTGCATCCCACGGGTTAACCCTAACCGCCGCCGACACCATCATCTGGTACGCTCCCTGCACCAGCGTAGAGACATACCTGCAAGCCAACGCACGCATTGACCGCCCCGGCCAGAAGAACAACATGACCATCGTGCACATCTCAGGAAGTCCAGTGGAAGCCAAGGTCTACTCTTTGCTGCGTAACAACATCGGCAACCACCAAAAAATAATTGACCTGTACCGCCAAGAAATTTCTTCAGAAATTATTTGACAATGTACAATCTTGTGATATAGTCAGTTCCGTAGGCAGGTAGCCTACATCCCCACCAACCATTAGGAGTGTTAGATGACTGAAAAAAATTCAGAAGATAAGAGTTCCCCAAATTTAGACTTGTTGGCTGGCGTCTACATAAAAATTCGTGACGCCCGAACTACGCTTAAAGCAGAGTTCACTATGCAGGACTCAGTTCTACAAGAGCAGATGGACCTGTTAGAAACCAACATGCTTGATGCGTGCAAAGACCTGAACGCAAGCAGCATCAAAACCCCACACGGCACAATCATTCGCTCGGTCAAGTCACGGTACTGGACGAACGATTGGGATTCGATGTACACCTTTATCAAAGAGCAAGGTGCATTTGGCCTGTTAGAGAAACGACTTCATCAGACAAACATGAAGGAGTTTCTTGTTGAGAATCCTGACCTTCTGCCTATGGGCCTGAATGTCGAGAGTGAGTACACCGTGGTAGTCCGAAGAAACAAAACCTGAAAGAATCAAATGAGCAATATTACAGTTATCGACCAAGACCTTCCCGACTTCCTGCAAGCTAGCGGGGTCAGCGAACTCACCAAGTCCCTGATGGGCAACGCAAGCATGAAACGCATCGTGCCCAAGAACGGTATCTTCCGCAAGGAGGTTGGCGGCAAGGAGATGGGCAAGGTTAAGGGCGACTTAAATGTCGTGATTGTCAACTCATCCCCTAAGGTCGGGCGCATCTTCTATGCAGCACAGTGGACTCCCGATGCCAAGCCAACACCCCCCGATTGCTTCTCCAACGATGGCAACGTCCCCGACGCTGGGTCTGAGAACAAACAAGCTGAACGTTGCGACTCATGCCCCCAGAACATCAAGGGCTCAGGTATGGGCAACTCAAAATCTTGCCGCTACTCTCGCCGTATCGCCGTGCTGCTGGAAGATGACTTTGGCACTGCGCTTGAAGGTGAGGTTTATCAGATGAACTTGGCATCCAAGTCTCTATTTGGTAACAGCCCAACTCCCACTGCCCATACGTTTGAGGGCTACGTTAAGTATCTGGGCAACAACGGCAAGAGCCTTGATTGGTACATCACCAAGCTAAGTTTCAACGAAGACAACGACAACCAGTCGATCCTGTTTTCTGCTGTGGAGCATATCAAACGCAGCCAATACGATGTGATCACCAAGGTGGGCAATACCCCCGAGGTGCAGAAGATGGTGACCATGACTCCGCTTCAAGCGCGGGCAGAGGGGGCTGTTAAATTGGGAGCACCTAAGCCGATAGCGCCAGCCCCTGTAAATGTAAAAACAGAAGCCGAAAAAGTTGCGGAGCCCACCAAGCGAGAAAGCAAAAAGGTTGAGCCCCCCGCGCCTACGGTCAAGCGTGACTTAGGTTCTGTGCTTGCCGCATGGAGCGACGAGGAGTAATCTATGAGCTACGGATACAGCCAGCGGCTAGTTGATGCAAACACCAATGCAGACGATAGCTTGCTCGGCGTGTATCTGGGTAGCCGTTGCATTGCACTTGGGATATCTGTCAAAGACGTAGCGGATAGGCTTGGTGTAAGTCGGGCCACCGTCTACAACTGGTTCTGGGGGTCAGTGACTCCTAGTGCTGGTCACACCGACAAGATCAACAAGTACCTGCACGCACTCAGAAACCGCAAGTAGCACAACAACCATGTCCGACTTTGACCTACTTAAGGCAGTACTGCCCACGGAAGGGCGTTATTGTGTAATGGGGATTGGGCGGTATCCAGACCAAAAGTTTGTAGATACTAGAGAAGAACTTGATACCATAGCCAAGCAGTTTGTAGCTAAGGGCACAGATGCGTATTTTGGTTGCGCTAAATACGGCCCCCTAAACAACCGCACGCACGCCAATGCTACGTACTTCCGCGCACTATGGATGGATATCGACTGCGGCCCCGCAAAGGCAGTACCAGATGAAAAGGGCGTTATCAAGGGCTACATCGACCAAGCAACAGGGCTTAGCGAGTTTCAAAAGTTCTGCGTAATCGTTGGGCTACCTCGACCTATCCTAGTGAGTTCCGGTTATGGAATTCACGCCTATTGGCTACTTAAAGAGACGGTCTCCCGTGCAGAATGGGAACCACTCGCCGAGCGACTCCAAGAGCTTTGCGTAGAGCAAAGTTTCATCGTGGACTCATCGGTGTTTGAAGCATCGCGCATATTGCGCATACCCGGCACGTTCAACTTTAAGCAGACCGAGCCAAAACTTGTAGAGGTGATCAACGAACACAGTGCGCGTATAGAGTACGCACAACTGAAAAAAATACTAGGGGCAGCAGAACCCAAAGAAGAGCGGCCTGACTTTATCCCCCGTGCTATGAGCCCCATGATGGAAGCCTTAATAGGCAACAAGATCAAGCGGTTCAAGACCATCATGATGAAGTCGGCAAACGGCACGGGCTGTAACCAGCTTCTGCACTGCTTTGAGAACCAAGCAGATATAGACGAGCCGTTGTGGAGGTCGGCACTATCTATAGCTGCGTTTTGTATCGACAAGGACAAAGCAGCACACAAGCTATCGAACAACCATCCGGGCTACGACCCTGACGAGGTAGAGCGCAAGGTAGATCAGATCGTAAAGCGCGGAGGTCCACACCGCTGTGCTACGTTTGAAAAGCTAAACCCAGCAGGGTGCACCGACTGTCAGCACAAGGGGAAGATCAAGTCTCCTATCGTGCTTGGTGTTGAGATAGACGAGGCTAGTAACGCTGACAACGAAGTGACCGTAGAGACCGAGGAGGGGGCGAAGACTATAACCGTACCTGAGTACCCGTTCCCATTTTTCCGAGGCAAGAACGGCGGTGTCTACAGAAAGTCAACAGATGATGAGGAAGAGCCGACCCTAGTATATGAGCACGATTTGTACGTAGTAAAGCGCATGAGAGACCCCGGGGTAGGAGAAGTCATTTTGTTTCACCTGCACCTACCGCATGACGGCGTTAGAGAGTTTGCAATATCAACAGCAGCTATATCGTCCAAGGATGAGTTGCGTAAAGCGCTAGCCCAACAAGGTGTAGTGGCACATCACAAGCAGTATGAACACTTGGCCGTATACGTGGTCACGTTTATCAAAAACCTACAATATTCAAAGAAAGCAGACATTATGAGAACACAATTTGGATGGGTAGAGAACGACAGCAAATTTATCATGGGTGACCGAGAGATCACTAAGGACGGGGTGTTTTACAGCCCGCCGACAACAGCCACAGAATTCTTTGCAGAAAAAATTCATCCTAAGGGCACCTTTGACAAGTGGAAAGAAGTGTTTAATCTGTACGCCCGGCCCGGTATGGAGCCCCATGCGTTTGCAGCACTTACAGCATTTGGCTCACCACTTATGCCGTTCACCGGTTTGGACGGGGCAATCATCAACGTAATCTACGAAGAAGCTGGCTCTGGTAAGTCCACCATCTTGCGTATGTGCAATAGCGTCTACGGCCAACCCAAAGAGTTGATGGCGATTGAGACGGACACATTTAACGCAAAGATGCAGCAGCTAGGGGTGATGAACAACCTACCCAACACCATAGACGAGATTACCAACATGCGCCCCCTAGACTTTTCGGGCTTGGCGTACGGCATCAGTCATGGTCGAGGTAAGAACCGTATGACGGGCTCAACCAACGCACTGCGCCTCAACAACACCTCATGGAAAAACATGACACTAGCGTCGGCCAACGCCAGCTTTCACGAGAAGCTGTCGATGCTCAAGAACACGCCAGATGGTGAGTCCGTGCGCTTGATGGAGTACAAGATTGAGCCCAACAACGTCATTGGTGTGGCTGTGGGTAAGGAGATGTTTGATCACCAACTCAATGAGAACTACGGCCATGCAGGTGAGATATACATAAGCTGGCTGGTCAACAACTTGGAGGAGGCTAAGGAGCTAGTCAAGAAGGTTCAGGCCCGCATTGACAAGGAGGTGCAGTTCACTAGCCGAGAGCGTTTCTGGTCGGCACAGGCAGCGTGCAACATTGCTGGTGGTTTGGTCGCAAAAAACCTTGGCCTACACGACTACAATATGGCCGCTGTGTACGCATGGCTCAAGGGCATGTTGTCTGAGATGCGCCACGATGTTAAGCCCCCAATATCCAACCCAGCATCTGCACTCGGCGAGTTTATCAACGCGCACATCCTCAATACGCTGGTGGTTAACGGAGAAGTAGACGCTCGAAGCAACTTAGTCTCTATGCCGTCTTTAGAGCCACGGGGGGAGTTGCTAGTACGCTTTGAGCCAGATACCAAACACCTGTACATTTCTGCCAAAAAGTTCAAGGACTTCTGCGTAGAGCAGCAGGTGAACTACAAGAGCCTGCTAGCTAAGCTGGCTGAGAGCAAGGTGTTCATGGAAGCCACAAACAAGCGTATGGCTAAAGGCATGAAGGTCGATTCTCCCGCAGTGCGCGTGCTCAAATTTAATACATCTAAATCTGAGTTTCTTCAAGTAGACGTATTGCTGGCAAATGAAGATCGAGACAGTCTCGTATCAAATTAAGTGGTCAAAGTTTCACAAAGGGTACTCGTTCTTTGTGCCCTGCATAGACCACCGCGCAGCTAAGAAATCTGTACTGACTGTAGCTGAACGACTGAAAATGGATGTCGCCATCAAAGTAGTGATCGAAGACGGCATAAAAGGGTTGCGCATCTGGAGAGTTTGATGTACACTACCTTCTTTGTTAGTGCCTCTCCTTGACGGCAATCCCGTCTTACCCCCGGTCTTTACCGGGGGTTTTTTATGGCTGTGTGTTTTTGCTCGGAGCGTCTGACACCCTCTGGCTGATGTGCCTAAGGGAATCCAGCAGCATAAAGTTCTTCTCGGTTGGTACAACACCCATATACGCAGTACCCCGGCGCTCCATACGTGCCTCAAGCGAGTTAATTATTTGATCCGTGCTGATTGCGAAGCTGGGGTAACGCACGTTGAAGTCAGCTATTTTGTCTAGCTGCTTGCTGTACCTAACATCATTTTCGTTTCGGAACTCCCGGTCTAAGTTGTCAAGAAGTCTGGTCTGCTCATTAAATATCTTCTGTTGAGCCCCAATTACTCTGAATGCTGTAGATTGCGTATCCGCAAGAAGGTCAGATCGAAAGCCTATTGTCTGCGCTATTAAAACACCCGTAGTGAACTTGTCCTCAGACATCAGTTGTGCACCCTTGTTGTCTTTTGCGCCTTCTGTGGCAAGCTCATGTGCATTGACGAAGTTGCGGAACCCAGCAGGTGCCCATTTCTTGACCGCCTTAGCGTAGTCCCCTTGCGTAGCAGCGTCAATACCGTCCGCCATAGACAAGATCATGTTGGCTGCGGGACCAGCTTTCTCTAGCGCCATAGCTGTAGCACTCTCGCGTATGGTTTTTTGCTCTTTGCTCTCGCGGGTCCAGAGGTTGTTCATGCTGGTGCGACTAGCAATGTCTATCCCAGTGAACGCATTGGCGGGGCCGCGCAGCAGCAAGTCTGATAGAAAAACACCGCCAATCTTAGTAGCGCCTAGCTGGTCATGTAGCCAAACAGTAGTAAACCATGCCTCAAACCCCATCGACCGCATAGACTCGTCCCAGTCGTCATCCTTTAACTCTTCCCACGCTGCACCCAGTATGCCCATAGCGGCACTGAACATAGGCAAGCCAGTAGCCCCTGCCAAAATATACGTAGAGCCTAGGGTACCAAAGAACTTGTAGCTAGCCTCCGCACGAGACCGACCATTCATAGGCTTGATCATTTCCTTAAAGTTCTTAGCCAAAAACATTGTTACGTGCAAAGGGTACATCATGAACTGAGTCAGCACCTTGCCCACCGGGGCTTTCATAAACGCAGGGCGACTGGTTTCGCCGTAGTTGCCCAATGCTTCGTTGGTATCGTACGTTGCTTGGCTAACTGCACGAGTAAAGTTTTTATCCTGCTCCATGTTGAGCCTAAACGAGGTCATAAACATAGCCTCGCGGGACATACGCTCTGATGAGTTCATCAGGCCCCCAAGCACTAAGGCATCCACAGTACCCCTAGCAAACTTCTCTTTGGAGCCTTTAAGTTCCTCAGTCGGCGTAGTTTTGTACTCAAACACAGAAGAAGCCTGTGTGGAAGAGAATAGACCTAGCTCTGCTGCTGCCCGGTACGCCTTGCGCTCTAGCGGGGTTGTATCTTTAGCGTTCAGTATCGACGGGGCAACCCAAGACTTAGACCCGTCGGCATTGGTTTTGTACACACCAAACTGCGACCACACCTTGAGCATACGGGACATCTCACGACCGGCTTTGAAAACACCATAACGAGCCAACACCGGCATACCAGTTTGAAATAGGCTCAGTGGCTGCAGAAGAGCGGAGGATGCACCGCTAAGGTAGTAGATGAACGCCGCCTTATTGAGCCCATCAGCCACACTTACAGCTACCGATTTTTCCCTAGGCGTAAGAGAAGAGTCTACCCGTGCTGCCATTTCGGCTACAAATGGGTCAAATGCTGGGCGACCCTTAATAGAGTCTTTTGCCGCCGACAACGAATTGCGGAGCAGCGGAGAGTATTTAATCCGGGCAAGTTGCGTAGCCATACGCGCAGATATATGCGCCGTGTTTTGCAACACATCAACACGGAAACCAGCAACACCCTCACGGTGGATAAACTGTTGACGGAAACTCTGGTCGGGCATGGTCTCTAAAAACGTTTGGTAAACAGCGTCTTTTAGAATACCAGCAGCTTCCGGGTCGGTGAAGTTTGTGCTGTCAATAGCGTCAAACACATCGGTGAGCATTTTGCTCTGGCCTTGGGAATACGGTTTCTTACGTAGAGACGAAATGTCATCCCCTTTATCAAACCCGTTCTTTCCACCATTGGCACCATCGTCGTACAACTCATCCAACGTCTTATCAATGCGATTTTTAAACGCTGCTTCTGACTCCCCGTCTTTGCGTTTGATTCGTTCCGCAGCAAACTCTCGGGCCACCCTGTCTCGCTCCGCTGCCGTCTCAGCCATAAAGAACGTGCGCGTATCTCCAGAGCCCATAGACAACCAAAAATCACCTTCTCGCACCAACGCAAAGTACGGGCTAATCCGACTGCCCTTTTCAAAGGTAGCTCTAATTTTCTTCATCAAGTTGGTTTTGGCTTCCGCGCCAATGCTCAGCGAGTTAACTTGATCGTCTAGCAGTTTAGACAGGTACTTGGATAGCGAGTCAAAATGGTTGCGGATGCGCGTGTATACGCGCTGACCTTCTGGCCCCAAGTCTTTCCACGCCTTGTCCAGCACATCGCTGCGCTCGGCGGTATCAATTTTCCCGGGGTCTACTTTTGCTAACGTAGCTACAGACGTTAGTTTGTCCAACTTGCCACGTAGGGTTGGGTCTGCTTGGAATGCTCGTTGTACTTCGTTAGTCAGTTCACCCGCAGCGTTCAGCAGCTGCTCAGTCATACCTCCCATCTGTTGCAGCAGCTTGTACGTATTCTGAAGCTCCGGTATGGCATTGCCAGCAAAGTCAACTAAGAAGCTAGTTGGTGGAGCTTTTACGAGTAGGCTGCGTTGGAGTGACGTAGCACGTTTCCACAAGTCCCGCATTGCTGGAATAACCTTGCTCGGATTCGTGGCCATTTGCAAAAGCGACACACCCTTGGCTGCTTTTTGCCCCTTGTCAGATTTCTCAAATTTAAACTCTGCCTCAGCCACGGCCTTGTCAATCTCTTCCTGAGTACGTACGGTGTCTTTGAGCACTTTGGATTGCTCTGGAGTTAGGTTTTTTTCTTCGGTGGTACGGCTGAACCCCGGTGCCCCAGCCACTGCACGGTCAATGCGCCGGTTCTCCACAAACGCACGTGCGGGGAGAATGTAGTTGGCAATCAGGTCTTTGTTGGATAGCTTTACGTCCACGCCGATCTTGCGGAGGAATCTACGCACCGCAGCAATTGCTCGTTGCACCACACCCATAGTAGGTTTTGTCTGTGCTAGGTTAGCCAGAATCTCTTCTGCAGCCTCCATGACATCGGCTTCTTTAGAGAAGTCAAGGCCGTACTTTTTGGCTAGTGCGTCCATCTCCCTTTTAAAGTTTTTTGCCACAAGCTGCAGAATCGGCTTTAGGTCTTTCCCAAATACGCCGCGCAGTCCGTAGTGCCCGAGGGATTCGTGCAGCAGAGTACGCACTGTCTCAGCAGTGCTCTTCATCTGGTCGGCAAAGATGTAGACCTTGCCTTGATAAAACACACCTACGGGAACACCAGTAGCCCCCTTAGCTTTAGCGTCCGCGTCGGCTTTTTGTAGCTCAGCGGGCACCACTGCATCGTTGATGTTGTCTGCAACCACCACAGTAGGAGCATTACCCCACCGGGAAGCCACTAGGTCTACTATTGCCTGAACTTTGGCTTTACCAATAGACGGAAGCGACTTGTTGATGTTAGTTCTCATAAACCGGGGTTTGCTGGCTAGGTCTACCAAGAAAAGGAACGCTGGTTCCAAGCTGCCTTCTGGGGCTTCGTTTTCGTTGTTGGCCCGAGCAATTTCAGCTAAGTATTTTCTTGCGTTTGTCCGTGTGCCTACAGAAAAACTTGTAGACCCAGCTACTTCTTGGAGAGCACCAACAATTTCTAATGATCTCTCTACAACATCAACAAAACCAGCCCGTGCTTTAGAAGCTTCATCGGGTTTTGTTTCTGCGCCCTTTGCAGTTTCTTCCTTGGTGGCTCGTTCTGATTTCTCCTTAGCTTTTGCAGCGGCTTCAGTTTCTACAAACCCACGGCGTTTTTGTCTTTCCTCCGCAAGTTCAGCGTTGAGTTCCGCGCCAATATCTCTAGTTCTGCCTTCCCCTACTTTCCACGGTTGGCGTTGTGTTTGGTCAAAGAGAGGCTCGCCCACTATTGCGTCGGTTTCAACAATTTCTTGATCTACTTCCTGTTCTATCTCATCTATAAAACTTGCCCAGTCATTAGATTTTTTGGTCTTGGGCTCGGTCTTGGGTTCGGTAGGGGCAAGAGCTTCAACTACCGGAGCTTCAACTACCGGAGCTTCAACTACCGGAGCTTCAACTACCGGAGCTTCGGCAACCGCTGGCTGCAGTTTTGCAGTTAGGTCTCGTTTCAACGCGCCAATTTCATCTAGGCGCGTGCGCTTAGTTGTTCCTTTTTTAGGGAACCGACCATCTTTGGACAACAGCGTAGCACCCTCTGCTTCAATGTCGGCAAGATGTTTTTGTATTTCTGCAGGGTCAGTTGCGGCTTGGGCTGCAGCAATATCAACCTTGGGGGCTATTGGGGCTGGGGCTACTGGAACTACTGGGGCTACTGGAACTACTGGGGCTACTGGGGCTACTGGGGCTACTGGGGCTACTGGGGCTAC
>SXGQ01146333.1_pt1 | contig 16118 bp, 17 predicted proteins | sample 3178371 | NCBI WGS metagenome assembly SXGQ01 (sample SAMN11356859, study PRJNA531348) | freshwater metagenome | isolation source: freshwater sample F1-20 | place: China: Fuxian Lake, Yuxi | collected 2017-12-25
GAACTCCTTCTCCTCGAAGAAACCAGCCCTGGCTGGTGGACCGCCCTCGGCACCCCCTCCAAACGCCTCCAACCCGGCACCCTCCTCTCGCCCGACCCCATCCCTGGCCTTACCCCAACCAGCCCACCACCCCAACTCCGAGTCGAAAAACACATCCCTGGCGGCCAACTGGTTCTCAAAGTCCTCGGGGACTCGCTGCATTTGGAACAGTACGGCCTTCCCCCGCTCCCACCCTACATCCTCAAATCCCGCAAAGCCCAAGGCCAACCCGACTTCCAAAACACCGACCCCACCGACTACCAAACCACCTACGCCCAATCCTTAGGCTCCGTTGCCGCCCCCACCGCCGGCCTCCACTTCACCCCCGAACTCCTCGCCCAATTTCCCCACGCCTTCGTCACTCTCCACGTCGGCCTTGGCACCTTCCGCCCCATCAAAACCGCTGACTTCCGCGACCACCCCATGCACTCCGAGCATTACGAAATCCCCCCAGGCCTCGCCGAAAAAGCTGCTACCGCCCAAAAGCTCATCGCCGTCGGCACCACCTCCGCCCGCGTGCTCGAATCCGCCCCCACCCTTGACCCCCACCACGGCACCACCTCCGCCTTCTTTTATCCTCCCTACCAATTTCAAAGAATTTCAGGTCTGCTCACGAATTTCCACCTCGCCCACTCCACTCTACTTCTCCTTGTCGCCGCCTTCGCCGGCCCCGAACTCACCCTCCGCGCCTACCGCCACGCCCTCGAAAAAAAGTACCGCTTCTTTAGCTTCGGCGACGCCATGCTCATTCTCTAAACCCCTAGGGCTGCTTCGCCTCTGCTTTTTTCGAGGGATCCTCTACCTCCACCAGTTCAATCGTAAAAACCAACGTCTCGTTCGCCCCAATATTGCCCGCTCCCGTTCCCTTCGCCCCGTACCCCAATTGCGAGGGGATCACCACCTCCCACTTATCCCCCTCCCGCATCCGCGGTAACACCTCCTGCCAGCCCGGCACCGTTCGATCTACCCGCATCCGCAACGGTTCCCCTTTCGATTGATCAAACACTCTCCCGTCGACATGCTTACCCGTATAATTCACCTTCACCCAATCACTCAACTTGGGTGTCTTCCCCTTGCCTGTTGCCTCCACCTTGTACATCACCCCACACTTCAACTCCTGCACTCCCTCCTGCTGCTTAAACTCCTCCCGAAACATCGCCCCCAAGGTGATATTTTTTCTCGCACCCGACTCGGCTTGCAAGTTCGGTCCCTCAGCGACCTCCTCCTCTTTGGGCGCCTCCTCCTCCGCCCCCCCCCTGCTCACCAACCCCACCCCGACCAGCCAAGCCCACGCTGGCAAAAATTTCATGAGCTAATCTTACTCACCCCGCCCCCCCTCTGCCAACCCTCTCCCACCACCCAGTCTCGGCTCCCTTAAAACTGTCCGCGCAACGCGATCTGAAAATACGGCGCCATGGTGCTGTTCACGTTGTCATTGATCCTCGGAAAATCGAATGTCCTCCATACCATCGCACCCCCCTCCACCTGCAACGACAACATCGGAGAAACCTGATAAGCAACCCCCGCCCCCAACCGCGCCTCAAAGTAGTTCACCAACGCCCCCGCTAAACTCCGATTCCCCAACACCTCTGGATTACTGTCCGCCAAACGCGCATTCAAATTCAAAACATCCCCTCCCACAAAGAGTCGGACATCCTCCGTCGGCCTCCAGTCGATCGTCGGCTTCGGAGCACTCGCATTCAACAGCCAATCTTGCGCAAATCTCCAGCGGAACCCGGGCACGGGAATCACCGGGAAAAACTGAAACGCATCCACGCGAATCGCAATAAACCACTGAAAATCGTCATCAATCACATTCGTGAAAGCTGCCACTCCCGGCATGTTCACCTGATGCCAACCGATGCTTTGTAGCGTCCCATAAACCCCCGGCTCCAACTGAATTCGCATCAACCACTCGCTCGCCTCATCTAACTGCACATCCACCCCAAAAATCGCATTCAATCCCTGCAGGTTTTGCGGCAAGGGAATGTTCGACCCGCTGTACCCAAAGGAAAATGTCTGCCAATCCGCCCCCACAATTCCCACCACTCCATCCTCGATCCGATGACTCGCCAATACCCCCACCTCCGCTGACTGCTCTGTCACCGTTCCTAAACCCTGCTTCAAGCTCGCCGAGCCCACATACCCGTAATCCGCCCCCACCTCAAATGACCACTCATCCGATGCCTGGCTCGTCGCCGGCCCAAACGCCTGCCGCCCAGGGGCCAATCGCACCGGCGCCAAAGGATCCTGAATCTCCCCCTCCGGCGTAATCGGCCCAGGCCCAGGCTCTTGCCCCCTCACTAAATTAGTCGTCCATATACTTAAATATATGGCAACCAATATATTAGCATAGTTTTTCGGCCTCACGATGTAGAGCTTACTAACGACTTATTCTAAGAATCCAAGCACAAAACACACCCCCAACCCGCTACGGCTTGATCCGACTTTTTATCTCCCCACAGGCCCTCCGAACTTCTCGCATAAACATGCCCTCTCCCACCATCCGCGCCGTGGCTTGCGCCAACTGGCTTGGATCCGTTTGCACCACATCCACTCGGCAAACTAGCGATCTACCTGCCCCATAAGGCCAAATTCCATACAAACTGATCGACCCAAAGTACCCATTCGAGACCCAGTACGCCATATCCGCCACCTCCCACCTTCCCCCCGCCCCCGCCCGAGCCGCCGTGCATCCCAAAGCGACCGCGGGCGACTTGTCTACCTCCAACAGTTGCCAATAATCCGCCACCGCCACCTTCCCTTTTTCATGCCGTCCCCCCATCGCTACCACCGTTAATATTTGCCGAAACTCGTTCCTGACCGGACCGTTCTCTTGCAAAACTTCCCGCAACTCCTCATCAAAATCCACCATGCTCTCCTGCCCCGCTGGTACTTTCCCATTCTCTTTCCAACCACCCCGATGATAAATCTGCATGATTCCCTCTAAAACACTCACCCAACCTTCTCCCTTTTCCCGGGAAATCTTCTCAATCTGCTCCGCTTGGAGGTGATACTTTCCCACTCTCTGCCCCTCCACGCTCAAAAGGGTATCAAAAGGCAACTTGCCCACCGCCTCGCGAAACCTCCCCCAAGTTGCCCCTCCCGGTGGCCTCGCAAATTCTTGAAAAACTTTGACCGAACCTCCCTCCGTCCAACCCAAAGTCTGCCCATTCGTCGGATCAAAATGCAAAATGACCTCCGCCACATTCTTGGGTTCCCCCTGCACCAAAAAGAAAACCTTCGCCCCCAAAAAACCGGGCCGACCCCCACCCATCAACCATTTCTGGCCGACAATCTCCCCCTCCTCCATTCTCTCCACCGGCACCTCAAATCCCATTCTGGCAAAATCTTCTCTCCATCCCCCTGCCTGTACCTCCACCGCCCCCTTTTTCGCCTCCCCCTCCTCCCGCAATCCGACCTCCGCCCCCCAAACCCCGCTCCCCCCAACCCATCCCAAGACCAGGACCCAGCATCGGGCATTGACTCGAAATCCTTTTCGCATACGGTGTTCTTCTTATGGCTCGGCAGACAAAAAGCAAGATCATCACGGGCAACCGGCTCCACGATAAGGATACCGGTTCCTCCGACGTTCAAGTAGCTCTTCTCACCGAACGCATTAATCACCTCTCGACCCACCTCGAAAACTCCGTCAAAGACTTCGCTTCTCGCCGTGGCCTTCTTTCCATGGTCAGCCGTCGCCGCCGCCTGCTCGACTACCTGCACCGGACCGAGCCCAAGCGCTACCGTACTCTTCTTGAAAAACTCAAACTGAGGAAATAAACCGAACCCAGAACCCCCCGTAAGTCCCCCCAAGCGGGAAATCTCTCACCGGCCCGAGCTGAGCAGATGACACCACGCAGGCTCTCAGGCCTCCGCGGTGTCCTCTGAAGCCACCCGAGCCAGTTTTAGGCTTCCTCCCCTGCCCCGATTCTTCCTCAATTGAGGCACTGCTTTGCTGCGACCCACCGAACCCATCCAACTATGAGCTCCAACCACAAAACCCTTACCGCCCGCTTGGGCGATCGCGAACTTCACCTCGAAACCGGCAAACTCGCCAAATTGGCCGATGGCGCTGCCCTCGTCACCATGGGCGAAACCGTCATCATCGTCACCGCTGTCTCCGCCACCAAAGTCAAAGATGGCCAAGACTTCTTTCCCCTCACGGTCGAGTATAAGGAAAAAGCCGCCGCCGTCGGTCGCATCCCCGGCAGTTACTTTCGGCGCGAAGGTCGCCCGACCGAAAAAGAGATCCTCACCTGTCGCATGATCGATCGCCCCTTGCGCCCTCTCTTCCCCAAAGGCTACTTCTACGACACCCAAGTCATCGCCATCCTCCTCAGCGCCGATGGCCAAAATGACCCCGATATTCTCGCCCTCAACGGCGCCTCCGCCGCTCTCATGGTCTCCGATATCCCTTGGGCTGGACCTATCGCCGCTGTTCGCGTCGCGCGTGTGGCCGGTAAATTTATCGCCAATCCTACTCATAACGAAAATGCCGAAAGCGATCTCGACCTCGTCTACGTCGGCACAGAACACGAATCCCTCATGATTGAAGGCAGTGCCAAAGAACTACCCGAGGCTGAGTTCAAAGCCGCTCTTGAATTCGCCCAACAGGCCATCCAGCCCATCATTAAAATTCAGAAAGAGTTGGCCGCTTCCCACGGAAAAAAGAAACGCCAAGCCCCCCTCCTCCTCGTCAAAGACGAACTCCTCGAGGTCGCCTACAGTGTGGCCGGCTCCCGGATCGAGGCCGCCATCTATCAACCCTCCAAGGTCGATCGCTATAAAGCCGTCGAAGGTCTTAAGGATGAGGTCAAAACCAAGATTCTCGAAAAATTTCCCACTGCCACTCCTTTCGAAATCTCCCAAGCCTTTGATTACCTCCAGAAAAAAGCTTTCCGCACCAGCATCCTCGACAAAAATAAACGCTGCGATGGACGCCCGGCCGACCAAGTGCGCCCCCTCACCGGCGAAGTCGGCATTCTTCCCCGCTCCCACGGCTCCTCTCTCTTCGCTCGCGGCGAAACCCAAGCTATCTGCTTGGCTACCCTCGGACCGCTCGACGAAGCCCAACAAATCGACGCCTACACCGGCGGTTCCGATAGCAAACGCTTCATCCTGCACTACAACTTCCCTCCCTTCTCCGTCGGCGAAACCGGTCGCTTCGGGGGTCAAAGCCGCCGCGAAATCGGCCACGGCGCTCTCGCCGAACGCTCAATCGAGCCCGTCATCCCCTGCGGCTCCGAATTCGGTTACGCCATCCGCGTCTCCTCCGAAATTATGGAATCTAACGGCTCCACCTCCATGGCCTCCGTTTGCGGCGGCACTCTCGCCCTGCTCGACGCTGGCGTTCCCCTCAAAGCCCCCGTGGCTGGCATCAGCGTCGGTCTCGTGACTGAATTCGACCCCGCCGGCACCAAGATGCTCCGTCACCAAATGCTGACCGACATCATCGGCAGCGAAGACCACTTCGGCGACATGGACTTTAAATTATGCGGCACCGCCAAGGGTGTGACTGGCTTCCAACTGGACCTCAAACTCCCCGGCCTTTCCCTCACCATGTTGAAGGACGCCATCGACCGTGCCACCAAGGCTCGTCACGACATCCTCAAATTCATGAGCACCATCCTGCCCGCTCACCGTTCGAAACTCTCCCCCTACGCTCCTCAAATCGAAATGCTCAAAATCCCGCAGGATAAAATCGGGCTTCTGATCGGACCAGGCGGAAAAACCATCAAAGGCATTTGCGCCGAAACGGGTGCTGAGGTGAATGTTGAGGACGATGGTACTGTCCGCATCTATGCCAACACCGGCCCTGCCATGGCTCGCGCAAAGGAACTCATCTCGGGTCTGACTGGGGATATTGAAGTCGGCAAGACCTACAAAGGTCGTGTCGTCTCCCTCAAGGATTTCGGTGCCTTTGTTGAAATCTTCCCAGGCCGTGACGGCTTGGTTCATATCTCCGAACTTGCCGAAGGCCGGGTCGAACGTGTCGACGATGCCGTCAAGATGGGCGACCTCATCGAAGTGAAATGCATCGGCGTCGATGACAAGGGACGCGTCAAACTGTCCCGAAAAGCGGTTCTGCGGGAAGCATCAGGCGCGAACGGTGCGCCTGGACGAAACTAAGCACGAAAGGATAAACCCATGGCTCTCTCCGTAGGAACGAAAGCACCCGACTTCAGCCTCAAGACCAAACGGGGCGAAGATCTAAAGGACATCAAACTTTCCGAAAATTTCGGCAAGAAAAAGACCGTCCTCCTGTTCTTCCCTCTCGCTTTCACCGGCGTCTGCACCAAGGAGATGTGCGATGTTTCCGCCGGCCTCTCCGCCTACGAGAAGCTGGATGCCGCCGTCTATGGCATCAGCGTGGACTCCCCCTTCGCCCAGGAAGCCTGGGCCGACAAAGAAAAAATTAAGATCCACCTTTTGAGCGACCTGAACAAGGAAGTCAGTAAAAAGTACGGCACCCTCTTGCCTGACCTAATCGGGCTGGGCTCCGTCAGTGCCCGCGCCGCCTTCGTCATCGACAAGAGCGGCGTCATCAAACACTCCGAACAGACCCCCACCCCGCTCGAACTGCCCGACTTCTCCAAGATCCAAGCCGCGTTGGCATCTTGCTGACCATCGTCCGTTGAACACCGGTAGGGCGGGCTCTCCGTAGCCCGCCTCGTTCAACTTTAAAACTTTAAGTTTCAGCAGGGGGCCGTTGTCCCCAACGGCCCGAGTTCGGGTTTCAGCTCTTAATTTTTAGCCTCGGTAGGGCTCGACGTATCGGCGCGCCGATTTATTGAACACGCGTTGGTTTTCTTTCCTACCCCTACTTGACCATCCGAAATTCCATGAAATGCTTGGGTCATGAAAATCTTCCTCCTTCCTCTCCTCGCCCTAGGCCTGACTCTCCCCGCCCCTGCCGCTGTTGAGCCTGGCGAGGTCGCCCCAGAATTCACCCTGACCGATTCGAAGGGTACCTCCCACAAACTCTCCGACTTCCGCGGAAAACTTGTCGTCCTCGAATGGCTCAACCATGAATGTCCTTTCGTCAAGAAACACTATTCCGGCGGTGACATGCAAAAACTCCAGAGGGAGTACACCGCCAAAGGCGTGGTCTGGCTCTCCATCATCTCCTCCGCTCCCGGCAAACAGGGTCACCGTACTGGACCCCAAGCCGAGGCCGACACCAAAGATAAAAATGCCGCCCCCACCGCCGTCCTGATCGACCCCGCCGGCGAGGTCGGCCAAAAGTACGAAGCCAAAACCACACCCCATATGTTCGTCATCGATCAGGAAGGCAAAGTCATTTATGCCGGCGCTATCGACAGCATCGAATCCACCAACTCCGCCGACATCGCCAAGGCCGAAAACCACGTTCGCCAGGCCCTCGATGCCGCCCTTGCCGGTAAACCTGTTCCGAATCCTGAAACCAAGCCCCACGGCTGCTCCATCAAATACTAAATCGCCGCTCCAAGCCCCCCCCCCTCATACTTATAAGTGTTACAATTGTAACACTTATAGAAATACCTCTCCGAAGTAGATCTTTTTTACCCTCCGCACTCCTGCGGAATAAAGAACCGCTCCACCTCCCCCAGTCTTGCTCAACGAAAAGCCAGCCTTCTCACCTTCACGCCCAGCTTTTCCGACAACTTTTCCTTCAACCCCATCCTTCTTCCGATCTCATGCCTTCGCGTGGAACTCATACATCGAATATACGCCGCCCCCTTAAACCGATCGACATACTCCAAGATCGATTCTTGCGCCGTCTCCTCCCCCGCCACCGCCGCCCACAGCTCCTGCAATCGAACCTCGCCTCCCCGAGCACGATTCTCCACTTTCTCCACGACCTCAGCCAGCAACCGCCGGCGTGTTCCTGCGGCTTTCGCCCGCAGATCAGGCTTAAAAGTTAAACCCGCCTCCCCCGCCGCTTTCCCATACAACTCCAATTCGCGTGGCGTCATCCCCCTGCCGTGCGCTTGGCGAAACGCCTCCCGTAATCCTGCCGCGGTGGCCTCTCTCGAAGCCAAAACATCATACGTTTTTCGCTCAATCTTGACCTGATCCACATCCGTCGCTCTTCTTTTGCCCAAACAATCCACCTGTACGTGGGCTCTCGTTTCTAAATATTCCGCCCGCGTTACTTTCAGCCACGGACGCTCGATCGTGCCCTCCCCAATATACCGGTATAACCCAGCTTGATCCGTTGCCGACCGACGCCGAATCGATTTCATTTCCCGACCCAACCCCAACATCCGATACGCTCCTAACTCCTTCTTTTTGCTCTGACTATCCCCCTGACTCCACGACAAGTTTGCCATCCCCCAACCTTACCCGTGCCAAAACCAACCCCCCCAGCAAAAACCAGATCCCATTGATCAAAATCGCACTACGCATTCCGAATAACGCCGTCATCCCCCCAAAGACCAAGGGCCCCACAATTCCCGCCAGCTTTCCCGCAAAACCCCATAACCCAAACCACTCCCCCTCCCGACCTGCTGGCGTTAACTCTGCCACCGCTGCCCGCCCCGCCGACTGCAACCACCCCATCCCTACCCCAGCCCCCGCCGCCACCAGATAAAAAAACTCAGGCGAACGGCTCCCCCAAGCCCCCACGCTGACGAACAACCACAACCCCAGCACCCACAACAGCACTACCCTGCCCCCGCTCCTGTCCTGCCACCAGCCCGTGCCTAAAGCCCCCACCACCGCCGCCACTTGTAACACCACAAATAATTTCACCGTATCCTCCAAGGTAAAACCAATCTCTTGCGTCGCATAAATCGAGGCAAACCCCACCACCGAACTCAGCCCAGTGAGCGCCGCACCCAACCCCAAAAGCAAACGCTGCAACCTCGACTCCTCCCGCACCGTCCTCCAGACCGCACGCCAATCCGGCTCCGTTGTCCTACTTACCCCCGCTACGGCCCGCTCTTGTAGAAAAAGGATCGTGGGTAAAGCCGCCACCCCCATAAACCCCGCTACCGCCGGAAACACGCTCGCCACCGACCCCCCTCCCCCTCGCAATATCCATAGCGCTAACCCTAAAGAAGCCAGCCCCCCCACATACCCAAATCCCCAGCCATAAGCCGAAATCTTTCCCCGCTTCCCCCGCGGGGCCAGCTCAGGCAAAAAAGCCGCCACCAGATTTTCCCCCAAAAGAAACGCCGCGTTCGCCAGGACTAGTAGCCCCATCACCAGACCCACACCCCCCTTCGGCCATCCGATCAGCGCCGTCGTGATCACACAAGTCGCAGTCAGACCCACCAATAATTTTTTCTTCGCCGCCCTTCGATCCGCCCACCGACCCAGCCACGGGCCCACCACCATCGCCAGCGCCGCCGATCCAGAGAGAACCAATCCCCACGCGAACTCCGCCCAGCTCGCCTCTCCACAGATGGTTTTGGTGAAGAAAACTCCACCCACCACCGTCACCACCACCGTAACAAACGCGCTGTTAGCAAAATCGTACCAGCACCAAGCAAAAATCTCCCAGTTCTTGGCGGGCCCGACTCCCTCGGAAGATTTCATGGAGCGACCGAGCAAATCTTTTCCAAATACTCCCACGAATAAATGCCCGTCCCATGCCCATCTTCCCACGTCGGTTGAATCGCATACCCTCCCACCCGCTGCATCCCCTTAAGCCGAAAACTCTCTTCTGTTAGTTTTTGACCAAATCCAGGCACCGACCTCGTCAAACCCGGTTCCCCCGCACAAGCCGCACACGGGCATCTCTTTCTCAGGTTTTCTAGCGACAAATAACTTTCTGTCCCCCCAGGCCAACGGATGGCCAACTCCGTCCCGATGACCTGCAAGTCCGCGGGAGTTGCCAAGGGAAAACGCCTAACTCGCCAAAGGAAAGAGCGCCGTCAGACGCCTAACTTCAGCCCGCACCGTTTCCAGTCCTGCCGGATCGTTTCGACTTTGCAAGGCCTGATGAATCAAATGAGCAATATCAAACATCTCCGACTCTTTCATTCCTCGTGTGGTCATGGCGGGTGTGCCTAACCGAATGCCCGAAGGCTTCATTGGCGAAGCCGTATCAAACGGAATCGAATTCTTGTTTACCGTAATTCCCGCCGCATCGAGCGCCTCCTGCGCCACCTTGCCATCCAACCCCAGCGGTCTCAAATCCACCAGCATGAGATGGTTGTCCGTCCCGCCCGAGACGATCCGATACCCCTGCTTCTTTAATCCTTCCGCCAAGGCTCGCGCGTTCCGCACCACTTGGGCCTGGTACTCTTTAAACTCTGGCTTTAACGCCTCCAAAAAGCAGATCGCTTTACCCGCAATCACATGCATCAGCGGTCCACCTTGCACCCCAGGAAATACCATCGCATCAATCTCTTTGGCGTACTTAGCCTTGCATAAAATAATTCCCCCGCGTGGCCCCCGCAGCCCCTTGTGGGTCGTTGTCGTGACAAAATCCGCGTGTGGCACGGGATTCGGATGCACTCCCCCCGCCACTAAACCCGAAACATGCGCCATGTCCGCAAAAAGCAACGCCCCCACCTTATCCGCAATCGCTCTCATCCTCGCGTAGTCCAGCAAGCGAGAATAGGCCGACGCCCCCACCGTGATCATCTTCGGCTGAAACTCCCCTGCCGCTTTTTCCAATAAATCGTAATCCACCCGCTCGGTTTGCGGATCCACCCCATAGTGACGCACGGTATAAAACATTCCCGAGAAATTCTTTGGATGCCCGTGCGTCAAATGGCCTCCGTGAGCCAAATCCATCGTCAGAATTTTGTCCCCGTGCTTGAGGAAGGCGAAGTAGACCGCGGTGTTGGCCTGCGCCCCCGAATGTGGTTGCACATTGGCATGCTCCGCCCCAAACAACTCTTTCGCCCGGTCGATCGCCACCTTTTCGATTTCGTCGACAAACTCACAGCCCCCGTACCACCTCCGCCCAGGGTACCCCTCCGCATATTTGTTCGTTAAACAGGAACCTTGGGCCTGCATCACCGCCGGGCTCGTGAAGTTTTCCGAGGCAATTAACTCAATATTTTCCGATTGGCGCCGATGCTCCAAACGAATCGCTTCGGCCACCCGCGTGTCCGTCATGGCTAAATCTGGACCCACAGGATCTCCTCCCTTACCCGCCCCAAGATTTTTTAGCCGACTGACCGACTCTTCGTACCGGGCCCGCTGGAATGAGGCCGAGATCCACGCCTGCACACACGCCCGGGCATCCGAAGCTCCTAAATCATCCGCTCCCAAACAGAGAACATTGGCGTGATAGCGTTCTCGCGCCAGCCGAGCCATTTCGGGTGAGCTCGCCACGACCGCCCGCACGCTCGCAAAACGGTTCGCCGCCATGCAAAGCCCCATACCCGATCTGCCAATCAAAACCGCACCTTGCAAACGCCCACTTCCCACGGCTTCCGCCGCCACTTTGGCCATATCGGGGAACTCCTCTGCTCCACCCGCGGCCAACATCACGCTGAGACACCCCTCCTCTCGCAAAACCTCGGCCGCCTCTCCCAGTAAGATTCTGCCCGCAGCATCGCCCGCCAACCCAATCGCTACCGCTCCCCCCGTCGCCACCGCCCCCTTCCCCGCCCCGTTCCGCACCATCTGCAAAAGCGACGGAATCGAATGCTCGATTTGATCACGACACGCTCGATAGGTTTCACGGGATTGACCAATCGGATCATCCACCTCCCTCTCGTCTGGAGTTAAATCGGGCTGAAATTCACGCAACAGGAATGTTTTCTCAGCCGCCGCGGGGTACAAAAGAAGCAAGGAGTCCAGATGCCCGTACGTCATGACAAAAATACAATCCGCTTGGCGTACCAGCTCTGCTTGGATCGGCTTACTCCGCAATCGGGAAATATCTAAACCCTTTTCCTTCATCACCTCGATCGCATAGGAGCTGGGCATCTGCCCATCCCCCGCCCCGATTCCCGCTGAACTCACCTCCACATCTCGATCCCCGTTTAAATGACTGCGAAGGAGCTCCTCCGCCATGGGGCTACGACAGACATTCCCTGTGCAAATGAATAGGATTTTTTTCATCTTAGCTTGTAAAAGAAAGAAATTGCCCCCGAAAAGGGGTTGGGTCAAATGTTGCCCTCGGGCTCGGGGGAATTATTCTCAGCGCTTTCAGAAGATCTCCTGCCCTCTGTAACCCCTTGTCCTGCAGAGGTCTTTTTACCTCACCCCTTTTATCTCCCGCTGGCATCATTTCCTCCGGTTCCGGATCATCATTTTGCAGAAGGGCGGCTTCATTCGGCCTCTTGATGGGGGGCACCTCCGCCATAGTCGAAGCAATCGTCGCCTCTCCGCCACTCCAAATCTCCACATCCACCACCCCATTAACTGGCAAATTCAGGTCGGGAGGCAACGGTCTTTCCATCGGAGCCTGTCCGCCCGGCAAAATAATCTCTCCCTGCATTTTGAAAACAGATCGACCCGAAGATAAACGCGTTTCCGCCAACCATCCCATCTGACCAGCGCTGGATTGCCCGATAAGAATCGCCCCGCCCCGCTCCTGCAAGAGATAAGCCAGCAACTCTCCTGCCCCCCTCAATTCCGTTCCCACCAGAACAATCAGCGGATACCCCGCTCCGATTTCTAGAGGTTGCCGATCCGAACGATAAACCTTCTCCTTGCCCGCTCCATCCCTCCACGTAAACAAAACTTCCCCTGGCGTTATAAATAAACCCGCCACCTCCGCCGCCGCCGCCAAACTCTGCGCAGGCAAACACTCCCTCAAATCTAAGACCGCCCCCAACGGATTTTTTTGCTTCCAAACCAGCCAATCTCGACCGATGGCCTCAGCCACGGGCACGCCTAAACTTCTTACCCGCCAATAAGCCACCGGCCCTGGCAACAGCTCCGCCACCCACGGCCGCTCCGGGGATGCGCTCTTTCTCGCCTCCCCCAAGGCCCAACGCCCCCCCGCTTGCTCCAAAATCTTGTTAATTTTTGCCGGACTCACCCCTTCCGCCAAGCCCATCAACCGCCCAATTTCAGTCGCCTCCGCCGCTTTCAAAGGGCGTACAGCCTGTGCCGCCGGCACCGCCGCCGGTCGCACCGGCTCACTTCGGTTCCCAGCCCGTGCCGCCGGCATCCGCACCTTCGCCTTTTCAAACCACCCCCCTGCCAACCCAGACATGCGCGGCCCCACCCAGACCCCTATCGCTAGGCCCACCAAAAGAAGCAGAATTCCTCGAAAGACTTTCATAACCACCTCACCCTAGCTCGATGAAAAAAATCTTCCACCCCACTTCTCACCCCGCAAAAACAACTTTGCCCAAAGCCCGATGCCCAATATCCCGCCGGAAGTGGTGACCCTCAAAACCAACCTCCCTCACCCGCGCGTAGGCTTGCTCCTGCGCCGCTCTTAAATCTTTCCCCCAACCCGTCACCGCCAAGACCCGTCCCCCTGCCACCACCACCCCATCTTTTTCCCTTCGCGTTCCTGCATGAAAAATTGCGCTGTCAGGCAAATCTCTCCCCAACTCAATCCTCTGCCCCAAAGTCGGCCGAGCAGGATAGCCCGGCGCCGCCACCACCACCGTCATGGCCGAGCCCGGATCCGTCTCCACCTTAACTTCGCCCAAATTTCCATCCGCCGCCCCCGCCAAAAGATCCCACAAGGACGACCGCAAAAGCGGCAGCAACACCTCCGTCTCCGGATCCCCAAAACGACAATTGTATTCCAAAACCTTTGGCCCCTCTCTCGTCAACATCAGCCCCGCATAAAGTGTCCCCCGATACTCAATCCCCTCCGCCGCCAACCCCGCCAAAGTAGGCCGAAAAATCTTCTCCTCCACCTCCGCTAATAATTGCGCCGTTGCCCGAGGCGCGGGTGCATATGCCCCCATCCCACCCGTATTCAGCCCAGTGTCCCCTTCTCCCACCCGCTTATGATCCTGTGCACTCGGCAAAAAAACCAAATGCTTGCCATCCGTCACCGCGTGCAGGCTCAACTCCTCCCCCACCAGAAACTCCTCTAATAAAACTTTGGCCCCTGCCTCCCCGAAGACCCGCTCCTCCAACATCTCCCTCATCGCCCGCACCGCCTCGGCCTGGCTCTCCGCGATGACCACTCCCTTGCCTGCCGCCAAACCATCTGCCTTCACCACCACCGGAAAATTCATTTCGCCCAGAAAATCCGTTGCCTCCCTTAGGGTCGTAAACGACCCCGCTCGGGCCGTGGGAATTTTTTGGCGCACCAACAGCTCCTTGCAGAACGATTTGCTTCCCTCCAACTGCGCCCCCTTCGCCCCAGGTCCAAACACCCGCAGCCCCGCCCCCCGCAACCGATCCGCTAAACCCGCGCACAAAGGCGCCTCCGGCCCCACCACCACTAACTCTGGCCTCTCCTTGACCGCCCAACCCGTAATCCCGTCTAAATCCGTCGCGGCCAAGGGAAGATTCATTCCCACTCGCTCCGTCCCCGCGTTTCCCGGGGCAAACCATATTTTCTCCATCCGCTCGTCTTGGGCGAACTTCCATCCCAAGGCGTGCTCCCTTCCTCCTCCACCCACCAGCAAAACGCTACGTCTCTTTTCCATCAAGATCTCTGTTTTCGCAACTTACCCGATTTACAAAAGCAAAGATTTTCTCCAAGGAGAGAGATTTTACGCCGAACCGTGTAGGAGTAGGCTTGCCAGATGTCCTTCTGTCCCTTTCTTGCTCTGTCCGACCGACTCCGTCTCACGGGCCGACGCCAGCCCCTTCCGCTCAACCAGTCCGCCGAAGCTTTTCTCCGCCTCCTTCAGTCGGAAAAAGAAGCACCCTCCGTCCCCCCTACCCGCTTTCGCCAAGTTGCCCAATCTATTCAAAAAACCGGAACCTACTCTCTCACTCTCCCCGAACTCAAGTACGGCTGTCGGCTGGCTTGGCGCAACAGCGTCCGCTGCGTTGGCCGATTCTTCTGGTCCAAACTCGACCTGCTGGACGCACGTCACGCCAAGACGGAGGAGGAGATTTACCACGGCTGCCTCCGCCACCTGCAACACGCCACCCACCACGGCGATATCCGGTCTACCGTCACCGTATTTCCTCCCGCCGACCCCAAGGGGCGTGGCCCCCGCATCTGGAATTATCAACTCAGCCGATATGCCGGCTATCGCACCAGGAAAAGACACATCTTGGGCGATCCGGCCGAGGCCGATTTTACCGATCTCTGCCTTGAACTTGGTTGGACCCCGCCCAAAAAACGCACCGCCTTCGACCTTCTTCCGATTGTGATTTCCCTTCCGGGAAAAAAGCCCCGCCTCTTTCCTCCCCCGAAAAAGGACACGCTCGAAGTTCCTATCCGGCATCCTGATTCTTCCTGCCTCGACCCTCTTCACCTTCGCTGGGTCGCCCTTCCCGTCGTTTCCAATATGCGCCTCGAAATTGGCGGCCTCTCCTTTCCCGCCGCTCCCTTTAGCGGTTGGTACATGGAAACAGAAATCGGCGCCCGCAACCTCGCCGATGAAAATCGCTACAACCTCCTTCCCGAAGTTGCCCGCCGACTTCGGCTCGACACCTCTCGCCCTGCCACTCTTTGGAAAGATCGCGCTCTGGTCGAACTCAACAGGGCCGTTCTCCACTCCTTCAATAAAGCAAAAGTCCGAATTATCGATCACCACTCCGCCACAGCGTCTCACCTTCGCTTTGAGGAAGATGAATCGAAAGCAGGTCGACCCGTGCAGGGTCGCTGGGACTGGCTCATTCCGCCCCTCTCTGGTTCCCTGACCAAGCTTTGGAACCGCTCCTACAATCCCACCGAATACTCCCCAAATTTTCTCTACCAAAAACGCCCTTACTAAAAATGCCCTTTGCCCTTTTATGCCTGACTCTCCTCGCCTCCCTTTGCACGGCGCAAACCCCACCCTCCTTTCCTTGGACCGACGGAGAAAAATTAACCTATCTGATTCAATGGGGCCCAATTGACGCCGCCGAGGCGACCTTCACCGCTCGGGCCGAGCCCAAAAGCGAGGGAGTCGAAAGATTCGAAATGTTTCTTCGCTCCCGCGGAGCGATCGAAGCCTTCTATCCCATCCGCACTCGCATCACCTCCCTGACTCAACTTGACCCTTGGCGCACCACCGCCTACCTCCAAGACCGCAGTGAGGGCGGCAATA
>SXGQ01428228.1_pt1 | contig 16115 bp, 8 predicted proteins | sample 3178371 | NCBI WGS metagenome assembly SXGQ01 (sample SAMN11356859, study PRJNA531348) | freshwater metagenome | isolation source: freshwater sample F1-20 | place: China: Fuxian Lake, Yuxi | collected 2017-12-25
CAACTGCTCGCTCACCTCGGGCTGCGCCTGCCCAAGGGCACCCGTGAAGTCAGCAATGTAGTGCCGAAAATCAGCCCCTAAATCGCGCAAGTATATGCGATAGAACGATGCGGTTTTTTGAACTGCGGAACTCGGGCTAAAAATCGAAGCCGCTCGTCAGGAGAAACACCCGGGGCTCGGGATATTGGAAGACGACGGGCGTGCTCGCGGCGGACAACCCGTTTTGCGCGATGAGCGTGTCGTCGTTGAGCACGTTGCGGACGTTGAGCGACAGATTCCAGCGGATCCGTTTCTTGAACAGGGTGGTCGAGTAGCCGACGACCGCATCGGTGTTCCAGTTTGAACCGCCCATAATCGGTTGATCGATGTTGGCGATCGAGATGCTCGAGCCCGGGGCGAAGAGGCCGGGTGCGCCGAGGATCGGATCAGCCGAGAGGTCGGAGGTATTTACGGTCTTGTTGCGATAGCCGAGAATGCGATCGCCGCGGTAGCGCAGGCTGCCGCCAAAGCGGAGTCCTTGGAGCGGGCCGCGTTGAATGCGATACGAGCTGGTAAGATTGCCGCGCCACTCCACCTCCTGACTGGTGGCCGCGCCCTCGCTTTCACGGAGGAATGCCCAGCCGAGGGCCGAGCTGCGGACGTAGTCGAGCAGGCTTTCGTTGGCGTTGGTCGCGGCGTTGATGTGGAGCTGGGTCGGGCCGGTGCCGCCGGCGCGTTGGGGCGTGGTGGCGTCGTTGGCCGCGGCCAACCAGCTCTTGAGTCGCAGGCCGATCACCCCGAACCAGTCCGCCGTGATGTTGGTGCTGCGGGTGTTATTCTGGGAGAGGCTGGCGCTGAGGCTCCACCCGCGCACGGGATTGGCGATCAGACGATACTCAACACCTTTGGCAATTCGGTCCGCCGCATTCACGTATTTGAGCGAAAAAGCGGTGCCCGCAGCGGTTTCGCTGATCCACGTTGAAACATCATCTTGGAAAAAGCGGATCGGACTACCCGAATCGATCCCGTTCGCCGTGCCACCAAGAACCGGAGTGCCGGTGGCCGCTGTTTCATACCGACCGCCCGACTTGAGCAGATTGTAGTTTTGCACCGACTTCTCGATGTGGATGGAGGTCCAGCGGATGTCGGTCCGATCCATGCCGGAATTCCCTCCGACCGCCACCGGGTTGGGCGGGGTGGGCGCTCCGCCATTGATTCCCAAATAAACCGATTCGTAGGCGTTCACCCGCAGCACGAGCTTGTTTTCCAAGAAACGGACGGAAAAGCCGTATTCGCGGGTGGTGCCGTCATCGAGTTGAGCCTCGGCGCCGTTGGGTGCTTTCCGGGTAAAATCCGCGACAAACGCGGAGGAAGATTCGGTGTAATGCAGGCTGGGAATTCCGTCCCGCCCCAGCGGATGAACGACGACGCTCTTTAGGCGGGAGGAGACATCATACTTGGTCGGAGCATCGAGCGAGTCGTGTTCACCGCCCCGGCTCAACATGGCATCCCAGGGTTCAAAGCCGGCGTTGCCGACCGCCCGGCCGTCGCTCGGAAAAACGATGGCCGTCCCGCGGCGGACGGGCTCTTCGTAGGTGCCCGTCAGTGCATTGTAGCGCCGAGGGAGTCGTCCCGTCGTGTTGCCCTGTCCGACCCAGGGGGCAAATGAGGCCTTGGAGAAACGCTCGCCCACCGTGAGGTTGAGGCGGCCTTCGAGAAAGCTGCTTTGCAGCCCGTATTGGATCGAGTCCTCCTTTTTTTTGCCGTTCGAGGTCGCGACCTGAGCACCGTAGGGGTTGCTCATGCCGGAGTTGATCACGACGTCGCGCCCGGCGGAATCCTTGCCGATGATGCGCGTCTCGGCGTCCCAGAGATTGAACGGAGCCTGCACCTGAAATTGATTCCGGCCGCTGTTGTTTTGCGGCGTATCAAGATAGAAACGGGAGCGGAGCCGACGGGTGTTACGGGTGCTGTCGTTGGCGGCATTGGTGCCCGCGGGATAGACGATGCCGTCAAACGTGTTGTCGGAAATGATCCGGGCGTTGTTGTTGTTTTGCTGCACGCGCATGTTCTCGGCGCCGGTATACATCACGGCGCCCTGATGAGACCCGAGCCAGCGCCAAAAGCCCCCGCGCCGCCCGAGGTTCTGGGCGAAAGCGATCTGAAGGCGGCGTTCGGTGCGACGATTCCGCCACATGCTGCCGGTGATGTCGTCCTCGACGTAGTAGCGGCCGACGTTAGAATTTGGCGTCACGCCATCGGGCTGGAAACGGTTCAGATCGACGCGCAGGTCGGTATTGTTGCCGGAAACGAAACTGAGCGACCGGGTATCGAAGATCTCGCGGTTGTAGCCGCCCTCGACGAAGACGTCGCGCCAGGGATTCAGCTCGAAGATCAGGCCGTGGATACTGCCGCGCCAGCGGCGCTGCAGGGCGTTGCCGATCACGTTTTGATCGAGCGGATAGATGGCGGGATCGACGATGCTGGGGTCTTGCGTGCCGTCGAGCGGTCGGCGGGAGGCGACGGTGTTGGTCCAGTTGCGAATCGCCGTCGGCTGGCTGCCGTCGAGGTTAAAGACCACGGTGCCGGCCGAGGTGACGTTGTTGAAACGTTCGGCCGACGCCGCGAGGTCGGCGCCCTGTGCATTGAAGGCGGTGTTGAACTGGGCGGCCGTGCTGCTCGGTGTAAGCCCGGCGTTGTTGAAGAAGGGCCGTGAGGCGGTCGCGAGCCAGGGGCTCACGCGGTCGGCCACCAGGGTGTTCGCGGCGTTGCGTTGCTTTGACTCATACTTCTCCAACCAGCCGCGCACGGAGATCCGCTTGGTCGGTTGGATCAACAGCGACGTGTAGAGACGGTCCGTGATCGAGCCGACGCCCTCGCGGTAGTCGCGTTCGTCGGCGCGGAGACCCGCGATCCGCAGGCCGACGAGGTCGCGGATGAGCGGTTGGTTGAGATTGACCGAGGCGCGCAGGCTGCCGTTCGAGTCGGTGCGGATCGTGGTGTTGCCGGAAAACTTGCGCAAAACGGGCCGATCAAAGGCGACGTCGTTGGTGCCGCCGGCGAAGCCGGCACCGAAGAGAATCGCGTTTGAGCCGGAGACGAGGGTGAAGCGCCGGCCGGTGTTGTAGGTGTCGAGCGGGACATTGGTCTCAAAGAAGTCGTGGGTGTTGTTGGACCGGCTCAACCCGCGGGTCCGACTGCCTGAGCCGGATCCGAAGATGCTGTTTGAATTGGGGTCGGTGCCGGGGGAAAAGTTCTCCTCGTTTGATTCGATATTCATCGAGTAGCGCACCGCTTCATCGAGCGTCAGAGCTCCGATGTCCTCGAGAAATTCCGAGGTCATCACGTCGATCTGTGAGGCAACGTCGCGCAATTCACTCTTGAGCCGGGTGCCTCCGAGCGTGCTGGTCGCGGCGTAGCCCGTGTCGGTGGTGGCGTTGATCGCGAAGGGACTGAGGACGATCGCTTCCTCCACTGCCGCAGTACGCGGCGGGGTGTTTTGGGCCGGAGCCGCCGCGGCGACTTGCGCGGTGAGCGGGGGCGCGGAGAGAACTGCAACAACGACAAGGGTGACGAACGAGCGCATGGGTAATGGCGGAGGGGCTGGGCAGGCGCGGGGGAGCGCCGGGGGGAAAACGGGGTGGAACGACGGAGGCAAACTTTGCCCACTTTAGGCGTCAATTCAGGATTGGTGATCTAAGGAAATGACGTTGTCCCCGCCCGAACCGAGGAGCTTTTCGCCGGCAGAAAATTCCGGCGTCAACCGTCCTAGGGACAGAGACGAAATGAGCGCCGGCGAAGCTGGAATAACGCGCCGAGCGCCGGCCACTGCGCAGCGAATCGGTTACTTTTTGATCCAGCCCAGATCGACGAGGAAGCGGTCGGCTTCGGCGAGGGTCTTGTCAAAATACTGCGCCGTGTTGAAGAAGCCGTGGCTTGCTTTTTCGTAACCGATCAGCGTGCAGGGACGGTTCGATTTCTTCATCATGCTTTCGAAAGCGACCACACTCGCATAGGGCACGGTGGTGTCAGTCTTCCCATGAAGAATCAGGGTCGGCGGGGTGTGTGGGCCGATGTGATGGGCGGGTGAGATTGATTGGGCCGGCACCCCGAGTCGTTCAAGGCCGACCGCAGAGCCGCTGCCGCGGGCGTCCCAGCCCGCGACCGGAGCGAGGGCGGCGGCCGGGTTGAAGAGGATCAAGGCATTCGGACGTTCGTCGCTGCCGAAGCCGTTGATGGTGCCGGTGCAGGCGGCGAGATGGCCGCCGGCCGAGCCTCCGCCAGCGGCAATTCTGTCGGGATCGATGCCGAGACGTCGGGCATTTTCGCGGACCCAGGCGATGGCAGCCTTGGCGTCTTTCACGCATTCCACCACTTGAACGCCGTGCCGGGACTTCACGCGGTAGTCGGCGGCGATGGCGATCATGCCGCGTTTTGCGAAGTGCCGAGCGTGGCGTTCGAACTGGGCCGGCGATCCTGAATTCCAGCCTCCGCCGAAAAAGAACACGACCGCAGGTTTCTGCGCTCCGGGATCGGATTCGCCGAAAATCCAGAGCTTCAACTCGGTGGCATCGATCTTTCGGTAAACTTCAACGCGGGCGTCCGTGAAGGTCGGGGGATAGTTCGTCTGTGCGAAGAGCGGGGCTGCGAGCAGGCAAAGATACAGACAAACGAGGGTTTTCATAGAAATGCGGTGGATGAATTGGAGCGCGTCGACTTGAGGTTGGGACGTCTGCAACCGGGTGGACTCGGTGCTAAGGATTCGTCGGAGTGAGCCGCACGCCGCTCATCGGGTGGGCGGTTACAGCCTCCCAGGCGAGTTGCTGGAGGAGTTGGTTGAGGGCGTCGGCTTCGGGGTTGTCCTTCAAGGCGGCCGGCACGGGGAGTCCGACGGGACTGCGGCCGTAAATCGCGGCAAAATGACAATACGTGACGAGCACGGCGAGGGGCGGACGCGGATGGCCGAGGGCGTCGCTAAAGAGATCGGTCTGCCGGTTGAGGCCGGGCGCCCGGCCTTCGGCGACGCGCTCGCGCAGCGCGAAGACGGCGTTGCTCACCGGCACGATGAACACCGCTTGACGGCCGACGGTGTCGTTGAGGTTGCGGATTTGAGCCTCAAGGTTGACGAGCCAGCCGGAGTTGTGGGCGTCGCGCTGGGTGCGGAGGCTCGTGACGGTGGCGGCGTTGCGCGTCGGGTTAGCGAAGGCCTTGTTTGAAGTGCCGTCGTGGGTGGGCCACGAGGCCTGGACGAGTACGCGCAGGCCCGGATTTTTATCGAGACCAAGTCGGGTAAATTGGTCGATCCCCGGGTCTGGCAGCAGCGTGTGGGGTGAGAGGGTGAGTACATCGACTTTCCCTTCGCGGAGGGCGGTCTTGGCGCCGTTTTTCGCGTCCGGCAGATTCCAATGCTGGATGACGCGGGAGCCGCCGATCATCTGCTGGCCCGCATTGACGTGGGCGATGCCTGCGGCTTCGGCCATCGGCGGCAGAAGCTTGGCGGTGAAAAGCATGAAGCTGTGCGCGCAGACGAAAACCCGCTGGCCGACCGGCGCGACGGCATCTGCGGCGGCGGACCAAGGCGTAACCAAGGCCACGGCGAGAGCGGCGACCTGAAGAATGCGATTAAACTGAATCGGGAAGATCATGCGGCTTGGTCGGATTTTGGAGTGACGGCGCTGAATCCGCCAGGCGCGCGGCGCACGGCGAAAATGGCCGCAGGAAGGCGTGACGCTTTCGCAAAGAATCAGGGCCGCGACGATCGCAAATTGAACGTGAGGTTTTCCTTCCGGGAGACGGGGCTTCCGTGATTCGGATGCGGCGGGATCGCCGGCGGGGCCGGGACCGCATGGTGGGCGGTCCCGGCCCTTGGCCGGTTGGCTCAGAACTGTCCGCTTACGCCCACGGTCAGCGTCACACCGGGGATGCGATACTCGGAGATATTGTCGGCGATGCCGCGGTAGAAGACCTGCGCTTCGTTGAAGATGTTTCCGACGTCGGCGGTGAAGCTGAGGGTCGGGCGCAGGCGATATGCGGCGCCGACATTCACAACGGTGCGTTCCAAGGTGTATTGATTGCGGCCGGAACCGGGAGCGGTGTAGGCGTTGATGAATTCGCCGGTGCGGTTGATATTGATGCGGGTGCCCAGATTGCGGTGGCGCCAGCTCAGGCTGAGGTTGGCGGTCTGCGGCACGAAGCCGGGGACTTCACCGGTTCGGCGGGTTTGGGTCGTGGAACCGAAATTGCCGCGGGTTTCAAGAATCGTGGCGTTGGCGGAAATGCCGAGGCCTTTGAGCAACCCGGGCAGAAATGTGAACTGCTGCTGATAGGCCAGCTCCCAACCTTGGACGATGGCCATGCCGAGATTGCCGGAAGTCAAAATGGAGAAGCCGCTATACTCGCCGTTGTAGCCGTTGTCGGTGCCGGAGCCGACGGTGCCGCTGATCTGTCCGCCGACGATATAGTCCTTGATCGTCTTGTGAAACCAACTCGCGGAAAAGCTGCCGACGGGCTCGAAGTAGTATTCCAAGGAAGTGTCCCAGTTTTCGGCGGTCTGCGGTTTCAAGCTCGGATTGTTGATCGTGAGCGTTTGGGCCGTCTCGTTGACGGTTTCGTTGGGCAAGAGGCTGGACATCGGCGGCCGGCCGAAACTGTTGGACCAACTGAGCCGGGCTTTGAGATTGGGCGTGAGGTCTTGGGTGAGATGCGCGCTGGGGAACATCTTGGAGTAGTTGCCGGAAAGATTCCGCCGGTTGTTGGCGTAATCTTTGCGCGCGGCGCCGACGGGGTCGGCGTTCTGCTCGGCGACCGTGCTGGCGAAGCGCGAGCGAACCCAGCCTCCACTCTCGGTGGCGGTGTCTTCACCCCGCACGCCGCCGAGGAAACCGGTCCGCCCGATCGTCCCTTGGCCCATGATGTAGGCGGCCTTGACGGTTTCGACGACCTCGCGGGTGCCGATGAATTTCGTGGTCTCGGCGAAATAGATATCGTCCCGCCAGAGGGCCGGGTTAACCGGCCTGCGACCGACGCTGATCGCGTTGGCATTCCACGCGGGAATGTTCAGACCGGTCTTTTGGTTCCCGAACGTTTTGATCGTCGGGTCGGTGGGCAACTGGGAGGAGTTGGTGCCGAGGAAAATCGAGCGACGATCCCGGCCCTCGTCGGCCGACCTCTCCTCGCGGTAGCGGAAACCGGTTTTCAGGAACGCGGAAATCGCGATGGGCAGGCGATAGCGGGCGTTGCCCCGCACTTCGCGGACTTCGTGGATATTGGTGCTATCGGCAAAGTTCAGACTGTTGGGTCGGTAGCTGGCCGGGTTGCTGATATCCGGTCCGGCGGTCTGGGTGAAACGCGGGTAGAGATCGGACTCGGTGCGATCCAGTCTCCAGCCTACGCCGGTCACGCGGTTGACGAGCACGCCGCCGTCGCCGCCGCCGCCATTGATGTGGGAAGCGCTGTAGACGACGTCGTGGTCGAGTTCGAGCGCGCCGAACTTGTGTTCGCCGCCAAAAGCCACGTGCCGCTGGCGGTTGTAGAAATGGGACATCTGCGAGGTGATATCGATGAGCGAGCCCGCGACGGGGCGCACCTGGGTGATCCGGCTGGTGAAGCCCGGGATGATGCCGGAGGTCGTGTTGTCGGGGACGGACGCTTGGTTGCCGGTGGTGGCCCGGAACAGATAGCGCAGGCGGAATCGCTCGAACGCGTCGTTGTAGATCAGGTTCAGCGAGAACTTGGAGTTCGCCGAAAGCCGGAAGTCGAACTTGGTGTTCACGCTGGCCTGCTTGCGGTTGTTGTAGTTGTCCTGCGTGCGGTAGTCCCAGACGTAGGCGGGCACAGCGACGGTATTTTGGAAATCGCGGGTTGTGCTGAAGAAGCCGACGGCCTGCTCGCTGTAAAACAGGTTAACCGCGACGCCGAGGTTGCGCTCGCCGCCCAGCACATCGAAGAGCTCCTGATAGCTGACGTTGACCAACGGGTGGGCGCGGTGCTGCTCGCGCATCGGGATCTGTTGGGTGCCCGGCGGGGCGATGCGGGTGGAGAAATTGTAGGAGATGCGTTGCTTTTCCTTCATGCTCAGGGTGGAGCGGCTCTTCAGATTCACGGTGCCGCCCAGCGAGCCGGCTTCTTTGTCGGGAGTGTGGCCCTTGGTGACCTCGAGGGCCTCGAACATCGAGCCGGTGATGGTGTGCATGCGCGTGGCGCGGGCCATGCCGCCCTGACTTCCCATGAGTGCGCCGTCGATCGTGATGGTGTTCATGGCCGGCGGCATGCCGCGCACGGTGAAGCCGATGATATTACCCTCGTCCGAGAGACTGCCGGCCACGCCCGGGAGGAGAACGGCGAGTTCGCTGGCGTTCATGTTGGGCAAGTTGCCGTAGGCATCGAGGGCGACGACGTCCTTCTTGTTCGTCGCGTTGCGCTGGGCGGTCAGGGCGGCGGCATTGCCTTCGCGTTCGCCCGTGACGGCGAATGCCTGGAGTTTATACACCGCGGCGGTGAGGTCGAAGTCGCGGGTCGCGCGTTGGCCGGCGGAGACGACCACGGCGGCGGTGACCGGATCGAGGCCGAGGTAAGTGGCCACGATTTCGTGAGAGCCGGCGGGAACATTGCGGAGCACGAATCGGCCGGTCTGGTCGGTCAGGACCGACAGGCCCAACGTGGGCAAATCGACTCTGGCGCCTTCAAGCAGGCGACCGGTGGCGATGTTGCCGACGTTGCCGGAGATTTCTCCGAAGGTGGTGACCGCTGCGGCCGGATCGACCGCCGCCCTGGACAGGGGAACGAACAGGGCCGTTGCAGCGAGGGCCGCTGCGATCAGGGGATTGAGGTATTTTTGTTTCATGGGTGGGAAGAAAGGGTGGTTGTGGGATAGAAGAGCGCCGGGGTGGTGCCTTCGAGCACGGCGAGGGTATGGTTCAGGATGTGTTGCGGCGCGTAGGTGCCGTTGGGTGTGGGCTTGGCGGCGGCGAGCGCGCGTCGAGGGCGGATCAATCGGAGCTCTTCTTTTTCGTGTTTTTCAGGCGGTCGGCTTCGCGGGCGGCGGCACGACCGGTGAGGGGCCAGTTGGGATCGGGGGTGTGGGCGGATTTAAAGTGCGCCTCGGCGCGGGCGACGAGTTCGGGTTTTTGTGCGGCCAGGTTCTTCGATTCGGCGGGGTCGGCGGCGAGATCATAGAGTTCGGTCGCGGCGTCGTGGCGCGGCTTCACGGCTTTCCAGTTGCCGAAGCGCACGGCCTGGAGCGGGCGCTGTTCGTGGAGTTCCCAATAGAAATACTCGCGCGACGGCGCTGGGCCGCCGCGAAGGAAAGACACGAGCGAGAGGCCGTCGGGCTTGAAGCCGGATGGGAACGTGGCGCCGGCGAGTTCGACGGCGGTCGGCAGAAAATCCCAGAAAGCCCAAGGCTCGTCGGTAACGCGACCGGCGGGAATCGTGCCGGGCCAGCGCGCGAGCGAGGCTTGGCGGAGCGCGCCTTCGTAGAGCCCGCGCTTGTAGCCGCGGAGGCCGTTGTTCGCCTGATCGAAAAGCTTGCCGACTTCGGAGGTCGGTTCGAACGAAGAGCCGTTGTCGCCGGCGAGCATGACGAGGGTGTTTTTTTCAAGCCCGAGTTCGGCGAGCAAATCGAGCAGTTGGCCGATGTCGCGATCAAGGCGGGTGACCTGCGCGGCGTAGCTCTTCTGGGTGGTCGTCCACGGCTTGTCGGCGTAGAGGCCAAGATCGTCGATCTCGTGACGGCCGTGCGGGAGGGTGATGGCGTAGTAGAGGAAGAACGGTTGGTCCTTTTTCGCGCGCACCCATTTTAGCACGTCGGCTTGGATGAGGTCTTGCGCGAACGTGGCGCCGATGCCCACACCGTCGTTGCCGGGCAGGTCGAAGCGCGCGCCGTCGCGGTAGAGAAATTTCGGGAAATAGGAATGGGCGTGGCGTTGGCAGTTGTAGCCGAAGTGATGGTCGAAGCCTTTTTTGAGCGGGCTGCCGGTGGTATCGAACATCCCCATGCCCCACTTGCCCATAACGGCGGTGGCGTAGCCGGCGGTTTTTAGAATTTGCGCGACGGTGACGGTGTTGGCCGGCAGCGGAAGCTGACCCTCGACGGGGACTTCCCAGTTGCCGCGCACGGGGGCGTGGCCGCTGTGGAGACCGGTCATCAGCGAAGTGCGGGAGGGGGCGCAGACGCTGGTGCCGCAGTAGGCTTGGAGGTAGCGGGTGCCCTCGCGCGCCATGCGATCAAGCCGCGGGGTCTGGATGAGCTTCTGGCCGTAAGCGCCGACGTCACCTTGGGCGAGATCGTCGCTGAGAATAAAGATGATGTTGGGCTTCGCCGCCGTGGCGTGAGCGGCGGAGGCGAAGGCGAGGGAGGCGAGGAAGAAGGCGACGATGGCTTTCATGATTTTTTTTGTGCGGTGGTATCGAGGGTGGGCGGGCCGGTGAGCCAGCCGAGGGAGGTGAGGAATTTGTCGGTTTCGATAAGCGTGAGGCGGTAGTGGACGTTGCCAGCGCGGCCGTAGTTGAAGAAGCCGTGTTCTTGGTCGTCGTAAAGGTGGAGGTCGCAGCGGCCGCCGACTTTTTCGATTTCGGTTTTCATCTTTTGCGCGCTGGCGACGGTGATGTTTTTATCGGCGCGGCCGAGAAAATGGATGGTGGGCGGGAAATCGCGGTAGAGGTTGTGCAGCGGGGAAATGGTTTTCCACTTGTCGCCCATGGCGGCCTCGACCTTGGCGAAGGCGCGGCTGCCGGGGCCACGGTCGATCATGGAATTGAAGAGGATGAGCGCGTCGGGCCGAGTGCTGGTGGCGGTGTTCTCGCCGGGCTCGTCGAGACCGCTGAGCGTGGCGACGGCGGCGGCGAGGAAGCCGCCGGCCGAGCCGCCGGAGACGGCGATGCGTTTGGGGTCGAGGCCGAGCTCGGCGGTGTGTTGGCGGACCCAGCGCATGGCGGAGAAGGCGTCCATGATCGCTTCGCGCTGGGTGGTCTGGTGGCGCGAGCGGATGCGGTATTCGACGGAGATGGCGACGAGGCCGCGGGTGGCGAGGTAGCGGGCCTGGGCATAAAAATTGGACGGGGCGCCGATGTTGAAGCCGCCGCCGTGGAAGAAAACGATGCCGGGGACGGGTTTTTTGGGGTCGTGGCCCGGTGGGTTGAAGATGCTGACGCTGAGCGTAATTTGGCCGACGGTTTTGTAGGGGACGATGCGGTCGGGCTTGATGTGGGCGGCGGCATCCGCGGCGGCGGCGTCCACTTCTTCGCCGGCGCCGGCGCGGGCGGGTGCGGCTGGTTGGGCGGCGTCGGCAGAGAGCGCGAGGGTGAGAAGGAGAAAGGTGGTGAGAAGGCGGGAGGGCATGGGAGGATCGCAGGGCTATTTGTCGGTGGCTTTCTTCTTGGCGCCTTTTTTGCCGGCACCGCCGCCGGCGGGTTCGGGAGCGATCGGGAGAGGGATGAAGTCGCGCTCCAAGATCATCCATTCCTGAAGGTGGCCTTTGAGAGTGCGTTCGAGGGCGGCGGTCTCGGGGCGGCCGGCGAGGTTGGTGAGTTCGGCGGGGTCGGCCTTGAGGTCGTAAAGCTCGAACATCGGTCGGGTGGGCGCGAAGTAGAGTGCGGCGAATTTGGGGTCGAGTTTGCCGGCTTCGTTTTGGCGGACGAGTTCCTGCCAGAACGGCTGGCCGGCGAAGTCGACGGGCCAGTAGGGGAGCTGGCCCATGGCGTTGTAGATAAGTTTGTGGGTGGGTGTGACGACGACGCGGCCGAGGTCGAAGCTGGACGAGGTGCCGGGGAGGCTGGAGGCGTGGGGGCCGCGTTGGGCGAAGAGGTGGGTGCGGGGCGTGAAGGGCGCGCCGCGGAGGAGGGGGGCGAAGCTTTGGCCGGTCATCTCGGGCGGGATGGGCAGGCCGGCGGCGGCGAGGAAGGTGGGGGCGAGATCTTCGCCGCTGATGAGAGCGGAGGAGGCGGAGCCGGGCTGGATCACTCCGGGCCAACGCATGAGGAGCGGCACATGGATGCCGAATTCGTTGAGGGTGCCCTTGCCGCGGAACTGGGAGGCGCCGTTGTCGGCCATGAAGGCGACGAGGGTGTTCTGGGCGAGGCCGCGTTTTTCGAGTTCAGCGAGGACCTCGCCGATCCAGACGTCGAGGTGGGCGATCTCGTCGTAGTAGGCGGCGAGGTCGGCGCGGACGAGTAGCGTATCGGGATAGTGAGCCGGGAGGGTGAGTTTGGCGGGGTCGTGTTTGACGGGGCCGCGGTTGGTGAGTGGCCGGTGGGGATCGCTCGAGCCGAGCTGGAGGAAGAAGGGTTTTGCGCTCGGCTTGAGATCGAGGAATTCGCGGAACTGGGCGAGGCCGACGGCGTTTTCGCCGCCTTGGTTCACGTAGTCGAGGCGGTCACGGAAAGTGGTGAGTTTGTATTTCTCGAAGGTCACGCGGGACTCGGGAGTGGTGGCTGCGCCCTCTAGATGGAAGGTGCGGCCGGCGACGCCGGTGAACCAGCCGGCGGCGCGGAGGGCTTCGGGGAAGGTTTTGATGTCGCGCGGGAGCGGAGCGGAAAAGCGCGTCATGCCGATGGCGACGGGAGAGCGGCCGGTCATGATACTGGCGCGGGACGGGACGCACTGTGGGGTGGTGACGTAGGCGCGGTCGAAGCGCAGGCCTTGGGCGGCGAGGCGGTCGAGGTGGGGCGTTTTTACGTCGGGGTGGCCGTAAGCTCCGAGGTGGGGGGCGCTGTGGTCGTCGGAGAGGATGAGGAGGATGTTGGGCTTGGGCGCGGGGGCAGCGGCGGGTTGGGCGGCGAGGATGGCCGTGGCGAATGGGAGCAGGAGGGCGAGGGAGAGGAGGGCGGCGCGCATGGGCGTGGGCAGTGGGCGGGCGGGCGGGTCGTGGGCGGGGGCGTGGCTTGGGCTTGGCTTGGGAGGGCGGGTCGGAGACCTCGCCCTACTTTTTTAGAAGCGGAGGGTGGTGGAGAGGGTGAGCTCGCGGGGGTCGGTGAAGACGAAGCGGTCGAGGGTGAGTCCGTCGCTCTTGTAGCGGCGACGCTCGATGCCGTGCTCGTCGAGGAGGTTGCGGACGTTGAGCTGAAAGCTGGCGCGGACATTTCGGCCGAGGAGTTTTCCGCGCAGCTGGTAGCGGAGCATGGCGTCGAAGCGGAGGCTGTCGTCGCCGTAAACGGTAGGGCCGTCGGTGCCGACGCCGGTGTTGTTGCCGGAGTTGATGGGCGGCACGCCGGGCGCGGTGGAGACGCGACCGGCTAGAATGGGGCTGAGGTAGCGGCCGCCGAGGCCGGCGGACCAGCCGGTGAGGCGGGGCTGCTTGAAGGTGTAGTTAACGAAGAAATTGGCCTTGTGGGTGCGGTTGCCAAAGGCGCCCTCGAAGTCGAGGCGGCGGCCGTCGAGATCGGCGCGGTTGACGGCGATCAGGTCGGCGACCGTGGTGCCCTGCGTGCCACTGGCCCCGAGGACGTTGGCGGCGGGGTTAGCGCGAACGAGGTCGGCGACGAAGAGATCGAGTTGGTCGAAGAGGACGGTGGTGCGTTTGTAAACGTTGGCGCGTTCCTGGAGGTTGTAGGAGTAGTTGACGATGAAGCGGAGGCTGTCGCCGACGTTGGCGGTCACGCGGAATTCAATGCCCTCGTTGGCGTTGTCGATGGAGTCGGCGTTGGCGAGGGCGCGGGGGCGGAGTTCGGAGTATTTGGTGAGCTGGGCGGAGGTGTATATCCGGTCGGCGGAGCTCAGGTCGCCGTTGGGGTCGTCGAGGATGGAGAGGATCTGATCATAGCGGGGGGCGAAGGCGTTGTTGACGCCCATTGAGGCCACCTGATCGGTGACCTCGGTGGTGAAATAACTGACGCGGGCGACGATGCGATCTTCGCGCAGGCTGACGGTGATGCCGGTGTCGAAGCCGCGGCCCTTCGGGGCGGGAGGCACGCCGCCATCGGCGCCGACGCGTTGGGAAAAATCTGGGAGACCGAGATTCTTGGAACGGTTGACGAAGAAGGAGAGCCAAGGGCGGGGATGGAATACGAGGCCGGCGGTGGTGGTGCTGCCGGAGAAGGAGTATGCGGTGGTGGGCGATGCGGCGTTGAAGACCTGGGTGCCGGCGGTGCCGGCCCAGATGCCGGTGGCGTCGCGCGACGGGGTGGTGCGCGTCTGGGTGAGATCGTCGCGGCGGTAGCCGAGCGTGGTGACGATGCGGCGGGACCAAAAATCGCTCTGGATGGCGAACATCAGGCTGTCGACTTTACGGGTGCTCTTGGTGCCGCCGTTCTGGACCCAGCCGCTGGTGATCGGGGCCGTGCGTCCGGGGACGGTGGCGGTGAGTGGGCCGGTGGCGAGAGGATCGGGCACGCGCTGGGAAGGAGCGTCGCCGAGGGTGACGTAGGCGCGGCGCCAGACGGCGTTGTTGTCGTTGGTGGGTTCGAGGTTGAAGGGAGCGCCGAGCCAAGCTTCGCGATCGGTGTAGGCGAGGCTGTCCTCGACCTGGTGCTGTGCGAGACCGGCCATACGGTGGTGGCCCCAGCGGCCGGCGTTCTTCTCGTAGGCGAGGGTGCCGCGGTAGTTCTCGCTTTCGGTGCGGGCGAAGCGGCGGAGCCAGAATGTTTCGAGGTAGGTGCCGCCGGAATTGGGGTTGATGAAATTGCCGGCGCTGTCGGTGGTCGGGCGGAAGCCGGACGTGGATTGGAGGAAGGTGGGGTTGCGTAGGAGGCTGTTGGGGTCGCCGCGGATGGAGACGTTTTCGCCGCCGACGTCGTAGTTGGTCCAAGTGCCGAGCTCGTGGTAGAAACCGACTTCGCCGACGAGGCCGGCGGTGAAGCGGTGCTCGGCGATGGCGGTGATGTTCTCGAAATCGTGGAGCGTGCGGCCGCCGGGGCCCGCGGCGTTTGCCTCGTAGGGGACGCGGACCGGATCGCGGATCAGGCCGGGCGTGAAGGGAAGGTCGAGGGTGGTGGAGAAGGCGTTATTGGCGTTGAGAATGAAGTTCTGGTTTTCGACATAGACGAGGCGGTTGGCGGTGAGGGGGCGGGTAATGCCGACGGCGGTCTGGGCGGCGGTGGGGGCGACGTTGGCGACGGTGGCGAAGGTGGGGCTGCCGTTGTTCCACCAGCGGGTGATGCTATCGACGACGGGGTAGTTGCGGCCGAGGGTGCCGCGGAGTTCGCCCTTCTCGGCGTCGAGGCGGATTTCGGTTTTGGCGAAGGGGCGGACGGTGACGGCGAGGGTCGCGGCGCGGCGGGTGGAGGCGAGGTATTCGCGCCAACTGCCCTTGTGGTCGTAGAGAACGTTGAGGCGGGCAGCGAATTTTCGGGGGAGGAGCGGGAGATTGGCGTCGAAGGTGGCGCGGCCTTGGCCGAAGGAGCCGGTCTGGAGCTGGGTCTCGGCGAAGGCGGTGCCAAATTGGGCGCGTTTGGGGGAGTTGTTGACGATGCCGCCGGCGGAGCCGATGCCGAAAAGGACGGAGTTGGGGCCGCGGGAATCGTCGAGGCGCTCGGTGCTGTAGAAATCGGTGCCGAGGCGGGTCTCGAAGTAGTTGCGGGTGCTGTTGCCGAGGATGCCGCGGGAGCGGAAGTTGAAGGAATTGCCGGCGGCGGTCTGGGTGCCGCCGTTGTTCACGCGAAGGGTGTCGCCGTCGTCGATCTGGCTGTTGTTGGCGTAGACCATGGCCTGCTCGAGGTTGGTCGCGCCGATGTCGGTGAGGAATTCCTTGGTGAAAACGTCGATGATGGCGGGGGTATCTTTGAGCGACGAGTTGAGGCGGCTGCCGGCGAGGGAGTTGGTGGCGAGGTAGCCGACGTCGCCGGAGGTGGAGACCTCGAACGGGGAGAGGACGACGGCATCATCGGGTTTGGGCGAGGAGGAGGTGGCGGGCGCGGCGGAAGTGGACGAAGCGGGGGCGGGGACGCTTTGGGCGAGGAGTGGGCCGACGGGCGGCGAGAGGAGGACGAGCGAGGCGGCAGCGCAGAGACGGAGAATACGTGGGGGCATGGCGGGATTGGGTTTTGCGCGAACGGGAGAACTCGCGCGGAGTTGTGGTGCGGTTCAGAAATGGCACGTTTGCGTGTGAGCACAATTCCCGCCTCACACTTTCGACTGACTATTTTCCACATCAAGACGGCTCGGCGCACGGGCGGTGCGTCCGTGCTGTCTGCGGGCGACAAGC
>SXGQ01081530.1_pt1 | contig 16112 bp, 8 predicted proteins | sample 3178371 | NCBI WGS metagenome assembly SXGQ01 (sample SAMN11356859, study PRJNA531348) | freshwater metagenome | isolation source: freshwater sample F1-20 | place: China: Fuxian Lake, Yuxi | collected 2017-12-25
GTCTTACCGTGGTCGACGTGGCCCATTACCGTAACAATGGGCGGACGCGACGCCAGGTTGGCGTCGTCTTCTTGCTCATCGGCAAGAGCTTCTTGTACTTCTTCGTCGACGAAGCTCACGTCGTACCCGAACTCGTCGGCGACGATGGTCAGGGTTTCTTTGTCGAGGCGCTGGTTAAGCGAGGCCATGATTCCGAGCGACATGCAGGTCGAAATCACCTCGGTCGGCGTCACCTTCATCATGTTGGCGACCTCCTGAAGGGTTACAAACTCCGTGAGCTTGAGGACTTTTTCGCCCTCCTGGCGCTCGAGTTCGGCCATTTCACGGGCCTCGGCGCGCTCGGCGCGCTTGTCTCGGCGAATCTTGGAACCTTTCGACTTGCGGCCTCCGCCGAGCTTTTCGAGGGTTTCTTTGATTTTGCGCTGAATGTCTTCTTGGCTGACTTCGCGCGGAGCGCCGCCACCTTGACCGGGTCCTCCGGGGCCGCGCTGACCGCCCGGGCCGCGCTGTCCGCCGGGTCCGCGCTGTCCGCCTTGACCGCCAGGTCCGCGTTGGTACCCACCCTGACCGGGTCCTCCGACGCTTGCCGCTCCCGTTGTGGTGCGGCCGCCGCCCGAGGCGGGCTTTTGAAGGCCCTCGGTCTTAATGCGCTTGCGCTGACCTGCCGCCGAAGGCTTCTTGGCAAACTGCGAAAGGTCAATTACTTGGCCCGTCATTTTGGGGCCGTCTAACTTTTGGTACTGGGTCTCGTGGTGGGTCGCCTCGCCGGCCTTGTCGTCGGCCGGTGCCTCGGGGGCGGCTGGGGCTACCGGGACCGCAGAAGCTGCCTCCGTTGCCGCTGGTACTGCTGCTTGGGATGCCGATTCGGCTGCCTTGGGAGCCTCGGGTGCCACGACCGGAGCCGCTGCCGCCGGTTTCGCCGCGGCCGACTTGGGCGCAGGCGCTGCCGGTGCTGCTGCCTTGGGCGATTCGGCAGGTGCGGCCGGGGCCGCGGCCTCGGCCTTCTTCGGCGCGAGTTCAATCTTGCCGGCTACCTTGGGTCCGCTCAACGTCGTCGTGGCGCGGATTACCTCAGGCTTCTTTTGCTCGCGCTCGGCTTGAATCGCTTCTTTCTCTTCGCGCTTCTGTTGAATGAGCGTCTCCGCCTTGTCCTTTGAAGACTTATCGGTGGCGAACTGCTGCGTCAGGAGGTCGTACTGCGCTTGATCGATCTTGGCATTTCGGTTGCGCTCCACCTCCTGGCCCTTATTGGCCAAGAAGTCGACGGCGGTATCCAAGCCGATGTTCAGCTCGCTAAGTACTTTACTGATGCGGATGGTGCTCATAGGCGCAAAGGTCGGAACTAGTTAGGTAATAGGGTAGATATAGAGAACGAATCCAGGCTTACTCGACGTCAAACTCTTTTTTGAGAATGTCGCGAACTTCTTGAACAGTTTCGACTTCGAGGTCGGCACGGCGGGCTACGTCTTCCACGTCGGCGCGGAGTACGGACTTCGCCGTATCGTAGCCTCCGTTGCGCAGCTGGTCGATTACCCAAGCCTCAATCTCGTCGCTGAACTCGAGGAGCTCTACGTCTTCTTCTTGAACCACGTCTTCGCGGTACACGTCGATCTCGTAGTCGTTCAGCTTGCTCGCCAGGCGAATGTTGGTTCCGCCGCGGCCAATCGCCAGCGACACCTGGTCGGCGGGCAAGTACACGTCGGCGTGGCGGCGCTCCTCGTCGAGCACCATGTTGGTGATCTTGGCCGGAGACAGCGCGCGCTGAATCATCAGCTGCAGGTTCGTCGTGTAGTTGATCACGTCGATGTTCTCGCCGCGGAGCTCGCGAACGATGCTGTGGATGCGCGAACCCTTCATGCCCACGCAGGCGCCCACGGGGTCGATGCGGTCGTCGTAGGACTCCACGGCCACCTTGGCTTTTTCGCCCGGAATGCGCACGACCTTCTTCACCGTGATGATGCCGTCGAACACTTCGGGGATCTCGGCCTCAAACAGCTTGGCCATGAAGGCCTCTGAGGTGCGGCTGAGCAAAATGAACGGCTTGGCTCCGCGCACTTCCACCAACTTGACCACCGCGCGGACCGTGTCCCCCTTGCGGTAAAAATCCTTCTCTGGGATCATGTCCTCGCGGCGCAGAATGAGCTCGTTTTGCTGGTCGTCGTAGATGATCAGCTCGCGGTGGCGCACGTGGTGCACCTCGCCGCTGATGATTTCACCTTCCATCGACTTGTAGCGCTTGTACAGCTCGCCCGAGTCGTGCTCCTGAACCTTTTGAACCAGGGTCTGGCGGAAAGCCAGAATGAAGCGGCGGCCCAAGTCAATGATCTTCATTTCTTCAGACACTTCTTCGCCCACCTCAAAGTCGGGCTCGATCTTCAGGGCCTCCGAAAGCGCGATTTCGAGGTTGTCGTCTTCCACGGCGCCGTCTTCGACGATGGTGCGGTTGCGCCAGATTTCGAGGTCGCCCTTGTCGGGATTGACGATCACGTCGAAGTTCTCGTCGGTGCCGTACTTCTTGCGGATTTGGACGCGGAACGCCTCCTCGATGAACGACATGAGGGTTACGCGGTCAATGCTCTTTTCGTCTTTGAACTCGCCGAAGGATTCGATAATGGCTAGGTTTTCCATAGCTACTTGAAGGTGAGAAACTTAGAATTTAAAATCGAGGGTGATGCTGGCAATGTCCGCCAGCGGGATTTGGGTTTGAGTCGTCAGGTCCATTTTGCCTTTGCCCACGGTCTTGGGGACGCGCTCCGTGCGTTCCAAAGTGAGGTTCGCGCCGTCGTAGGCCGCCAGCTTGCCCCGGCTCTTGAGGCCGTCGGCGTGCTTGACCACGACCTCGCGGCCCAGGTTTTTGCGGTACTGTGCGTCAACTTTAAACGGACTGAACATGCCCGGAGACGACACCTCAATGGCGTAGTTCTCGGAGTCTTCGCCCAGGGCCGACTCAATCGCGCGGCTGATGGTCTTGATTTGCGCCAGCGTAATGTGGCCCTCGTTCAAATCAGCGTGCACTTTGATGTCGTTGGCCGCGCTCAGGCTTACTTCAACGGCAAACGCACCCATGGGTTCAAGGGTGGCGTGCACAAGCTGCTGCAGTTCGGTTTGGTTCATCTTTAGCGCGGATTCAAAAATCTTTAAAAACAGTCGAGGGGACTTTTGGGTCCCCTCGATTTTGGATTCAGAAAGCGTTGCAAAGATACAACGGATTTTTTACCATGCAAACCGCAGGCTGGCGCGCAGTTGGCGGCCGGCCTCGAGCACCCCAAAGGCGCGGGCGATCGAAAGGTGGTGGGCATAGGCGGTATTCCCCGCATTCAGCAGCTCGACGCTCCACGAGGCGTGGTCGCTTATTACGCCCGTGAGGCTTGCGGACCACAATCCATAAGCCGAAGTGGGTCCGTCCAAAAAGAGCGCTTCGGTCGAAGAGAGCCGGTTTTGGGCCATGTAGCGGTCGTAGTGCAGTTCGGCGTGAAGGCGCTGGTCGGACAGTACATCGTAAGCCATATGGGCACCCCAGCGGCCCGGGGCCATGAACGGAAGCGGATTGCCCGCTGCGTCTTCGCCAATACTGAGGGCCGCCTGAGCATGCACGTGGAAGCGCTTTGCGGGGTGCCAGTGGGCGCGGGCCTCGGCTCCGTAGACGCGGGCATCGCCCTGCACGTAGTAGAAGCGCCACGAACCGCTGCTGTCGTTGGGGTTGAGGTAAATGAAGTCGCGGTAGGCCTGGTAGAAGGCGGTGAGCTGGGCGTCGAACCGCTCGCGCTCGTAGTTAAGGCCAAGGTCGGCGTTCCAAAGCCGTTCGGTACGCAGGTTGGCGTCGCCCACTTCAAAACGTCCCGCTCCGAGGTGCGACCCGAAGGCAAAGCGCTCTTCGAGTTGGGGTCCGCGCGTGCCGTGCGACAGGCGAGCCTGAACACTCAAAGGTTTCCTAATGGCATAGGCGTAGCGCAGCAGGGCGGCATAGCCCGCAAACGCCCCAACCTCGCCGCGAAATCCGACCGACCGAGTACTGCGGCCTTGTTCCACACTGTAGTGCGCAAAAACAGCCGATTGCAACTGCTCGGCGTTGGGGTACAGCCACTCGTGGGCGTGGTCGTCGTTGCGGAGCATGCGCAGTTGCTGCTGCGCCCCAAGAGTCAGGTGCCCGACCCCAAGGCGTCGGTCTAACGTCGTGGTTTGCGACGCAGTATAGAGGTAAAAGGCCAGATGCGGATCCTCAGCGTGGCCAGGCTCCAACGTATCAGCTCCGACTTCTTCGTCAAACTCAGCCCGGTACGAGGTATGCACGCCGCTTACGGTCCGCAGGGTCCAGGCGCCCAGAGGCCGTTCGGCTTCCCAGGCGAAGTGGCCTGCCTGAATCAACTGGTCGCCGTGCACGTGTTCAGGTGCTTGCCCTGGCGGGTAGTTTTTTTGCGGTAGGCCAAATCGGCGCTGAACGCCAGTGAACTTGAGGCGGTGTTGCGTTTTGCCTTTTTGCCAAGAGCCTAGCGCGCGAAGCGCGAGGGTTTGGGCATGAGTTCCGTGAACCGTATCGCCGTTTGCGTCGCGGTACTCGGGGCTGTAGCCGCCATAGGCACCAATGAAGTAAAGACCAGGTCCGCTGCGGTGCAGGCTGTACTGGCCCGACCAGGGCATGCCGTTGGCCCCGCCGTTCAGGGTAAGTGCGTGCTGTTGCCCCGTGGCGCGCGGACGCAGGTCGGAGAAGTACAGCACGCCGGCCATGGCGTCGGTTCCGAGCGCAAGGGAATTGGGGCCGAGCATGACCTCGACGTGGTCCACGCCCAGGAGGGGAAAATCAAGCCCGTGGTCCGCCCCGCCCTGCATGTTGTCGTAGCGCCAACCTTGGTAGGCCGTGACGACACGGTAGCCGCCTAGGCCGCGCAGGATGGGTTTGACGGTGTGCCCGCCCACGCTAGCGAGCTGTAGGGCCGGAGCCTGGCGGCTGAGCTGAAGCATGGCCGAGGGCCCTTGGTCGGCCAGGGTGCGCACGGGAATGGCGAGTACTTGGGTGGACAGTGCGGACGGGTTGTCGCGCTGCGCCTCAACCGAAGCCTCTCCGAGTTCAATGACCATGGATGTGTCGCGTTGGCCCCAAAGCATAAGGGGCAGGGCCGCGAGCAGCCCAAAAATCGTTTTATTCATAAAGTTTAGGAGTGGGTTAACCGTTCGCGGAGCGATTCCGCGAAAAAATCAAGTCAGCCCAAACGGGGGCGCGCGAGGGGCCATCGCCGCACGGACCGCGGCCTGGGCGCCGGATTCCCGAGGCGCCGGGTGCTGCCGCGAAACCAAGCGTTGACCCGGCTCCCAGCCTATCGGTGCAGGTTGAAGCCCCGAAATCAACGCAGGATCGCTCCATTCGCAGGCATCGTCGCCCTCGTGGAGGTGCTGGCCCTGTTCTGAGCAGTGGTCGCCGTGGTGGTGCAGCACACTGTGCGCCAGGGGATCGACCAGCCGAAGTCCCCAAATCAGCAACCACGTGAACAAGAAGAGTGCGCGCATCGTTTCAAAGGTACGTCTTGCGAAAAACACACCGAATCCCTCGGTAGTTCAATGAACCCGCCCGTTTCGGTGGTCCCGTTGAATTGAGTTTTTTTTGAGTCGAATTTTGTGCGGTATGCTTCAACGTCTCTTGCTCCTTCTTTTTTTGGCCACCGGCAGTTTGTTGGCGCAACCTTGTTCCACGGCGCCGGGCGTGAGCTTAGTGTCGCGCACGGCGAGCAGCATTAGCATTTCCACAAGTTCGGCAGCGGCCTTTCACCGATTGGAGTACGGGCCATTGGGCTTTGCTCCGGGCAGCGGAACCTTGACGCCCTGGTTCAGCGGCAACACCTATGTGGTGAACGGACTCTCCGGCTCCACCGGCTACGATTTTTACCTGCGCGACAGCTGTTCGAACGGCAGCAAAAGCCCTTGGAGCGGCTACAACGGCTACGCGACAACCTGCGGAACCGCGGCCACCATTCCCTGGGTAGAGAATTTTGACCAGATTTTTTTCACTCCGCGCACCTCAGTCAACGGACTCGGAGGCTACATGTGCGGGTGGATTGCCTCGCCCAACGAAGGGTATGCCTGGGTTTCGGCCCCGCCGTTTCAAGTTCTGCCGGCCACCGGGCCCCAGTCAGACCATTCCGGGCGAACCAAGTACCTTTTCGCGGACCGCTTCGGTGCCTTTACCGGGAACAACACCGCCGTAATCCGCACACCCCAGATCAACCTGGCGGGCGCCACCACTCCGGTGGTTGAGTTTTGGTACCACATGTACGGCAACCAGGTCGACTCCTTGGCGGTCGAGGCTACCGCTGTGGGCAACCCCAACTGGGTGCGGCTCGGAGTAATCGCGAACAATCCCACGCTGTTTTCGTCCAAAACGAGTCCCTGGCAGCAGCAGATTTATCCGCTTACGATGTTTACCAACCAAACGGTGACCATCCGCTTTGTGGCCAAGTCGTCGGCGACTTTTCCGTTCAACGCTCGAGTCGCCATTGACGACCTTCGCGTCGGCCAAGCCAATGGATGCATCGCGCCCTCAAACCTTAACTTCAGCGCGGTTCAGGCCAATTCGGCCCTTGTCGGTTTGATACTGGGCTCGTCGCAGCACCACCAGCTCTCCTACGGTGCCCCGGGATTAGGCGCAGGCAACGGGACCGTCAAGCGCTTCAGCGGCACGTCAACGAGCCTCACTGGACTTACGCCTAATACGACGTACGAGGCCTGGATTCGCGACTCCTGCAGCCCAACCTCGTTCAGCAACTGGGTGGGCCCCGTTTCGTTCACCACCGGGTGTCTGGCGGTGGCTGCTCCGTGGAGCGAAAGCTTCGACGGTCCAACGTGGACCGTGCCCCCATTCAACCAAGCTGGCACCTGGCCGAGCTGCTGGGATCGTCCGACCAACCAAGGGATGACCTACGTGGTAGGTCCTCCTCAGTTCAACTCGTTTTCGACTGGTCCGTCTGAGGACCACGGATCGGGGGCCAACGGCAAGTACGTATTCTTGGAATCCGTTGGGTTCACCAACGGCTCGACGGGTCTATTCAAGACCCCTTGGATCAACCTTTCGCCCTTAGCCGTTCCCGAGCTCACGTTTTGGTACCACGCATACGGCTTCCAAATTTCAGGAACGCAGCTCCACGTCGAAGACACCGCGGGCGTCTTCACTCAGGTGTGGTCGAGTACGGGGCAACTTCAAGCCGCCCAAACCGATCCCTGGACGGAGGTTACGGTGAGCTTGGCCGCGTTTGCCAACAAGAAAATCCGGCTTCGCTGGACCGGAGCGGCAACGAGCAGCTTCGCCTCACTGGCCCAGTCCGCCATCGACGACATCGACATTCACGCTACGCCAACCTGCCCAAAACCCCAGAACTTCGCCGTCACGACTACCAACAGCACCAGTGCCACGCTGAGCTGGACGGTCGGCAGCAGCCCATGGGTGATCAAGTACGGCCCGGTCGGATTTAACCCCTCGGCGAGCGGAACCCGCGTAGTCGCCGCGAGCAATCCGTTTACGGTCACCGGCCTCACGCCGAGCACCACCTATCAGTTTTATGTGAAGGATACCTGCGGCCCCACCAGCGTCAGCGCCTGGAGCACGGCGGTAACCGCAACCACGACCTGCGCCACCATATCGGCACCGTCCACGGAGAATTTTCAATCTTCGGCATGGGGCGTCGGCACTTGGCCCAACCTCGAAGGAACGATTTCGCCCTGCTGGAGCCGTTCTGCCGGATCTGCCGCCTCTGAGTTCTTTTGGACCGTTGGTCAAGGACCCATGCAGGCGGGCAATACTGGTCCGAACCAAGGCATCAACGGCGGCAAGTACATGTTTACCAGCGGATTTGGCAACACGGGCGTGAACCAAGCCACCCTCACCTCACCGTGGATCAATACGACGCCCCTCAACGTGCCTATGCTGCGCTTCTCGAGCCACATGTACGGCGGAGTCATTGACCGGCTCCAGGTCTTCATCGATTCGGGTGCCGGATGGCAGAGTATTCTGATTATTCTTCCCGGCAACCAGCCCGCAGCGACCTCGGCTTGGACGCTCCACGAAATCCAGCTGCCCAATTATGCCGACAAAACCGTTCGGTTCCGTTTTCGCGGCGAAAAAACGACGGTAGCCGGCTACGCCGAAATTGGTCTTGACGAGTTTGCCGTGGTGGAGGCGCCCTTGCCCTCCTGTGCCGCGCCCTCAAACCTCAGCGCCTCGGGCGTCACGGTGAACACGGCCCAAATCGCGTTCACGCCCGGCGGCGCCAGCACGCGAATCGCTCGGGGCCCCGTGGGCTTCGTTCCCAACGCGGCGACCACCCTTGCGACGGGGATTACCTCACCCTACGTGCTCACCGGTCTCAATGCCAACACCACCTACCACGTGTACCTCAAGGACACCTGCAGCAGCGTGGGGCTCGCGAGTTCGTGGGTAGGCCCCTTGGCGTTCACCACGCAGCCTTGTCCGCCCGTTTCGGCGAGCTTCACCTACAACGTGGTGAGCGGAAACCTCATCATGAACGCGCAGAACATTTCGGCGACGTCGAACTACGCTTGGACGTTGCTCAACTCGAGCGGGGCCACGGTGGCCACGCGAACGGGGGGCTCGTCGACCATTCCCGTGTCGGGCACCGGTTCGTTTACGTTGAGCCTCATCGTGACCAACTTTTGCGGAAGTTCCGACACCAGCCAGGTTACCGTGAATATTTGCGCCCCGTTGGGCGGCGGATTTAGCCACACGGTCAACGGAAACACCGTGAGCTTCACGAGCCTCGCCGTGAACTCGTCGGGCCAGCTGTGGGACTTTGGCGACGGCAACCAAGGCAGCGGCCCCGCTCCGGTTCACACCTACGCCGGAACCGGTTCCTACACGGTCGTGATGCGGTCGTTCAACATCTGCGGCGACACAATAACCTCGAGCCAAGTGGTGGTGACCTGCACCAAGCCGGCGGCGGAATGGACCGCGCAAATTCTCTCGTCGGGAGGCGCCGGAATGCGGGTTCAGTTCAACGCGACCCCCTGGTCGAGCGCGGACGCTGTAAACTTCCAATGGCTCTTTGGCGACGGCACCAACGGATCGGGCGCCAACCCTATCAAGACTTATGGGGTCCCCGGACTTTTCTACACGGTGACCTTGATTGCGTCCAATTCCTGCGGAGGGAAAGACACCTTGACCAAATCGCTTCAAACAGTTGGACTCGACGAACCGGCGGCGGTTGCCGCCTGGTACCCCAACCCGGCGCAACCCGGGCAGTGGATCACCAGTCCGGGCGATGCGCCCGTGTCCGTGGCGACCCTGACTGGCCAAATCCTGCACTGGGCCCAGCGCAGCGAAGCAGGCCAAACGCTCGTCTGCGTGCCGGAGAACTGCCCCGCCGGAGTGTACGTGCTCTGGCAAGAAGGGGTGGCGGTACGGATTACGGTTCCATAACCGTTTAATAACGGTTTCGTAGCCTGGGGACTGCGCCAAGCAAAATCGGCTTAACACCATTAGATGAGTTTTGAGGATACTCAAAATCATCTAGTTATGAAAAACCTTTTTACCCTTTTCGTGCTCGCATGGTGCAGCGTTTCTGCTGCCTATGCTCAAAGCAGCATTAGCGGCCAAGCGGTCGATGAGGCCAACATTGCCCTTCCCGGTGCCGTGGTCACCTTGGACAGCCGCCGTTCTACCACGACGGACTTGAACGGTCGGTTTTCCTTTACCGGAGTATCGGCCGACATGCACGTTGTGAAACTCGTGTACGCGAGCTACGTGACCGTTGAAGCCAATGTAAATACTTCAAATGGCAACCAATTTGTGGTTCTTAAAACGAAGCCTGGAACGACCGAATTGGGCGAAATTGAAGTTGTGGGTTCGCTCCTACAGGGACAGGCCAAAGCCTTGAATCGCCAAAAGAGCAACATTAACGCATCGAATGTGGTGTCTTCAGACCAGGTTGGACGCTTTCCCGACGACAACATTGGAGACGCCGCAAAGCGCATTCCCGGCATCACGATGCAGAACGACCAAGGCGAGGCCCGCAACATTATTGTTCGCGGATTGGCTCCCCAGCTGAACTCGGTAACCATCAACGGCGAACGCATTCCCTCTGCTGAAGGCGACAACCGCAACATCCAGATGGACTTGATTGCTGCCGACATGATTCAAACGATTGAAGTGTCGAAAGCGCTTACCCCCGATATGGATGCGGACGCCATTGGCGGATCAGTGAACTTGGTTACCCGCGCCGCCCCCGCAGGTCAGCGCATTGTGGTTACGGGCGGAGCCCTTTACAACTCCCTGAGTCAAGCGGTAACACCCAACGGATCGTTTACCTACGGAAACCGCTTTGCCAAAGACAAAATGGGAATCGTTGCAAGCGCTTCGAGCAAGGACCACGTATTTGGTTCGGATAATGCCGAGTTCGAGTGGAACTTTGACGACGCAGCAAGTCCCTACATCTTTAACTACGAAGTGCGCGAATACCACGTGCGCCGCCTTCGCCAGAATCTATCTGCCAACCTCGACTTCCGCTTGGCGCCCGGCCACACCCTTTTCTTTCAGTCGATGTACAGCAACCGAAAGGACTGGGAAAACCGATTCCGCTTGCGCTTTAAAGATGTCGAACGCCAAGAAGACGGCACCTATGTTGGAGAACTCCGCATGCAAACCAAAGGCGGATCGAATGATGTGGACAACGCCCGATTGGAAGATCAAACCATGTACAATTTGGCCCTTCGCGGAGAGCATCTTTTGGGCAAACTCCGCATGGACTGGAGCGTGAGTCGCTCGTTCGCAAATGAGCTTCGTCCTGATGAGCGCTACATTCAGTTCCGAAAGAAGAACGCAGAGGTCGTGTTTGCGGATATGGATCCCACGACCCCGTACATGCTCCCCGCGTCAGTGGGTTTGGCCCTTTCGGACTACGGACTCCACGAACTCACCCAGCAGCAGCAAAACACGTACGACCAGGATAACAATGCACGACTGGACTTCACGCTTCCCGTTGGCAAGGGCAATTTAAAATTTGGTGCGCGCTACCGGGGCAAAGTAAAATTCCGCGACGTGACCTTTAATGAGTACGAATTTGTCGATGGCGACCAAGAGCCCAGCTTTGACGACCTGAGCATCAAGTACGACGCCGCGCGCGCCGACCGCTACATGGCCGGAGATTACTGGAATTTCGCCGCAGGCAAGAGCTTTATTTCTAAAGACTACCTCGGTGGGCTCGACCTCGACAACAGCGCACTTTTTGAAAGCACGTCAGTACCTGCCGAGTTTGCCGCGACCAACTACGATGCGACCGAAAACATTTTGGGCGCCTACGCCATGTACAGCGCTACCGCAGGAAAACTGGAGTACACCGCGGGCGTACGGGTAGAAAACACTTCAAACGTTTACAACGGTTTTGCCTTTGACCTTGACGAAGAAACCTCAGCAGACACTTCAGGCACCGGTAACTACACCAACCTGCTTCCTAGCGTGCTTTTAAAGTACAATTTGAGCAGCCGTAGCCTGATCCGCGGATCGGTTACGTCCACTTTGGCGCGGCCAAACTACTACGACCTGGTTCCGTACATCTCGTTCTCGCGCGACGACCTCGAGGCGGAATTCGGAAACCCCGAGCTCAAGGCAGCTACGGCTACAAACGTGGACTTGAGCTACGAAAACTACCTCCCGAACGTGGGATTGATCAGCGCCGGAGTCTTCTACAAGCGCATCAACAACTTCATTTACACGGAATCAATCAACGATTTCGAATACAAGGGAACAACTTATGACGCGCAAACGCCGAAAAACGGTGAAGTTGCCACGGTTCAGGGATTGGAACTTGCCTTTCAACGCACCCTGGGCAAGTCTGGATTTGCTAAGAATCTGAACCTCTACACCAACGCAACCTTTACGGCGTCACAGACCACAGGGGTTCGCGACGGCGAGAACATCGCTCTGGCCGGAACCGCTCCGATCATGCTCAACGCTTCACTTGCCTACGACGCCAAGAAGTTCACGGCCCGCGTAAGCTTCAACCACTCCCAAGGCTATGTAGATGAGTACGGCGGCGACACGTATTCTGATCGTTTCTATGGGGACCAAAGCTTTGTAGACCTCAATGCGTACTACGCGCTGACACCAAAGTTGCGCGTGTTCATTGACCTGAACAACTTGACGAACCAGCCCCTGCGCTACTACCAATTCGAAGAGCAATACACCATGCAGATGGAGTACTACGGATTCCGCGCCAAACTCGGCGTGAAGCTCGACCTCTAATCGGTTTCGGCGATCGTTACGACCCGCCGGCGCATGCCGGCGGGTTTTTTAATTCCGCACGTAGCGGTGCACTTGGGGCGGAAGGCCGGCGGCCTTTTCGCTGAGCAGAACATAAGATCCGTCAGGGAGCCATGCAAAAATTTCGCCCTGGGCCTCTTGCTCGGTGTACGGTAGCTGGGTGGGAACTCGCTGAAGCACGTCGCAGGCCGCCTCAGTGGGCGATGCATCCCAATAGTAGAGCCGGCCGTAGCTGCGCACCACGATCGGCGATCGCCCGTTGGGCAACTGAAGGCGGTCCGCCGCGGTGGTCATGAATAGGGGCAAATCACCGAGGTACTTCGCGGTATCTCCGCCTAAGGTCGGTTCGGACGGAAGCACGTAGATTCGGTTGCGCAGGTCCCGCTTGGAAACGAGGTACATGCGGCCATCCGGATCGGCAAACATGGATTCGGCGTCCCGTGGACCGTCGGCATAGGTATAGGTCCACACCTTGGTCGCCGTGGGCTGGTGGCTTTGTATGGCGGAACCTGCGGTATCAATTCCCGTCGGCTCAGGGAGCGCATAAATCCGGCGCATAGGGCGGAGGCCTTCGTTGTCGCCGATTTCACCGATTCCCAACCACCGTTGCCCATTGGCATCCGTCCAGTGGGCCAGGTCCTCCCAGTCTTCGTTGGTCCAGCCCATGGTAAGCTGCAGTCGGCTCATCACCCGACCGTTGCGAACGTCGACGAGGTAGAGCATGGGTCCGACTCCGCCGTCTTCAATCACCCAAATGGCGTGGGGCGCCCAGGAGCAGTGTACGGCCCCAGACGCCTCGTCGAGTGCCACAAACCCGGCGCTCAAGCGCGGAACCGTATCAAAGCCCGGCTGCGGCGCCAACGACGTGACGTCGTAGTTCACCGAAAAGGGAACGTAGGGTTCGGGCTGGGGCTCGCGGCAGGACTGGGCGGCTGCTACTGCCGGCAGAAGGCTCCAAAGAATGAAGTTGGTTGGGCGCATACGCAAACCTACAAACTTGATGTTTTGGTAACGTTAGGCCCTGGCCCCGAGTCTACCTTTAAGTATGATCTACCGCACTATCCTATTCGGCATTGTATTCGCCGCCCTCGCAAGCTGCCAACCCTCGGCGGAACCCGCCACCGCTGCCCCAGTCGCTTATCCCGCACGCAGCGAGGCCCCCATCTTTCGGAGCCTCATTTTTGGCGACTGGGGACGCATGGGCATTGACCCGCAAATGCAGACTTCCCAAGAAATGGCCGACTACGCCCGCGAATTTCCGCTCGACTTTATCGTGAGCACGGGCGACAACTTCTACGACAACGGCGTCACCGGGGTCGACGACCTTCACTGGACCCATTCGTTTGAAAAGGTCTACAGCGATTCCAGCTTGTTTGCGCCATGGTACGTTGTTTTGGGCAACCACGACTACCGCGGCAACATCGAAGCGCAAATGGAGTACCGGTCGCCGAATTCCGACCGCTGGAAGATGCCCGCCAAAAACTACGTGAAGACCTGGACCCGAGATGGAGTCAAGCTTGCGTTGGTGTTCATTGATACCTCGCCGACCGAAGACCAGTACTACAGCGAAGAGAAGTACCGTCGCGTATGGCAGGAGGATTCCGCGGCACAAAAAGCATGGTTCCGCGCCGTCATGGATACGTTGAAGGCCGACTACCGCGTCGTGGTAGGCCACCACCCCCTTTATTCGGGCGGAAAGCGCATGGGTGCCAAAACCCAAAGCCACCTCGACCACTGGGGGCCGCTCTTTGCCCAGTATAAGGTTCGCACGTACCTCTGCGGCCACGAGCACGACCTGCAGCACATTCAGGCCAAGCTGGCCGGTGGGCATACCCTAAACCACGTGGTGACTGGTGCCGGTAGTGAAGTCCGCGAAACGGGTGAAATTCAGAGCGGCGCCTACGAAGGGGACCAAGCCAAAACCATTTATTCACGCTCCGCCAATGGATTTATGATCTTGGACGTGCACCGAGATGCTGCCGTCGCTACCTTGTGGTCCGGTGGACAGCCCGTACACCAATTCACGATTAAACCCGACAACCTATGAGCCAGCCCACTGCCCAGCAAATTCTCGATACCCTTTGCGATGCCTACGGCACCACGTTGGCCGAGGTCCTGTCGCACCTCGACGCCGAATCCGAGATTCCGGCCGACGTGCAAGCCGCCGAAGAAGTCATGAAGATGGTCTTCAGCGGAATCATCAACGAAGCCTTTGACGAGGGACGCGCCCGCACCGTCGAAATGGAAGAAGACGACCGGTTCGGCGTGCTGATCGACGAGGACTTCCTTGAAGAAATTGGGTTCGAGCTCGACTTTGACGAAGTCGGCGAGGACGAAGAAGAATAACGCCCATTTTACCTGCGCCTAAGGTAGCGGCACGTGCTTTGTATACAGAAGTTCGGAACCGCTTCTCGCTCTGCGTTTCGTAGGGTGTTAAGGTGTTAAGGTAAATTTGGTTCCACAGAAAGCCCGCAGCAATGCGGGCTTTTTTGCTACTTTTAAGCATGATCCGCTCCAAGCTCGCCGTCGGAATCCTGGCCAGCCTGGCTCTGATCTACTTCGCGTGGCAACGGCCCTTTTTGGAGCGCGGCGCCAATCCGCGCAATCAAGTGATTTCCTACGACGTGGCGGGCTACTACGCCTACCTCCCCATGCTGTTCATCGAAGGCGACGTTCGGCTCGAGCGCCCCTGGAAGTACGACATGATCCAGCTGGTAGGGGTGCACGAGCACCCCGAAACGGGCGGTCGCCACCTCAAATTTACCTCGGGCATGGCGGTGCTCTACGCGCCGTTTTTTGCCGCCGCCCACGCCTACACCTTGGCCATCCATCCGGCGGAGGCCCACGGCTTTTCACTCCCCTACCGATTCGCCATCGGGTTGGCCGGGGTGCTGTACCCCCTGCTCGGACTCGTGCTGCTTCGCCGTTTTCTGCGCCACTACGTGCCCGACGCCGCAATCACCTGGGCCCTCGTCGCCCTGTTTTTGGGCACCAACCTCTTCTACTACAGCAGCTTTCGCGGAGCCATGAGCCACGGTGCCACCTTCATGCTGTCGGCGGCCATGCTCTACCACGCCGACCTCTGGCGGCGGCGCGAGCAGCCGGGTCGCCTCGTGGTCGTTGGGCTCCTCGCGGGCCTCGTGGTGCTGATTCGCCCCGTCAACCTGCTGATCCCTGTGGCCGTGGCTGCCATGTTCACGTTGGACGGTCGGCTTCCGCGCGGACTCCTCACCGCCCGGCGCCTGACCCTAGCGGTGGCGGCGGCGGCGCTCGTGGCCCTTCCGCAGCTTGGGTACTGGAAGGCCAGCACCGGCCACTGGTTCGTGTGGACCTACGGCCGCGAAGGCTTTTTTTGGACGGAGCCTGCCTGGATTCAAGGCCTCTTCAGTTGGCGCAAAGGCTGGTTCATCTACACCCCAATGGCCGCCTTCATGATCTTCGGGTTCTGGGGCTTCGCCCGCAAAAAACCGGCTTGGGCCCTCGTCGTCGGACTCTACCTCGTGGCTACTGCGTACGTGACCTTCAGCTGGTGGGCGTGGTGGTACGGCGGAAGCTATGGCGCCCGGCCCTTGATCGACGCCTACGCCCTGCTGGCGCTGCCGCTGGCCGTGTACTTCCAGCGCATGCTCGAGGAGGCCCCCGCCGTGCTGCGTCGGCTCAGCCTGGCGACGGCGACCGGCCTGGTGGCGCTCAACCTCCTGCAGACCTACTACTACACGGCCGGATACCTGCACCACGATTCCATGACGCGGGCCGCCTACCTCCACGTGATGCGGCACGCGGACTTTGCTCCGCGCGAACTCCTCGAAGCCCCCGACTACGACGCAGCGCTCAAGGGCGCCGAGCCCCGCTACTA
>SXGQ01088979.1_pt1 | contig 16105 bp, 22 predicted proteins | sample 3178371 | NCBI WGS metagenome assembly SXGQ01 (sample SAMN11356859, study PRJNA531348) | freshwater metagenome | isolation source: freshwater sample F1-20 | place: China: Fuxian Lake, Yuxi | collected 2017-12-25
CCCGACAATCTATCAAACAACTTTCAGCAATCCTCGAAACATCGACACGCTGGGCGTACGCAACTGCTGCGAGCGGCGAGGTTTCCGCCGTCACGTCGGCGTCGTTGACGGCGTTTGCTCGGCGCGCCGAGGCTGACGGCTACGACGGGGCGGTGGTCGAGGCGTTCGCCGCCACGCTGCCAGCGGGGGTGGTGCTGTACCCGTACTGGGTGCCGGTGCTCGCCGACGTCATCGCACGCAGGGAGCCAGCCCGCGTGATCAGCTTCTCGGTGCCGCGCAGCCACGGGAAGACGCTCCTAGCCGCCCTGCTGGCCGGATGGGTGCTGAGAGACCCCGACGCCGACAAACTCGTTGTGAGCGCCGCCACGGCCCTTGCGCAGGCCCGCCTGTCGGTCGAGTCGCTGGCGACGATCCACCACCCGGCGGACGGCAAGGCATCGCCCTGGCGTGCCCGCCTGTCCAACACCCAGCCGGTGCTGCGGCATGGCAAGGGGCGGTTCCTGCCGGTGGCCCGAGACCCGCGCCGAGCGGACGGCATCACCCCGGCGCTTGTCCTAGCCGACGAGGCGGCCCGACTTGAGGGCGAATACCTCAGCCGGTTGATGACTGCGGCGACCAAGACGCCCGAGGGGCGGCTGCTGATGACCACCACCGCCGACGACGACCTGAGCCTGCCATGGGCGGGCTGGCGGCAGGAAGCGGAGCAGCAGCTGCTCGGCGGCCGGCTGCGGGAAGACTGGTGCGTCCACCACTGGGCTTCCGACGCCGGTGCCGACATCCACGATCCGCGCCAGTGGCGCAAGGCCAACCCGCAGCTGTGGATCGACGGCGGGCACATCACCGAGGCGTCCATCCGGTCGGAACTGGCGTTCCTCGGCTCGAGGGCGTCGGGCGTCGAGGAGTTCCGCACCCAGCGGCTGAACCTGCCCGGCGGCAGCCTCGCCGCGGTCGGCATCGACCCGGTCGTGCTCGAGCGGGCCCGGTTCGACTGGGAGCTCGAGAGCGTGCGCGGGCGGCGGGCGTGGGTGTTCATCGACTTCAGCCTGGGCAGCGTCGTTGGCGCTCGAGCGGACCTGACGAGCGTGGGGGTGGTCGTTGACGGCGGCGAGTGGGGGCTGCTGCGCACCTGGTCGTTCACCTGCGGCGACCTCGAGTCGATGAAGCAGAACCGGCCATGGCTGCACGACATGGTGCAGCGGGGGGAGGTCCACTGGAACGACGGTCAACTAGTCGACTTTCATGCCGTCGAGGCGCTGCTTGAGACGCTGGCCAAGACCCTGCAACTCGAGGTGGTTGGCGTCGACGAAGTCGGCTGGACGCAGAACTGGGTGCGCTCGGTGCTGGTGGAGCGGTTGAACCTGCCCGTCGAGGCCCGCAGCCAGGCGCTCAAAGAGCAGGCACCGGCATGGTCGACGTTCGTGGCGCTCCTACGGCAGCGGGCGCTCCGATACCACGACGACCCGGTGCTGCTGCACCAACTGCGGCACGCCGAGACCAAGACCTATGACGGCGGCCTGACGAAGCTATACAAACGGGACGGGCAGAACATCGACGCCCTGGTTGCAGCATGTAACGCGGCCCGACTGTACGAGCTGCGCGGGCGGTCAAACCAGTGGGTGGCTGCTAGCGGCATCATGACTATTTGAGGTCGATTCGCATGCACGTCGTGCAGGTGTTCATGCAAATGCCAATCAAGATGATTTGAATGACCGTCAGGCAACGCACCAGGTACTTGTGCCGCCGTTCCGCTGCTTGTTCTGGGGTTTCGTTCATGGGGGCAAGGTAGTAGTGGGTTGACACCGTTGGAAATGCCTGTATTTTGTTATTGCTGGGTGATTCCTAGCTTGGCCGGACCTCACCGGCGACAGCGACGCCTTGAGCGTCGTATGGTCTGGCTAACGTCAGACCGGGTGAAGGCACCTGAACACGCCCCGCTCATCACGGGGCGTGTTCGTTTTTGGGCCTGTCCATCCGCCACCTAGCGGACGCGGCGACTATTTCGGGAATGTGACAAGAAATGTCACAGTCGCCTATTGACAGAAAAAGCGCGTAGTCAAACTGGGGGAGGCGTGAGCCTGCTTTCACGCCTGCGGCGCTACTTCATCGGTGGCTTTGACGCCTCCATGCTCGTCGACTCCTCGAGCGTCGGCAACGTCGAGGCGCTTCCTGGCGTGCAGCGGGCGGTCGAGGGCGTGGCTGGCATGCTCGCCAGCGTCAGCATTTGCGTCTACGACTCGCAGGATCAGGAGGTGTATCCGGCCGCGTTGAGCCTGCTGACTGGCCGGGCCACCGAAATGGTCAACGGTTGGGACCTGCGCAGGTGGCTCGTCACTGAGTCGATCAGCCAGGGCAACGCCTACGCCTACCTCGCCCGGACGTACAGCGGCGAAGTCGCCGAAATCATCCCGCTCGACCGCGGCCGCGTGACAATCAACTGGTCGAGCGACCCCTACCAGTATTTGCTGGACGGTCAGGCCGTGAACTCGGCCGACCTGATCCATATCAAGAGCGGCTACAGCCGCTGGGCATTCATCGGCGAAAGCCCGCTCGACAAATGCCGCACGCAGCTCGAGCTGATCGCCAACCTCGATCAGTGGGCAGCGACCATGGCTGCAACCGGCACGACGCGCCGGTTGGCGTTCAAGTTCCCTACGCCGATCAGCGAGCAGGCCAAGCAATCCATCCTGTTGGCGTGGAAGGCCAAGCACTCGAGGGCGAACGGTTCAGGCGAGCCGCTCATCATCGACGGCGGCGGCAGCATCGAGGGCGTCAGCGGCTCCGATGACCTGTCGGCACTTACGACCGCACGAACGGCGGCCATGGGCGAAATCGCCCGCGCACTGAACATTCCGCTGTCGTTCCTTGCTGCGACAGAAAGTGGCACACAGGTCACGCTCGACGCGCAGCGCGCCCTAGTCGACCAGACCCTGCGCCCTTGGGCTCGGCGCATCGAGTCCGAACTGATGGCCAAGCTGCTGCCCGGCTACCGGGTCGAGCACGACCTGCAGGAACTGCTGCGCGGCACGATGAAGGACACCGCCAAGGAGCTGTCGAAGCTCGTCATGGGCGGCATCCTCACCCCCAACGACGCTCGGTGGTTCATCGGCATGCAGCCGGTCAAGGACTCCATGGCTGACGAGCTGATGCAGCGCCTGGACACGGCCGCCGGCCAGGCCGAGGTCAACGGCGACCGCGAGGACGAGGAAAGCGAGTCACCCGATGCAGATTGACCGACGCAGCATTGAATGCCGCGCCGAGGTCGACGGCAACACCGTCAGCGGCCTTGCCATTCCCTACGGCACCGACAGCCAGCCGCTGCCGTTCATTGAAACAATCGAGCGCGGTGCGTTCGCCGAGGACATCGGCAAGCGAAACGTCGCCATGTTGGTCGAGCACGACGGTGGGCGTGTGCTCGCCGACACGCGCAGCGGCACTCTTGTGCTCGAGGAGGGCGAGCGCGGCGTGTCGTTCCGTGCGCAGCTGCCCGACACCCGCGACGGGCAGGACATGCGCGTGCTCCTGCGCGACGGCATCTACCAACACATGTCGTTTGGGTTTGTGGCGGACAAGGACAAGTGGACGGGCAACCGTCGCAGCGTCCTGTCGGCCCGCCTGTACGAGGTCAGCCTTGTTCACACGCCCGCCTATGAGGCGACCGCGGCCGCGGTACGGGCGTTCTCACACCACACCGACCTCGTCGGTCGGTTCTTGCGGCTGCGGCTAGGAGAACTGAAAAGATGAATCGTGACGCACTGCTCGAAAAGCGTGCGCAGCTTGTCGCTGCGTGCGAGGAACTGGCCAACACCAACAGCGCCGACGCCATTGCTAAGTTCGATGCGGCTGAGGAAGAAATCCGCGGCATCGATGCGCAAATGGAAACCATGGCTGTCCGCGGCCGCTTGGACGTCATCAAGGCCAAGAGCAACGAAATTGTTGCGCGCCCTGAGAACCGCGGCCCGATGCGTTTCGACATGCGCAAGTTCGCTGACCACATGGCTCGGCGCGACGGGAACCCGTTGGACATCGACATGCGTACGCTCAACATCACTTCGGCGCCTGCTGGTGGGAACACAACCGTGACGCAGCAAACTGGTGAGTTTGTCAAGTACCTGGACTGGGACAACCCAATCCGACAGCTTGCCACCACGCAGCTGTTCCCGACGAATCTTGACATCCCTGTGATCGCCAACCGAACGACCGTCAGCGCTGTTGGTGAATCGGCTGCCTACTCCGCCTCCGATCTTTCGATCGTCAAGAAGTCATTTGTTGCCTACAAGGCGGCGGCCTACACCGACGTGACTGAGGAACTTCTAAGCGATTCGGTGATCGATGTTGCTGCTCAGGTTGTCGATGACCACGCACGCGCGCACGCAAAGTACCGGTCGGAGAAGCACGCGATCGGCACCGGCTCTGGCCAGGAGCAGGGCATCTTCCGCGAAGGGCAGTGGCAGACCAACGTTTACACGGCAAACAACACAACTGTCCAGTCGTGGAATGAAATCATCTCTCTGTATTCGGCGATTCGCCCTGGCTATCTGGCAAATGCGTCGTGGGTGATGAACCCACTGACCTGGGCGCAGCTGCTAGACGATCGTGATGGCGCGGCTGGTACTTCTGGCAAGTACATCTACGACGGGATGACTGGCAACTTCCTCAAGGACGGCGGCGTCGGCATGATTTTCGGGAAGCCGGTGTACCTGACGGAATTCGCCCCTGTTTTCGGCGGTGCAGTCGACAAGGTTGTCGTGTTCTTCGGTGACCTCAAGCGTGCATATCGAATTGTCGACCGCACCAATGTGACCTTCCGGGTGAATCCCTACATCCGCTCGATCAACGGCGAGGTGCGCTACGAGTCGGTCATGCGCAGTGATGCGCAGGTTGTCGACTCGTACGCTGGCGGCGTGATTACCTGCGGCTCTGCTTGACATCAGCCAGTGACCCCGGGCGAGTAGGGGGGAAACCCCCTACCTGCCTTTCCCATGCCAGCACTCACGACTAGCGACGTCAAGACTCACCTGCGCGTGTTCCACACGCAGGATGACGCCTACATCGGCACCATCCTGCTGCCGGCGGCCCGCGAGACCGTCGAGCGCACGACGGGCCTGTCAGTGCAGGCGCTCGAGCGCACCTACACCGTGTCCGAGGAGGGCGACGTGTGGCTGGTGCTGCCCATTCAGCCGGTGAACACGGCTGGCACGTTGCAGATGGTCTACACCGACGAAAACAACGTGGTGCAGACCGTCACACCGGAAAAACACTGGGACGGCGAGCGGCTGGCCGTCCTAGTCGATGAGGAATACACGCGGCCCGTAGTCATCAACTGGACCACGTTGGTTGGCGACCACTACATAAACATGCTCGTCCTGCAGCTGTGCGCGCGCCTGTACGCCGACCGCGGCGATAGCACTGGGGCTATTGAGGGCAAGGCCCAGCAGATGCTGATGGCCATGCTCAAGGAAAGGGCGATCGCATGACGCCGCGTGGCATGTTCCGCCACGAAATGGCGGTGCAGAACTACAGCGTGTCGGTGGACTCCTACGGGCAGGGAACCAAGACATGGGCAACGCTTACCACGGTGCTCGGCTACATCGAGAACGTTGACGGCCGCAGCATCGATTCGGTCGAGGTGACAAGTGGGCAAAGCGCCTACCGCATTGTCATCCCATGGATTGACTCTGTGACCGTCAAAAGCCGCATCCTGCTGCGCGAAACGGGCAAGACTGACCGCACGCTTGAGCTGACGGGCGTGGTCGATCCTGACCTGCGGCGGATGGAACTGCACATCGAGGCGCTTGAGGTGACGGCATGAGCTTCCGCCGCGGCGCCACGTTCAACACCCCACAGCACCTGCGGAACTACGAACAGTTCATGCGGCGGCAGGTCAATGCTGCGGAAAACCTCGGCATTTTCCGAGCAGGCGCTAGCGCTCGAGCCCAGGAACAGTTCCTGCGAGCCGAACGGGTGTTTTACGAGCTGCCCGACCGGGTCAGCCGCAACCTGTACAAGCAGCTGCTGCGCCGCAGCCTGAAACGGCTGGCAACGGCCTACAAATCCAACTGGCGGTCGCACTCGGCTACCCACCGCAGCTACGGCACCCAGGAGAGCCTGCGCAAGGCTGCTAGCACGGTCATCCAGTCCATGGGCGACACACGAGGGCTCAAGACCACATCTCGCACCGGCATGCGGTACAAGCGCCGCCCGCGCAGCTACGTCGCGCCGATTGTCGACTCCAAGCCGGGTTGGGGGATCAAAAGGGCCACGGCCGCAGCGTTCCCGCCGCAGGTGCTGAAGGATGACCTGGCACTGGTGATCGAACAGCAGTTTGATGACCTAGTGCGCAAGGCACGGCTGAAAGCGAGGAAGTCGTGAGCATTGAAACCGCAGTGCGCAGGCGACTGTCTGACGATGCCTCCGTTGTGGCAATCGTGAGCACTCGCATTAGCCCTGAGTGGCGGCGCGAGGGCACGGCGCTGCCTGCGATTGTCTACAGCGTCGACAACCGTGCACCGGTGCGCACGCTGACCGGGACGACGTCCCTGGCTGAGTTCTCAGTGTCTATTGACTGCATCGCGGAGACAATGTCGGGCGCTCGAGCGCTGGCGGCAGCCGTGTCGGACGTTCTCAACGACAACACTAGCTTCGGCGTGGTCGACGGCACGCAGATTCGTTGGTCAAGCACCGACGGCGAGGACGTCGAGCGCATGGACGATCAGGAAGGAAACGATGACGGCCCGCGTGTGGTCCGTCAGACCTACCGCATTTGGGCAACAGGAGGCTAAGTCATGGCAGTGATCAGCAACGGCACAACCATCTCATTTGGCGGAGGCGCCGCGGTCGACGCAACGGACATCAGTATCACGGCATCCAGCACCGCTGTTGATGCCACGCCGCTCAACTCGCCACTGGCTGTGGCTATTCAGGGCAGGCCGGTAGTCACAGGCTCGGCGACCATCCACATGGACAATCCGACGGCACTGACTCTGGCGCAAAAGTTCGCGGGTACTGTTGCCACCCCACCGTCTACCGCAGCCATCAGCGTTTCGATTGTTGCCTCGGGCGGTGCGAGCGGCGGCGTTGACTTCAGCGGCTCGGCGGTCATCACCGGCTACAACCCGTCGTGGTCCAACGATGCAGTCCAGACGGCATCGGTTTCGTGGCAGTACACGGGCGAAATTACGGTGGGACGGACCTGACATGTGGCGGCAGTACTCCGATGAGTCGATTGCAGGCTTTCCCGGCACCGTCGAAGTCCGGCCGCTGACCGTTTCCGAGTGGCGCAGGGTCGAGCAACTGCCCGAGGCCGACAAGCAGGCTTTCGTGCTCGAATCCTGCACCCGGATCGAGGGCGTGCCGGGCCACGCCGGGCTAGACATTCACTTGGCGACGGCACTAATACGAGGGGTGATGGCAAACCCTTGGAGTGGACCACAGCAGACCGCGTAGAGCATCTGCTGCTGGTCCTGGCGTACCGGCTGACCGCCCAGCCTGAAAAAGTGGTGGAACCTTGGCGCAAGCCGCGCCAGGCTGACTGGATGGCAACGCTAGAGAGGATTGCAGTATGGCAAAACTCGGACTCTCAATCGGAATTGACGCGGACGTAACTGGCCTGCGCAAGATGGGCCAACAGGTGACGGGCGAGCTGGAGAAGCTGCGCGGCGCCACCAACCGCATCGGGTCGAGCATCAACGCGGCCATGGCGTTGCCGTTGGTCAGTTTCGTCGGCAACATCATGGAAGCGCACGCTCAGGCGCGAAAGATCCGTGACGAACTGGTGTTTCCGTTCTCGCACAAGATGCACGAAGCGCAAATCAGTGCAGACATGCGCAAGATGCAACTGGGACAGCGCATGGTTGCGGCAGGCATGGACGAACCCGGCGCCCGCAGCATCACCGCTAAAGCCGAAGAGGAAATGATGCTGGCTTTGATGGCACAGGGACCAACAACCATGGTCGGTCGTTCGCTGACGTCAGCGGTCACTGAGCCGGGCAAGTTCATGGCCAACATCGTCCGAGCGGTCGAGGGCAACATCCAGGCACAATCAGCCAACCTTGACGCGTTGTTATCAGGTGACTTCGCGGGCGCATTTGGCTTCGGCGAAATGTCGGACGCCAACGCGGCGCAACGATCCCTGGGCGAAGCGCGAAACGCAGCGGCGCTGAGCATGGCTACTGGCGACATCGGATCGTTCGAAAGCAACCGCTTGCAGCTCGAACGGCAAACGTACATCTTGCAGGAAATCGAACGCAACACGCAGGGGAAGCGCTGATGGCTTGGGAAATCCAACGTCTGCACGCCAATCAGTCCTTCAGCATCGGCGTAGAGCCTGCTGAATCAGTCCTGCGCACGCAGTTCATGGTGCTGCAAAACACCTTGAACCACGACGGTTCAGGCGAGGACGGATGGACCATTTGGAAGCTGATTAAGGCGCAAGCGGCTCCGTTCGACCAAATCGAGTCAATCGGCATGCGACTGGCGGCTATCGCAGTCGATACTGGTCTGGCTCAATTGATCGTCACCGACATCGACGTAGCAGCGCATCCAAACAAAAACAACTGCTACATCGTTACGCAAACCGCCAAGGCGACGATTGTTGGCGAGTCGCCCTATCGAGGGCTAAAAATCTCGGTTCAAAGCAGCACTAGAAACGTCGCACAGTACATCCGGCCGAAGGCAGGTTTCACCGGTGGTTCACCGGCTGGATCGTTTCCCACCAATGGGAACGTGACATGGCCGCCGGGCACATTGATTTCAAACGGGTTGGTTACCAATGTCATGGGCAACCCGATCCAATACGCGGTTCGGCAGCGCATCATCCGTCTGGAATACCTTGTGCATGATCCGCTCGAGACTTTGGGTTACACCAACTTCCCGACCAACCCACTGTCGTTCCTGAACAAGCGCAATAGTGACACTTTCCTAGGGTCTGACCCCGGTCGCGTTCTGATGCAGTCCTACGAGAGCCGATACGTTTCCGACCAGGTGAAAATGGACGTGCTGACGTTCGTTGACGACGAGTGGTTCCATCTGGAGCAAATGGTGCTGCGCAACCCGGTTGACGGATCAATCTGGAACGACGCTAGCCAGTCGCTAGGCGGAAGCACCGTGAAGGTGTGCGGACGCGTTGTGTGGTTTCAGCCGTACGAGTCGACCGCTGCATTTGCCACGCCAGGCAACGTCCTCCCCACCGAACTCCTCGACATCACCGCCTCACCGGCTCCGGCATGGGTATGACTGGTTTCATCCAACCAAGCGTCTACGGGCCTATGGGCGTGTCCTCAGACACGCAAAACGCGCTGATGTTTGCAGCGCAGTTCATCCATGCCAACCGTTCCAAGCTCGAGCAGCTGATGGTGGCTCCCGGAGTCACGCGGCAGTGGCATGCCATGCGCGTGGTCGGCTCGTCGTTGATTTCGTCCAACCGTTGGGAATACACGCTGCGCAAGGTCCAACCAGGCTCGCCGCCAACAACCATGGTCGATGCAGGACTGACCGAATTGACCGAGGTGACGGCCTACAACCTGTGTGAGTACGTCAATACCAGCACCACGGCAGCCGGTGGCGTCAACGCCGCACGCGCTAACAACCTCGGTTTCCAGCTTTTGAAGGTTCCTGACGACGCGTTTGTGCATGCATTCATCATGTACCGGGCGGATGGCCAATCGGTAGCGCTGTTCGAGCGCATGAACGCATGGGACGGCGAGTGTGTCGCGGCTCTGCTGAGTTCCGTTGATGGGGGGACGTACTGATGCCTGACCAGATCCGGTTCAAGCGCTCGAGCACGCCGGGAGCAGTTCCGACGGTCGCGCAGCTGCTGATCGGCGAACCGTCGATCAACACAGCCGACGGCGCACTGTATTTCGAGCTCGACGGTGGAACTATCGCCAAGATTGATGGGCGCAAGGCTCAGGTCGACGTGTTTACCTCGAGCGGGACATGGACGAAGCCGACAGGCGCGGCATACGTCGATATGTGGGTCATTAGCGGCGGTGGCGGTGGCGGGTCGGGTCGTTGCGGCGCAGCAGGCTCGAATCGTTCTGGCGGTGGAGGCGGCGGTGGCTGCGCCATTGTCATTTCCAACTTTCCGGCATTGGCTCTAGCCTCGACTCTGTACGTCACGGTCGGCGCTGCTGGGTTTGGAGGAGCGGCGCAAACGACCGACGACACTAATGGCAACAACGGTACGGCTGGGGGCGAATCGAGGGTCGGAACGTCTGCGGGCGGCGGTGAGATTGCAGTAACAGGCGTTGGCAACCTAGGGAGTGGCGGCGGAACGACTACAGGCGCAGCAGGAGCATCTACCATCGCGGGACTGTATGACGGGGGCGGTGGCGGTGCTGGATCATCCGGCAACGGTTCTAATAGCACAGCATTCTCCAAGGGCGCAGGAGGCGGCGGTGGCGGCGGTGGAATCAACACAGGAAACAACGCTGGCAACGGCGGCAATGGCGTGCGAACCGCGCACTTTTTTGGAACTGGTAGCGGTGGCGCGGCGAACGCAGCGGGCTCAAACGGGCCATCCAACGGCATGATTGGCGTCGGCGGCGGTGGCGGTGGCGGATCAGCCACGGCTGGACGCAACGGCGGTAACGGCGGCAACTACGGCGCAGGCGGTGGCGGCGGCGGTGCTGGAGTCAACGGAGTCGGCAGCGGCAATGGCGGCAACGGCGCCCCAGGAATTGTTGTGATCACCACCTACTTTTAGGAGACCTCATGCGGTACGCAATCGTGATCGGAGGGATCGTTGACAACGTCGTAATCTGGGATGGTATTTCTGCATGGTCACCGCCGGACGGATCCCAGGCCGTGCAACTCGACGCGGGCCAAGCCTGCTCGATCGGCTGGACCTATGACGGCACCACGTTTGCGGAGCCTGAGGAGCCGTGAGAGCTGCACTACTGGTTGCGGTCGTCCTGACCGGCTGCGCAGGCCCGTCCGAGCGCATTGCGCACAACACGACCGAGGTGCGGCGGCTGGCGCACTCGAGCGGCCAGCGGTTCGAGCGCATTGCAGTCGAGGCCGATGCACCGCAGCCGAGTCTGCCGATCATCAAGACCGAAGCCGTGGCCGGCCGGGGCGAGCAGGCGCGTATCCTCGACGCCGTGGACATCATCTACATGGCGTTGACAGGCGTTGAGGACCAGGTGCCCTGGTGGGTGGCCCCCCTCGTCTGGGTTTGCATCGCCTTGGCCGTGCTCGGCGTCGTGTTCCTTGTTTGGCACACTGGCCTCGGCAAGTTCATCAAGGGCTGGCTGGGCATTGTGACGCCGACCGAGCGCAAGGCAGCCGAACTGACGGCCAGTCTCATTGACCTGACCCCGGACCAAGCACTGGCGGCCGTCGCCGAGCTGCGCCGGGCCGATCCAACGTTCGACGCGGCATTCCGGCGTGCCGCGCCGATTCGCACTCCCAGCCGACCAAGAAAGAAGAGGCGGTAATGGCATCATTCCTCGGTAGCGTTTGGTTCGCTCTCCTGCTCGGCGTCATCGGTGTCGGCGTCGGCGTGTGGCTCTGCAAGAAGCAGAAAATCTGATGCTGACTCGGTCCTGCTGCTGCGGCGGCTGTTTTGAGGTGGATGACTGCCCACTCGCCTATGGCGGGCTGGGCGATTTCACATACACCACAGACATCGACATTGGGCAGGTGGTCGGCACGTTCGTCAGCACTGCCATGACGGCGATCACGCCTACCCTCGTCCCGGAAAACGCAGCTTGTTACGCGTCGGCATATTCCACCGACAGATGTTGCTTTTCCGGCTACCCGAATTGCACCACGGGGACGGCAACTTTCGAGGAGCAATATTGGGACGTCATGGGGCTACAGAGTGTGCACGTCGAGCGCACCAACTTCCCATGCTTTGCTGTGATCAGGCGTCCAGACGTGCTGCCGCGTCTAGTCAAGAAGATACGTTGCAGTCAGCCGAAAACGTTTGCATACAAGACGTGTCTTTACACGTTCCCAGTCGACTGTAGCCAGTTGTATCCCGACTGTTACCAAGGAGACTCGCCAAACTACCTGACACAACTGGGCACCCTTCAAACCTTGTACGCACAGCGCCTCGACAACGCAGCCAACTGCGGGGACGTTTCGTACGAGTTCGAGGACCAGTACGAGTTTGGCACCCTCACAAAGGGTGGGGGCACCGTTCGCATGAGGCGGAACGGCCAAACGACGTTCACCGTCGATCAGACGTCGGGCACGGGGTTGTCAGGTCTGACATACTTCCATCGGGCCAATATTTGCCCAGGCGCCTCGCAAAGCGACTGCGGACCATGCACCCTTGGCGGCAACGGCGGGACGCCGTGCGCGGCTGGCAGGTGCTGCTGCCGAAGTTTGCTGCAGGTCAGGGTGCTTGTTGAGCGGACTTTCTACGCCAAGAACTATTCCTGGTCAGCGGTGGCAAACGATTTCATCGAGACACTTGGACCTGCGCAATACGAAACGCAACTGGTTGACCTGATCTACGAGGGTCCGGTAGACGAACGGTTGTATCGCGTCGTCGGCACTGCGTCGCAGCGCACTTTCACGCTGCTGCGTGGAGCAATCGGTGGGACGTTCAAACTGAGCGCACCTTTCGGCATCAACACGGTTGTCCTGAACTATTGCCCGCGTGATCTGTACGGGACACCCGGTGTTTTGTTTTCCAACGGCGAAACGATGGGAACAACCATCACTGATTCGCTCGTCACCGATGAATGCCAGCCTTGCCAGTCGTCGACTCCGCCCAGCCCGAACTGGCTTTCGATGGAGCAGCTCGAGGCACTGGGATTCACTCGTACTATTATTGTGACGAGGCAAACCCCATGAAATGGCGAGCGGACAGAGACGGCAACGTCACTATCGATGGCAAGCCCACAGTCATCGACATGGTCAAGGGTGCGGTCGGTGTCGCGCAAGCAGCTGTGGGAGTCGGGGCGGCAAGTCAAGCGGATTACACAGCCCGATGGTCAATTTGCCTGGCATGCGATCAGCACGACGCTGGCCGATGCCGCACCTGCGGGTGCTTCACGGGCGCAAAGGTGCGGGTAGCTCGAGAGTCATGCCCAGTCGGCAAATGGGTCGCCGTGGAAGCCGTTACCACCAACGGTCAATCCTGCTGCGGAAAGCGCGGAAATTCGGATAATCCGGTGTCGGACCTATAGACAGATCCACAAACTGTCGATATCAAGAGATAACCAGCGTCCACACCGTTGGTAACTAGGGTCACTGGCAACGTCCAAAAGCCGCGTTTTTGGGCTAATACGACGTCCGAGAATATGTGTTAAGTTTTGCGATAACAAAGGGTTGCGTTAGTTATCGCGGAAAGCGGACGTAGAAAAGGGACGTTGGTTTTGACTCCTGCAGGCGGTTTTACGGGCCGTCTGCAACCTCTCCGTCGTGTGGTTTGGAGTCACTGACATGGAACGTCCTGAACCGTCTGAACTGGCCGACGATGGCCTGCCGCTGTCCGACATCGACCCGCAAACTGGCTGGATGTACGGGGAGGTGGGGGCGTGAACACCAGCACCACCATCGGGGCCATCGCCAAGGCGCTTGCAGCTGCGCAGCGCGAAATCGGCGTGGCCGTCAAGGACGCCACCAACCCGCACTTCAGGAGCAAGTACGCCGACCTGCAGGCCGTCGATGAGGCATGCCGCCCGGCGCTCTCGAAGCACGGCATCGCCATCAGCCAGGGCACCTCGTACCTAGACGGGTTTGTGGCTGTCACAACCCGGCTCATGCACGCCGAGAGCGGCGAGTACATCGAGTCGACCCTGCACATCGCACCCGGCAAGCACGACGCCCAGGGCGTCGGCAGCGCAATCACCTACGCCCGTCGTTTCGGCCTGTCTGCTTTGGCCGCCGTTCCGGCTGGTGTCGACGACGACGGAGAAGCGGCGGTAGGGCGGGGGGCTCCACGCGGCGACGTAGCCGTGCCCCCGCCCGCCACCGTCGTGCCGTTCGACCCGGTGCGGGCGCCCGTCGAGGCCTCGAGCGGATCGGATGACCTGCCGGAAGATCCACCCGAGCGCTACCCGATTGCGTTCTCACCGGCTGAACTGCGGCCGGTCTGGAAGTCTCGCGTGATGGGTCTCGACGGTGCCCCACATGGTCGCACCACGATTCACTACACCGACGCCGTCGGCTACGTCACCAAACTGACTGAGGGCGGCGGGCCCAAGTCGCCGACGAGCGTGATCCTGTGGCACGACCCTGACCGCACGCGGTTCTCGACGTTCACCCGGTGGACGATTCCCGCGGGACAGGGCAGCATGGTCCGGCTCAAGGGCGTGACCCGCACTGCCAAGGGCGACGCCATCTACTGGAACTTCAAGACCGTCGAGGCATACAAGCCTGACGCAGATATGGGGGACGCCAGTGACCTCCCATTCTGAGCACTACACCTGGACGGGCAACTGGGAGTACCTGCGGCGGTGCTTCCCTAGCCTCGAGCGTGCACCGCAGCCGGTGCACGACGGGTTCCACGAACGGTTCTCGAAGCTGCGCCAGGACCTTGTCAGGGAGTCGATCCAACGAGCCCGCCAGTCACGCCAGGGCAACGCCCTGACCGTCGAGCAGCTCGGGACGATCTACGGCGCACTGGTGCCCCGGTATGACACCACGCAGCCGAGCATGGCCAGCCGCATCATCGGCTACTGGGCCATGTACCCGCGCCGGGCCGGGGCGGCGTTCGGCCCGTACCTCACGGTGGCCGAGGCGAAGTCGGTTCAGCGTGACCGCCCCGGCACTGTCATCAAGGCCCAGTGGGTGAAGCCAGGCGACGGCGCATGGTTCGAGGAGATCGACGAGGGGCGACCGCTTGACGCCGAGTCGATGCGCGAACTCCGAGTCATGATCGAGGCCGTCGACGCTCAGTGGCAGCATCCGAAAGACCGCACGGTCTACAGCCGTTTCATCGAGGAAGCATCGCGTCGGTTGGCTGCGCTCCCCTCCCCAGACCCCTCCCCTCAGGGGGCGACAGCGGCGGGAGCTAGCGGAGCGTCTAGCGGAGTCGCTGCGACTCGCTCGCTGTCGTACCCCCCCGAAGGGGGGTTTGTCAACCCCCCCCAAGGCATCAATCGACACGGACTAGCGAGGCACGGGCTAACGCCCGGCCTGATCGATCAGATCGAACAAGCAGTGCGAGCGGACGAGTCGCGCCTTGTGGGCGCTCCCGCCGCCGCATGGGAGGAAGACGATGCCACCTGAAACGTCAGACCAAGCCCAAGCAGACACAATCGCTCGAGCCGTCATGCTGATGCTGGATAAGTCTGTCGACAATCGCAGGCGGGTCGAGCAGCTCGAGAGCGAACTGAAAGCAATGGCCGTCGAGAACGAGCGGTTGCGGGCCAAATGCCACCGATACGAAATCGCCGAACTCGAGCGTCGGCGGTTCGAGGAGGAGGGCTAATGGGCCGGGCACAACGCGCCAAGGGCGCCCGCGGCGAACTCGAGGCGGCTGAGAAGCTGCGCCAGCATCTGGGCCTGTCTGCCCAACGGTCGGCCCGCAACGGCGTCGACGGTGCCAGCGATCTGGACACGTCGATGACGTTCTGGAAGTGGGAGGTCAAGCGCTACGCCCGCCTGGGCGTCGAGTCGATCATGCAGCGGGCAGAACTCGACCAAGCCACCAGCGCGGTCAGGCTCGACCACACGGCGCTGCTGATGCGGGCGGATGACTGCGAGTGGCTGCTGGTCCTGCGGCTGCACGACGTGCCGCAGTTCATCCGCGACCTGGAAGCGCAACGCCTGAGGGATCCCTAATGGGCCTACCACGCAAGTGGGATCCCATGGTGCCATCGAAGCCCGAGCCCAAGGGCAAGGGCAGGGGCGCCAAGTGGCATCGGTTCAAGGAGCAGCTGCGGCATGCTCGAGGCATCTACGCCTGCGAACAGTGCAAGGCAGTGGTCGACTACCTCGAGGCGCACCACGTCGTGCGTGTGCACGATGACCCATCGAGGGAGTTCGATGCACGCAACGTGCGGTTCTTGTGCGTGGATTGTCACAAAACCGCCCATTCGTAAGCAAAATGGGGGTTCCATAAGCAGATTGGGTCGAAAACCGCGTTTTTAGCGTAAAAACGAGGGTACCCCCCCCATAGGGGGGGTATACCCCTCAAACTGTCCAC
>SXGQ01355245.1_pt1 | contig 16105 bp, 13 predicted proteins | sample 3178371 | NCBI WGS metagenome assembly SXGQ01 (sample SAMN11356859, study PRJNA531348) | freshwater metagenome | isolation source: freshwater sample F1-20 | place: China: Fuxian Lake, Yuxi | collected 2017-12-25
CACTGCCATGGGGGTGGCACTTGGCATCCTGCCCGGCAGCACCACCGACATTCCCGCTTACGCTGCCTACAGTCTGGAGAAAAAACTCTCGCGCGAGCCTGAAAAGTTCGGGCACGGGATGGTGCAGGGTGTGGCCGCGCCCGAGGCCGCAAACAATGCCTCGGCGCAGGCGGGCTTCATCCCGATGCTGTCGCTTGGCATTCCGCCAAACGCCATCATGGCGATGATGATCGGCGCCATGATGATTCATGGCATCGCCCCGGGTCCTCAGATCATCGACAAGCAACCCGCGCTCTTCTGGGGACTGGTCGCGAGCATGTGGCTGGGGAACGCACTTCTGGTGGTGCTCAACCTGCCGCTGATCTGGGTATGGGTGCGGCTACTCACCATTCCGTACCGGGTGTTGTTTCCCGCGATCATCATCTTTTGCTGCATCGGCTGCTATAGCCTCAAGAACAACCTGTCCGACGTGGTGATCATGGCGATTTTCGGCGTGATCGGTTACGGCCTCAGAAAAATGCGCTTTGAGCCTGCACCGCTCCTCCTGGGTTTCATCCTGGGCCCGATGCTGGAAGAAAATTTCCGCCGGGCCATGCTGATCTCGGAAGGCGATCTGTCGGTCTTTATCACGCGACCGATCAGCGCCGGGTTCCTGGCGGTATCGGCGGCGTTATTGATGATGGTGCTGGTGCCGTCGATGCGGCGAGCGCGCGGTGAAGGGCCGGTATAGTCCGCACCTGCCTAATCCGTCAACATCATGCGGAGTCCTCATGCTCAGAATCGGTTACAAGGCTTCGGCCGAACAGTTCACGCCCACACAGCTGCTGGAGTTCACCTGCCTTGCCGAAGATCTGGGCTTTGACTCGGTCTTCATCAGCGATCACTTTCAGCCCTGGCGTCACACCGGCGGCCATGCGCCCTACTCGTTTGCCTGGATGGGGGCGGCGGGCGCGCGAACCCGGCGGATCGTGATCGGCACCAGCGTGGTCACGCCCACCTTTCGCTACCACCCTTCCATCGTGGCCCAGGCGATGGGCACGCTGGGCGCCATGTTTCCAGGCCGGATCATTCTGGGCGTAGGCACCGGCGAATCACTCAACGAAGTCCCCGCTATTGGCATCAAGTGGCCCAGCTTCAAGGAACGCTTCGGACGCCTTCGGGAATCGATTGTTCTGATGCGAAAACTCTGGACCGAAGACCTGGTGAGTTTTGAGGGCGAGTATTTCAGGACCGAGCGCGCCACCATCTACGACCGCCCCGACCAACCCGTTCCCATCTATGTCGCAGCTGCCGGGCCCAGCGCAGCCGCACTGGCTGGGGAAATCGGCGATGGCTTCATCTGCACGAGCGGCAAGGCGCCGGAACTCTATCGCGAAACGCTGCTGCCCAATGTGGCGTCGGGCCTCCAGACATCGGCCCGCGCAACCGATTCCATCGACCGCATGATCGAGGTGAAGGTGTCCTTCGATACCGAGCTCGAACGCGCTCGTGAAGATACCCGGTTCTGGGCTGCGCTTGCGCTGTCGCCGGAAGAAAAAATGAGCACCGAAAACCCGGTTGACATGGAAAAGCTCGCTGATGCCCTTCCGCTCGAACGTACAGTCAAGCGCTGGATCATTTCCACCGATCCCGACGAGCAGATCGAAAAAATCCGCCCCTATGTCGAACTCGGCTTCCGGCATCTGGTGTTTCACGCCCCGGGCCCGGATCAGGCGCGCTTTCTCAGGCTCTATGCCGAGCAGGTCGTGCCTCGCCTGCGCGCAGCGTTTGGCTGACTCGTGACCCAATCTCCCCCCTTCATGGCAGTTCCCTCACGCCGATCGCCACACGGGGCGGGCGCCCATCAGACGCCCCGCCGCCTGATGCTCACCGCGCTGGCCGGCCTGCCCGCCGTGCAGGCCGGGGCTGATCTGGCACAGCTGGCGAGCGATGCGATTGCGCGCGCCGGCATCACCGTGCGCGCAGGCGATGCCTTCGTCGTCGCGCAAAAGATCGTCTCCAAGTCCGAGAACCGATGGGTACGGTTACGTGATGTCACGCCCTCGGCGCGCGCGCATTCACTCGCTCAGACTGCTGGCAAAGATCCGCGGGTGGTAGAACTGATTCTCTTGGAATCGACTGCGGTGGTGCGCTGTGTGCCCGGCGTGATCGTGGTCGAGCACCGCCTGGGGCTGGTGATGGCCAATGCGGGGATCGACGCATCCAATGTCGATATGCCTGAAGAAGACGAGGTGGTGCTGCTGCTACCCGAGAACCCTGATCGCAGCGCGGCCAGGCTTCGTGATGCGCTTCAGACCCGGTACGGTTGCGCAGTGGGCGTCATCATCAACGATAGTTTCGGGCGTGCCTGGCGGATGGGAACCATCGGCACCGCGATCGGCGCGGCCGGTGTCCCCGGGCTCGCTGATCTGCGCGGCAAACCCGATCGCAGCGGGCGTTTGCTTCGTCATAGCGAAGTCGGTCTCGCCGACGAGCTGGCCGCGGCCGCCTCGCTCCTCATGGGGCAGGCCGACGAGGGACTGCCGGTGGTTCATGCAACCGGGCTGCCGTTTGAGCTGCGCGAGGGCAGCAGTCGCGAACTGATTCGTCCGCCAGGCGCGGATATCTTCCGCTAAATAGAGGGCCTGCCCGTCCTGATCCAACAATACGCCGTACGATCTGCTGATGATCAATCTGTCCAATAACGATCTGCGTGAGCTGGCGCGCGAAGCGCCACTCGACTGGCTCATGACTGAAGCCTCGCGCCTGCGCGACCTGGGACATGGCAACCGCATGTCGTATTCGCGCAAGGTGTTTATCCCGCTCACCCGGCTGTGCCGTGATGTGTGCCGGTACTGCACGTTTTCTGCGAGCCCCAGCCAGTTGCCCGCTCCCTTCCTGTCACCCGAACAGGTGCTGGACATTGCCCGCGCCGGGGCCCGTGCCGGATGCCACGAGGCGCTCTTCACGCTGGGCGATCAGCCCGAGGCGCGCTGGCCGCAAGCGCGCGCTGCACTCGATGCCATGGGCTATGCGAGCACCATCGACTATGTGGCCGCCATGGCCGAGCGCGTGCTGCAAGAAACCGGGCTGCTGCCGCACGCCAATCCAGGCGTGATGACGCGCGAGCAACTCACCCAGTTGCGGCGCGTGTGCGCGTCGCAGGGCCTCATGCTCGAGACCAGCGCCGAGCGGCTCTCGGACAGGGGCGGCCCGCATCACGGCTCACCAGATAAATGGCCTCAGGTGAGGCTCGATACCATCAGCGCGGCGGGCGAACTCAGGATTCCGTTTACCAGCGGAATCCTGATCGGCATCGGCGAAACCCGCGCCGAGCGGCTCGACGCCCTGCTCGCACTCAGAGCGCTCCACGCGCGTCACGGTCATCTGCAGGAAATCATCATTCAGAATTTCCGGGCCAAGCCGCAAACGCCCATGGCGCGTGCGCCCGAGCCCGATCACCAGGACCTCACCTGGACGCTCGCGCTCGCGCGCATCGTGTTCGGACCCGAGATGAACATTCAGGCGCCGCCCAATCTGAGTGCGCGTGATTACCCGAGGCTGATCGCAGCCGGCATCAATGACTGGGGGGGCATCTCACCCGTCACACCCGATCATGTCAATCCCGAGGCGCCGTGGCCTGCGATCGAGGCGCTGCGCGAGCGAACCGCTCAGGCAGGACGAATTCTGGTGGAGCGACTGCCCTCCTATCCGCGCTACGCGCTTGACGCACCCCGCTGGCATGACCCGCTCATCGCCACTGAGGTGCTGCGGCGGATCGATGCACAGGGCTACGCTCGAAACAATGCGTGGGTGGCAGGCGAGCCGTCGGCGCTACCCATCGAACCTGCACCGTGCCGCGCGCCAAACAGCGCATCGATCGAGCCACTGCTCGCACGCGCCGAATCCGGTGATCGGCTCGATGAATCGATGATCACCAGACTCTTTGAAGCGCGCGCTGATGAATTCGAAGCCGTCTGCGCAGCCGCCGACAGGGTGCGCGCCTCGGCAAGCGGCAGCACCGTCCGGTATGTGGTGAACCGGAACATCAACTACACCAATGTCTGTCAGCATGCCTGCAGCTTCTGCGCTTTTTCCAAGGGTCGTCAGAACGCCGATCTGCGCGGCCGCCCCTATGACCTCGACGATGACGAGCTGACACGGCGAGCAGCCGAAGCCTGGGAGCGCGGCGCCACCGAACTTTGCATGCAGGGCGGCATTCACCCGTCCTACACGGGTCACACCTATCTTCACATTCTCCAAACCGTGAAGCGCGCGGCGCCAGCCATCCATGTTCATGCGTTCTCGCCGCTCGAGGTGAGCCACGGCGCAGCCACGCTGGGCGATTCCATAGCAGGCTATCTGTCAAGACTTCGCGACGCGGGCCTGGGTTCCCTGCCGGGCACGGCCGCCGAGATTCTCGACGATGAGGCGCGCGCGGTTTTATGCCCCGACAAGCTCGATACCGAGCGTTGGCTATCGATCATGGAATCAGCCCATCGGGCAGGACTGCGATCGACCGCCACCATCATGTTCGGCCACATTGAGCGCGCGCAGCACTGGGCTCAGCACCTGCTTCGGGTCCGGGATCTTCAGGAGCGAACCGGCGGATTCACCGAATTCGTGCCCCTGCCGTTCATTCATATGGAAGCGCCGCTCTACCGCAAAGGGCGCGCCCGTAAGGGGCCCACCTGGCGCGAGGCCCTGCTGATGCACGCGGTCGCGCGGCTCGCGCTCCACCCGGTTCTGCCCAACATCCAGGCTTCCTGGGTCAAGCTCGGACCCGAGGGCGCGCGCGCTGCGCTCGCGGCCGGCGCAAACGATCTGGGCGGCACCCTCACCAACGAAAGTATTTCGAAAGCTGCTGGCACGGTGCATGGACAGGAATACGGCCCCGCGCAGATGGAGGTACTCATCCGCCTCGCGGGCCGCGAGCCCGTCCAACGCACCACGCTCTATCAGACGCCCCCCGCCGCGCAGCGCGCGCGTGCTTTTGATGCCGCGCCAGCGGCGCCCATTGTGCTCACGCCCCTGCGCGGGCGTACCTCGGCTCCACCCGCAACGTCCACCGCAACGTCCACCGCGGCTGCGCCAACGACAGCATCCGCGGTCTCCGCCCCATCCTCCGTTCCCGCCTCCACCGTTTAGCGCGCAGGCCCGCCTCATGATCCTTGCTCTTTCCGGTGGCGTCGGTGGCGCGCGGCTCTGCCAGGGACTGGTCCGGGTCGCCCGCCACGACGAGCTTGCGATCGTGGTGAATGTCGGTGATGACTTCGAGCACCTGGGCCTCACCATCTGCCCCGATCTCGATACCGTCATGTACACGCTCGCCGGTCTGCACAACCCCCAATTGGGTTGGGGACGTGCCGACGAAACCTGGCATTTCATGCAAACGCTCGCGCAGCTGGGCGGCGAGACCTGGTTTCAACTCGGCGACCGTGACCTGGCGGTGCACGTCGAACGCTCCCGCAGCCTCGCGGCAGGCGAGCCGCTCTCGGCCATCACTGCCAGGTTCTGCGAACGCCTGGGCATTGCGCATCCGGTGATGCCGGTGACCGATCAGCGACTGCGCACATGCGTGCTGACCCGCGATCAGGGCGATCTCGCCTTTCAGGACTACTTCGTACGCCAGAAGGCCGGGCCAGTCATCACCGGACTCCGGTTCGACGGCGCAGAGACCGCAACGCTGTCCCGCCCGCTCGAACAGCGACTCGCCTCGCCACTGGGGGAGCAGGTCAAGGGCGTGATCATCTGTCCCTCGAACCCCTGGCTCAGCGTCGCTCCGATCCTCGCTGTGCCCGCGTTTGGCGGATGGCTTCAGTCAGCGCGTATTCCGGTGGTTGCGGTATCGCCCATCATCGGTGGTCAGGCAGTCAAGGGGCCCGCAGCCAAGATCATGCGCGAGTTAGGCGCTGGCACTGACACGCTGGGAATCGTGGCGCACTATGGCGATCTGGTGCAGGGCTGGATCATTGACGAGACCGATGCGGCGCTTGCCGGGGCGATTCGCGACCGCGGCGCGCAGGTCGCGGTGACCCAGACCCTGATGACCACGCCCGAGGTTGCTGCGGCACTTGCCCGCACTGCGATCACGCTGTTAGACGAGCTTTAATGAGCCTGTGGCTGGTGATTCCAACCCGCGGCCTCGCAGCGGGCAAATCGCGGCTTGCCGCGGTGCTGGGGGCCAACGAACGCGTTGACCTGAACACCCAGTGGCTGGATGCACTTCTCAACGCGTTCGCCGCCATCGCAGGCGGACTCAAGCAGTGCATCGTGGTGAGCCCGTCCGATGACGCCCTCGCCCACGCCGCCCTGCGCGGGGCACAGGCGCTTCGCGAAGCGGGACCGGGTGAACTGAATGCCGCGCTCGAGCAGGGCTGTGAGCATGCGCGCGAACACGGCGCCGAGCGGATTCTGATCCTCGCTGCCGACCTGCCTGACGTTCAGCACACCGCATTGCTGCGGCTGATTGAAGGAAGCCACGCCGACGCCGTGACCCTGATCGCCGACAAAACCGGGGCGGGCACCAACGGCATTCTTCTGCCCGCCGCTACCGCCCGCGGGTTTGCCTTTGGCGAAGCCAGCCTCGCGCGCCACGCGCGGCTGTTCGGAACCGAGGAACGACCGGTGCACCTCTGGCGCGATGCCGACCTGGCACTGGACATCGATACGCCGGATGACCTCAGCGCCTGGCAGCGGCGCGCCTGAGAACCTCGCCCAGGCGCGACACCGACCCCGGCCATGCGTGTCGTGGCAGACCTCAGTCGAGCGCGATATTGTTCTCGCGTGCCACCTTGCCCCACTTCGCGATTTCGTCCTTCACATAGGTGTCGAATTCCTCGGGGCTGCTGCCCACGATCACGGCCCCAAGCGCCTTCAGCTTGTCGGCCACATCGGGCATTTTGAGGATGCGGTTGATGTCGGCATTCAGGCGCGCAACCACAGGCTTGGGCGTTCCGGCTGGCACCATCACGCCCCCCCAGGACACCGCTTCAAACCCGCGCAGCGTCTCGGCAACCGTGGGCAGATCGGGCATGTTGTCGAGGCGTTTCGCCCCCGTCACGCCGATCGCGCGGAGCTTTCCGCTGGTGACGAACGGCAGCCCCGCGACCGTGGTGGGCAAGGCCACCTGGATCTGCCCGCCGATGAGATCGGCGAGCGAGGGCGCATCACCTTTGTAGGGGATATGCTGCATTCGGATGCCCGCCAGCGCATTGAGCAGTTCGCCTGACAGATGGTTGGAGGCGCCCTGCCCCGCCGATCCGAAGCTCACCTTGCCGGGGTTGGCTTTAGCAAAGGCGATGAGATCGGGAATCGACTTGATGGGCAGACTCGGGTTCACCAGCACCACCTGCGGCACGATGGTGGTGAGCGTGACCCCCGCGAAATCTTTCAGCGCATCGTAGGGCAGCTTTTTGTACACCACCGGATTGAGCGCATTCGGGCCGAGGTTGGCCATCAGGAGCGTGTAGCCGTCGGGGGCACTTTTCGCCACAAAGTCGGTGGCAATGATGCCATTGGCGCCAGGCCGGTTTTCGACCACCACCGACTGCCCCAGCGTATCGGTGAGTTTGGCTGCGAGCAGCCGCGCAGTGACGTCTGATGCACCGCCCGGGGGATAGACCACCACGAACCGGATGGCCTGACGGGCAGGCCATTCCTGGGCAAGCGAGCGCTGGGGCGCGCCCAGCGCGCCGACAATGGCCAGGGCAAGGCCAACAAGTTGCGCTGAAAATTTCATGCAGGGCTCCCAGGGAAAGGTTTGAACGAGCACAGGCGGCTACGACCGCAACGACCAGATCAATGCCACGCTTCACAAGCAGGCTGTGGAACCCCGAAACTAGTTTCAGGTGCCCGGGTTGTCAACCTTGTCATGGCGCCTTTTGGAAGGCACCGGTTGACTGAAAAAACAGATATCGTCTGCATCATCTTTCTGCGTGACGCACTTCCGATCATGACCGATCGTCCGTTTCTCCACAGAGCCGACCTGCAAGCGCTTGACGAACAGGGCTTTGTCGTCCTTCGCAAGGTCATGGACCCCGACTGGCTTCAGGCCACCCTTGATACCTGCGAGCAGCTATTGAAGGCCGAAGGCGCCTCCGCGGGCTCCGAGTTCAGACAGGAGCTCGGTTCGGACCGCCTGGCCAATCTGGTCGACAAGGGCGAGTGCTTCCAGCGCCTCGTCTCGCACCCGCTAATGCTTGAAGCTGCTGAGTCAGTACTGGGGCCCGACTGGAAACTCTCCAGCCTCAACTATCGAGCAGCGCTGCCGGGCGAGGGGCTGCAACCGCTGCACTGCGATATGGGGCTCGCGGCCGATGAATCGGGCTATGCGGTCTTCAATTCGATCTGGCTGCTCGATGATTTCACGACCGAGAACGGTCCCACCCGCTTCGTCCCCCGCACGCACCGCTCCGGGCAGCTTCCGCAGCAGGCACTGAGCGATCCGCTCGCCACTCATCCGGATCAGCAGATCGCCCTGGGCCAGGCGGGTGATGTGATTCTCACCAATGCGCACATGTGGCACGGCGGAACAACCAACCGAAGCGCGCGCGCCCGGCGCTCGCTGCATGGATTTTATGTCCGCGGTGACAAGCCTCAGCAGCAGTATCAGAAGCGGCTGCTTCGGCCGCAAACCCAGGCATTGCTGTCGCCGCTCATGCGCCGTATTCTCGCACTCGACGACCCCAGGAACGATCTACTGTCGGAATCAGGAAGCGGCCGCAGTGGCTTTCTTCGGTAGTCAGATCCACGCTTTTAACGAGGCCCCCATGAATCCATGCATCCGATCCGCCGCTACGGCGCTTGTCCTGGCGCTTGCCCTCGCAGGCCCGGTGGCCGCGCAACCCCAGGAACCCTGGCCCAGCCGGCAGGTCACAGCCATCGTGCCCTTCCCCATTGGGCAAGGGATCGACATCATGGCAAGGGTCCTCACCACAGAAATCAACCGAATCACCGGTCAAGCGTTTGCTGTGATGAATCGCGAAGGCGCGATCGGTTCGATCGGCACCTCGGCCGTGGCCCGTGCCAAGCCCGATGGCTACACCCTGCTGATTGGCCCCAATACGCCGATCACCATCGCCCCACATGTGCTCAAGTCCGTTCCCTACACTTTCGATGCCATCACGCCGGTCTGTCAGACCTTCGAAAACGTGATGGCGATTTTCGTGAAGCAGGGGTCGCCCTGGCGCTCGCTTAAAGATCTGTTTGATGCAGCCCAGGCGCAGCCGGGTAAGCTCACCTGGGGCCACACAGGTCTGGGGTCGGTTCCGCATCTGTCCATGGCGGGCCTGCTGCAAACCACCCCGCTCAAGGTTCAGGACGTGCCGTTCAAAGGCGAAGTGCAGATCCTGCAACTTTTAGTCTCCGGCGAACTCAACTTCTCGGCGTCTTCTATTTCCGGCATGTACGGGCGAGGGCTCGAGCCGCTTGCCGTATTTGCAGACAAGCGGCACCCCGCCTATCCCGACACGCCGACGGTCGCCGAGCTGGGCTATCCCGCGGGCGTACCGGGACTCAATGGCATTTTCGTACCGCAGGGCACCCCAGAGCCTGTCATCGCGGCCATTGAAAAAGCCTGCCGCGCAGCGGTCGAGTCGGAGAGCTTCACCAGTTCCGCCGCGCGCTTCCGTCAAACCCCGGCATTTCTAGGTAGCGCCGCCTTCACCCGGCGTCTGCGCGACGACTACGAAGCCAAGGGCAAGCTCGTGCGCGAGCTCGGGATCAAGCAGGACGGCAGCTGATCGGGCTCTCGGGGCCAGGCGAGATCACCCCGCCCTTTCCCTGCTAGCGCGTGTCGACAAAACGCTTGGCCTTGGTCTGCGAGCCTGGGTCGTAGATCTCCTGCGCGGCGACAAACACCACCCGCGGCCGCACTCGCGAGACATGATGCGTGCGCTCAGCCACCGTGGTGGCGAGCGCCTCCCGGTTCTCAGCGCGGCTGGCTATGCGAACCTGCAGCTCATCCATGGACAAGGGATCCTGCGGATCGCTTCGCCCCACCACCACCTGAAATTCATCGAGCTCGGCGATTGACTGCAGTACGTCGAGCAAGGCCGCCGGATTGATCAGCATTCCCTTCACCTTGACGAGGTCGCGGGTTCGCACCACCGGTCCCACCACCCGATCGCCGAAGCGACCGCAGTGCGGACAGGCCCCGCGCTCGATGGACACGATATCGCCCACCAGGAACCGGATCAGCACGGTGCCCCGGCGATTGAGATGCGTGACCGCAAGCGCACCCCGCTCACCGTCGGGCAGGCGCTGCCCGGTGTCGGGATCGACCACCTCGTGAAACTGGATTTCAGGTGCGGGGTTATGCCAGGGGCCTTCTTCATGACATTGCGCAAACGCCCCCAGTTCGGTGGAGCCATAGCGATCGAACACGACCGTGGACTGCGCGCCGAGCGCTCTGAGACAGCGGCGCAGATCCTCGCGGAGTGCGGGTGACGAAGCCTCGCCCGTGATGGCACACATGCGAACGCGACTGAAGTTAGCGCCTGATTCGATCGCCCGCAGCAGCACGCGTCGAATGAAACTCGGTACGCCCCACAGGATGGTGGCGCAATTCGCCGCAATCGCCTGCACCGCATAGTCGAGCGGCCGATGTACCCCGAACCCGCCATGCACCGCCCCGGGAAGCGCGGCAAAAATCGACGCGCCCGCCGCATAAGCGTTGGTGGCTGAACGCACGAAGGCTCCCATGGGGGCCGCTGTGAGCGGAAACAGATTGGCGATCACATCGCTTGCGCGGATGCCCGAGATCTCGGCGACCCGGGCAGACTGGAACAGATACGCGTGATAGTCGTGCGTGGTGTTGTAGACCGGGGTGGGATCGGCGCTGGTACCCGTGGTGTAGATCACTTCCCAGAGCACGCGCTCGTGGAGGGGCAGGTCGGGCAATTGCAGCCTGAATCGCTCAGGCGCTTCCATCATGGCCTGCTTGGGCGTGAGCGGCAGCTGCGACAGATCCCCGACGGTTCGGATGGCGCGCGGGTCGACCTCGGCTTGCGACCAGCGCTCGCGGTAATAGGGGTGACCGCGCGCGCAGAGCGCGAGCATGTCCTGAAGCCGCGCATTCTGAAAGGCCTCGATCACTGCATCGGGCTGCGTCAGTCCGCCCTCGAGCCTTGCGCTCTGTTGAGTCACGGCTGCGGTCTCATGGCGATCAGCGCGATCTTGTCGTTCCTGAATACCTCCTGATCATGCTGGTTATAGACATGATCGCGAAAGGTCACCACACCCACGCCGGGCTTGGAGGTGGTGCGCTTGGCCACCACCTCCACCTCGGTACGGATGGTGTCACCCGGACGGACCGGCGCCATGAAGCGTGCGCCTTCGATCGCAAGAAGCCCGCGAATGCTCTCCGAAAAGAGCGCGCCGGTCATGGAGGTGGAAAAGGACATGATCAGATGACTGGGGCAGATCAGACCGCCATAGGCGGTGTTGCGTCCCGCCGCATCGTCGAGGAAGAGCGGCACACGGTAGCCCACCAGATGGCAGAACGCGAGGTGATCCTCGAGAGTGATCGTGCGTTCGCCCAGGCGGTGAACGGACCCGATTTCGAATTCTTCATACCAATGACTGCGCGCCACAATCCGACCTTTCTGAATCCGAGAGGCATCCGATTGACTCGCCTCGAAAAATCATCCATCGTCGATCAGGTTGGTCGCGACGCGCCGCGCGCGTGGCCCACCATCAAAACCCAATCAATCCGCATCGTGCATCAAGCCAGGAAGGACAGGCGATGAACCACCGTATTTTCAGAATCCGCTCCCGGCTCAAACCGCTGGCCACGTGCCTTGCCGCGGTTGCTGCGCTTTCATGGAGCGGGGCCGGTGCGGCGCAAACCAGCGCCGCGTCAGGCAGCGCTACATCGAAATACCCGGAGCGCCCCATCCGTATCGTGAACACCTTCCCGGCTGGCGGGTCGGGTGATCAGGTCATTCGCACGGTCTTCAACAAGGTCTCGCAGAGCGTAGGGCAACCTTATGTGGTGGACACCCGCGCGGGCGCAGCGGGCGCAATCGGCACCACCCACGTGGCGAAGTCTGCACCCGACGGTTACACCTTTGTGTTGGGCACAGCCAGCACATTCGGCACCAACTCGGCCACGCAACCCAATCTCGCCTATGACCCGATCGCCGACTTCACCCCGGTCATTCAGATGGCGAGTACGCCTTATCTGCTGCTCGCCCATCCATCGGTGCCGGCTGCGAACCTGAACGAGTTTCTGGCCTACGCGAACGCACAGAAGGGCAAGCTCAACTTCGGCTCGTTTGGTCTGGGCAGTTCCAACCATCTCGCCTACGAACTCCTGATCAGTATCACCCGCATTCCGATTGTCCATGTGCCTTACAAAGGGGGCGCGCCACTCATCACCGCGCTGCTCGCAGGCGAAGTGCAATCCTCCATGGACGTCTACGCCACCGCCAATCCTCATATTCAGGCCGGCAAATTCCGGGTACTCGGCGTAGCCGCCCCCAAGCGGTTCAGCCTCATGCCCGACGTGCCCACGCTCGCCGAGCAGGGGCATGCCGTGAGCGGGGGCACCTTCTTCGCCCTGCTGGGACCCGCCCGCCTGCCGCAGGCCATCGTCGATTTTCTGAACGCCGAGGTGAACAAAGCGCTACTCGACCCCGAAGTTCAGACCCGGCTACGCTCGCTGGGCGTTGAGCCTGTGGGCGGCGCGCCCGCAGTACTCGCCAAGGCGGTGGCCGATGAAGTAGCCATCTGGACGCGGCTGGTGAAAACCCAGGGGCTCAAATTCGATTGAGCCCCTGAGGAGGCCTGCTCACGCGCAGGCCGTAACTCGCAACACGCTGCGGGGTCGGAGCAGATGATGACGGGCCGGCGCGCCTGCTGGCCCGCTCTGCCCATTGACTTGATTGCGCCCGCCCGGTGTGGTGGGCATTCGCGCACGAAGTCCCGCCAGCTCAAAATGGATCGAAACGCACCCGCTTGACCCGCCAGAAATCGGCGCCTATTCTTTTTGGAACATTGTTCCACCCAACGGAACACGCCTGACGGCTAGATGGTTCTGCAGGCGTACTTTAGGAGACAGCCATTCCCGCAGCCGATCCGCCGGGTGCCAGCATGCAGGCCTCGGATATCACCCTGCGACTGCTCGAGCATCTCGCGCTCGAGTCCGAGCCCAGGGGCGTTACCGAACTGGCCCAGGCTCTTGGTCTTGCCAAGACCACTGCGCACCGGCATCTGCGCACCCTGGTTGAGCGTGGCTTTGCGCGGCAGCACGCTTCCACCCAGCGCTATGAGCCCGGCATCAAACTCTTCCAGCTGGGCGAACGACTACGCGAGCGCTTCACCCTGGGTCGAGCAGCGCGCGAGGTCATGCAGCGTCTGCGCGATACAAGCGGCCAGGCTGTGACGCTCTCGGCACTGATCGAAGATCGGGTGATCGTGGTCGACCTCTTGCAGGGCCACACTCTGATCGAGTTTGGGATTCGTCCTGGCACCGAAATGCGTCTCACCGGCACCGCCCACGGACGCGTCGCCCTGGCATTCGGGCCAGGATCGCTGCGCACCGCTCAAGGCCATAGCGATGCCGACCGGCGAGACGCTGCCGCATTGGGACGCCAGCTTTCGGCCATCCAGAAACAGGGTTGGGCTACTGCCGCCAACGAAGTGATGTTTGGTATGAACGCGCTCGCAGCGCCGGTCTACGGCGCAAACGGCCTCTACCTGGGTGCGGTGGCCATTGTGGGCTCCGTGCAGTACATCCCCGCCAAGCCCTCAGCCGCTCAAGTCGAGCAGGTCACACGGGCTGCAGCAACCATTTCCTCTCATATGGGCTGGAGACCGACTTGAAAGAGGTTTATTCGCTCGCCGTCGACATCGGCGGCACGTACACCGACATCGTGCTGCGGGCCGCAGACGGCAGCCTCACGGTCGATAAAACCCTCACCACCCCGCGTAATCTGCTCGAAGGTTTTTTCACCGGGGTCGATGCGGTGCTCCGCCGCCGCGGAATCAGCCCCGCCCAGGTCAACGGCGTGATCGTGCATGCCACCACCGTGGTGACCAATTCGCTGATTGAACGCAAAGGCGCGCCCACCGCCATGCTGGTCACCGAAGGCTTTCGCGATCTGCTCACCATCCGGAATGAGCACCGCTACGACATGTATGACCCGCAGATCGAATTCGCCCCGCCGCTGGTGGCTCGCGAACTCACCTTCGGAGTCAAGGAGCGCACGCTCGCCGATGGCACCGTCACCGAAACGCCCGACCTCGCGTCCATCGACCTTGCAATCGAAGCACTCCGCACGCAGGGCGTCCGGTCGGTGGCGGTGTGCCTCCTGAACAGCTACGCCAACCCCGCCAATGAGCAGGCGATCGCTGCGCATTTGCGGCAGGCGCTACCCGACCTCTTCATTTCGCTCTCGAGCGAAATTGCGCCACAGGTGAGGGAATATCCACGGGCTTCCACCACCGCCATCAATGCCTACACCATGCCGGTGTCCCAGCCTTATCTGCAGGCGCTGCGTCGCCGGTTGGCTGACGAAGGCTATGCCAACGAGCCGCTCATCATGCTCTCCTCAGGTGGAATCATCGGGGCCGAAATTGCCGGTCGGCATCCGGTGCGAATGATCGAGAGCGGGCCTGCAGCCGGGGCACTCGCCGCCAGCTTCTTTGCTGAACAGCTTTCGCTTGATCGGCTGATGTCGTTCGACATGGGCGGCACGACCGCCAAAGCGTGCCTCATCGAAGACGGCCGGCCGCTGGTCACCGGGTTGTTCGAGGCCGACCGCAAGTACCGCTTCAAGGAAGGAAGCGGTATGCCGGTCACCATCCCATCGATCGACATGATCGAGATCGGCGCGGGCGGCGGCAGCATCGCCCATGTCGATGCGCTGGGACTCCTCAAGGTAGGACCGGAGAGCGCAGGCGCCGACCCAGGGCCCGCCTGCTATGGTCGCGGCGGCACAGAGCCCTGCGTCACCGACGCCGATCTGGTGCTGGGGCTTCTGGATGCAGACAATTTCCTGGGTGGGGACATGAAGCTTGACCGGCCAGCGGCGATCGCAGCCATGGAGCGTCTGGGCGCCCGACTCGGCACCAGCGCCGACGATACTGCTCGCGGCATTTACCGAATCGTGGCCGAAGCCATGGCCTCGGCCACACGCGCGCATGCCACCGACCGGGGCGTCGATTACCGCGGGCTTCCACTCCTTGCCTTTGGCGGTGCCGGGCCGGTTCACGCATGCGAGGTGGGTTCGCTTCTGCAAAGCCGCGCCGTCATCTTTCCGCCTCAGGCAAGCGTACTGTCCGCGTTTGGCACCCTCGTTACACCGGTTCGGCTCGACCTGGTTCGTAGCGCGCTCGGCCTTCTCAAATCGGTCGACTGGCAGCGCGCCACCCGGTTGATCGACCACATGGAAGCCGAGGGGCGCGCCGCACTCGAAGCAGCAGGCGTGGCTGCACCCAACATCCGGATCAGTTTCGGCGCCGACCTGCGCTACTTCGGGCAGCAGAACGAAGTGAGCATCACGATGGCCGCCGACCCCCGTGCAGATCACGATCCCGCCCCCATCCAGGCCGAGTTCGAACGCGCCTATTTCGCGCAGTACGGCTTCAATCCCACCCACGTGGCGGTGGAGATCGTGAACTGGCGACTTACCGCACATGGCCCTGATGTGGAACGCCGTACGTCGGGCAGTCCGGCCACCAGCATCGGTACGCCGCACGGTGCGCGCACCGTCACGCTTTGGGAATCGGCGCGACAGGTGCCCGTATATGAGCGCCGCGCGCTTGCCACCGGTCAATCGATCGACGGGCCCGCGCTCATTGAAGAGCGTGAGACCACCATCGTGATTCCGCCTGGCTGGGGGGCGGTGATCGACCGCACGGCCTCAATCATCGCTACGCCTGTGGAGGCCTGACATGACGCGAAAACTCGACGGCATTGAGCTCGAGATTCTGTGGTCAAACCTGATTGGCATCGTGAGCGAGCAGGCCAAGGCATTGCAGCGTATCGCGTTCTCGCCCATTGTGCGCGAGGCGGGTGATCTCGCGAGCGCGCTCTTTGATGCGCGTGGCCGGATGGTCGCGCAAGCCAACACCGGAACGCCGGGCCACATCAACTCGCTGGCCGCCGCGGGCGGCCATC